>JGI12048J13642_10200717_pt1 | contig 15435 bp, 17 predicted proteins | sample ElkSlonscriptome_16_FD_13642 | JGI IMG/M metagenome (IMG submission 13642)
GCGACTCCGCGAAACGGCATGGAAGCCGTTTCAGGATGAAAACTACTTAGTAAATGGTTTTCAGCTTTACCGCTACTGTCAGTTCATTTCCTTCCGACGGTGCTTGGCCCACCATTTCATCATAAGCCGACAGGTGAATAAGATTGGCTTCTTCCATCGCCAGATGTCGAAAGCAATCTTTGATGCTGGTAATGTTCTGAAAAATACGGGCGCTGTGTCCATCCTCTGAAAACAGCTTACACTTTCCATTCCAGGCGAATTCCACGGTATACACAAAATAGCCGCTGGAGCGGATGGTCATTTGGGCTGAAGCAGGCAAAGCCTCGCACTCATTTAGCTGAATATACATCGTGCATCACCTCACTTGGAGAAATGATCAGCCATACTTTTGGGTGGGTTCATTTAGATTGGCTTTATTGACAAGTGGGAGCGGATCATTTGGACTTGATCACTTGATAGCCAAACGGCAGTACTAATGCGCTAACGCCAACGATCCATTCCATAACGATCCAGGAAATAATGCCCATAAAGTTGTCGTCTCCCTCGTGAGGTAGCTGAATCAGGTCTTCTTGGGCCAAATATATCAACATCAGGATTTATCTAAAGTGACTAATCCCACAGGCAGCTGCCGCACGTTTAAACCTGAATTGAAATATACCTTTACGCATGAGGAAACCACTAACAAGAAGCCCTGTGATTATGCGCCTCAAAGTAATCCCTGTAGTGACAAAGTCACCTTTTCACTTCCAACCCTAACGGGCGCCGATAATTTTATATTCGACGGTATGGAGTACAGTCTTGAGTTAACGGGGTTCCTCGTCAATGGATTGGAGGTAAAAAAGTTCATTACCCAGGAAAGTCAAATGAATATGGCCCATCTGCAAGCCAAGGTTAACGCTGTGGGTGCTGTAGTGCCAATTCCTGCTGCGGCTTGGTAGATCCTTTAAGATCCTTCACCCGGTCAGAGTAAGTTAATCTTCAGCCCAATAAAACCCTGTCAATAAATTTCCTGCATAACCCATTGGACTCCGGCGTCTCAACAGCATTATCCAGTACCTTGTCCAATTGAGAATCATTCGCCGTGTACTTCGACTTATAAAACGTCAGCCGACCAACCAGTGTTTTTCTATCCACTTCCGGATGAAACTGGAAGGCCCAAAACGGTTTATCTTTGATTCGGAAGGAGTGACTGCAAATGGAGGTGTAGGCTAGTTCCGTGGCACTATCAGGTGGTTTGAATGCTTTTTCTTTGTGAACAGAGACGGCGATGAACTCTTTGCCTATATCATGAAATAGCGGGTCGGTTTTGGCCTCCGGTGTGGTGTTGATTGGAATCGTGCCCATCTCATAGATTTCGCTGTCATGGACGATGGTGCCTCCTAAAGCGAGTGTGGCGAGCTGAAAGCCAAAACAAGAAGCGAACACAGGTAAACCGTTGTCGCTGCATTTTTTTAGTAAATCCTGACTTCTGGGAACAAAGGTGTATGTTTCTGGTGCCAGAACACTGGCATCACTGGCACCACCTACAAATAATGCATCGAAACCTTTGGTGCAATTCAAAGTAAAATTGGGTTCATCATACACATTTAGAATTTTAATTTGCTTCTTGTTAATGCCACAGTAACGGGCAAAACTCTCGTGTTCTTCCTTCCGGACTTGGGTCGCTTCTCTGATTTGCAGCAGCAAAATCTTCAGCAATTCTCTGTTCTTAGTCATGCAGATCCATAGAAGATTTACAAAGGGGTGGGTTGGAATCGTTTGCGCGGCTTTCATCTGACCAACTCTGGCCATATTATTAGTCTGTGCACTGACTTGGTAGGCTAATTGTTCGTCATTTAGTGTAGGATAAGCAAAAAACAGGTTTTCATTACCACCGTTTCAGCCTTTTTACCAGGAGCCCAACTATGTCATCCAATCATCTGGTGATTTTCGATACCACCTTGCGGGATGGAGAGCAAAGCCCGGGTGCCTCCATGACCAAATCCGAAAAACTTCGCATCGCCAAAGCGTTGGAGAAAATGCGGGTCGATGTTATTGAGGCTGGATTTGCGATCGCTAGTTTGGGTGATTTCGAGGCTGTTAAGGCCATTGCCGATGCGGTGACCGAATCCACAGTTTGTAGTCTGGCCAGAGCTTTAGATGCTGATATTGACCGGGCTGCTGAGGCCTTGAAGGGGGCTGAGTCCGCCCGGATACATACTTTTATCGCCACCTCCCCTATTCACATGAAGTATAAGTTGCAGTTGGAGCCAGACGAGGTGGTCAGGCAAGCGGTGCAGGCCGTTAAGAGAGCCCGCCAGTATACCGACAATGTGGAGTTTTCCTGTGAAGACGCGGGTCGTTCCGAAGTTGACTTTCTTTGCCGGGTAATCGAGCAGGCCATCGACGCCGGTGCAGGCACTATTAATATACCGGATACTGTTGGCTATGCCATTCCCGAAGAGTTTGGTTCTTTGATGGAGCAGTTACTCACCAAAATACCCAACTCGGACAAAGCGATTTTTTCCGTTCATTGTCATAATGACTTGGGTTTGGCGGTCTCCAACTCCTTGGCTGCGGTAAGCAAAGGGGCCAGGCAAGTGGAATGCACCATCAACGGTTTAGGGGAGCGTGCTGGCAATGCGGCGCTGGAGGAAATCGTTATGGCGGTGCGCACCCGTCGAGACCTGTTTAATGTGGAAGTGCAGACTGATTCTGAGCAGATTGTGCCCACGTCCCGGTTGGTGTCGACTATCACTGGCTTCCCCGTGCAACCAAACAAAGCCATTGTGGGGGCTAATGCTTTTGCCCATGAGTCGGGCATCCATCAGGATGGCGTCATCAAGCACCGTGAAACTTATGAGATCATGTTGGCTCAGGATGTGGGCTGGCATAAAAATAGTCTGGTGCTGGGAAAGCATTCCGGGCGCAACGCTTTTCGTTCCCGCTTGACCGAATTGGGTCATAGCTTTGAAACAGAGTCGAGCCTGAATGATGCTTTTCGAAGATTTAAGGAATTGGCAGATAAGAAACATGAGATATTCGATGAGGACCTGCAAGCACTCGTCACCAGCTCCAACTTTGCCGAAGTAAAGGGCCGCTATAAATTGATTTGTATGTCCGTTGCCAGTGAAACCGGGGTGACTCCTGTTGCCAAAGTCACGGTGGCCGTGGACGGTAAGGAACATACAATAGAAGCCGAAGGCAGTGGCCCGGTTGACGCCGCCTTCCGGGCCATCGAAAAAATCGCCCAATCCGGCGCTACCTTACAGTTGTACTCGGTTAACAATATCACCAGTGGTACCGATGCTCAGGGTGAAGTAACGGTCAGGCTTGAATCGGAAGGACGGATTGTCAATGGAGTCGGTGCTGATACCGATATTGTCATTGCATCGGCCAAAGCCTATGTCAATGCACTGAACTTGCAGTTAAGGCTAGGTGAACGCCAGGCCGCGCAGAGTGACGTGTAAGGTTTTGCGGGAATAGTTTTTGAAGGAAAAGTTGATGCCGTTTGACTGCGAAGAGATTCGCCAGCATTACCTCGGGCAACTGGGATTAACCCAGTGGTATGCCAGGCAGCCATTGGTTAACGCTCGCCGGGGGCAACCATTTATTTTTAAAGCCGATGCGAGTCGCAGTAATCGCGACAGTGGCACGGATCAAGAATGCCCGACCACAGCGACTGACTATGATGGTCAACCAAAATCCTCTCTGCTGGGGTCTGCCAGTGTCATCGGTAACCGCCAGCAAAATCTGGCAAGTATAAAGGATATCTCCTCAGGCTCAGCTAGTGGTGGGCGCAGCCCGTTGGCTGCTGTTAGCGAGGAGTTAATGGCCGACACGTCGGTAAAGCAAGTGGCTGGTTTGCCAGATGAATCACCTGACGGAGGAACAGGTGGAATAGCAGAACAACAATCAAGAGAGCAAACAGATGTTGGCGAACGGGCTTCCTTGGTTTCACCTGCTGCGGATTTCCCATTAACACATTCTCCAGGCTCATCCTCTCCAGCTTTATTTTCTCCAGTTCTATCTCATCCAACCACGGCCTTATCAAGCGACACTACTAAAACAGCTACATCAGCCGTCGACCCTACGACTGGGGATGAGCTTGGTTATCAAGAGCAAGAGGTCTGGCTTAGGTTTCCGTTTCCACATGTTGCCAGCGATAAAGGTCAGAGCATTAGTGTTTTGGCGAAACTGCAACCGGCAACAGCAAATTCTGAGCGTCGCTTTTTGCAAAATATACTACGCATCCTATTCAGGCTTGGTGAAGCGCCATCATTCGAAGAATTCTGTTGGCCTCCTTTCGCTCAGGATCTCCCTGGTCAGGATGACCACACCAGGGATCAGTTGTTGCGACGCTGGTTGAGCGAAACCGGGGCTAATCAGAAGATACTATTTGCCGGCGAGCTGAAGATCGATATACCGTCAACTCATCGCTTTGCTGAGCTTTCAAAGCTGATGGCTCAACCTGAAAATAAGCATCAGCTTTGGCAAGAGTTACAGGAATATACCGGAGTCAGTTAGATTGTTATGCACTTTCGTCTGATGACTGATGCAGATATAGATCAAGTGATCCGATGCGAGCGTCAAGCCTATTCTCACCCTTGGTCAGAAGGAGTGTTTGCAGACTGCATTGCTGGTCCATCGGAGTGCTGGGTCGTTATCGATGCAGATAATCTCATCGGTTATCTGGTGACAACCAGCGCCGCCAACGAAGGTCATATTCTGAATATTTGTATTGGTGTTGAATGGCAGGGCGAAGGAAGGGGGCACAGTCTGCTGTCCTTTGCATTGAGCCGGTTTCTTGAGTTGCAGGTAAGAACCGTTTTTCTTGAAGTGAGAGAGAGTAATCGCCGTGCCATCACATTGTATAAGTACTATGGCTTCGAGGTGATTGGTCGCAGGAAAAAATACTACCCGGATCAAGAAGACGCGATGGTGATGTCAAAGCACATGGTCGTGGATGTTTGTGTTTAAGTCAGCTGCGTCCACCATAGGCGACTCTCCCCGGTATGGGATGCCTGTTTTCTCAATATCTACTAAATAATCTGACATCAGGAGCTTTTCGAAGCTAAAATAGGCCGCTTTTTAAAGGCTCAATGTCTGAGCGTGAGTGGAATACAGGTGTGTGCATAGTGATGCACATATTGTGAGGGTCAGGGTTTGTCAGTTAGTCACTTTTTTAATGAAATAAATAAACGGCGTACTTTTGCCATCATTTCCCACCCCGATGCGGGTAAAACAACGATCACTGAAAAAGTGCTTTTGCACGGGGGTGCGTTACAGCGGGCAGGTACGGTCAAGGGTAAGAAATCCGGCCAATTTGCTAAGTCGGATTGGATGGAAATGGAAAAAGAGCGGGGCATTTCTGTCACCACATCGGTCATGCAGTTTCCATATAAGGAATTTTTGGTCAATCTGCTGGATACACCAGGACACGAAGATTTTTCAGAGGATACCTACCGCACGTTGACAGCGGTTGACTCCTGTTTGATGGTGATTGATAGCGCCAAGGGTGTTGAAGAAAGAACTATTAAGCTAATGGATGTCACCCGCCTGCGGGCAACACCGATTATCACCTTCATGAACAAACTGGATAGGGAAACCCGTGACCCGGTAGATCTGCTGGACGAAGTGGAGGAGGTATTAAAAATCAAGTGTTCTCCAGTGACCTGGCCGATTGGTATGGGTAAGGGGTTTCGAGGTGTCTATCATTTGCTCAGAGATGAAGTGATTGGCTATCAAACCGGACAAGGTCATCAAATACAGCAAAGCTTGATCATCAAGGGCTTGGATAACCCTGAGCTTGACGATTGCCTGGGTAGGGATGCCAATGATCTCAGAGAGCAAGTGGAATTGATCAGAGCTGCGTCCCATGAATTTAGTTTGGACGAGTTTCTCAAGGGTGAGTTGACCCCCGTATTTTTTGGTACCGCCTTGGGAAATTTTGGAGTCGACCATATTCTTGATGGCTTGGTTGAATGGGCACCAAAACCCTTGGGCAGGGAGAGCGATCAGCGTCCGGTCGCAGCCGAGGAAGACAAATTTTCCGGTTTTGTTTTTAAAATTCAAGCGAATATGGACCCCATGCACCGGGATCGGATTGCCTTTTTAAGAGTGTGTTCTGGTCGCTATCAACAAAACATGAAGATGCGTCATGTGAGGATTGGAAAAGATGTGCGCGTTTCTGATGCGGTTACCTTCATGGCAGGGGATCGGACTCGGGCTGATGAAGCCTATGCGGGTGATATTATCGGTCTGCACAATCATGGCACTATTCAAATAGGAGATGCCTTTACCGAAGGCGAAGACATTCGTTTTGTTGGTATTCCTAATTTTGCACCGGAATTGTTCCGCCGCATTCGGCTGCAAGATCCGCTGAAATCAAAACAGTTACAAAAGGGTTTGATTCAATTGTCTGAAGAAGGTGCTGTGCAGCTATTCCGGCCCAAAAAGAACAATGATCTTATTGTAGGAGCGGTCGGGATGCTGCAATTCGATGTGGTAGTTAACCGCTTGAAAACAGAATATAAGGTTGATGCAGTCTATGAGCCGGTGAATGTGGCAACTGCACGGTGGGTGGTGTGCGATCATCCGCAAAAGTTAGAGGAATTCCAGCGCAAAGCTCAGGATAATTTGGCAATAGATGGCAGTAATCAACTGACTTATCTGGCTCCCACCAGAGTGAATCTTCAACTTGCCGAAGAGCGATTTACTGATGTTAAATTTCTTACCACCCGGGAACATTGACTGGTTTGTGTTTCCTTTTTCTGGCGTAGGATGTTGTGGATCATCCCCATCATTACAGGTTTATTGACACCCATTGCCATTTTGACTTTCCGGAATTTGATGACGACCGACATCAGGTGCAGCAGAATTGCCTCCGGTGGGGAATAGAAAAGCTTTTGGTTCCTTCAGTGGGTGCTTCTAATTGGCACAAAGTACTCAGGCTGGCAGAGATCAATGACTTTGTTGAAGCAGGTCTGGGTATTCATCCATGCTTTTTGGAGGCTGCCACGTCGGCTGACTTGACCGATTTGGCTGGGCTGCTGCGCCAGCATCGGGGGGAAATAGTAGCGCTTGGTGAAATTGGACTTGATCGTTTGATTGCTACACCACTAGCAAAGCAGTATGAATTTTTCAATGGCCAGCTAGCATTGGCCTTTGAATTGGGTCTGCCGGTGATAGTACATGCTCGCCGAATGAATGATGAGGTTTTTGCAGCCTTAAAAAGGCATCGTATTTCCCGCGGTGTTATTCATGGCTTTTCTGGTAGTTTACAACAAGCCGAAAAATACTGGTCTCAAGGTATCCGGATTGGTGTGGGTGGTGTAATTACTTACGCTAGAGCCAAGAAAACCAGGCGTGCCGTGGCAGCGATGCCATTGGAGGCTTTGCTGCTGGAGTCAGATGCACCGGATATGCCATTGCAGGGATTTCAGGGGCAGCGCAATACACCAGAGCGGATTCCACTGATCTTCCGGGCGCTATCTGATCTTCGAAACGAACAAGAAGGAGAATTGGCCGCCCAGTTGTTTCAAAATTCACTGGACGCGTTCTTTTCGGATGCCTGAGTTGTGCTCTTACTACGTTGAGCAAAGTCCTGTTAAGGGTCTTGGTTTTGATGAAAGGAGGGTTGCCAGAAAACCACTAAAGAAGGTAGAAATCGAAAATCAGCCGCTGTATACTTCGTCGCCCAGAATTATGGTTGTGGCGCCAGGTAGATGTGTCCACGAAAAAAACAGATCAAGGGGAAGAAATTGCGATTTCCCACACTAAATTATCCAACTGGCTGGTGGCCTGGTGGTTATGGTCAGCCTGGAAATGAAGGCAGGATTTAAATGAAAACGATCAGTGCAAAGCCAGAAACCGTGAAACGCGACTGGTATATTGTAGATGCGACCGATAAGACTCTCGGTCGTTTATCTACTGAAATTGCTCGTCGTCTGCGCGGTAAGCACAAAACCGAGTTCACTCCTCATGTTGATACCGGAGATTACATTGTGGTTGTCAACGCTGGAAAGGTTCGTGTTACAGGCAATAAAGCTCAAAATAAGATGTATTATCGTCATACTGGTTTTCCGGGCGGCCTAAAAGAGATGTCCTTTCAAAAACTGATAGATCGCAAGCCGGAAAGCGTGATTGAGTTAGCTGTAAAGGGTATGTTGCCAAGAAACCCGTTAGGTCGCGCTATGTTGCGGAAGCTAAAAGTATATTCTGCTGCTGTTCATCCTCATGCGGCACAGCAGCCCATCGAATTGAAATTGTAAGCTAAAAGGTAAGGCAGGTATGGCGATAACTCAATATTATGGAACTGGCCGACGCAAAACATCTACTGCACGGGTCTTTTTGCGTCCCGGTAGTGGCAAGATTACCGTCAACGCTTCTCAACTTGACAGTTACTTTGGCCGGGAGACCGCCAGAATGGTTGTGCGGCAGCCACTGGATTTGTTAACGGTGACCGATAAATTTGACGTGATAGCGACAGTTAAAGGTGGTGGTCCCTCTGGCCAGGCCGGTGCTATCCGTCATGGTATTACCCGTGCCTTGTTGCAATATGATGAGACAACGAGACCAGAGTTAAGAAAAGCAGGATACGTTACTCGTGATGCACGGGAAGTGGAGCGCAAAAAGGTGGGCTTACGTAAAGCCAGGAAGCGGCCACAGTTTTCCAAGCGATAGCGACAAAACCAAAAAAGATCCCGGCTCATCCGGGATTTTTTTTGGTTTAATTTCCATTGATGTTCTGAATCAATTGCTGTTAAAAGTAAATACCCGGAAGTATTAAAAATAGCCGTTTTCTTGTATCCCTACGGTAATTTCATTAATATAACAGCCGAATTTTGAGTCTGAGATTTCTTACAGATAAGACAATCCCTTAGTTAAACTCTCGATTATCTCGATTATCTCGAATATAAAGTAATCGCCGTCAGAAACCTGGCAGACGGTGTCAACGGTATCCTGTGGTTATCTTAATAAGTGGCTATCCTGACAAATTTTACCCAGTTAATAAAATCAAAAAGAAACGCTGCCCTACGGGAGAAATAGAATATGACGCAAGGCGACGTTAATACAGGCCGCCGAAGGTTTCTTGTTGCTGCAACTTCAGCAATTGGAGGTGTTGGTGCGATCGGTGCTGCAGTTCCCTTTGTCGCTTCCTGGAACCCAAGTGCTAAAGCTAAAGCGGCTGGTGCTCCGGTTAAGGTTGATATCAGCAAACTGGAAGCCGGTCAGCAAATGACAGTGGAATGGCGGGGTAAACCCGTTTGGATCGTGCGACGGACACCGGCAATGTTGTCTCAGCTTGAAACGCTCACTGAGCAATTGTTAGACCCGACTTCGGAAAGACCTCAACAACCTGAGTATGCGAAAAACCCACATCGGTCGATCAGAGAAGAGTATCTGGTTTTAGTTGGTATTTGCACCCACTTGGGTTGTTCTCCTCAGTATCTGCCGGAAGTGCTACCCAGTGCCGACTTTGGCGGGTTCTTCTGCCCGTGTCACGGCAGTAAATTCGATATGGCGGGAAGAGTGATTAAGGGAGTACCAGCACCTTCTAATATGGAGGTTCCTCCTTATATGTATGAAGATAGTAACCAACTGATTGTTGGGGTTGATGAGGAAAGCGCCTGATGCAAAAGCTAATTCAGTGGGTTGATGAGCGCTTACCTGTCGTCAATGCCTTTGAAAAACATATGAGTAAGTACTATACACCGAAGAATTTTACCTTCTGGTATTTTTTCGGTGTGCTTTCGATGGTTGTCTTAGTTAATCAGTTAGTCACTGGAATCTGGTTAACAATGAGTTACAACCCCACCGGCGAAGGGGCCTTTGCCTCCATAGAATACATTATGCGTGATGTAGAGTATGGTTGGTTATTACGGTACCTGCATTCAACTGGTGCATCTGCTTTTTTTGCTGTGGTGTATTTGCATATGTTCCGGGGGCTATTATATGGCTCCTATAAAAAGCCACGGGAACTCATCTGGATATTTGGTATGGCCATTTATCTGGTGCTGATGGCTGAAGCCTTTATGGGTTACCTGCTGCCATGGGGCCAAATGTCATACTGGGGGGCTCAGGTCATAGTAAATCTGTTTGGAGCCATCCCCGTCATCGGAGACGATCTTACCCAATGGATCAGAGGAGACTACCTGATCTCAGGGATCACCTTGAACCGCTTCTTCGCGTTACACGTTGTCGCTTTGCCCATTGTTTTATTGGGCTTGGTAGTATTGCACATTCTGGCGCTGCATGAGGTGGGTTCCAACAATCCTGACGGCATCGACATCAAGAAGAATAAAGATGAAAACGGTATCCCGAAAGATGGTATTCCTTTTCACCCTTATTACAGCGTTCATGACATTCAGGCCATTGTCGTGTTCTTGTTTATTTTCTGTGTGGTGGTGTTTTACTTCCCGGAAATGAATGGTTATTTCATAGAAAAGCCTAACTTTGAACCGGCCAATCCCTTGAAGACGCCAGACCATATTGCTCCTGTCTGGTATTTTACACCCTTCTACGCGATGTTGAGAGCGGTTACAGTTCCCTTTCTTGGGCTGGATGCGAAATTCTGGGGTGTGGTTGTTATGGGAGCCGCGATTGCTGTCCTGTTTGTGCTTCCATGGCTTGACAAGAGTCCAGTGAGATCTATGCGCTATAAGGGATGGTTCAGCCGGATTTGGTTGGGCATATTCGTGGTCAGCTTTATTGTGCTCGGTGTATGCGGTGCATTACCGGCCGATGCTCAGGCCTATTGGATAGCCCCGGTATTTACTGTCCTTTATTTTGCTTACTTTATACTTATGCCCTTCTACACCTTGAAGGAAAAAACAAAGCCCGTACCCGAGAGATTGACATGATGATTAAACTACTATCCTCTCTTTTATTATGCTTGTTTGCCGTTGGTGCCGGAGCCGCGGGCCCTAAGGTGGTGCTCGATGAAGCAGACGTTGATATCTACGACAAACCTTCATTGCAGCGAGGGGTAGCATTATTTACCAACTACTGTATGGGTTGCCATTCCATGAAGTATTCCCGATATGAGCGCGTTGCGGATGACATTGGAATACCCCATGAGCTTTATCAAGAAAATCTGATATTTGGTGATGCCAAAATCGGTGAGTTGATGGAAATTGCTATGGAGCCAGAGATGGCCGCTTCATGGTTCGGTGCAGCGCCACCGGATCTGACGCTAGTTGCCCGCCTGCGGGGTGGTGACTGGTTGTATAGTTATTTGAGGGCTTTCTATAAGGATGATTCAAGGCCGTTGGGTGTTAACAATTCCGTCTTCAAAGACGTTGGTATGCCTCACGCCATGGTGTCATTACAAGGTTTGTGTGACCATAAGCCTCATTTTGGAGGGGAGGGTTCCATTGATCCAATTAGTGGTAAAGAAGTGGGATTGCCAGGGTGTCAGAGTTTTGTAACTGAGGGCTCTATGACGCCAGCGGAGTTTGATCAGGCGATGCTTGATTTAACCAATTTCCTGGTTTATGTGGGCGAGCCTTCAAAGTTGCAAGCGAATGCAATCGCCCCGTTTGTGCTGGTATTTCTGGTGATTCTTTTTGTTCCTGCTTACTTGCTGAATCGGGAATATTGGAAAGATATCCATTAGCCATCTGGTCTTGGAAGTCTATAATATAAACCCATTATCTGCGTTCTGATTTGGATGGAATGTGGGTTGGGTTTTTTCTCGTTTTGAATGAATGCTGAGTTGAGGTAATTTATGGGAGTCGTGACCAAGCGGTCATCAATGACTTTTTTTTCCGATCCACAAAGCCACTACAGTCACCGAGTGCGGATCGTGCTTGCTGAAAAAGGTGTTGCTGTTGAGGTAATTGACGTAGACCCTGAGAACAAACCCGAGGAAATCGCTGACCATAACCCCTATAACAGTTTGCCCACATTAGTCGATCGTGAGTTGGCTCTCTATGAGCCTAATATAATGATGGAATACCTGGATGAGCGTTTTCCTCATCCACCATTATTACCCGTTTACCCCGTGGCTAGAGCACACAGCCGACTCTTGATGTATCGAATTCAAAAAGACTGGTGTGTCCATGTGGATACCTTATTGCAAGGCACGGCCAGCGCTGCGAAATTGGATAGTGCGCGCAAAGAGTTGCGGGAAAGTCTGATTGCTACAGCACCGATTTTTGATGAGAAGCCTTATTTTCTTAGTGAGGAATTTACTATAGTTGATTGTCTCGTTGCTCCCCTGCTTTGGCGACTTGGCACTATGGGTATAGAGTTGCCAGTAAAGCAAGTGCAGTCGATTCAAAAGTACATGGACAGATTGTTTGCCCGCGAGTCTTTTAAGTCCAGCTTGTCGGACATTGAGCAAGAAATGAATATTTAGCCTATGACACCGAGTCGATCTTATTTAGTCAGGGCTTTGAATGACTGGATTTTGGATAATGAGTTAACGCCCTATGTGGTTGTTGATGCTTCGTTGTCTGAGGTTGAAGTCCCGCGGGATTTTGTGAGTAATGGACAGATTGTGCTGAATATCAGTCCGACTGCAGTGAAAGGACTGACAATTGGTAATGAATATCTTGAGTTCAGTGCCAGATTTGGTGGAGTGCCGCAACAGGTCATTGTTCCCATATTGGCCATCCTGGCTATCTATGCGAAAGAAAATGGGCAAGGTATGGTGTTTGGTTCTGAGCCTGGGGGTGCGCCGGACCCCTCAGACAGAAACTCTCTGCGCGAAGTGCCTAAGTCAGAGTCTTCCTCAAAATCTTCCTTAAAAGCCACCAAGCCTAGTTTAAAAGTGGTGAAATGACAGCAGTTTCAACTGCTGTTGTCGTTTAGCTGCTTGCATTTCTGATCACAGTCCGGTTGATTCAACCCCTCGTTTTTCAGCAGTTTTGTTTATTCTGCTGGCCCAAATAATGCGTTGTCTATGTAATCACACAGGCAATGGATAACCAGTAAATGTACTTCCTGAATGCGGGCAGTGGAGCTTGAGGGGATGCGGACTTCAACATCTTCCGGGCCAAGCAGGGATGCCATATTGCCGCCGTCTCTGCCGGTTAATGCAATCACGGTCATTTCACGGTCATGGGCCGCTTTAATACCTTGAATGACGTTGCTGGAATGGCCACTGGTAGAAATGGCCAACAGAATATCTCCTTCCTTGCCAAGTGCTCTGATTTGTTTTGAGAATACCTCGTTATAGCTATAGTCATTAGCAATCGAGGTGAGAGTCGAGGAGTCTGTTGTTAATGCAATGGCGGGCAAGCCCGGTCGCTCCCGCTCAAACCGATTCAGTAATTCGGAAGAAAAATGCTGTGCATCTCCAGCGGACCCCCCGTTTCCACAACTCAACACTTTGCCGTCCGCCAGCAAGGTCTGGACTATTTTCTGGCCCGCGGATTCAATCATTTCGGGTAGGGTTTCAGCAGCTAATTGTTTGGTTTTGATGCTGTCTTCAAAAAGTTGTTTGATGCGTTCTACGCTGTCCATTTAATTACCAGAGTCACAAATCTATTTTGGTCGCCGCTTTTCCAGTGTTTAGAATGCTTGCCTTGGTTATGTGCTAAGAATACACCTTCCATCGGGGGCCTGCCGGTTAATCAAGTAAGCAGCGGGGGTTCTATGTTATGAATTGCTAAAACGCAAGGAATGCATTTTTTATCCAGTTCATACTATGGTCGCCTCCAGCCCGCCCCACGCTTTCTATAATGTCGAACCGGCAAGGTATATTGAGTCGCTGTTTTTGTAAATAGAACTGCGCCGTCTTTATCAGTTTTTGTTGTTTGTAGTAGGTAATGGTTTCAGCAGGACTGCCGAATCGCTGGCTTTGGCGATGCCTGACTTCGACGAATACGAGCGTGTTGACGTCGTAAGCAATGATGTCGATTTCGCCGAGTTTGCAGCGGAAGTTGGTTTGATGAATTCTTAAACCTTGTTCCTGCAAAAAGACAACGGCCTGGCGTTCGACCTCAAATCCTTTTTGTTGGCTGCGGCTGTTGTTTTTCAACGGTGGCATGGCTACTGGAGTAAGTCTGGTTGAGCCTTAACGAGGCCTTGTTCAAAGGTTGCCCATTCCAGCGTTCTGCGAATTTGCAGGTGGGGGTTGATTGTCAGGCTGCCGGTATTGCCCTGGATTTTGCTGTCGGGAAAACTCTTAAGTAGCTCGAGTCTGGGTGCCAGTAAATAAGTATCTGCTCCCAACGCATAAAACTTTTCATAGAGATTAGTCCCGGCGATGTACTCTATGTCTTTTTTCAGGGGTGATGTCTTGTTAAGCATCCACGGAATTTCGGTATAGGTGATGCCATCTAAATCGTGATCTTTATTTGGGCGGGGAATGCCAGAGTAGATTCGTGATACTGCAAATAATGGGATATTGCTAGCATAGTGAAAAGCGAGCAATGGCTTGATTTGTCTCGCTTTAATTGGTGGTGAGAGGATGACCACCGCATCGATGTCCTGACGTCTTCTCGGTTGAGATTCGGCTTCACCCACTAAAGTTTTGATTTTATTTGCTCTGGCGATACTTTCATCAATTTCAAGAAAATCCGCAATGCCATTGGAAAGGTTGTCGGAGGCGTTAAAACTAAAGGTAATGGGTTCAGTGTAGCTCTTTTGTTTCGACCACATTTTTATATTGTCAACAAGTTTAACAGCCCAGGCCGCGTCCTGGTGAATGATGGCGATGTTTTGTTTTTGCTGGGAATCGAATAAATCGAGGAGTTGTTGTACTTCATCTTCAACGGATAGCCCGAACTGAAAAAAACCATCAATTGCTTCCTCTTGTTCTTGATAATTTAGCGCCAATACGGGCGGATCAAGCAAGGGCAATTGTGTGAATTCATTCACTGATGCTTTTTTAAGTGGGCCGACAAAGAGATCATATCCTTCGAGCTGTAACTCCAGGTAAAGGTCAAGGGCATTTGGATAGTCCTCACTGTCAAACACATTGATTTCTGTGGTAGCCGCACTGGCTTGATCATCGGCGTAATAGGCGGCTAAAAAACCATCTCTGATAACCCGTCCAACTTTGCCAAAATTGCCAGTCAGCGGCAGGACAAGAGCAATTTTGCCAGGGCGAAGTTCGGGTAAATTGCTTAGCATTTCCAGTTCGGCTGGAAGCCTCCGCGCGGCTTCGTGTTCTGGCCAGTCAGCCTGCCACATAGAAAGCGCCTTAAGTTGCTTGTCTAAGCTAAGCTGGTATTGGTTAATCTGGAGGGCCAGTTCAAGCCAGCCCTGCCAGCTATAATCACTGGCTTTTTGCAAGGCCTCACTGAGGTTGGGGCTGGATACTTCGTTTAATGCCTGCCAAATTTGTTCGTGATTCTCCCAATATTCCTGCCCGGTAAACAGACCAGCATTGAATACACGTTCCTGTGCGGATTGCAGTGGTGCACCATTCCTGTAGAGTGCGGTCGCCTGTAAATCGATGATTCTGGTTTGTACTTCGGGTGGGGCTTCAGCAAAGGTACC
>JGI12048J13642_10352382_pt1 | contig 15432 bp, 19 predicted proteins | sample ElkSlonscriptome_16_FD_13642 | JGI IMG/M metagenome (IMG submission 13642)
GCCTACATTCCAACCAATGTGATCTCGATCACCGATGGTCAAATCTACTTGCAACCCGACTTGTTCTTTGCAGGGATTCGTCCCGCGATGAACGCCGGGATTTCGGTTTCGCGCGTCGGGGGTGCTGCACAGATCAAAGCGATGAAAAAAGTCGCCGGTGGTTTACGTCTCGACTTGGCCGCCTTCCGTGCTCTCGAAGCTTTTGCACAACTGGGGACCGACCTCGATGCGGCAACACAAAGCCAACTCGATCGCGGTTACCGAATGGTGGAACTGCTGAAGCAACCTCAGTACCATCCGATGAAGGTTCCCGAGCAAGTCCTCAGTCTATTTGCCGGAACACGCGGTTACCTCGACGATGTGCCGATCAAATCGGTTCCTCAGTGGGAGAGGGATTTTATTCAGTATGTCAAAGATAAGCACAGCAAAATGCTCGATGACTTGACCGAGAAGAAAGATTTGACCGATGAGATTGCCGAAAAAATTGCAGAGGTCATTAAAGAATTTAAGGCGGGCTACAAGCCAGTTGAGGTTTAACGCTCCAAACGGAAATGAGTATTCACGATGTCCAACCCTTTTTTGCCTCCGAATGAGCCAGACGCGAATAAGGTAGATCCATCTCACCAACTGATCCCAAACGATGAGGATCGCAATTTGGCACTGCTCGCCCATTTGAGTGGGTGTGCAGGAGTCGTGATGGGCGGTTTCGTTGGGTTTATTGGACCGCTCGTGGTTTACTTGATTTACAAAGACAAATCCGCTTTTGTGGAGTCGCAAGCGAAAGAAGCACTTAACTTTCAAATCACCCTTTTCATCGTCGGTGTCGTCTGTATTGCAGTGTTCTTTGCTTCTTGCGGAACATTGTTTCCACTGTTGTTCGTGCCGTCCGTATTGCAAGTTGTGTTTGGAATCATCGCTGCTGTCGCTGTCCGAGACGGACAACCGTATCATTACCCGTTCAACCTTCGTTTGTTCCGTTAAACCAACTGTTTCTCGATTAACAAGAACTAAGATCACTTTCCGTTTGAACTTTTATGGCCAACGCACGAGCACTCGATAAACGTCGCAAATCAATTCGCAATATTCGCAAGATCACGCGAACGATGGAATTGATCGCGACGGCGCGATACCGAAAGGCGATGGATCGTGCCAATTCCGCGACCGCTTATACCCAGCGGATTACGGAGATTGTCAATCGTTTGGCGGCGGCCGGTTTGGACGTCAAACATCCACTCCTGGAACCACGCCCCGAAACCAATGCCTCGCGTGTCTTGGTGATGACCAGTAATCGTGGACTATGCGGTGGATACAATGGCAACATCTTGCGTACCGCCGTCCCTTTGATTCGCCAGCAACGAGAACAAATCGATTCGGTTGCCGTCGACGTCAGCGGGAAACGAGGCGTCAACGGAATGAAGTTCCGCGGTATCGCCATTGACGCGGCCTACCTGAATTTCGAAGACCAACCGGCCTTTGCCGAAGTCGAGAAGATCGCCGACAAGTATCTTTCCATGTACGTCAACGGTGAACTCGACCGGCTAGATGTCGTCTACACGAAGTTCATTAGCACGAGTCGGCAGGTTCCCACCGTCGAAACGCTGCTTCCGCTCGGTTCTATCGGCGATGACGCTCTTCCGCCAAGCGATGGCGAAAGCGTGGCGGAGGTTAGCCAAGCGGATAGCCAAGATGCTGCCCAGTACGAATTTTTGCCGTCCGCCGAAAGCATTTTGGAGGAGGTCGTCCCGGCTAGCTTCAAAGTTCGCTTGTTCAAGTGCTTCCTCGACGCAGCGGTTAGCGAACAGGTGTCGCGAATGATCGCGATGAAGGGAGCGACTGACAACGCGGGCGACATGATTAAACAACTGTCGATGAAGTACAACCGTGCTCGCCAAAGCCAAATTACAGGTGAGATCATGGAAATCATCGGCGGTGTCGAGGCACTCGAAGGCTAGTCCATCGTGGCTAATCAGGTCAGATCTGAAAACGAATCACTCAACAAACTTTTTCAAACTCAGAATACAAAATTATGTCTACTGAAACCGTACAAGGCACGATCGGGAAGGTTACTCAGGTCATTGGAAGTACCTTCGATGCTGAATTCCCCGAAGGCCAATTGCCAAGAATTTACAACGCTGTCGAGATCAAGAGCGAACACAAAGGCATCTCGGTCAATCTCGTTGGCGAAGTCCAGCAACATCTCGGCGGTGGCCGCGTGCGAGCGATCGCTCTCGGCAGTACCGATGGAATGATGCGTGGCATGGATGTCCTGGACACTGGCAAACCCGTGACCGTCCCCGTCGGCGAAGCGACCCTTGGACGAGTCTTTAACGTTCTCGGAAACCCGATTGATAATCGTGGCGACGTTCAAGCAGACGACTATTGGCCGATTCACCGCCAAGCTCCGCCCGTCTCCGAATTGTCGACCAACACCGAAGTCTTCGAAACAGGGATCAAGGTGGTCGACTTGTTAACTCCGTTCGTTCGCGGCGGTAAAGCAGGGTTGTTCGGTGGTGCGGGATTGGGCAAAACGGTTATTCTAACCGAGTTGATCGCTCGAATTGCCAGCAGTCACGGTGGTTATTCGGTCTTTGCCGGGGTCGGCGAAAGAACTCGCGAAGGAACCGACCTGTGGCTCGAAATGCAAGAAACCGAAATTGGTCAAACCGGTCGCAAGGTGATCGAGCAAACATGCATGGTGTTCGGTCAAATGAACGAACCGCCTGGGTCGCGCCTACGTGTCGCGTTGTCCGCGTTGACAATGGCCGAGTTCTTCCGCGACTCGACCGGTGCGGACACACTGCTGTTCGTCGACAACATTTTCCGTTTCTCCCAAGCCGGTTCGGAAGTCTCTGCACTGTTGGGCCGGATGCCGTCGGCGGTAGGCTATCAGCCCACGTTGGCAACGGAAATGGGTGCTTTGCAAGAGCGAATCACGTCGACAAAGAAGGGTGCGATCACGTCGGTGCAAGCGGTCTACGTCCCTGCGGATGACCCGACCGACCCGGCACCGGCAACGGCGTTCGGTCAACTCGACGCGTTCATTTACTTGGAACGATCGATTTCGGAAAAGGGTATCTATCCCGCGATCGATCCGTTGGCATCCAACTCGCGTATCTTGGACCCGCAATATGTCGGCGATCGTCATTACACGATCGCCCGCCGCGTGCAAACGATTTTGCAGCGTTATCGTGAACTACAAGACATCATCGCGATTCTTGGTGTTGACGAATTGAACGAAGAGGACAAGATGATCGTTCATCGTGCTCGTCGAATTGAACGATTCTTGTCGCAGCCATTCTTGGTCGCCGAAGTCTTTACAGGCAAAGCGGGAGAGATTACATCGCTTGAAGATACCATTCGAAGCTTCGAAGAGATTTGCGATGGAAAGTGGGATCATCTGCCCGAGCAAGCGTTTATGTACGTCGGCGTCATCGAGCAAGCCGAAGCCCAAGCCAAAAAAATGGGGTCTAAGTAAACGATGTCGATTCGATGTGTAGTGGTGACGCCTGAAAAGACGGAGTTCGACCGCCAAGCGGATTCGGTCGTGTTGCCAATGTTTGATGGGAAGTTAGGCGTGATGAAGGGGCACTCACCTTTCATTGGTCGACTCGGCTACGGCACGCTCAAACTGGAAACCGCTGCCGGCCAACAACGATTCTTTATCGATGGCGGCTTCGCACAAGTCGAGAACGATGTGGTCAATGTTTTGACGTCGCGGGCGATCCCCGTCGACATGCTGAGCAGCGAAGAAGCGCAAGCATCTCTCGACGAAGCCTTTGAACTTCCATCCTCGACGCCCGAGCAGGCGGAGATAAAAGAGAATGCCGTTCGGCGAGCCAGAGGCAAACTTCGCGCCTCGCGGTAGTTTTGGCCGGTCCATCGAGCCTGCTGGCTCGTATCGCAACGAGAGTTCACGTCATCGGTTTTGCCGCCCTAAAGAGAGGAAAGCCAGTCACCCGCAGGCCGGTTTGACATGATTGTTATTCTTTAACGGATGACTGGCGTGAACTCCGGATGTTGAGGACGTTACCAGCGTCGGAACAGACCGAAGCAGCAGCGAGGTCGGCTGGGTTCACAGCAAACGGGTTCACAGCAAACGGGTTCACAGCAAACGGGTTCACAGCAAACGGGTTCGCAGCAAACGGGTTCGCAGCAAACAGGTTCACAGCAAACAGGTTCACAGCAAACGGGTTCACAGCAAACGGGTTCACAGCAAACGGGTTCACAGCAAACTTCGACACAACACGATTCGTTGCATCCAAACAAGCGGCTTAAGAAGCCTCCGGCGTCAGCGGTATTGGCTGTGGCAATACTGCTAATGGCGATGACGGCACAACAAACAAACATTCGGCGAATCACGGTGCTAATCCTTCTTATGAGTTGCTTCAAGAATGTGGCAAAACGAAATGCCACTCATCGTTCCATTTGCTGAGCAAGCGAAGTGCCACTCGCGAAACCGTCCCCGATTGATCCGTGGACGAGAGACCCAACAGCTGATTCCTTCCCGTTGAAGAGCCATAACGGAGCATCAGACTCCGCTAGTCGCGAGAAGACGCACTTGGGGGGCAACCAAACAAGATGTGCGGATGCGGCGCAGTTAGAAACATTTGTGTAGACACGTCTCAGTCGACAAGCATACCCTGAGTGCAATGCACCCATAACAGATCGCTATTTCAGCACGGTCGCTTCCATGATCGTGAAAATGGATAATGGATTGGCTTTATAGCAACGATCGACTTGGATTGGTAATTCCGCGATCACTTCGCTGAGATCCAAATCCGTTCGCCAACCAAGGTGTTTGGTAATGTTTCCTGCGGAGTCGACGACCCGCGCAATCATTGGATTATCACTACGAAAATGATTGATCAGAAGGATGCGGCCGCCTCCGCGGCAGACTCGCACGGCCTCACTCATCATCGCGTGAGGGTCGGATACCACGCTGATCGTATGGAACGATGTTACGACATCAAAGCGATCGTCGGCAAAACTCAATGATTCAGCGTTCCCAGGCTCCACCGTGATATGGTTCCACTTCCGACGCTCGATCAGATCCTGTGCTTCGGCCAGCATCTTTTCTGACAAATCAACACCGGTAAGTTGAATGTCTCGCGGGTAACAATCAAGAGAAAGCCCGGTGCCAACACCGACTTCCAAAATTTCCTTGCCCGCTTCGATATTTAGCGAGGCGATTCCAGTCCGAATGTTCCGCTTTGCAACAGCAGGCCACACGTTCTGGTAAACCGGAACCAAGTTCTTATACAACCGACTGCGGTGTGGCTCAATTGACTTCTTTGCTTCAACAGCGGTTAAACTCATCTGTAATAACACCTTTTCCTCAATCCTGCGTCTTTCCCTTATCTCTCGGCACTTCCAAGTTATCGGGCAGATCATTCGTTAAGCTTCGCATCTTTTCTATTTTGGTCAATTCTATTTCCAAAATCCATTGAATGGGCCTAACCCATTGACACCTTTGGACTTACATCGAAATTGCAGTGTTAAATGCAGGCGATTTCTGACGTTTTATTACACGCCAGATACAAATCGAATCATCGCTAATGAAGCCACATCCCCGTTTGGGCGGATTCAGGACACCGGTTTGGTGAGCGGCGGCGTATCTCCGAGCCTCCGAGTGATAGAGAGTTCATTTGCAATCTTGAGGGACGTCGATTGTATTACGGTGTGAAACAACCTCCCCCGGCGCAGAGGTCGGGAGAGGTTGACAATACTCACTCAAATCCAGCAGTCATACGATCGACGACCCTAGAGACTTGTCTAGGATGGGTCACTTGGGTTGAACAGCGCCAGACATTCTGATGTTGCAGCTTGATCGACTAGCGCAACAACGATATCGCCTTGTTTGAGTGTATCGTCCGCTCGCGGGACCCGGACAAATCCGTCACGTTGGATCGCGGCGATCAAGCAGCGTCCCGCCAAGGGTAGCTCTGCTAAAGTTGCGGTGGTCACGCGAGTCCCTTCAACGACTTCGAGTTCGTAGACCGTGATTTCACCGTTCGGCAGTCGGCTTTGACTGATCACGGCACCTTCATTGAGAAAACCCAAAACTTGTCGTGCCAGTACGTCACGCTCGCTGACGGCACGATCGATCCCCAGCTTCCCAACAACGTTTGCATAATCGGGGCGTCCCACGACACACATGACTCTGGCGGCCCCCAATTCTCGAGCCTCCACGCCTGCCATGATGTTGCTTTCGTCATTCCCCGTACAGGCAACGAAGTAGTCGACGGTGCCTGCACCCTCATCTTCGAGGATACTACGGCGATTCGCATTCGCTTGGATGACGGTGACGTCGGGCAGCAGTTTGGACATTTGCAGGCAACGGTCGGTATCTTGTTCTAAGAGAACGATCCCATAATCGTTTGGGTTGAGGGAACCAGCGAGGTGGTAGCCGGTTTCGCCACCGCCAGCGATCATGACGCGTTTTCTTGATCCGCGCTCACTTCCACCACCGAACAACAAGCGAGCTTTTGCGACGGCTTCGGGCATTCCCACCAAGCTAACCCGATCGCCGGCTCGCAGTTCGTCCTCGCCACTGGCGATCCACATTCTACCCTCGCGAGCGATCGAACCGATTCGCACGCTGCCAGCAAGCTTCAGCTCTTTCAAGCGATGCCCTTCCGCAGCCGCCTTCTTGGAAACTTCCATTTCGTAAACTTGCAATTGTCCGCGAGCAAAATGCTCCAGCGGGATGGCGTCCGGATTACGAATGGCCCTGGCTAACTCGAAAGCCGTCAATTGTTCCAAACTCAAAATGCTGTCGATGTTGAAGTGACCTTGATAGTCAAAGGTACTTAAGTCTCGAAATGCGGGAGCATAAACGCGAGCAATACTGCGACGCGCACCGAGCGCCTTGGCCATACTGGCAGCCACAATGTTGACTTCATCATCGCCAGTCACCGCCAAACAAATATCGGCCGAGCAGACGCCAGCTTGAAACAAAACAGTACTCTGCGATCCGCTGCCTTCGATTGCGCGCACATCCAATTCATTGTTGATCCGCCGGACATTGTGCGGATCAATATCGACGACCGTAACGCTATGCCGGCGACGGCACAACATGTCCGCAATCCAACGACCTACGGTTCCAGCACCAAGAGTTAAGACACGCACCTAAACCATCCATTCAATGACAAACAACGCAAACAGAATGATCGCCATAAACCCAGCAATCCAGCGAGCCGTTCCGAGGGCGTGCTTTAAAATCAAGGCGTTGTCTTCGTGACGAGTCGCTCCAAAGACCAATGCGATCGAGATGACCAAGGGGACAAAGTACAGAAGATAAGATGGTGAAATCGATAAAGTTGCCAGCATGATAAACTCTCAGGTAGCGGAAGTCGTCAAGACATTCGGGTTTTCCTACGCCTAACCGAAACTCGGCACGGAGCCGCGCTAAGCTTCAGCAATGGCTTCCTCTTCGTCATCCTTATTCCGCTTCCCACTAATGGGGACTGCTAACGGCCCGCCGTACGCGTCATAAATGACTAGGATGTTCAGCAATCCTGCAATCACGGTATACCAGGTTCCCATCTCATAGCCTGCACCATGCCGAGCGTACCAGGCGGACACATCGTCGGCTTGGTCATCAAGAACGGGCCGTGTCGGCGGTGCCATAAAACCTCCCCAAAGGGGGCGGTAGCTTTCGCGAGTTCGCCCGGTTCGGTAATCGGTGTAATCGTTCATCCGTTTACCCTGAATCAGAGCAGGAAGTGCCGCAGCACCGACTCCTGACTGCAAGACGTAGTGCCAACGAAAATCGCCGGGGAACCTCGACGCGTAAACGACATGCCCGCCACCGAGGGCAAATCCCAAAACCCAGGTTGTCAAGATGCAAACGCAAAACAATCCTGCTTTGGTCGTCCGCCCTTGATAATAGTGCCCTAGCCCAGGAACCAACCAAGCCAAGAAAGCAGCTAAAACACGGTTTCGTAAATCAATCTCGATTCCATCGACTTCGATCAATGTCAGTTCGTCAGGGGGCATGAAGTGATTCTAGCTAGTTGAATGAATGAAAAACGAATTTGCCGAAAATAAGGGCGATCCGGCCTCATGGCTCTATTGTGCTAGATAATCGTCCCAAGCGGTAGCCCAATCCCTTCGGAGTTTCGGACCAGCAGGCGGGAGCCCGCGATTCGGCCCAACAATTCATCGCGAGGCTCTTTCTAAGATTTTATAGTTCTTTTCTAAACTTCCGATCGTTCGTAATTTACTGCCAAGGCATCAAACACCTGGACGCGGTTGTCGCCGTTGACATCGAGCAAGGGCGTGTCCACCAGCGAGTCGATCAGCATCATCCGAAGTCGTGTTTGCTCCGAGACAATGAACGCAGCAAAATTCTGCCACGAATCTCACGAATGCTCACGAACACAATGGAGGATGACGAATTGACGAATCATCTGAAGAATGGTGCCGTCCAACCTTTGGCGAAAGAAATGGGACGGAGGTATTTTTGTGGTTTTGAAGATGATGAAGCCTTCATGCAGATTGCAGCGTTTGACGCTTTTAGCGGGGATTCAATTCGAGTTGAACGCCACTTTGTCTCCACGCTTGGAGTAACCGCGATCAGGATCGACTCCGGTTCTCGCTGAACCAACATACCCCGGCGGAAACCCAACTTAAAAAAATTGACAAGCACACTCCCACTCGCTACGTTAGCTTCGACTTGGTAGCCATTGCGAAGATTTCCCGGGTGATTTTTTATTTATTAGTGTGACTTTAGGGCGACGGTATGATCCGATTTAGGTGCCCCAGATGCAGCACGGTGCTCCAGGTAGAAGCACAGCATGCGGGCAAAACAGTCGCGTGCAAGTGTGGAACCAAGATCAAGGTGCCTGCCGGAAGAACGCCTGCGAACGCTAGCACGTCGCCGTCACTCGTCCAGGCCGAGTCCAAGGTGAAGGTGTATTGTCCTTCATGCCGACAACCCATTGCGATTCAGGCTGGCTCGCAGGGCAAATCCGTGCGGTGTCCTTGCGGCCACGTGTTTCGGCTAGGCGGCTTTTCTGCGGCTCACTCTCAACCAGTAGCCCCCAGACCCCCGACGCCGGCACCGACAGCCCGCAAGACTTCCGTTGTACCTGATTTGCAACCGATCCCCAATGCGATCTCTGTCTCACCGGCCTCGTCGGTAGCATCGCCGTCACTGCCTGACATGGATCTTTGGGATGACCTCGATGTCTCCGCCCCGGCGCACGCCCCTGCGTTTCGCGGCCCGACTGCCAGGCCTGTTCCAGTCCAGGCCGCACGTGCGGCAAGACCGAACCAACATTTGGCTGCCGCCCAAGCAGAGTTGCAAAGCAACGCCGACATCGATCGCCGCTACCAGCAGGCATCCGGCGTATTCTTTAATGGTGCAGTCGTCTCGGGAATTGCCATGATGGGAGGAGCAGCAATCTGGTTTGTCGCCGGTCTCGCTGTGGGAATCATCTTCTTCTATCCACCCATCTTGTTCCTTTTTGGATTGATCAGTTTCGGCAAAGGCTGCTTGGGCATGGACGATTAAGTCAAACAAGGGTCGGTGAAGCATCCTTCGCCAAGCTGGACTCAAGGACGAGATGCATGACATCCACCTGATCTCGCGTCAGAAATGGATGATTCTCTGCTGCTTCCAATTCGTGAACAACACGAACCACTTCCGCATTGAAAGGGGAGTCGATCGAATGAACGGTAGCCAACCGAACGATTTCACCATTGACGAAGTCAATTCGGTCGGTCGGTTTCGCATCAGATCCTGATAGACCGAATAGACAATCCTTGGCAATTGGAACGGGCCACGCAGCGAACGGGCCACGCAGCGAACGGGCCACGCAGCAGCCGTTTTGCTCCAGCCTCGACACCAGGCAGGTTGAGTGATTGCTTGGCGGAGGAAATCGGTTGCGGACAATACCGAGGCATAACCGACGGTATTGAACAACAACTTGTTGTATTGCACGCCCAGGATAGTATCGCTCAATTCGACCGGTAGCTTGGATGCTGCAAGCGTTTGTTGGGTATGCCGAATCAACGAGGAAGGCATGTCCTTGGAAACCGGACCGATGGTACTAACACCCGCTCGCTTGCACGCCACGATGCCGGTTCAACGATCTCCATATTGGTGGATGTTATGCCGACCATCCAACGATCGGTACGAACAAATTCTGACAACTGATGTTGGTTGATGCCATTTTGCAGCGAGACAACGACGGCATCGCCAAACGCGTCGGCGAATAGCATCGCCGTCGAACGAGTGTCTTGCGTTTTGACCGTAAACAAGACGATGTCCGAGCCGACCACATCTGCTGGAGCGGACGATGCAACAATCGGCACCTGGCGGCGTCCCCAATCGCCTCGCAGTTCAATGCTTCCGCGATCGTACATGGCTCGGCAATGCTCGCCTCGCGCGATCAACACGACTTCTAATTCAGGGTGATGGAATTCAATCAGACCGCCAAACATCGAACCAATCGAACCGGCACCGATGACGCTGATTCTCTTTGAAGGTTTCATTTGAGATATGCTAATTCGCCGAGTTCAAAGCAAGTCCGAGTTCGTTGGTTTGATGGATCAATTGGGACTGCCAATCCCAACGAGCCGGATTGTTAGAACGAAGGCCGAGTTGTGCAAGGTCGATACCCTTAGGGAACGACGCCAATCGGTTGCGACGGCGGTTTTTCAGGAAGGACGTCTGGTTGCGTTGGCGTGTGCTGATATTTTTGAAAACCGGTATTGGCGGTGGCAAACATGCCGAGGTCGATCATCTTTAATTCGTGGTCAATGCTAATCGTTTTCGGCTTCATCGGTTGTGCTCCATTCGAGGCAAAATTGTGAACAGATGGCGCACGTGCTGTGCCAAACATCGCATGTTTTGTTTGCAAACCAAAAAACGATTGGGTAATCCGCAGGGCCCTTGGTCGTAGCTAATCAAAATGCCTTACACGACATGACGGCATTTCGTTGAATGGGTTTGCTTCAAAACAATCGACTCGCTCAATGAATTGAAACGCGTTTCAGCTAAGCAGCGCTTTTACCGAATCGATGACCTGTTGGTCATGCCCGTCCACTTTCACACGTTTCCAAACCTGGGCAACTCTACCGGAAGCATCGATGAGGTAGGTTGACCGCTGGATTCCCATCGACTTTTTGCCATACATGTTCTTTTCTCGCCATGCTCCGTACTTTTCAGACATGGCGTGATTGGCATCCACTAACAGGGGAAACGGAAGCGAGTGTTTCTGCTTAAACTTCGTGTGGCTCTCGGCACTATCGGCACTGACGCCAAGCAATTGAACGCCCAGATTGTTCAGTTCATCATAGCGATCTCGAAACGCGCATGCCTCTTTCGTACAACCTGGCGTGTCATCGCGAGGATAAAAGTAGATAACGACAGGCTTGCCTTTCAGATCGGAAAGTTTCACTTTGCAACCCGAATCGTCTTTGAGAGTGAATGCAGGAGCTTTCTGTCCAGGTTCTAACCAATCGGCCATCATCAGAATACCTTCTTCGTTCTTGGGAAATTTGAAATGTCGAATGAATCTCTCCATTTTTTCCAAATCGATCGTCCCCCACAAGGCTCCATCAGGATATGGCGGTCCGACCCATTAGGGCCATCGCAAAAAAAATCGCAATCTGTTAATCTCATCATCAGTTGGTAAACCAATGAATTCGATAAATTTGTCAATGAATAGAGCCTCTTCCCGTACGATTTACAACGTCCCCAACGCGCTCACCAGCGTGCGTTTCGCGTTGGCGATAGCCGTTGTGGTATTGATCCCGCTCGACTATTTCGGTTCGGCGATGGTCGTATTTTTGGTTGCAGCTTCGACCGATTGGATGGACGGATACTGGGCTCGGAAGTATGGGCAAGTGACCAAGGTTGGACGGATCTTTGATCCTTTTGTCGATAAAATCATCATTTGCGGTTCGTTCATTGCCCTTGTCGAAGTCGCTGGATCGGGGATTGCTTCGTGGATGGCGACGGTCGTCGTGGCGCGAGAATTATTGGTGACAAGTTTGCGCGGCATTATTGAAGGCGGGGGTGGCGATTTTTCGGCAAGCCAACTTGGCAAGTGGAAAATGGTGCTCCAATGTGCAGCCGTGGTCGCCGTGCTACTTTGCTTGCAGTTCAACCCTGCTGCAATGTGGCTGCAAATGACGACGACCCTGTTGATTTGGTCGGCCGTGTTGCTAACCGTCTATTCAGGTTGTGACTACATCCTTACCGCCGCTCGTGTGATGCGAAAACAAGGCGATGCGTGATGGAACTTGGTGTTAAGTGATGGAAACTCAGTTTGCTGCCGTGATCGGAGCGATCGTCATCGCTGGCCTCGTCGGTGCGGCTGTGCTATGGACACGGGTACTATCAAAGATTGGGTCGTCGGATCGACCGTGGTACGAATCGATGCTGGCGACCGAAGCGGGCGAGCGTCCGTTCTGGACGGTCTTTGACTTCTTGCTTAGCCTAGGACTGAGCCTCGTTTTCACGATTTTCCTGCAAGCAATCTTTTTGTCGCTAGGCTGGATTGCCACGCCCTCGCCGAATCGATCGCTTGATTCCTCGGCTATCATTGGCGGCTTGGCTATCCAATCGATCGCAGGCCCGTTGGCCGTCCTCGCAACCATCGGTTGGCTGCGACTGATCCGCAAAGACGCTCGAAAGCAACTTGGTTTTGTCTGGGAAGCGGGCGATCTAAAATTGGGTCTGCAATGGTCGCTCATGCTCATTCCCGTCGTGCTCATGATTAGCTCGGCGATTGCATTTCTGGTGCCTTACCACCATCCCGTACTCGAATCGATCGCGGATGCCAATAGTGTTTTGTTGTTCGCCGTGTTGTTCATCGGCACTGCGATCATCACGCCCGTGGTCGAGGAATTTTTGTTTCGCGTGATGCTACAAGGCGGGCTTCAGCGGATTGCAGATGGCGACGTGGTTACCCAAACGAATGATCCGATTTCCGAACACGAAACCTCGTTGGATGTCCATTCAAGCGACCCGGATAACCCCTATCAGCCCTCCGCAGAAATCTCGTCCGGACCCACGATCCTGGAATGGAAACCGTCGCGTTTTTGGCCGATCGTCGCAGCCAGTGTCGTGTTCGCGATGATGCACTGGGGGCAAGGTGCTGCACCGATTCCCCTGTTTTTTTTATCGCTAGGGCTCGGTTTTCTCTATCGGCAAACCGGCCGCATTACAGGGCCGGTGATTGTTCACGTCGTGCTCAACGGATTTACGTTATCAGTCGAGTTCTTACGGATTTGGATGACGGGTTGATGATGGACGAAAGTCGTGACGGCCTCCGTGGCCGCTCCTAATAGAAGTTGTACTTGGGATTCTGTGGATCGAAATCGGCGTCGGTGAGTCCGACGTTCACCTTCACGTCCAAATACGTGTATTCCTCGATCACGTTCAGTTCCCCGCCTGGTCGGCTTGGCCAATCGTAGGCGACATAGCGAATCGGAATGTTGTGCCCATCGTCCATGAAGACTTGTGCTTGATGGAATTCGGCACCGGGCGTTTTGACCGGCTGGGTGACATGCAGCACGGTACAAGTTCGATCTTTGACCCGTGCGTTCTTGCGAAACTCGCATGTCACTCCTGGAGAATGCTTCGCCTTCTCACCACGTTCAAGCAGCTTCACCATTAGATTCTCGATACCAATTTCGGTCATCGGATACCGCTGGCCCCGCATCGCCAACATACCTGTCGGCGGCACCGATACGGTCGGCAAAAACTTTCCTTTGAATCCACCCTCGTGAGCGACGATATTGCCATCGTTTTGATTTTCGACATAGATCACCTCCCGGCCTTGAACCGACGAAGGTTTCAGGAAATTGAGGTAAACGCTTAACGGCTGGGTGATTTGGCCATTTCGCGTTTTGCGATTCCGGACTTTGGCAAAGATGTACTCTTGCCCACCCAATGAATCGCCCACACGTTCTCGTTTCACCAGTATCGCAGTGTAGTCATCAATGTGTTGCCGGCTTTGCTCGAGACCATAACGAGCCATTTCCATGGCGCGATCGAGCGGGTCCGTCATCGCTGGCGGTTCGGAATTGGCAGCATTGGCGACACGGTGTACCGGTTCTACCAGTTTTGATTCCTCGGCATACAACCGGGGTACGGTTTGCGTTGCAGCGAGCGTTCCCAGAAGAACAAAGAAATTTCGGCGTGGAATAGTCATCAAATACTTCTTTCAATGGCGTGGGCGGTCCTGTGCCTAGTTCATCGCCGAAATTCACTTGCCCCATGATTGCGACGGTGCTGAGGTGATAAGAGTACCGCAATCGATGGGTTCCGAATAATCCGATCAATCCCCTTCTTCATCCGACGTTAGCCATCGACGAACGGAACAATCGCAACCTTACAAAAAAGTCAATCGGCTTTACTAGAACAATCTGCATCCTTCACGACATTTTCAGGGTTTTCTGATGAAACAAGCTCGAATTGCCGATGAGTAGAAAGACGCCAATCCGCAAGGTCTTCCTAAACCTCCTGGTCTGCACCCCTGCGGTAACCATCCACCCTCTCATCCCACCAGAATCCAAATGCGACTTATTCGAAAGCTATTGTTGATCTTTTTGGCGCTGGTTCCCGTGGTCGCCACGGCACAGCACGCTGAATGGAGTCCCCATCGGGGAGGGACCGTACCGCCGGGCTCTCTTTGGATAGCACCAACACAGACAGCCCCGGCACACTCCGTGATCCGATCTCCGAATGGCACGATGGGTCCTGACGAGAAGGGTTTGGGTCGGCAACTAACCGAACAGTACACTGACACTCACCCGCCGCACACGTCGCATCGTCGACGGATCTTGCCCGCGCCGGCAACGATTCCCGCCGCGATAGAGCAGCCGAGATGGAAAACACCCTATTCATACGGATACTTCGGAGCCAAGCCGAAACCGAGCTGGACCAAGCATCACGGATATCGAGACAATTACACTCAGTGGACACGGCAATAGTCTGTGCCGATTACGTTACCGAACGCGATCGGCGAGAGTTGTTCGTTGATAGTGGAAGAGCAGGCACCGGTGCAAAAAGATGCAACCGAATCAACAGGTTTCGTTTGATTTCGGCTTGACGCGCTGGCAGAGTTGGGGAGTTACGTTTCAACGCCCACAAGCTCTCACATGGAAGGTCCCTCTCATGTCAACCATTCGCTCTATCGCTATCCTCGGATTTGCTGGCCTCGCAATCGCTGCAACGTTGGTTTCTCAAGTCGATGCCAACGGAGATCTTGATTTGTTGCTCAATGAGTTGAGCTTTAACGAGCCGCAAGTGGTTGGGAATCTAGAGTCTGCACAAGACGATATGGAATTCGATCAGACGCCCGTTCTGGAACAAGACGGCTATTCTTACGCCGTCCCAAGCCAGCGTCCCACGCGACTCGACACGCCGGCGGCACCGGCTCCGGGCGACGCGGCATCGCAGCAGCTCACGCA
>JGI12048J13642_10673368_pt1 | contig 15429 bp, 12 predicted proteins | sample ElkSlonscriptome_16_FD_13642 | JGI IMG/M metagenome (IMG submission 13642)
GGAAGATAGTGAAATGGAAGACAGCGAAGAGCCTACTGAAGAAACCATGGAAGACAGCGAAGCATCCGGTGAAACGGACGAAGATATGGACGATATGGATAACACCGAAGACACCGAAGACACCGAAGAGGATACTGGCAACTAAGACACTCACTGAGCATCCTCACGGTGATATCACGAGCTGGCCTGCGGGTCAGCTTTTTTTGTTGCTCTTTTGTTGTCCTCAACGACTAAGGTGAGAGACGCTCGAGCGACCACGTACCATCTGCTTGCACGTCATAGACAAAACGGTCGTGCAAGCGGTTAGTGCGACCTTGCCAAAATTCAATGCGTTTGGGCATGACAATATATCCGCCCCAAAAATCTGGTAAGGGCACGGTGTCGGGGTAGCGTTGCTCGAGCCGTTCAAGCCTTTGATCTAATACCTCACGGCTAGCTATCGCCTCGCTTTGCCGCGACGTCCATGCGCCTAGTTGCGACCCGCGTGGTCGGCTGTGAAAATAGGCTTCGGACACCTCTTGGGGAACTTTTTGCACGCTACCTTCAACGCGTACTTGCCTTTCCAAATCAAGCCAGTTAAATACCAAGGCCGCTTGCGGGTTGTCTGCTATGTCGTGTCCTTTGCGGCTGTGGTAGTTGCTGTAAAAAACGAACCCCCCCTCTTGCACACCTTTGAGAAGCACTACTCTAGCTGACGGTCTGCCGCTTGCGTCAGCAGTTGCTAGCACCATAGCGTTGGGTTCTAAGATTTCTGCTGCTAGGGCATCTTGGAACCAAGTGCCAAATTGGCTCAAGGGGTCAGCGGCAAGGTCGTGGTGCTCGAGGGTTTTCAAGCTGTACTGTTTGCGAATATCAGCCAAGTTAGCCATAATCGCAAGTTTACCGAGGCAGCATGCCTAGCACCGTGATGCACATAAGAAGCACGGGTGAGACACGTGGCAAGCACGCAGGGCTATCAATGCAGCAAAATATAGTGAATGGATAATTCATAGGCTGTTCATGCCGCGCTGCCAACAAAATGCTTCTATGCTCGTGAGGGCGGGCATTTCTTGGCGTCTCATACAACTGAAAAATAGCTTACCTTTGTAAGCCTGATAAATGTCTTAAGCGTGAGATTTGTTAAGCTACAAGCGAACATTCTTGCCCTTAAGGAGGCTTTATGGCTTTTGAACTCCCAGATTTACCCTATCCAAAAGACGCACTAGCACCCCACATCGACGCTCACACGATGGAACTTCACCACGACAAGCACCACGCCAGTTACACCAGCAAACTCAACGCCGCCATTGAAGGTACTGACATGGACGGCAAAAGCATTGAAGACATTCTGGCTATGGGTGCAGACAAATTACCGACTGCCGTGCGCAACAACGGTGGCGGTTACGCCAATCACAAATTGTTTTGGGAAATCATGAGCCCCAATGGTGGTGGTGAACCCTCTGGCGAACTCGCTGACGCTATCAACAGTGCTTTTGGTAGTTTTGACAGCTTCAAAGAGAAATTTGCCGCTGCTGCCGCTGGGCGCTTTGGTTCAGGTTGGGCGTGGCTCATTGTTGATGGTGGCAACCTCGAGATCACCAGCACCCCCAACCAAGACACCCCCCTGATGGAAGGCAAAACCCCCATCTTGGGCTTGGACGTGTGGGAACACGCGTACTACCTCAACTACCAAAACCGCCGTCCGGACTACATCAGTGCTTTTTGGAACGTCGTGGACTGGAACAAGGTCGCAGAAAAATACAGCGCGGCCAAGTAAGTAACAAGTAAGTACAAACCATACGCGTGGGGCTTTTGTCTCACGCGTTTTTCTATGGTGTTAGCACATGTATACTTGCCCCTAGCCACATCATGCGGTGTGTAGGCAGAGCTCGAGGCAAACATTCACAGCGTAAGCGTAGTAATGACGTAGCGTAGTGATGATGTAGCGTGGAGATGACACAGCGTAGGGACGTAGGGATAACGCAGCACAAGGATGACACAGTGACACGGCGTGGTGCCTTGAAAAAAATCATGCTCGAGCACCTTGAGCACAGTGACACAAAACGCGTCAACTGCCTTCGAACACACATCCAAGTGTCGGTTAATCGTACTGATAGCCGCTACTGGGCTCGAGCAAAAACACCCGACCACCATCACCAACAAAAGCGCGCATGGCTGTTTGACAAGGGGCAATAACATCGGCTCGAGTGATAACCGCCGCCATCGTAGGCCCTGCACCTGATAAGTACACCGCAGCAGCACCTTGCTCGAGCAACACCTGACGGTAACGTGCAAAGTTAGGAATAAGCGGTTCGCGGTAGGGTTCGTGAATGGCGTCTTGACTGGCTACCTGCAACAGTTCGGGTTTGTTGCGCACGACCGCGAGCGCCCACAGTGCCGTGCGGCTGCTAGTAAACACCACCTCGCGGCGCGGATAGTGTTCGGGTAAAACAGCCCGCGATTCGCTCGTAAGCAGTTCAAAAGCGGGTACCGCAAACAGCAGTTGCCAGTTTTTAGGTAGTGGCAAATGCTCACAGATATAGCTCACATCAGCACCTTCTGCTGCATGACCCACCGGGTGATGCCCTGCTGATACGGTAAACCCACCATAAACGGCTGGTGCTACGTTGTCAGGGTGGCCTTCTAAGTGGGCAGCCAACTGAAAGACACCTTCACGCCCGAGGGGTTCACCTAAGTGTTTGTCTGCTAACGCCGCCCCAGCGACCAGTGCCGCTGAAGAAGAACCTAGCCCTCGAGCCAAGGGAATGGCATTGTCGACATCAAACGTAACCGCCGGGGGGGTCTCGTTAAGGGCAGCAAAGACGCTGCGGAAACCCTCGTGTACCAAGTTGGCGGGCGTGTCAGCCACACTGCTGTCGCCGCCTTCGCCACGGTAAAAAAAGTGATCTTCGGCACTCAGCGACATCTCAACCTGACAGTAACGCGACACTGCCACACCCAACGCATCAAAACCAGGTCCTAAGTTGGCGCTCGTCGCCGGAACACGAACGGAAAGACTCATCAAGCTGTCAGCCTATCACGATGTCAACTTGTCGCGGTCGCCGCATCAGCCAACTTCACACGCACAGTAGCAAGCGCATCAATCAGGTCGTGCGGTAACATTCCTGTGCCTCTGCTGAGAGCGGCATATTCACCTGCTTGGCCGTGCCAATACACCGCTGCACACACGCGTGTAAAGTGCTCGTCATTAGTGTCGTCATTCTTGTGCTGGTGTCCTGCGAGTACCGCCCCAATCACCCCCGCGAGCACATCTCCCGAACCGCCGGTGGCCATACCGGGGTGACCTGCTGTGCTGATGGCGGTTTGTTGCTGACTGGCAATCACAGTGGTGGCACCTTTGAGTACAGTAATAGCTCCACTGCGCTCAGCGAGTTCTTTGGCTACAGCAACGGGGTCTGCTAATACCGCTTTGCTACTAACGCCTAGCAAGGTGGCCGCTTCACCAATATGCGGCGTGATGACGACGTGCCCGTGGCTTTTGAGGGCTGCAAACCAACGATCACCCCCTGTGAGCGCCCCGGCGTCTAGCACGGTAGGAACGGCAAAGTGTTGAACGATATCTGGCAGATAAGACGCGGCGTCTGCATCTAACCCTGGTCCAATAACCAACGCTTGTGCCCGCTTGGGATTGATGCTGCGCAAGACTGCTAGCGGGTCAGCTTGCCACTCGAGCGGTTCCAAGATGATTTCCGGCCACGACGCTGAATGACGGGCACTCGCTGCCAACGTCACCAGACCTGCGCCACTGCGCAGTGCCCCTCGGCAAGCCAGTTCAGCAGCGCCTGCGTAACGCGGCGAACCCGCTACAACCAGCACGGTGCCAGCGTTGTATTTGTGGGCGCTAGCAGCAGCAGATGGTAGGGCTCGAGCCGCCCCTTCATCCACAAGGGTGATATCTGCTTGGGCGTCAAGGAGGGATTTGGGAATGCCAATATCGACCACCACTTGTGCACCGAAGTAACTGCGGGCGGGCTCGAGGGCGCTTGCCAACTTTGCCCCCGCTAGTTGCACGGTGACCTCTGCGTGCACTGCTTCGCCTAACGGCTGCCCGTGATCTGCGCCAATACCTGTCGGCACGTCCACGCTCAATACAGGTGAGGCAGCATCATTAATTAGGCGCACGATATCTAATAGAGAACCTCCCAACGCCCGGTTGAGACCGCTACCGAGGAGGGCGTCAATCACGAGGGTGTCGCGGTGTAAGGAGGGAAGGTCATCTGCGCTGAGTGGGTCTATGGATACTGTCACAGCACAGGCTTGACGCATGATTTGGCTGTCTTGAGCGAGTTCACTGGGTTCACGGGTGTGCTCGAGCACCCGCACGTTGCACCCTTTGGCCGCCAAGTGCCTTGCTGCTGCGTACCCATCACCGCCATTATTGCCCTTGCCGCACAACACCAACACCCGCTGACAGTGATAACGCCCAAACACATCATAAGCGTGCTGAGCGATCTGCCGAGAGGCGGCTTCCATCAACAGAAGCGACGCAATACCCGCCTCCATAGCGGCTTGATCAGCGGCTCGCATTTGCTCTGCTCGAAAAAGTTTTGCCATACACTTAGCCTACGGGTTTGGCGCTTGCCCTAACAAAAACAACCATAAAAAACCGCTAACCATAACCACAGAAAAGCAACCCCAGACGAGGTTGCTCGTGTACGCTCTACGGGTATACGATTCCGACTATACACCGTAAACTACACACTGTAAAAACGCCTACGGACTTTTTTTCGTTCTCGCTTGCATCCGTAGCTTTTCCTACGCGCGCTGCGCGGAGTCATTCCTTCGGTAATCAAGCGGAAGGGGTAGACGCTAGAATCTCGTCGATTTGGGTAATGTGTTCTTCAGAAAGTTCAACGTCAGCAGCAGCCATGTTGTCTTCAATTTGGGAGACTTTGGTCGCTCCGGTAATCACACTGCTCACCCCCGGTTGGCGCAACACCCACGCAAGCGCAAGTTGGGCGCGGGTAATATCTAGCGCGTCGGCAATGGTTTTAAGGCCTTGGACACGGCGCACGTTGGCCTCGGTGAAAAAGGTTTCTTTAAAGCGTTCGTCATTGGCAAAACGGGTGCCTTCAGGGATGCCGTCGTCGTATTTACCCGTGAGCATTCCCATCGCCAAGGGACTCCACACCACCAAGCCGATACCTTTGGGGTAGGTAACAGGCAGAATCTGTTCTTCGACCCGTTCGCGGTGCAACATCGAATACTGCGGTTGTTCGGTCACAGGGGCAACTAAGCCGTTGCCTTTGGCGTAGGTGTGAGCTTCAGCGATCTCAGCGGCACTCCATTCACTTGTGCCCCAGTACAACGCTTTGCCGCTACGTACAACGTCGCTAAACGCTTCGACGATTTCGTCCATAGGCACTTCAGGGTCATAGCGGTGGGCAAAATATATGTCAACGTAGTCAGTCTGCATGCGCTCGAGCGACAGGTCGATGGATTCTAAAACATGCTTGCGCGATAACCCGCGGTCGTTGACGTGTTCGGACATGGGCCAAAAGACTTTGCTCGAGAGCACCAAGTGATGACGCGGATAGTGCTTGAGAATTTCGCCCAAGTAAATCTCGGCTTTACCTTTGGCGTACATATCAGCGTTATCAAAAAAGTTCACGCCGCCTTCGATGGCTTTTTCGATGATGTCGGCTATGAGCTTGGTGTCTTCGACGCTGCCCCCGTAAGTCGTCCACGCCCCGAGGCTGACGGTGCTGACTTTGATGCCGCTGTTACCTAGTTTGCGATATTGCATGAGAACCTCCGAGTTGAGCCTATCTTACGTGTTAGCAAAAGGGCGTCACACAGATGCAAAAATCGCGCAAAAATTAGTAGCACAAACCAAGTCCTGCGCAAGGTTGGTTGTCTGCAACAAGGTTGGTTGTCTGCAACAAGGTTGGTTGTTTGCAACAAGGTTGGTTGTTTGCAACAAGGTCAGTTTTCTGCAACGATGTCCGTAAATAGTAACGGCCTACCGCGCACGGGCAGTCCGCTGATGTTGAGGGTACTACCCTGTTCGGTATTGGCACTGACATTGGTAAGAATCAACCGAGCTTGGCTCGAGGTCGGTAAAGGGGCTTCGACCACACAACCCGTCAGCAGCGTCAGACAAGCAATACTAACGACCCGCACAGGTTTATTCATGCGCCCGTAACGCCATGGCACCAATGCAGCTAGCGCCCACGGCAACCAGTTGAGCCAGCGGCTTTGGCGGTTACGCTGATACACTACTAAAAGCGACAAAGACGACCCAGAGGGTATTTGTAGGGGCACAAAACGTACAGCAACCGTAGGGGCTAAGGGTGCAAAAGCAACAGGGGTGTCACTTTCATCGACTTGGCCATTTTGATTGGCATCAAACACCACACTGATAACCCCATCGCGCAGTAACGGTTGGGTAAAGTCCAAGCGGGTACCCTCAGGGCCTGTCACCCGAAAGCGCAGGGCATTCACAAACGCATCGGGAAGCAGCGGCGGCACCTGCATGACAAGTTGCATCGCCGCAGGATTGTTAGCAGTACTCGTTGTGGGATTAATAAAAAGCGGGTTGCGAGTTTGAGCTGACCTATCAACCACACTCAGCACGTTGCCGAGCACCCGTTCGGCTTGCAGTAGACCGTAGCCTGTAGCCGGGTCAAACCCGACATCGAAACTAGGTGTGCTGTCGTCATCCATATCGAGGGCTGTTTGCTGCATGATGGCGCGAATGGCTTCTGGGGTGAGCGTAGGGCGTTGCTCGAGCATCAAAGCAGCCACGGCAGCCGCGTGTGGTGCCGCTGCTGAGGTACCCGAAAAATTGGGCAACCCATCACCGTCACTGTCGTTACCAAAAAAGGTAGTGTTTACCCCAGTAGGCGCTAAGATATCGGGTTTAGAGCGCACAATGGGATCCACTAAACGTCTTCCGTCAATGTCAAATAAAATAGGTACCCCGCCAGTGCTCGAGAAAACACTGCGCACGGGCGCACGGGAAAACGCCGGGGTATTAAAATACGCTACCGCGCCAACGGCAATTGCCCCCGCTGCTGCGGCATGGCCATACACCGTAGGACTGTTGGTGGCAAAACTGAGCATGCGCACTTCGTCACCACTAATGACGTGTTTGACCAAATTGGGCGGGGCACCTGCCACATGTTCAATCGCTAAATAAAAACGTGTATCAGGTTGACCATCGCCATTAACATCGATATCACCGCGATTGCGGTATTCAAACCATTCAATAGGGTCGCCGCGCAAAATATTATCTTCAATGCCGGCGCGTAAAATATTGGCGTTACTGTCAAGGAGATAAAAATCAACGTCGTTTTGGGCACCTGGGTTACCGAGTTGTACTGACGCAAAGGGTTCATCCCACTGCAAGATAAAACGTCCTTGTTGACCGACGGGAATCTCAATTTCTTGAAAGACCACCCCCTCGGCAAACGCGTGATACTCGCCGCCGCGCAATCCTGCAAAACCTGATGGCACAAACGGCGCTTGATAAGACTTGCGACCTTGGTTGCCTGCAGCCGAAAAATAGGTCACACCCTCGGCAAAAGCATTGTCGATGGCTTGGGCGATAATGCCATCTTGAAACATAGGTTGTAGCGGATAGACCACGTCGTCCACCATGATGTCAACGTCTTGGCCAGCAAGGGCTTCGATACTCGCAGCAAAACGGGCTTGTCCCATAAACGCACTGTGAAAGATTTGCCGCGCTCCAGGAGCGATATCAGCAATGATCTGCATCATGGCGCGTCCTTCGTCGATGGTCGCACTAGGTGCAAGCAAGCTCTCGAGCAATACCTCGACATCTGCGGGCAATTCTCCTAGGGCAATATCAGTTGCCGCATCGGTCGCGTAGCGCATTAAGGTGCGATCAAAACTATCCGAAAACGTGACCACCGACACGCCAGACCCGGCCACCCCAAACGATGACCGGGCACGATTGGCACCAAGGGCGCGGTCGCCTTGACTGCGCACCATGCCTTGTTGGGCTTCAACAATGGTAGGACTTACCGAAAGCAAATTGGGAATATCCACTAGGTTGATGATGGCTGATTTGGGCAAGCGCCCTGACACAACCCGACCATATACAATGCCATCAAGCATGCCGATGGTACGCAAGTCCTCGAGTAATCCCTGCGGATTATCGATGGCTACTGCATCAATGAGCACGTATTCGTTGATGAAGTTTTCTTGCAACATATTAGTCGAGCGCGGTCCTGCTTCGGCTTCTTGCGCTATTTCTGCCAAACGCAACCCCAAACGCGCAAGTTCTCCGTCTTTACCTTGCATATCATTACCAAATAAACCAATGATAGCTTCGCGGGTCGCAACGGGATTGTCAGAAGCTTCGCTTAAATCTTCCATTAAGGCATTGTTTTGTTCTGGGGTCTGCGCCCGTGTTACTGTCGCGAATGTAGTTATCGTGAGCAGTAATGCCATCACAACAAGTCGCCCAAACAGTCGCAAGTCTCTTGAAAAGTGATTGGAATGCTTGATAGCTGTGTAATCTTTCGCGTGATCCATCACATGATTCTTCGTGATGGAGTTTGTCGTGGCAGGGTTCTTCGCGGTATTCATTGTGTGATTCGTCGTGTGATTCGTCGTGTGATTCGTCGTGTGATTCATCGTGACCTCCTTTCCAATCATGTGTTCATAGTAGACCACAATAAACGAAACCGTCGTAGATTCATCACCTCAACGTTTCACAATTGCTTTATCAGCATTACATCAATATCACCCTATTGGCATCACCATTTCATAATCACGTCACACTTGTAATCACTTCTCGCGTTTATAACCACGTCTACAATCACGTTTATAACCACGTCTACAATCACATCGCAAAGGGCTTGGACTTCTTATAAGCTGACCACAGACGGAACAGCGCAAGCGTGCTACACTTTATTTATGAAACAACGCCCCTATGCGTTTATACCTTTAATTCTGATTATTCTAGCAGCGTCAGCATTCTTACAGTACTTGCAGACGCCCGCACCCGATGCTCGTGACCCCAATACTGGCGATTCAGGTAACACCATGGTCGCAGATACAAGCCGCGATACAAGCAGCGATACAAGCAGCGATACAAGTATGGCGAGTGCTGCTGCGATGAACGCCAACTTCCAAGGCCCTTTGCGGGTGTATGAACCCAATCCCATCTGGCTCACCGATGAGGACAATGAAGCCATTATGGTGACGGGCGTTCATACTTGGAACGTGCTACGCGATATTGGTCCTACCAACCCACCGCCCGAATTTGACTTTACGGCGTTTATCGACATGATGGCGGGCTACAACCACAATTTTTTGCGGTTATGGGTCTGGGACATGGTGCAAGGGGTCGATGCTAACGTCTACGGCAGAGAACCCAACTGGGTTGCCCCCATGCCGTGGCAACGCATCAGCGAAGAAGCGATGCTCGAGCAAGGCTTAGACCCCGCTGCTGACAGCAACCCCCCTTTTGATTTGAGCCAACTCGATGACAGCTATTTTGAACGCTTGCGCGAACGCGTGATCGCCGCCGGTGAACGCGGTATTTACGTCAGCATTATGCTCTTTGAAGGGTTTGGGCCGCACTTTAACGATGACGGCAGCCATCCTTTTCAAGGCGGCAACAACATCAACGATATTGACGTTGGTAGGGCACTCGACTTTTACAATGACGAAGCTTTAAATAATCCAGCGGTATGGGACAAACAAATTGCTTACGTCAACCGGGTGATCGATACGGTGAATGATCTCGAGAATGTCCTGTACGAAATCTCCAACGAAACCCCCAACGAATCCGTCAACTGGCAATACGCCATGATCGAACACATCAACGATTACCAAGCCGATAAAGCCAATCAGCACTTGGTAGGTATTACCTTCATGCCCGGCGATTCGTTTAGTTCCGAAGACACCCGCAACGAACTTCTCTACAATTCTCCTGCTGATTGGATATCTCCTCGCCAACGCGACGGCGAAGACTGGCGCAACGACCCACCTTTAGCAGGCACTATAACCGACAAAGTGGTGATTTTAGATACCGATCACCTTGGCCCGAGCTGGGCTTGGGATAACCCCGACTGGGTGTGGCGCACGTTTTTGCGGGGACATCATCCTATCGTTATGGACGCTTGGCGCACCCCAGAACTTCTTGATGCTTATACCGAGGAACAAGAGTTGGTGTTGCGACGCGCTTTGGGACAAGCTCGAGGTTATGCCCAACGGCTTGACTTGGGAGCAATGCGCCCTTCGCGTGAGGCCGCCTCGAGCCGCTATGCCCTTGTTGGCGAGCGCGAATACTTGGCGTTCGCTATTGGCGGTACGAGCCTCATCGTCGATGTATCAAATACACCCGGCAACCTCAACTATGAGTGGTTTGACTGGCGCAATGATCTTGTTGTGGCTGAAGGTCAAATTGAAGGCGGTGAGATGCGCACTATCGACAAACCCCTTGATGGGTCTGCTGTGCTTTATCTGTGGGCTGCTGAAGAGTAGCGTGTGTCAGTACGCATTACTAACATTCGTTGTCAGTATTCGTTATTAGTATTTATGGTCAAGCTCCGTTAATGCGTGTTTACAAGAGGGCGGTTTTGGCTGTCTCATGTACGGCTTTGTGGGATAGCTCGAGCCTTACTTTGTGAGTAGACATCACAAAAGACTTGACAAGCTTTTCATGAACGCGTAGACTAGCGCAGTATTACTGAGGTTACAAAGTAACTTCAACATTTTGTTTTCAGAAGACCTTACAGGAACCATTCTTACAGGAGCTATTAATGAACCGCGCCATGAGTAACTTACACCTCACCAACACCTTGCGCACCTGCGCTGCCGTGTTTGGTGCTGCTGTGTTTGGTGCTGCCGTGTTTGGTGCTGCCGTGCTCCGCGTTTTGGTTGCTGTCAGTGCTGTTAGCAGTGCCGTCAGTAGCTTTTTGGCTGTTGTGCCAATGGTTTGGGGGACTTCTGTGTCAAGATATGTTATGACGTAATACATTACTGATTAACCATTCATCGCAGATGCCCCACCAAGGTGTCTGCGATTTTTTGTGGCGCTATGTCCGGGCTGATCGCAGACACGCATTCACTAGCCCAAAGAAAGCGAGCTTTTGTGTCTGCTCCTGCAAATACATCCTCATCACCTGCTTCAACTACGACCAATAAGCGCTTTACAAATCGGCGGCGCTACTTACTACTACTCGCTCATTACTTACGTCCACAACGAGGTAAAGTCGTCGTCATGGCGGTTTTCCTGCTCACAGGCATTGGCTTACAACTGGCTGTTCCGCAGCTGCTGAGGCGTTTTATTGATACCGTCGCGGCGGGCGCTGACCGAAACACCCTCACGGTAGTAGCGGTAGTCTTTTTACTCGTTGCCCTTGGCAACCAAGCTATCACGGCGCTAGCTACCTACCTAAGCGCCGATGTCGGCTGGACGGCTACGAACGCTATGCGTCTTGACTTGCTCGAGCACTGCTATCACCTAGATATGCGCTTTCACAACGACCGCCGTCCTGGTGAATTGATTGAGCGCATTGATGGCGATGTTACGGCGCTATCCAACTTCTTTTCACAATTTTCGGTACAAGTGTTCGGCGGTATTTTGTTGATGGTTGGCATTCTCATCACCTTGTGGCTCGAAAGCCCCGTGATGGGTGTAGCACTTACGACCTTTACCCTTGTGGTTACGCTGCTGCTACATCACTTGCAGCACTATGCGGTGCCTGCTAGTGAGCTCGAGCGCGAAGCCAGTGCCCAACTTTATGGTTTCGTCGAAGAACGCCTTGCAGGTCTAGATGACCTTCGTGCTAACGGCGCGGGTCACTACGCCCTAGGTGGCTTACACCGCAGTTTGCGGCGCTACTATCAAGACACTAGCCGGGCGTGGCTATTGCGTTCACACATTTGGATCGGCATGGTGGGTTTGTCTTCTTTAGGTTACATCTTGGTGATTGCGTTGAGCGTGCTGCTTTATCAACGGGGGCATATTCGTCTCAGCACGGGGCTATTGTTTTTGCAATACATGGGGATGCTCGAGCAACCCCTCGAGCAACTGACCATGCAACTGCAAGACCTACAAAAAGCTGCCGCTAGCATTGGCCGCATTGACGCTTTGTTTGCCGAACGCAGTCAATTGCCCATCTCCCCTACGCCAGTCACCTTGCCCCACGGGGCGCTCAGTGTCGATATTGATCATGTGCACTTTGCCTATCACGACGCTGTGGTGCTTGATGATGTCAGTTTGCAAGTGCCAGCTGGGCGCACCTTGGGCTTACTTGGCCGCACGGGTAGCGGTAAAACCAGCTTGACCAAGCTCCTTTTTCGCCTTTACGACCCTACTGCAGGTAGCGTGCGCCTCGGTGGTTGTGATCTGCGTGATGTTGAAGTGCAGCAATTGCGGCAGTCAGTGGGTATGGTCACCCAAGATGTGCAATTGTTTCACGGTTCAGTGCGCGACAACGTGCGTTTTTTTGATGCAAGCATCTCTGACGATCAGATTCGTGCTGTTCTTGACGAACTTGGTTTAACCCCTTGGTTAGATAGTTTGCCCGCAGGCCTCGACAATCAACTTGAACCGGGCGGCAAAGGACTATCGGCGGGACAAGCTCAGTTACTGGCGTTTGCTCGAGTATTCCTCAAAGACCCCGCATTAGTGATTTTGGATGAACCTTCTTCGCGCCTTGATCCTGCCACAGAAGCGTTGCTTGAGCATGCTATCAAACGCTTATTGCGAGGCCGCACTGCCATTATCATTGCGCACCGCTTAGATACTATTGCTCGAGCCGACGATATCGCCATTCTTGCTGACGGCAAAGTGCTTGAACACGGCGAACGCAAAGTACTCGAAGCTCGAGCGGACAGTCATTTTGCTCGTTTACTGGCAAGTCACCATGCGCTCGCTTTTGCCAACGGAATGGCCGTAAACAACACAGCCGTAAACAATACAGCCGTAGGCAACACGACGGCAGTAGCACATGGCACACCTCGCACAAAGCCATAACCGCGCAAAAACGTACCAATGTGAAACGTACCAATGTGAAACGTACCAATGTGAAACGTACCAATGTGGTAAAGGCTGACATGCAACAGGAATATCAGCATCTCTATGTAGATAGCAATTATCGTACGCGACAATCACCATCTTTATTTACGAGGAAAACACTATGACGACCCCTACTGGCACGACACATAAACCATCTAAACCTACGTTTCACGTGAAACATCCACCCCACAACACGTTCACTTATCTGTGGGCATTGTTCAGCTACCAACCTGCTCGTCTTGCCTTCAATGCCCTGACTTGGACACTTTTTCACAGCTTGCCATTGCTGTTTGGCATTCTCAGTAAAGCCCTCTTTGACGCTTTAGCTGGTGACACAACCGCAGGTAGCTTGGCACACTGGTCACCACTAGTTTTGGTTGCTGCCATCGCTACCGTTGATGCTATACGGTTAGGTACGTTTGCGTTTGGTGAGCGAATGTGGATCCACTATTGGCTCGAGATTGAAACCCTACTCAGGCGCAACATCGTACGCTACCTCCTCATTGCTAAGGGCTCGAGGCACCTTCCCGAATCCTCTGGCGAAGCCGTAAGCCGCATTCGCGACGAACCTGTTGAAGCAATTGAATATATTGAATGCTGGGTTGATGGGGCAGGCGTTGTGGTGTTTAGCCTTTCGGCGTTTGTGGTGATGGTACGTATTGACCCACTCATCACAGTCGTAATGGCTGTGCCATTGATTGTTATGGTCGTTATCACCCAGCGACTGACCCCCCGCATTCGCCACTATCGGCAGCAGTTTCGGCAAGATACTGAAGCCGTGACCGACTTTGTTTCCGAAAGTATCACCGCTATGTTGGCAGTCAAAGCCTCAGGGCGTGAAGCCGCTATGGTTAAGCATTTTGCGGCTCTCAACCGCACCCGCCGCCGTAGTGCTTTGCGTGATAGCTTATTGCGAGAGTTGTTACGGTTGGGCAACGCCAACATGGGTGTATTAAGTCTGGGATTGATCTTGCTACTTACAGCTCGAGCATTGTCACAAGAGGCATTCAGCGTAGGTGATTTTGCCCTTTTCACCGATTATCTTGGCAGGTTGAGTTGGAATATGGCTTTTTTTGGCGATTCGCTGAGCCAGCATAAACGCGCAGGGGTTGCTTTTGAGCGCATGCACGCCCTCTTACAAGATGCTCCTGCTGACGAAACGGTTAAGGGTGACACATTACCCCTCAAAGAAGCTGATATGAATGACAACGAGGCAACCCAATCTCCTCTATCAGGACGATCAAACGTAGATGTTTCACGTGAAACACTCGAGCATCTCACGGTAACCAACTTGTGCTACACCTACCCTAATGGCAACCTAGGCATTAAAAACGTGTCGTTTAATCTCAAACGCGGTTCTTTCACCGTTATTACCGGACGCATTGGTTCGGGTAAGACCACCCTTTTGCGTGCTTTGCTTGGATTAACGCCAAAAGTATCAGGCGATATAGCTTGGAATGGCCAGTTAGTGAACGATCCTGCCAGCTTTTTCGTCCCACCACGAAGTGCTTATACAGCACAAGTACCAAGGTTATTCAGTGATACTTTGCGCGACAACATTTTGCTCGATTATCAACGCGCTAATACCCAGTACGCTGATACCCAGTACGCTGATACCCAGTACGCTGATACCCAGTACGCCGATACCCATCACGACACCAACCGCTTAGTCACAGCAAGCCATTTAGCTGTACTAGAACACGATGTTCAACGCCTCGAGCATGGCTATCACACCATGGTAGGTAGCCGTGGCGTCAAGTTGTCAGGAGGCCAAATCCAACGCAGTGCTGCTGCTCGAATGTTTGCCCGCAATAGCGATTTGCTTGTGTTTGATGATGTATCGAGTGCCCTAGATGTGGCTACCGAGAACCGTTTGTGGCAAACGCTCTTTGCAGAGCATCAGCAACCAGAGCATCAGCAACCAGAGCATCAGCAACCAGAGCATCAGCAACCAGAGCATCAGCAACACGGTGAACATGGTGCACGTGATGTGACCTGTTTGGTGGTATCACACCGCAAGGCGGCACTCGAGCGGGCTGACAATATTCTAGTAATGCAAGCAGGGCAGGTAGTTGCCTCAGGTAAGCTCGAGTATTTACTCGAAACCTGCCAAGAGATGCGATATCTATGGTCTAGCCAAACATAATGGTTACCGTTACCCTCCATCAAACCTGTCTATCAAACCTGTTTATCAAATGTAAAACGAGGGCACGTAAACGCCCTCGTTTTGTTTATTCCAGATGATCCTTGGCAGTACCTAAGACCAGTTTGTGAGGCTAGCCTACAAGACATGCATCAAAGCATACTTGCCACAGCTTCACGCTCTTCAAGCAGTTCTGCTTCACTTGCTTTCATCTTCTCTTGAATGAAGTCATTGTTGTCTAGCCCATCAACGATACTCACTGCCCCATCTTTGATGGTAACAG
>JGI12048J13642_10455910_pt1 | contig 15412 bp, 8 predicted proteins | sample ElkSlonscriptome_16_FD_13642 | JGI IMG/M metagenome (IMG submission 13642)
TCGTCATTCGTCATTCGTCATTCGTCATTCGTCATTCGTCATTTGTTTGCTCCCCCAGCTCCCCCAGCTCCCCCAGCTCCCCCAGCTCCCCCAGCTCCCTCTGCTCCCCCAGCTCCCCCAGCTCCCTCTGCTTCCCCAGCTCCCCTGCGAGCTTAACCGAAAACTGTTCAGTCTACTGAATTTATGTCCAAGTCCTTATCCATTATCGGCTGGCGGGAACGAGTCGCCTTGCCGGATCTAGGAATTTCCCAGATTAAAGCTAAAATTGACACCGGGGCGCGTTCCTCCGCCTTACACGCCTTTGATGTAGAAACCTTCTCACGGGATGACAAAACCAGGGTTCGGTTCAAAGTCCATCCCTATCAACGAGATACCCATCGCACTGTCTCTGCTGAAGCCGAACTCATTGACCAGCGACAAGTTCGCAATTCTGGGGGTCACGCCCAGTTACGACCCGTGATCCAAACTATGGTAGAACTAAACGGGGAGCGCTGGTTGATTGAACTTACCCTGACGAACCGAGATGTTATGGGATTCCGGATGCTGTTAGGGCGTCAAGCCATCCGCAAACGCTTTTTAGTCGATGCGGGTCAGTCTTTTGTCCAAAGTTCAACCAGGAAGCGCACAATTAAGAAGACGACTCTATAGTTCTTGCTTGTATGAAAATAGCTATCTTGTCCCAAGATGCTTCGCTATATTCCACGCGACGCCTCAAGGAAGTGGGGGAAGCGCGGGGTCATGACATGCGGGTGATTAATTACCTGCGCTGTTATATGAATATTACGTCTCATAAGCCCAAGGTGGTGTATCAGGGGAAAGTTTTGGAAGAGTTGGATGCGATTATTCCTCGCATCGGTGCGTCTAAGACGTTTTATGGGACGGCTGTGGTGCGCCAATTTGAAGTGATGGGGGTGTTCGCGGCGAATGAATCCCAAGCCATTTCTCGTTCCCGCGATAAGTTACGCTGTCTTCAGATTCTCTCCCGTGAAGGTGTGGGACTTCCGGTGACTGGGTTTGCTAATTCCACTAAAGATATTGATGGGTTAATTGAAATTGTGGGCGGTGCGCCTCTGGTGATTAAATTGCTGGAAGGAACTCAAGGAATTGGGGTGGTTTTAGCGGAAACTCATCAGGCGGCGAAGTCAGTCATTGAAGCCTTTCGCGGTTTAGATGCCAATATTCTGGTGCAGGAGTTTATTAAAGAAGCAGGGGGTATGGATATTCGCTGCTTTGTGATTGATAACAAAGTTGTGGCGTCGATGAAGCGACAAGGCGCACCGGGGGAATTTCGTTCCAACCTGCATCGGGGGGGTAAAGCTGAACAAATGAAGTTAACTCCAGAGGAACGCAGTACGGCGGTACGGGCGGCGAAAGCGATGGGATTGAGGGTTGCGGGTGTGGATTTGTTGCGATCTAATCATGGTCCGGTGGTGATGGAAGTTAACTCGTCTCCTGGTTTAGAAGGGATTGAAAATGCGACGGGTGTGGATGTGGCGGGGAAAATTATTGAGTTTTTGCAGAAAAATGCAGCATCAGGAAAAACGCGCGATCGCATTCAGTATTAGTTTGTCTTATGTCCTTTGTCTTATGTCCTTTGTTTGTTGTATGCAAAAGTTAGTCGGGGCGCGTTTAGTTACTTATGGGTGAGGGAAGAAATGATAATCGTGAAACCTGCGCCTACCTTTGGAAAGGGCGGGTTTTGTGCAAACGTTATCATCAATAGCGAAACGTAAGTCCCTAAACCCGCCCCTACGAACTCGGTTACCTCAAACGCAGTGAAGGGTCAAAATTAAAAACTCAAAACTCAACTGTGAATCATGAATCTATAACAATTGGTGGAATTACTGTTGCGCCCGGAGAACGGAAGCGCACAGAAATTCCGGTCGCCCGTTTACCCACACAAACGCTGCTTTCATTACCGATTACTGTGATTAATGGTGTGGAGGCGGGTCCACGACTTTGGATGAGTGCGGCGATTCATGGGGATGAAATTAATGGGGTGGAAATTATTCGCCAAGTCTTAGAACGGATTAATCCGTCTCAACTTCAGGGTGTCCTGATTGCGGTGCCAATTGTTAATGTTTTTGGCTTTATTGAACAATCCCGTTATTTGCCCGATCGCAGAGATTTAAATCGTTCGTTTCCTGGTTCCTCTCGTGGTTCTTTAGCCTCTCGGTTGGCGGATTTGTTTATGACAGAAATAGTGAGTCGCTGTACTCATGGGATTGATTTGCACACGGCGGCTCAACATCGCACAAATTTACCGCAAATCCGGGCGAATTTAGATGACCCAGAAACCTATTCCTGTGCGAAAGCGTTTGCTGCACCCCTGCTGATGCATTCAACGGTGCGTGATGGTTCGTTACGCCAAGCCGCGACGAAGCGAGGTATCCCAATCCTCTTGTATGAGGGGGGGGAGGCGTTGCGATTTGACCCGGATGCGATCGCGATCGGTGTCGAAGGTATCCTACGGATGATGATGGGATTAAATATGATTGAGTTGGCGTTCCCTGAGTCTTTGCACCTATCATTAGAAGTTAAGCAAAGTAAGTGGGTACGAGCGCCCCGGAGTGGGATTTTGCGCCTTACTGTTAAATTGGGTCAGCGCGTTGACAAAAAGCAAGTTTTATGCATTATTTCCGATGCCTTTGGTGAGAATAGCATTAAAGCGTATGCGCCCTTTGATGGCTTAGTGATTGGTCACACGCAGAATCCGTTGGCGAATCAGGGGGATGGGATTTTGCATTTAGCGGTTTTAAGTGATTAGAGACTAGAAAATAAGCTGGTGAGAAAAATTAAAGTTGACGGCGAGGATTATCTTACAGCAGTTTGCTCTGCTATGCGGTACATTGTCGATCCCCCTAAATCCCCCTTAAAAAGGGGGACTTTTATAGCAGTTCGCTCTCGTGTAGTTACAGTACAAACGTTCTAAAAGCCTCCTGATAAAGGATACATCTCGCTTGGTGTAAATAGACCAGCGCGAAGCGCTATATCTACTGTACTTTATTACAGCGCAAAGCGCTGTATATCTTGTGTCATCTGTCTTATGTAGGAGTTTGAGAAATATTTACAGCGTTTAATAGGGTTGAGTTTATTTCCACCAACCGACAAGATTACATAAGTTAGCGTTTTTTAGCGTTTTGTTGCTGAAGGAAAAATAAAAAAGAACACTGGGATAGAATGCAGTCTGTTTGTAACAAACAATTAACCTGATGAAATCTGCTCAGTGGTGCAAAATCTGCCTGTTAACTCTCTTAGCTGGAACGGTAAGCCTGGTAACGGCTGATCCAGTATTGGCTCAACCGATTATCCCAGCCGATGACGGTACGGGTACAATTGTCACTCCAAATGGCGACAACTTTGATATTCAAGGTGGCAGTTTGTCGAGTGATGGGATGAATTTATTCCACAGTTTCCAAGAGTTGGGCATTAATTCAGATCAAGTTGCTAATTTTTTGGCAACTCCGGAGCTGAGAAATATTCTGGGACGAGTGGTTGGCGAAAATCCTTCCATTATTGACGGCTTGATTCAGGTAACCGGGGGAACAGCAAATTTATATTTAATGAATCCGGCGGGAATTGTTTTTGGCGCGAATGCTCAACTCAATGTCCCGGCTGATTTTACCGCAACAACGGCGACGGGAATTGGATTTGGCAATGACTGGTTTAATGCATTCGGAGATAATAATTATCAGAACTTGGTCGGAGATCCCAGTCAATTTGCCTTTGATTTATCCCCAGGGGGAATCATTATTAATGCGGGTGAATTGGCGGTTGCACCCGGAGGGGATTTAGCGTTACTGGGTGGACAAGTGGTGAATACGGGAACGCTGACGACATCTGGGGGAACGATTACAATTGCGGCTGTGCCGAATTCTCGTTTGGTGAAAATCTCCCAACCGGGACAAGTGTTAAGTTTTGAGGTAGAGTTACCGAGGAGTAATGAGGGGTTAGCGTTACCGACAAACCCTCTGGATTTAGCTGCTTTGTTAACGGGTTCGGGGAATACGGTAGAAACTGGGGTAGAGGTAACCCCATCGGCAGAGATACAGACGGATTCTGGGGGAATTATACCGAATCAGGTTGGGGTTGCGATCGCGTCAGGAACGGTTGAGTCGGGTACAGGTCATATTTCGATCCTGGGGATTGGCGGAACTGAAGAAAATACGACCTCGGGTATTTCTGGTATCCATATTATTGATGATAGTCGAGTAGAAGCAATTGGACAAGGAACAATTACCTTAAACGGTACAGGGGGAAACGGCGGGAATTTTAGCCCAGATATTCTAGGAAATCGGGGCATATCGATTAATAACGCGACGGTGTCTTCCCAAGATGGCATCATTCATCTCATCGGCACCGGGGGTTCTGGGGATAATGGTTTACATTATGGAGTTTCTATTGGTAATCATGGGGGAAGTGTCCAGTCAACAGGAACAGGAACAATTATTATTGATGGGACTGGAGGTAATGGAGGAGAAGGGACGTTACATGGGAGTCAAGGAATCAAACTTGATTTAGGTGGTGTAGTTAGTAGCAAAGATGGAGATATTCAGTTTATTGGTCAGGGAGGAACTGAACCAGATCAATTTAACCATGGAGTGGAACTGTTTCGGGGTTCTACTGTTGAGGTAACTGGAACGGGAACTATTACGATTGAGGGAATTGCTGGTGCGGGGATAACAGAAAATCACGGAATTAGGGTTCAGGAATTGGGTGAAAATAATCCTGCTCGAATTACAGCGAGGGATGGTGCGATTACTTTAATTGGTGTGGGTAAGGGAACAGGAGACAGTAACTATGGCATTGATTTAAGAGGCGGTGGTGTGGAGACAACCGCAGACGGAACTCTCACCCTAGAGGGAATCGGTGCTAATGGTGCAGCCGGAATTAATGTGCAAGATGGTTTTATTCAAGCCAGCGGAACAGGAGAGAGTATAACAACCTTGATTGCGGATCAGATTCGGGTCGTTGATACTCCCAATATCCCGCAAACGCCACAAGTCCAAGGAACCGGAACGGTGGTGTTATCTCCCCTTGACCCGACTGTAAATATAACAATTGGAGATACAACTAATAGTAATACCTGGAATCTGGATGCTGATAAACTGAATCTCTTTCAAGATGGATTTGAGCAAGTTGTGATTGGTGGGGAAGATAATCAGGGTACAATTACCTTGGCAGATGATATTACCTTTAAGGTTCCGGTAATTTTGCGATCGCCTGTTGGTTCAGGAGCAATTAATACCACAGATTTTACCTTGACTGGCACTCAGAATGCCACGATTACGCTACAAGCCAATCAACGGATTACGACAGGTACAATTATCAATCCAGGTCGGGCAATTACTCTCAGCAGTAACGGGTCAATTGATACTCGTAGCGGAATCCTCGATAGTCATGATCAAACCAGCAATGGTGGAGCAATTACGCTAACCGCTGTTCAGGATATTACCACGGGCGATATTGATGCTAGTTCGGGCAATGGTCAAGGGGCAAACATCACGTTAACCAGTCGTGATGGAGCAATTATCACGAATGATCTCAACAGTTCTGGATTCAGTGGCGGTGATATTTTAATTGAGGCGGCGACAGCAATTACAACCGGAAAAATTAATAGTAGCGGAACTATCAGCGATGGCGGTAATGTTACTTTAGATCCCATTGGCGATATTCAAGTGACATTTATTAACGCCCAAGGCGGAAATAATGGTCAAGGCGGTCAAGTTGATATCACTGCTGGTCAATTTTTCCGCGCTACGGGAACATTTATTGACCAGAATGGGATTAGTGCCAGCATCTCTACGGCTGGGGGATTGGGTGGAGATTCTATCACGTTGAGACATGGGGGAGATGGTGTTATTCCCTTCATCGTGGGTGATGGGATAACCAATGGAACTAGGGGAACAATTACCAGTGGCGATTTCACGATTGCCCCCACTCAATCCTTTTTGTTTACTCATCAGGTGGGCAATATTCAGATTATCAGCGTTGATTCTCCACCGATTTTGCCACCAATTTTGCCTCCGGAGTCTCCCACTTCAGAAACTAACGCTGCTATCAATCCTGTTAATTTACTCAAACCTCTGACTGAACCCACTTTACCTCCCGACAAAGACGAACCGCCGGAAATCGAAATTGACACCCAAGTTGCCAAGTGGGAGGAATCGTTAACCCGTGACTATGAAACCTATTTAGGACTTCAGGATACTGCCATATTGACTCTGGCAGATGCCCGGGCAACTTTACATCGTATCGAACAAGCTACAGGGGCTAAACCTGCGCTTATCTACGCCGTTTTTGTACCCACCACAGTAGCGCCCCAAACTCGCAGTCAAGAAAGTCAATTCCCAGCTAACGAGTCTCCCTCACGGAACACGGATCAACTAGAAATTATTCTCGTCACCGCCAATGGGGAACTCAAACGCCACCCGATACCCGGTGCAACCCGCGAAAAAGTAATGGATACCGCTAACAAATTGCGCCGCGCTGTTACTGATACTCACATTCCTCGTCCTTATAAAGGTTATGCTCAACAGCTTTATCAGTGGTTAATTGCACCCTTAGAGACAGAATTAAAGACGCAAGAGATTAATAATCTAGCCTTTATTATGGATCAGGGATTGCGTTCCCTACCTCTGGCAGTTTTGCATGATGGGGATAAATTTATAATTGAACGGTATAGTATCGGTGTCATGCCCAGTCTTTCACTCACTGATACCCGCTATCGAGATGTGAGAGATTTGCACGTTTTAGCTATGGGTGCGTCCAAATTTAAGGATCAAAGTCCATTACCGGCTGTACCTACTGAATTATCCGCGATCGCGACTCAATTATGGCAGGGTAAATCCTTCTTGAATGAAGGCTTTACCGCCGCTAATTTGAAAACAGCGAGGGCATCTCAACCCTTTGGAATTATCCATTTAGCCACCCATGGTGAATTTAAATCGGGTCAACCCAGTTCTTCTTATATTCAGTTTTGGGATCATAAACTCAAACTGAGTGATATTCGCCAGTTAGGATTACATGATCCTACTGCTGAACTGATGGTATTAAGTGCCTGTCGGACAGCTTTAGGAGACGCAGAAGCGGAGTTGGGATTTACCGGGTTAGCGGTACAAGCTGGGGTTAAATCTGCCCTCGGAAGTTTATGGTATGTCAGTGATGAAGGCACGTTAGGCTTAATGACAAGTTTTTATGAACAATTACAGCAATCACCTCTGAAAGCCGAAGCATTGCGACAGGCACAATTAGCGATGATTCGCGGACAAGTGCGATTAGAAGAGGGTTATTTAGTTACGCCAAATCGTCGGATTGCCTTACCGCCAGAATTAGCGAATTTGCCAGCAAAGGAACTCACTCATCCTTATTATTGGAGTGCGTTTACTTTAGTTGGAAGTCCGTGGTAATAAAGTTTTGAACCACCGCTAAGCTCTATTGCTGTCCAATATTAGGGCAAATCAAACTAACAATTTAGCACACTAAGTATAGCAACCGCCATAGCGGTTAGGACACATCATTTATGTAGAGACGCGCCATGGCGCGTCTCTACAATGGTGCTTGTCTCAAGAGATCGTCGGTGATCACCTGTAGGGGCGAGTCGCTGCTTAAATGGGGTGGTGTTAGGATTAACTGCTCTCGACTCGCCCTGCCAAATGTGGTAGTTTCCGATAATTAATTATACGCAATTTAGGGTTACATAGAGAAAATTAACGGTTTAATTTTAGGCAATGGTTCATGTCGATTTTCCTTGGTTTTTCTGATACCTGATGCAGGGCGACCCGATAAAATTTATAGGTCAATTGTGTTCATTTTTGCAGCGGGTCGCCCCTACCATTCAATAAATGCTTACCTGACAAGGGATTGAGCGATTTAAATTTTTCTTGATATGTCCTAACCTTAATGCGTAGTGCTATACATAAGACGAATGACGATTACTCCTCTGGATTAGTAATCAACCGAGTGCCACGATTACGGGTGAAATAACCCCATGCCCATTGCACCATAACGATGATTTTATTATCAAATTCAATCAGGAAAAAGATATGCACAAAAATCCAGGTTAACCATGCCAAAAATCCGGAGAATTTCACAAATCCGAGATTCACCACCGCCGCATTGCGTCCAATCACGGCTAAACTGCCGTAGTCTGTGTAATGAAATTGAGGTAATGTTTCTCCTTTGAGGCGTTTTTGGATTAAATTGGCTACATACTGCCCCTCTTGCATGGCAACGGGGGCGACACCGGGTAAGGGTTTGCCGTCGTCGTATTGGTGGGGGAAATTGGCTAAGTCACCGATGACAAAAATATTGGTATGTCCTGGTACAGTGAGATCAGGATTAACTATAACTCGTCCAGCGCGATCGCACGTTGCCTCTGTCACCTTAGCCATTACCTCTCCTATCGGCGAGGCTTTCATCCCAGCAGCCCAGAGGATAGTTTTTGCGGTAATCTGTTCAGTGCGATCGCCACTTTTAATCGTCACCTGATCCTCGTCTATATTGGTAACCAGCGTCTTGGTCTGTACCTGAACACCTAAATGCTCAAGTTCCGCTTGCGCTTCGGCAGATAACTGGGGCGGATAAGGAGGCAATACTCGATCCATTCCTTCTAATAAAATAATCTTAGTTTCTGCGGTATCAATGTGGCGGAAATCCTGCTTTAATGTACTATGCGCCAGTTCTGCTAATGCCCCTGCCAATTCTACTCCTGTCGGTCCACCGCCGACAATCACAAAGGTTAACCACGCCCGACGTTGATCAGAATCAGCTTCTTTTTCTGCGACTTCAAATGCCGATAAAATGCGTCGCCGCATCTCTAACGCATCTTCAATAGTTTTTAATCCGGGTGCTTTCTCTGCCCATTGGTCGTTGCCGAAATAGTGATGACTTACACCTGTTGCCACAATTAAAGTATCATACTCAATCGTGTTACCATCCTGAAGTTTAATCAAGCGATCCTGAGGATTGATATCGATTACCTCTCCCATTAATACTTGCGTATTTTTCTGACGCTTCAGTACGGCGCGTAGGGGAGAAGCAATATCGCCAGGGGATAAACCACCTGTAGCCACTTGGTACAATAGAGGCTGAAATAAATGAAAATTACGTTTATCAATTAACGTTACCTGAACCGATGCCCTTCCTAATGCTTGGGCAGCATAAAGTCCACCAAATCCACCACCTATAATTACTACATGTTCAGGGGATTGATTATCAATTGCTGCATTAACCATCAGTTACCGTTCCTAACTCAGTTGGCAAAATTATAGGTTGTCATTTGTTCGGGGTAAGATATTGAACCCGTTTTAACGGGTTTAAGCTTTTAGCCAAGAACTTGAGTTCTTGGCTCTCTCTAACGCCGCTTCAACGCCAAGGTTAATCCATCAGCAATCGGGACTAAACTTAAGATCACCCGTTTATCTTGACTAATGGTTTGGTTCAATTCCCGAATCGCGGCGGTATTTTTATCTTGCATCTGAGAATCTGCAACTCGTCCGCCCCACAAGACATTATCAATAGCAATTAAACCCCCCGGACGAATTAATTGCAGCGATCGCTCATAGTATGCCAGATAATTTACTTTATCGGCATCGATAAACGCAAAATCAAACGTTTCTGCTTGCCCTGCTGCTAATAATTCATCCAAAGTCTCCAAAGCAGGCGCTAATCGTAAGTCTATTTTATCCGAGACTCCGGCGGCATCCCAGTAACGGCGGGCGATGGCGGTATAGTCTTCACTCACATCACAGGCGACTATTTTGCCATCCTTGGGTAAGGCTAAGGCGACGGCTAAAGCACTATAACCTGTAAATACGCCAATTTCTAAGGTTTTCTTGGCACCCATAAGCTGAACCAATAATGCCATAAACTGCCCTTGTTCCGGGGCGATTTGCATGGCGCTATCCGGATGGGTGGCAGTTTCTTGCCGTAATTTTTGCAGGATATCGGGTTCTCGCAAGGACACCGATAATAAGTATTTATACAGTGGAGTATCTAAACCGAGGGTTTTATTAGACATAGGCAATAGGGAACAGGGAATAGGGAGCAGGGGAAGCTGGGTTCGTAGTAGGCACTTTAGTGCCAGAAGCGCTTAAGCGCTTACTACAAACTCTAAAGTCAGTGACATTCGACTTAAGGGCGTAGCCGCGATCGCAGGATACAGATATTGATATCTATCCGATCTAACTCTGTTATGTTGACTTCTAGCACATTTTCCAATATGTGCCAATCTAGCTTAGGGTCAACACTCAGTCGGGGGCGGGTTTAGTTACTTATGGGTGAGGTAAGACACGCTAATCGTAAAACCCGCCCCTACATAAATCGGTGAGGGCGGGTTTAGTTATAGTTGGGTGAGGTAAGACACGATAGTAGTCAAACCCGCCCCTATACCCTAGCCACTTTAGCGAGACATGGAACCACCAACCTACGCCCAACTTCAACAACGACAACAATTCTTAGAGAGTCTTTATCAAGGCGTTGCCCATCCGATTACAGTAGTTGATGTTTTACCGTCTGGTGAATTTCGTTTCGTGGAGATGAATCCGGCATCTGAACAGTGGATGGGTAAAGCTTTAGAGGAAGTAAAAGACAAGTCCCCGGAACAGATTTTTCCGGCGGATGAAGCCGCCGCTATTTTGGCAAACTATGCCCGATGTGTCCAGGAGGAACGTGCGATTGTCTATGAAACCTATTGCCAATCTCAGGATAGTTTGTGGTTTACCACGCTCACACCTTTGTACAATCAAGAGTCGCGAATTTATCGGTTAATTAGTAGTAGTCTAGATATTACTGAACGCAGAAAAGCAGAAGTCAATCTCTCTCATTTCTTCACCAAAATCCTGATATCTAACCTGAATCAGCGCACCCTGGACTTACGCTACACCAGTCAAAAATTGGTTAAAGAAATCCAATATTGCCAGCGCGTCAACACTAAATTAAAAGAAAGTGAACAGAATTTGCGCCAAATTGCCGAAACCCTGCGGGAAGTTTTATTTATCCGCACGGTTGATCAGATGATCTATGTTAGTCCGGCTTACGAAAAAATCTGGGGACTCTCTTGTGACTCCCTCTATCAACAACCAAATTCCTGGCAAGATGTAATTCACCCGGACGATCGCGATCGCGTGAGTACTGAATGGCAAACTCACGTCTGGGACAAACCGTTTGAGCAAGAATATCGGATTATCCAACCCAATGGTGAACAGCGTTGGATTTGGGCGCGTACTTTGCCAATTCTCGATGATTATGGACAGGTTAATCGCAATGTGGGAATTGCTGAAGATATCACCGATCGCAAGCAAGTTGAAGAAAATTTACGCCAAAGTCAAGCTAAACTTGCTGAAGCAGAAGAACTGGCTCATCTGGGTCATTGGCATTATGATATAACGACTCATAAAATTACTTGGTCAGCCGAAACATTCCGGATTTTTGGTCGAGATCCGGATCACGGTGAACCGACTTATGCACAACTGGTACACCAGATTACTCATCCCGATGACCGCAAATATTTTACTCAAACCGTTGCCCATAGTATCCAATATAAACAACCCTATAAATTAGACTATCGACTGGTTCGTCCCGATGGTTCGATTCGCTACATTTTCGCTAAAGGGAAACCAATTTTAAACTCACTTAATCAGCTAACTGGTGTATTTGGGACAATTCTCGATATCACAAATCTCAAACAAACTGAAACAGCATTGCGCCAGAGTGAAGAAACATTCCGTCAGTTTGCTGAGAATATTCAGGATGTTTTCTGGATGACCAATGTAGAGAAAACCAAAAATATTTATATTAGTCCGGCTTACGAAACAATTTGGGGTCAACCCTGTGCTTCTTGGTATACTGATTGCCTATCATGGTTGGATACAATTCACCCCGATGATCGCGATCGCATTTGTAACGCTATGCCTACAGAGGTATTAGGCGAGTATGATGAAGAGTATCGGATACTACGACCCGATGGAGAAATGCGTTGGATTCGCGATCGCGCTTTTCCCATCTACAATGAACAAGGTGAAATGTACCGTATTGCTGGAATTGCTCAGGATATCACAGAGCGTAAACAAACAGAAGCCGCCTTACAAAAAAGAGAACAACAATTCCGACAAATTTTTGATCATGCTCCCATTGGCATGTGCCTAATTAACTTTCATACCCATCAGTTTATTCAAGTTAATCCGGCTTATTATCAGACGCTAGAATATTCTGAGTCAGAAATCATGTCGCTTACCTTTGACGATTTTACCCATCCCGATGATCTAGGGCATGATTTACACTACATGGACCAAATTGATCAGGGGGAAATCAATAGTTTCCGCATGCTGAAGCGCTATTTTAAAAAGAATGGTGAGATTGTCTGGGCAAATCTAACCGTTGCGGTGCTGCGCGACTTGATTGGCGAACCTGTATTTTGTGTTGCCATGATCGAAGATATCACGCAACAGCAACAGTTACAAACCGAATTAACCCAAAGTAAACACCGATTCCAACTGTCACTGGATAATATATTAGATTGCTTTGGTTTGTATAAACCTATTCGCGATAATTCGGGTCAAGTTATTGATTTTGTCATTGAGTATATTAATGGCGCTACTAATCGGTATAACTGCTTTACTCAACCCGTGCAGATCGGTCAACGAATCTATTCGGTTTTGCCGCAGCCTTATCAAGATGAGTTATTTGATGCCTATTGTCAGGTTATGAAAACGGGTCAACACTTGGTTAAAGAATTACTTTTATATGATGACTCGACTCCTCAACACTTGAGACAAGCCTTTGATATTCGTGCTGTTCGTTTCGATGAGGGGTTAGCCATAACCTGGCGCGATATTACCCAACGAAAGCAAGGAGAAGCGCAAATTAAAGCGTCCTTAATCGAAAAAGAAACCTTGCTCAAAGAAATTCATCATCGAGTCAAGAATAATCTACAAATTATCTCCAGCTTATTGCGCTTACAGGCAAGAAAAATGAAAGCACCCGAAATACTAGAACTCTTGCAAGAAAGTCAAAATCGCGTGCAAGCAATGGCACTGATTCACGAAAAACTATATCAGTCTGAGAATTTATCCCAGATTAACTTTGGCGCTTATATCCAAAGTCTGGTTGACTCTCTCTCTCGTTGCTATGGAGCAAGGCAAAAAGGAATTACCTTTAATCTGACAATTGCTCCCGTCTCGCTGTCGATTGATACCGCTATTCCCTGTGGATTAATTGTTAATGAATTAATATCCAATTCCCTAAAATATGCCTTTCCTGACTCTCGCAATGGTGAAATTAGCATCACTCTCCAGACGAGAGGAGGAACTAATGAAGGCGAAGGGGAGGATCAGGGAGATAGGGGGAATGTCGCTGACTTAAGCTGGGTTCGTAGTACGCACTTTAGTGCCATAAGCGCTGAAGCGCTGACTACAAACTCTAAAGTCAGTGCCATTGGAGATGGGGAAGATGGGGAAAACAACTTAACAAACGCCACTTCAGACTCTCTATCCTCTGTTCACCAAGAACAATTATGCTTGACCATCGGTGATAATGGCATTGGTTTCCCAGAGGACGTGGATTTCAGGCAAACCTCGTCTCTAGGCTTACAGCTTGTGTGTCGGTTGACTAAGCAACTCAACGGTGAGATAAAACTTGATCGCAATCATGGAACTTTATTTATAATAGTATTCAACCGGAGTTGCTAATCCTCCCAGACTAATCCTCCCAGACAACATTGAACTCACCTGACTGGCTCCATGCTAGGTATCTTTTAATACATTGGTTATGTTTTGTTATTCATTAAGATCATTCTATGGAATATAGCCATAACGATATAAAATTGTCTATGGCGTTCAAATTTGAGCTAGCCCAACCAACTCTCTATTAGCAAGGAAACCATCATCATGACATCGAATGCGAGGCTGCTGATTGTAGAAGACGAAGAAATTGTGGCTTTTGATATTGAAACCACGTTGCAGACATTAGGGTATGACGTCGTGGGGATAGTGACGACGGGAGAAGAGGCGATCGCCACGGCGACTCACACTAAACCTGACTTAGTTCTCATGGATATTCGACTCCCCGGAAAACTGGATGGAGTTAAAGCTGCTGAGGAGATTAGTCAACGTCTAAATATTCCCGTCGTTTATCTTACTGCCCATGCAGATAAATCTACCTTAAAGCGAGCTAAAATAACCGCCCCCTTTGGTTATATTCTCAAACCCTTCCAAGAAGACGAACTGGAAACCACGATTGAAATTGCCCTCTCGCGCCATCAGTCGGAAGAACGGCTGAGGTTAGCCTTAGCCAAAGAAAAAGAATTAAACCAACTGAAAACTCAGTTTATCGCCATCACTTCCCATGAATTCCGCACCCCCCTGACCACAATTAGTTCCTCAAATGATCTGCTCGAACGCTATTGTCGAGATAGCATGGATACCAAAAAAGAAAAGCATTTGCGGCAAATTAAACTATCTGTGAATCAGATGATTCAGTTGTTGGATGATGTTTTACTAATTGGTAGAGCCGAGTCCGGCAAAGTTGAACTTCAACCCATGCCCATCGATTTAGTTGAATTTTGTCATAACTTAGTCGAAGAGCTCCAGACTAATGCTGGGAAACAATACCAAATTATTTTTACACATCAAGGTGAATTCACCGAGACTTGTCTGGATATTAATCTATTGCGCCCTATCCTCTCTAATTTACTAGCAAATGCGGTAAAATACTCCCCGCAAGGTGGCGTCGTCACGTTTCATTTAATCAGGAACGATACAACGATTACGTTCCAGATTAAAGACAGTGGAATTGGCATTCCTCCAGAGGCACAAAAACACCTGTTTGAATCCTTCCATCGTGCCAGCAATGTCGGCAAAATTAAAGGAACAGGATTAGGACTTTCCATCGTCAAGCGCTGTGTGGACATTCATGGCGGTGAAATTAGCGTAGACAGTGAAGTTAATGTCGGCACAACGTTTACCGTGACATTACCGATAGTATTGATGGTTGATGGTTGACCCATACCTTTGACGAAGGTGTCTGCGTAGGGGCGGGTTTCACTACTATCGTTTCTCACTTCACCCAGATGTAACTAAACCCGCCCAGACCACACAACCTTTACCGTGACATCACCGTTGACATAGTGTTGATGGTTGATAGTTGACCCATACCTTTGACGAAGGTGTCTGTGTAGGGGCGGGTTTCACTACTATCGTTTCTCACTTCACCCAGATGTAACTAAACCCGCCCAGACCGCACAACCTTTACCGTGACATCACCGTTGACATAGTGTTGATTGTTGATGATTGACCCATACCTTTGACGAAGGTGTCTGTGTAGGGGCGGGTTTCACTACTATCGTTTCTCACTTCACCCAGATGTAACTAAACCCGCCCAGACCGCACAACCTTTACCGTTACCTTACCGTTGA
>JGI12048J13642_10118831_pt1 | contig 15401 bp, 8 predicted proteins | sample ElkSlonscriptome_16_FD_13642 | JGI IMG/M metagenome (IMG submission 13642)
GTGGTGAAGCGATCGCCCGATGGTTCTACGATTGACATCACGCCGCCGAAATTCAACGTGCGGACGCGGGTTCATGAGTATGGCGGAGGAGCCTACATCGTTCACAACGGAACGATCTACTTCTCCAACTTTTCTGACCAGCGTTTATACCAGCAGGTTCCAGGACAAGCGCCGACACCGCTCAGTCCTGACGCTGCCTTTCGCTATGCTGATGCTGTAGTGGATGAGACGCGCGATCGCCTTATCTGTGTTCGCGAAGACCATCGGGGCGACGGGGAAGCAGTCAATACCATCGTTGCTATCCCGATTGGTGGAAGGGAGCCGTCTGAAGGAGAGGTGCTAGTTTCGGGCAGCGATTTCTATGCCTCGCCGCGTCTCAGTCCCGACGGCTCTATGCTGAGCTGGATCTCTTGGAACCATCCCGATATGCCTTGGGATGCAACTGAACTGTGGGTTGCTCCAGTTAACTTGGATGGCGTGCTCAATACCCCTCAAAAATTGGCAGGAAAGACTCGTCAATCGATCTTCCAGCCAGAATGGTCGCCAGATAGCGTACTTTATTTTGTGAGCGATCGCACAAACTGGTGGAACCTATATCGCTGGTCGCCACAATCTGGTGATGTGGAACCTATCTGTCCCAAGGATGCCGAATTTGGTTTGCCTCAGTGGGTCTTCGGCATGTCAACCTACGGTTTTGAGTCCGCAGAATCTATCATTTGTACCTACAACGAAGATGGCATTCAAAATTTTGCGCGTCTCAACACCAAAACTCAAGAACTGACTGTCTTTGATACTCCTTATACCAGCATTAATGGATTACAGGTGCAGCCAGGGATCGCGGCTTTCGGCGCGGGTTCTCCAACGGTGCCAGGGGCGATCGCCATGTTGGGGTTGTCCACAGGTCAGGTTGATGAACTGCGACGTTCCAGCACGGTAGACATGAATGAAAGCTATTTATCCGCTCCTGAAGTCGTGGAATTCCCAACCGAAAATGGTCTCACCGCTTACGGCTTTTACTACGCCCCAAAAAATCAGGACTTCACCGCTCCAGAAGGTGAAAAGCCGCCATTACTCGTCAAAATTCACGGCGGGCCGACGGCATCAACTTCTACTAGCCTTGACCTGCGCTTGCAATATTGGACAAGCCGAGGCATCGCCATTCTAGATGTCAACTACGGAGGCAGCACAGGCTATGGACGAGAGTATCGTCAGCGGCTCAATGGCAACTGGGGCATTGTTGACGTTGACGACTGCGTCAACGGAGCCCAATATCTCGTCAATCAGGGTAAAGCTGATGGCGATCGCCTCATGATTGACGGAGGTAGTGCTGGCGGTTACACCACTCTAGCGGCGCTGACTTTTCGCGATACCTTCAAAGCCGGAGCTAGCTACTATGGCGTCAGCGATGCCGAAGCGTTGGCTCAAGATACCCACAAGTTTGAGTCGCGCTATCTCGACAGCCTTATCGGAGCTTACCCTGCTGAGAAGGAGAAATACGTTGAGCGATCGCCCATTCATGCGACAGATAATCTCTCGTGCCCGGTGATCTTTCTCCAAGGTGATGAAGACAAAATCGTGCCGCCCAATCAAGCAGAAATGATGGTCGATGCTCTCAAGGAGAAGGGACTTCCTGTAGCTTATGTCTTATTTGAAGGAGAACAACACGGATTTCGCAAAGCCGAAAACATCAAGCGTGCCCTAGACGCCGAACTTTATTTCTATGCTCAAGTCTTTGGGTTCGAACTCGCTGATGATATTGAGCCTGTGGATATTGCCAACCTGTGAAGCATACTGCTCAGCGATTCTTTTAGCCCCTTTCATCTATAGCAATGCGCGGATAGGTTAGGACAGATATTGATGGAGAAGCCGCGCACCGCGCGGCTTCTCCATCAACTATTGGTTTTATATAGCGCGTAGCACTATATTCAGTGTTGTTCTACGTTTTGTAGAGCACAGCTTTCTAACACCAAACGAATGCCTGGAAAAGGTCAAAGATATGCTCATAGGAATTCCAGGAAAATTTCTACAGCTCATCCCGCAAAAACATTAGCGTATCGTCGATGACAAGTTCTGTGTCAGAGCGTCCAGATGTTTCCTCAGATAAGACTTCAGAGGCATCTGAATAGCTATCGTAGAACGTCGGGTCGGGTTTGATTTGCACCTGTTGGAGACGGCTTTTAACAATCTGTTCAATCTCTGTCGAAACTCGGCTCGCGGAACGAACTGAATTGCTAACCGAAAAAGAGAAGCTCAGACTGCCCAGCCGAATGCGATCGCCATCTTTGAGGAGGTGCTGGCGACGGATGGGTTCTCCATTGACAAAAGACCCATTTGTGCTTTCGAAATCGATCAAGTAGAAGGCTTGAAACTGCGGCTGATAGGCGATCGCCCCATGACAGCGTGATAGACGTTCATCTGCGACAGGAATTACAGTTTTACGGCGATCGCGTCCGATTGTCCAAATCTGCTGTGGTTGAAAAACAGTCTGAGTACCTCCTTTCATCAGATTGGTCATCAGTCCGACCTGCCCATTCATGACAAAGCTGTGAACATACGGAGCCGTAGTGGCACTAAACAAGTGCTCACCCGTTGAATTCTCAAGATTGAGAATCTCATCTAAAAGGGTTCGATGTTGTTCATAGAGCTTGCTGAAAACCTGATACAAGTTCAGCTTTTGCTTTAACGAGGGGTGAACACCTCCGACAGTAGACTCACTGTCTAAAGACGACATAAAAGCATCAATGTCTAACATAGTTTTATAAGGTTGAGCGCAAAGCTCCCAATCAATGACAACAAGTGAGGTTTTTATTAAAAACTGGATAGGAAATGATACTGAGAGTAGCGGTACAAACAGCTACAACCTCTGCCTAAAATTTTCTCAAAAGTACGCAGAATAGATTATTACAGACAGAGTACATGAATCTAGTATACAAACGCGAGTGAATCGAGCGGTAAATAGATCTGTTCTACAGAAAAATTTTGGAGAAACTTGCATCCTCCTTATTCAAGAGGTTAGAACCCGCCTCAGAAAATAGAACGATCTTAGTGGAAAAAGAAATTGAAAATGGAAAGATGCAGAATCTCACTTCGCTAGAGTCTTATCACAACTCATAATTCACGCTTCTTGCAAGCCGTCGAGCTTGGTGTGAGGGGAGTATTCCATCTTCGCAAATCTGTCGGTGTTTGCTGTGCGATTTTCCCGCCTCTCCATCAGGCGACGCGGCTCCAACGTGGGCAAAGATGCCCGGCTACTATGTAAACTTAGGATGCACCTTTGCGTGAAGACGAGTTTATGCAGTGATAGAAGACACCACAGAGTCTCAGATCCTCATACGAACAAGAGACTCAACGATGAGTTTTCAAAATCTACACCCTTAGAAAAAACACTGAACCGAATTGTATAGCTACAGCCATTAGCCTTAGGACGTTTTTGTAGCCACGCGACGCGCGGCTACAAAAACGTCTATGTCCTAAATAAGCTGACTACAGCTATACTGAGTCCTCAGAGGCTGTCTGAGAAGTCGTCCATGTTCCTTCAGCTCTCCTCTCAAAAAGAGGCAACCACTGTCACAGTTCCTTTCAAGACTAGGGATTTGAGAAGAGCTGTGTTGTTCCTGCCTGCCTTGTAATACTTGGCACCCATCCTTTTAGTCATTGAAGAACCCAGAACACAATGTTTTGCGTTCCAACACTCTTTGGGACACTGGTAACACTCTTAAAATGCCCCGATATTAGAAAATAGTGCTCTCACTTCAAGTGCTCTCACTTCAAAAGTATGGTGCTACGCGCTGATATAAAACCAATAGTTTATGGAGAAGCCGCGCACCGCGTGGCTTCTCCATCAATATCTGTCCTAACCTATCTGCGCATTGCGATACTGGCGTCTAGAGTGGGGCAGTAGAAAAAAGTATTAGGATATCGTATGGCAAATCGCAGTTAGATTAAGACAGCTTGGAGGGCTGAGCATTTTGCTTAGCAAGCATCTCATTTTGAATCCTGAATTCAGCATTCTGCCTTTTGCTATATTCTAGTCAGCTTTGCTTTGAAGAAACCGAAGCAGTTCACGGTTCACGGTTTGAGGAACTTCTTGTTGAATCCAATGACCGCACTGAGGAATAAACTTGAGCTGGAGAGGAGCCGAAACAAGAGTTTCTAATCCGTCCGTCAAAGCTTGAGAGAGAAAGCAGTCTTCTTCTCCCCACAGCACTAGGGTCGGAGCATCAACAGGTGTGAACCGACTCCAACTGCGCCATAGCCCTTGTGGTGAGAGAAACTGTCGGTAGTACCCCAACGCGGACGACAGCACGCCCGGTTTTGCTAATGCCGCCTTATAGATTTCCGTATCTTGAGTTGTGAAGGCACCTTTGCGAATCGACTGTTCTTGCAGCATGCTTTGAATAAATTGCTGGATGTTGAGTCTGATCGCCCACTCTGGCAAATTTGGAATTTGAAATGCGAGCCAGTGCCAGCTCCGTCGCATCTGGTCAACATTGCTGACTAGTTCCTGCATGAAGCGCTGAGGATGAGGAGCATTCAGCACTGCCAATCGCTGGACATATTGCGGAAACTGGTGTGCCATGTGCCAGCCGATGGAACCACCCCAATCGTGGCCTACGATGTGAGCGTTGAGGTATCCCAGGTTGCGAATTAGTCCTCGAATATCTGCACTAAGCGTATCGAGGTCGTACCCACTCAGAGGTTTATCTGAATCGTTGTAGCCTCTTAGGTCGGGGACGACGACTTTAAAGTGTTTGGAGAGAGCCGGGATCTGATGCCGCCAAGAGTACCAAAATTCAGGAAAGCCATGTAGAAGAATGACTAGCTCTCCTTCTCCTTGAGTAACACAGTGAAGTCGAATTCGGTTAGTTTCTACAAAAATGTGTTTCCAGTTGGAAGCAGAAACAAGGGATGCAGCGGTCATAATAAGGGATGCAGCGACGAACGACTAGAGGCTTCAAAGCAGATCTAGACTTTATCTCAAAACTGTAACGCAGGTTACCTATGAGTGTATTACAGATTACCATTGAGCAAGACGGAATCCTGCAAATTACTGATCAAATGCGCCTTCCCAACAAGAGCCTTTAAAGTTTTCCGAGGTAGCACTTAGCAAAGAGTCTGGGTTGCAAGCAGGGGAGAGCGATCGCCTTGAGAAGCAGCCTCTTTACAACAAGATTCGCATCCGTTCGAAAAAATCGGTGAAAAATAGCCTCATTGCGATCCGTAAACATGGAATTCCGTAAGATTACGCAACGAGCAGTACGCGTTTCTTTATCTTTCGTATTGAATTTTTGCCGTAGTTGTTTTAATTCAACTTATGTCGCTAGCGTTTGAAAGCACTGATAGATTCTTGGACGAAACAAAGAGCTTTCATCAATTTTCTAAAGATGTTTTGGTTGAAAAATATATAAGTCCCCTTATAAAACTAAACAAATCTTTGTCTTGTCATGTAAGCCTGTGTTTTCAAGACTCTAAGTATTTGCTCAGGTATGTGAGGTGTTGCACCCGCTATAAGATAAGTCTATCTGAGACGCAAAGACTCTTCCAGGGTAGAGGTAAGGTCTGTGCGGTATTAGTTGCGATCAAAAAGTGGATCTTGTTTTATGTCAACATCGGATGATTGCCTCAGGCAAAGTCGGATGCTGATAGTGTTCTTCCAAAAATATTTTGACTTCAATCGGAGGTGCAACTATTCCGTTTTAAGTTGTATTTGTCAATTGGTTTCAAGCATTGGCGGGAGATGCTATACATGTAATAGCAGACTGTTGAAGCTGTTGTCAGGGTGCTTCAAGACTTGTAAATTGATCTGAATTTTATTCTTTAGAAAAGGTCGAAGAGGCAAAAATATAGAAACGACAAAATTGAGATTCTCTTGAGATTGATTTGGTGACTTCCCGTTGAACATAATATGAATTATGTGTAGTCTTTGGGCAATATTGCTTGGATTACAAAATATTACAAATCAATGTCTCGTACTGAATTTTAGAGTTTTTACTTTGCTGAATTTGGCGATGCTGGTTTTGACCGAGCTGTACTTCATAAGTCATGTCGTATGAGTAATCAATCGCGGGCTTTTGATATGTGAAAGTCAATGAATGAATTCTTGCTTGTTCTGTTGATCTTTTTGGGTCTCAGTATCGTTGTTTACTCTCAAAAATTTCGCCCTCAAAAACCAGGAAGTCTGACGATTATGATCAACACAGCAAAACTTAATAGCGTTCTTCAGAACTTTGTATCAGATACCAGTGAAGTTGAGGGAGCAGCTCTCGTTACCCCTGACGGGTTGCCTCTCGCGACCATGTTGCCAATGGGAATGGATGAAGAACGGGTTTCGGCGATGTCAGCAGCTATGTTGTCCTTAGGAGATCGAATTGGCAATGAACTCTCTCGTGGCAGCATCGATCGAATCTATGTTGAAGGTAGTAAAGGATATGGCATTTTGACAAGCTGCGGAGAAGACGCTGTTTTCTTGGTGCTTGCCAGCGAGTCAGCGAAACAAGGCATCATCATGCTGGAAATCAAGCGGGCTGTATCGGAGTTGAAGCTCTTGCTGCTCTAGGCCGCGATCGCCATCTGCCTACTATTGCTATCTGGACTACTTTGCCCAGAACTTTTTTGTCCAGAACTTTTAGGTGTTGGAATTCGATAGGTTCTAAAACACGATTTAAATTTTGCCTGCATGTCGAGTTTTGGTTAGGCATTCACTTCAAAAGTCAACGCTAGAAACTTGTCATTTTCTAAGCGGTAACGCTAACTTGGAACTCCATCATTCTCCGAAAGATTTTTGCACTCCCTTGCACCTCCCTCAAATCACTTCATCTGAACTATCATGGCCATCACTGGACATTTAGCTGAGTTTTCCTTGCCAGAAATTTTTCAGTTTCTTGAACAGGGAAGTAAGACTGGACTCCTCACTATTGTGGCTGAGCCTCGCCCTCACCAACCTTCTGGAGAACACTACCTCTGGTTTCGGCAGGGGCACGTTGTAGCTGCGTCTCATCGCTCTGACCATCGGGGACTCATTAGCTTGATTTGTCAGCGAGGTTGGTTAGGCGATCGCGCTGCCCTGCGACTGGCTCAATGTTGCCCCTCTGATCGTCCATTAGGAGTTAGCCTCAAAAATCGTGGCATTTTAGATGCAAGTCAGCTCAAGCTTTTGTTCTATATTCAAGTGATGCGTCAGGTTTGTTCGTTGTTCACGCTGCCCGATGCCTGGTTTCACTTCGATAGCAAAGCGCAGATTCCTTATCAAGAGCTGACGGGGCTTCATGCCACAGCACGAGAAGTGACTCTGGCTGGATTGCGGACACTCAAAAACTGGTCGGCTTTAGAAGACAAGCTCCCTGATATGACCTCTGCTCTAATCAATGTTGTGGATGGTCGTCCTCCTGTGAAGCTGAGTTCGACGGAGTGGCAGATTTGGGAGTTTACAGACGGTCACACGCCATTGAGTGCGATCGCCTCTCAACTCCATTTTTCCTCGAAAAAGCTTCAGCGAGTTGCCTTCCGCCTCATCGTAGCTGGGCTAGTCGAAGAACTACCAACGTGGGGTCGGCCCTATGGTTCGGAGACGCCCCAAAACCATGAAACAACTCCTATCTCATCGTTTCCCTTGCAAAATGGAAGTGCCTCTCCTGCGCTGAGCCCTTCATTTTTTCGAAATCTCGTGAGTTTTCTTCGGAGACAGGCGTAACCTGAATGAAGGACTCAACTCAAGCATTTGACTAGAAATACTCAACCCGAGCTCGCTGCATAGGTTGGCATCCTGCTTTTGTCGCACGAATGCCGCATGAATAATGTCGCATGAATTATGAGAAAAACTAAGAAGAGTGAGCGGGCTTGTAATCCAGCTTAGGTTAGGTGGTTGTGGTGTGGCGATCGCCCCTTGCGTGGAGTCAGAACAGCATCTGTAGATAACCCATACAACCCTTGAGACAAGATCCCCTTTCTACAGCAATGCGCTAGATAGGTTATGACAGATACTGATGGAGAAGCCGCGCACCACGCGGCTTCTCCATCAACTATTGGTTTTATATCAGCGCGTAGCACTATAAAAAGGGAAACTCCACAAAAAGGGAAACTCCACAATCCTTTTCCTCACCCCACTCAAACGCTCACCGCCGTTACTCAAAGACTGAATACGTTAAATTTAATTAAATAAGGATTGCGGAATGCAAATTCTTTCCTGCGAGATTGGCTATTTGGGAATTCTGATTGCACAGACTGAGATGCGATGAACGTATCGAATAAAGTAGTCACCGAACGAATCGCAGGCGAAGCATTTGAAGTCTTTGTCCCTTGATAGATGAGTAGCGAGTAGGAAAACAGCTATGAATGTAGCTCCTAAGAGTGGCGATCGCCATCAGTCTCCAAGCATCGTATCCTTGATTCCTAGCGCGACCGAGATTGTTGCTGCGTTAGGGCTGACTGATTGGTTGACAGGGCGATCGCACGAGTGTGACTTTCCGCCATCGGTGCGATCGCTGCCTGTGTGTACTCAGCCCAAATTCAACCCGGAAGGAACGAGTGCTGAAATCCACGATCGGGTCAGTCAACTTTTGCAATCGGCGCTGAGTGTTTATCGAGTTGAAACGGAAACTCTCCAGCAGGTGAAGCCCACTCACATTTTGACTCAGGCTCAGTGTGAAGTCTGTGCGGTCAGCTTAGGAGAAGTAGAGCAAGCCGTTGCCGACTGGGTGCAAATCTCTAATCCGCAAGTGATTTCTCTTCAGCCCAGCACGTTAGATGATGTGTGGCGAGATATTCATCGAGTCGCTGAATCGTTAGGGGTTGATGGGACTCCTTTGGTGGTGATGCTGAAGCATCGAGTGTCAGACTGCATGGCAACCGTGCAGCACCATCTTCAATCCCATGCGATCGCTCCCCCGACGGTTGCCTGTATTGAGTGGATTGATCCTCTCATGGCTGCGGGGAACTGGATTCCAGAGCTGGTTCGGATGGCAGGAGCGACACCTTGTTTTGGACAGGTAGGCAAACATTCTGACTGGATGACCTGGTCAGATTTGCAACAGGCTGACCCTGACATTATCGTGATCATGCCTTGCGGGTACGATCTGGAGAAAACTCGTGCAGAGCTATCCCCCTTGACCGAGCATCCAGAATGGCGATCGCTCCAAGCAGTGCAGCAACAGCGAGTTTACATCACGGATGGTAATCAATATTTCAACCGACCAGGGCCTCGCCTGGTTGATTCCTTAGAATTATTGGCTGAAATGTTTTACCCCCAGGGTGTCAGTTTTGGCTATGAAGGGAGTGGCTGGGAGCAGATTGCTTAGATGGGTGAAGCTGCAAATTGTTATGTCCGATACGTCTCACATTGCTGAAACCTTGAGCTGACCCTAAGATTGCCCATATCCCCCGGAGTAGGATGTTAGCCTGAATATGACAAGCGTATCTACATAGTGAATAGTGATTAAGGAGACGCACCTGTGGTTGCACCCCCAGAACTGTCGCGCGGACAGTCGAGCCATTCTGAAACAGGACAAGACCGAGTAGCGGTTTTGCTCATGGGCTATGGCGAAGTTGAAAGCTACGACGATTTTGCAAACTATAACGAGCAAGCGCTGAATCTTTTGACCGCAAAGTTTGCCCCTGTGCCCACATGGGTTTATCCCCCAATGGCGAAGCTATTGGCTGTATTTGACCTGCATGAGTGGAGCCACCAGCACGGAAACTTTATTTCACCCCACAATGCCATCTTTGAGCAACAGCGCGAGGGCATTGAGAAGAATTTGCAAGAGCAATGGGGCGATCGCGTCAAAGTTTTCAAAGCGTTTAACTTTTGTGCGCCCTATCTGCCTGATCAGGTTTTATCTGAGATCAAGCAGCAAGGATTTGACAAGCTTCTGATCTATCCTCTGCTCGTTGTCGATTCAATCTTTACGAGCGGCATTGCAATTGAGCAAGTTAACAATGCTCTGGCTCAGATGAACAGCTCTGACCAGCACTGGGTCAAAGGAATGCGCTACATTCCGTCGTTCTTCGATCGACCTCAGTATATTGAGTTGATGGCTGAAATGGTGGAAGAGCGCATCGCTCGCGACTTGCTAGCGGCTCACTTGCCCTCTCAGGTTGGCATTGTGTTGATGAATCATGGCTGTCCTCATGAGGCGAAGGGCTTTACCTCTGGAATTGTAGAGAGTCAGACTCTCTATGATAAAGTGCGCGATCGCCTCATTCACCGATATCCGCTGATTTCCGTAGGTTGGCTCAACCACCAAACTCCCATGATCAAGTGGACGCAGCCTAATGCAGATCTGGCCGCGAAAAATCTGATGGATCTCGGCGCAACCTCTATCGTCTTTATGCCGATTGGTTTTGCGACTGAAAACCATGAGACCCTGCTCGATGTCGAGCACATTATCGAAAGTCTACGGCGCAAGCGTCCTGACGTGACCTACGTGAAAATGCCTTGTGCAAACGACCATCCGCGATTTCTTCAGATGTCAGCGGATTGGGCTAATGAGCACATCGCTGAGTTGTTTGCTGAGCAAGCCCTCTCGGTCAACCCAGAGCTTGCAGCTCGTCAGGCTGCTGAGTATGTTCATAGTCACGACCACCACGGTCACGAGCATCATGGACACAGTCATGACCACGACCATCACCACAGTCATTAGATTCTGATTCTTTAGACTCTAATCTCAATCAAATGTGAGGGAGCGCAGCATTGCTGTGCTCCTTTGTTGTTTGTGGACATGAATCATGAATATAGATGTGTCGGCTGTTTATCCCTGCAGGATCTGTGTCAAGGAGAGGTCAACGATTCGACCTCATCATAGTTCTGAATCCTGGCGGGTATGCGGCGGCTGCCGAATATCTTGGCATAAACATACGTAAACGTACTGCCAAGGAAAAAGATCTGACAGGTGATGTATAGCCAAAACAACAGCACCATAACGCCACCGATCACACCATAGGAGCGAAATCGGCTACCAATTTGAATCACACTGTTTCCAATTAGCTGTTGGAGACCAAAAAAGAGCAGAATGGTAATCAATGCTCCGAGCCAGACATCTCCCCAAGCAATTGAAGTCGCGGGTAATAGCTTAAACAACACCATGACGACGAGGAAAAGAATGATCAGCAGCGTGAGGTTTTGTAGAGAGCTGATCAACAGGACCTCGTCAATATCAAGCTGAATAAAAGAGATGCGATCGCCAAACGATTTCAGCATTTCCAAAAACAGATTGATGGCGATGTTGGCAAACAGAGACACTAACAGCAAGACTGCGGTGAGAAACACTAAGAAAAGGCCAAACATGCGACGACGAATCAAAGTCCAAACTCCAGTCTTCCAAGTTGCATGATCGGAATCAGCGGGGGTCGCTTTCCAAATCACATCTAAAGAACTGGTCAGTGCTCCAAAAATACCGCTCGCAGTAAAGACTAAAAGGCCAAAGCCGACAATTCCTGCCCCTACGCTGCTTTCGTTCAAATCCTCCAAGGTTTGCTCCACAACTTTGGCAGCTTCTGGAGGGAGAGCTTGGTTAACAAATATCAGCGCATCGTTGACTGCGTTGGTCTCAGGCCCCAAAAATGAACCTGCAATACTCAAAGCAACTAGAAATAGTGGAAATAATGAGAAGAGGGCGTAATAAGACAACGCCGCTCCCATTTCGATACAGCGATCGCTCTGCCATTTCATGAATGTGCCCACAACAAGATGGACAGTCTTTGACCGTTTGATCGCGTTGAAAAAGGGTTTGAGTTGTTTTTTGATACTCATTCTGATGCGGATGACGAGAATAGGTCGGCTTGCCTGGGGATTGTGGAATGTCTAAGAGGATGTTTGAACAGTACTAGATGGCACGCTGGGGCTTTTGATCTCCCCAGCCCCCCTTAGAAAGGAGGACTTTAAAGACGGATTTTCCTAAATCCCCTTCAGAAAGGGGACTTTGAAGGTCAAGCTTCCCTTTCTAAGAGGGCAAGGGGGAAATCTGAAGTAGTATTGACGACTTTTCAAACATTCTCTAACCGGATTGAAATTGCCCTTTACAAATTTCTCTAATAGCCTACTCAGTAGGTGGACATAAGCAATCATCCGTTTAGAGTGTCGTTAGGCAGAGCCGTAACGCACTATCGGTAGGGATTCAATACGTTAGCTAGCGCCGACTCATCCTACCGAAGAATGAAAACTACCTACTTAACACCCTAACTCCACTGTATTCGTTTCTTGGGGTTCAGATACACAAGCTCCTCCTGAGGAAGACATTTCGAAAGTATAGCGAGTGTCATGGTGTCGGCGATGGATGTGGTGTCGGCTTGAGCGATGCCGTTGAACCTGTTCGACATACGCAACTTGGTTTTCTTATTCGCAGCGAGGTCTCTGTTGCTTTGCTGGTGGAATATCTAAAGTTTTGTTTTGATGGCGATCGCCATCAAAACCTATAGGTGTCCTGGCAGTACTTTGTCATGCTGTCATGATGATAGTTGTGCAATGCTGTGATGCGATCGCTGCATAGAATCGCCTTTCTCAGCTTGCATTCTGAGCCTCAACCTGATGGACTAGAAATACTCTTTTAACATTCTGGGGCATGATCTAACTCTATTGTCTGGTTTTGGCGTCGCTCGTTTCTTAATCCTGTGCGTTATGTCATCTGACGTTTTGGTTTCTCGTGCAAAAGAAGCGGCTCAGTCTTCAGACTGGTCGTCTTTGAGTCATTATCTTCGTCGTATCTCGGTGCAAAACGCTCTGGCCGATGCTGCTTCTGGTCGATTGCAAGAAGGAGTAAGGCGATCGCCCTCTCCCCATTCATCTTCAGAGCTATCTACAACAGAAGCATCAGACAATAAACCAGAGCTGATCAGATTGGCGCTCTACGCCTTGCAGTTTGCTGATTTCCAAGTTCGATGGGATATTGCCAAGCTGATTCCGTCGTTTGGGTCGGAGGCGATCGCCCCCTTGAGTCAACTAATTGAGCCAGCAACGGAAGAAGAAGATTGGGATCTGCTGTGGTTTGTGGCGCGAATCCTGGGAGAATTTCGCACGGAAGAAACGGTGCAGACTCTGCGTCATCTGATGATGCAGGTCGATCAGCCGGATCTCGTAGGAATTGTCATTCAAGCGTTGGCGAACATCGGAGAACTCGCTATTCCCAGCTTGACGCCACTGTTGCGCGACGAGGAAACTCGTTTGGTCGCAGCGCAGACTCTGGCTCAGATGAACCATCGAGCCGCAACGGAGATCTTGATCCAGGTCAGCCACGACGAAAATCCTGAGGTTCGAGCCTTGGCGATCAACGCCATTGGTCATCTGCATGAACCTCAAATTCGAGAGCTTTTGACAGAGGCACTGGCAGATCCCTCAGCCCAAGTGCGTCAAGCGGCTGTGCAAGGGCTGGGGCTTCAGGTTGCTTATCTTGACGAACAAGAATTCCTGACGCAAATCAATCCGTTGTTGTGGGATGTGGATCTAAATGTGCGGCGACAGACGATTCAAATGCTGGGACGGCTGCACAGCGCAGCGGCAGCGGATGCTCTGAATGAAGCATTGCACTCAGCCTACACGCCCGAAATTCTCAAACCCAACGTTGTTCATGGATTGGTTTGGACAGAAACGGAAGCGGCTTTGCGTCATCTCCAGCAGTTTGTTCAAACAACTGGTACTTCGCATCAGTTTTCTAGTTCCCGTTCCTCAGAGGGTGGGCTTGAATCGGCTCAGATTGCATCAAGTTCGATCTGCTGTGAGATTGCAGCAACGCTGGGACAGGTGCGTTCCTCTGCGCTCAAGCCTGTGGCTGCCGAAATCTTGACTTGGATGCTCGAACGCTGTGCCCCTCTGAAAAAGAATGCGTTGTTGAAGCAAAAGATTGCGTTTAGTCTCGGTCAGCTTGCCTTACCTGTGGCGATCGCCCCTCTCACTCAGTTGCTCAACGATGATGATCTAGGGGTCAGACGCCACGCTGCTGCTGCTCTCAAAATGACGTAACTCAGGTTCTGGGAGCTGTGTCATTGGAAAATAGGATGCATTAAAGTAGCGGGCTTTCCTCTAATATCGACATAAGGTTGCCTATGTAATGCACGACTTCCTCCCCCTTCCCCCAAGCCCTGGCCTGTGCAAAATCGAATTGTCTTGCCCGTCACTCTCATTAGCGTTGTAGCGGCGATCGCCTTTGGCTGGTCTTGGGTTCGTGAACGGAATCACGTCTTTGAAATTCGGCTGGCGACGGGGAGTCCTGATGGAGAATACTACGCTTTTGGGCAAGCCCTTGCGGATGTAGTGATGCGTCATCATCAACAGATCCGCATTGAGGTGCTGGCCTCAGAAGGATCTGAGCAAAATATGGAGTGGGTGAAGACTGAGACTGCTGAACTGGCACTCGTTCAGAGCGACACGCCTGTTGTCTCCTCAGCGCGGGCGATCGCCCTCTTGTTTCCCGAAATGTTTCACCTCATCGTGGCAGATGATTCCGGGATTCGCTCTATTCCCGATCTCAAAGGCAAGCGTATTGCCCTGATGCCAGAAGGCAGCGGTTCCTATGCGCTGTTTTGGCCGCTGAGTCAGCATTATGGCCTGACGCCTGATGATTTTGATTCCATTGCTGTTCCCTCTCTCGAAGCCCACGAAGCCCTCCGTCAGGGAGAAGTCGATGCCCTGTTTCGCATCATCGCGATGGGCAATTCCGCTGTTGGAGACTTGCTGCGAGACAGCCCTGCCAGCTTGCTTCCCATCGACCAAGTGGAGGCGCTCCAGCTCTCTCTACCGTTTTTAGAAGCGACCCAAATTCCCAAAGGCACTTTTGATGGTGGCATTCCCATTCCTGATACGGATCTGGATGTGGTTGCGGTCAATGCTATGCTGATCGCCCACGACTCTGTACCGGATCAGGTGATTCGAGATATTGCCGAAAGCATTTTTGAATTTCGCAATGAGCTGATTGCCGCTTATCCTCGGGCGGCGTTGATTCGCTTGCCGGAATCGGGCGATCGCCTCGGCCTGCCGCTCCACGATGGCGCAAGAGCCTACTACAACCAAGACCAGCCCAGCTTTTTAGTCGAATATGCAGAACCCCTTGGTCTTTTGTTTTCTGTCAGTATCTTGGCTTTGTCGGGCATGTGGCAACTGCGACTATGGCTGATCGGGCGACAAAAAAATCGTGCAGACACCTACAACCTCGAAATCCTAGATCTGATTGAGCAGGTGCATGAGGTGACTGACATGGATGAATTGTTCACCTTACGAAAAAAGCTGTTTCGCATTTTGAGTGAAGTCGTTGTCGATCTCGATGTCGATCGCATTTCCCCGGAGTCGTTTCAGTCATTCACCTTTCCTTGGGAAGTCGCCATCAACACCATCCGCCATCAAGAAACATTGTTGCTCAATCAACGGACGCACTCTTCGAATGTAGACAAATCTCACTCGACTGATCCCGATACGCATTCAT
>JGI12048J13642_10224190_pt1 | contig 15390 bp, 12 predicted proteins | sample ElkSlonscriptome_16_FD_13642 | JGI IMG/M metagenome (IMG submission 13642)
GCCCCCGGGGAGACGGGCACCGGACGCCACGGTATCCGCGACGGCACTGGTCGACATCAACGCCGCGGGGACCGTCGATCTCGAGCGCCTCCCGGGCATCGGACCCGCACTCGCCGCGCGGATCCTGAACGACCGGAACGAGTCGGGTCGGTACACCCGTGTGGACGATCTCCTGCGCGTGCCGGGGATCGGGCCGGTCACACTCGAACGCCTGCGCCCTCTGGCCACCATTCGATGAAGTGCTTGCCCGTCGCGCCGAAAGCCTCCTACCTTTGATTGGACTACATTTGTTTATACGTGCATCGGTCTGCGATTCGAGGTCCGGCGCGTGTCCCTGAAATGTTCAAGAGTTATTCTGTGATTCGTTAAGTTATTCTGTGATTCGCTATCGGTACCGCGCGCGCGGTGCCGAAGTCGACTCCCGGAGGAAGACCGCATGGCCACAAGCGTACAGGACCGACTGGGGGATCTGTTCGTCCGCGAAGGCCTCATTACCGACGAGCAGCTTGCGGCAGGGATGCGGGAGGCCCGTACTCACGGGAGTCATCTCGGGTACGCGCTCGTGAAGCTCGGCTTCGTCGAGGAGGCCGACCTTACACGGATGCTCGCCAAGCGGTATCGCGTACCCACGGTCGATCTCGACCAGGTCGAGGTGCCCGGCAAGGTGCTCCGTACGATCTCCGGCGAGGTGGCGCTCAAGCACCTCGTGCTCCCACTTCGAAAGGTCGGCCGAAAGCTGACCGTCGCGATGGTCAACCCGTCCGACGACTCGGCCCTCAACGATCTTCGCTTCCTGACCCGCCTCGATATCGAGCCGGTGATCGTCGGCGAGTATACGCTCCGAAGACATCTGGAGCAGTACTACGACGTCCAGGAATCGGACTTCATGGGCGACATCCTCGAGGATCTCCTCGGCGACGACGACCTCGAGTTCGTCGAGGACGAGGAGGAGGACGTTTCGGTCGCTGCGCTTCAGGCCGAGGTCGACAACGCCCCGGTCGTGAAGTTCGTGAACGGCCTGCTCACCGACGCCGTCAACCGAGGCGTATCGGACATTCATATCGAGCCCTTCGAAAAGGAGCTCCGGGTCCGATATCGTGTCGATGGGGCGTTGCAGGAGGTCATGAAGCCACCGATGCGGATGAAGGCGGCCATCATCTCCCGCATCAAGATTCTCGCCGACCTGAACATCGCCGAGCGGCGCGTCCCGCAGGACGGGCGCATCAAGCTTCGGATGAGGCAGCGGGTGGTGGACTTCCGTGTCTCGACACTCCCCGTGGTGTTCGGCGAGAAGATCGTGCTGCGTATCCTCGACAAGGGGAACCTCACCTTCGATCTGTCGAGCTTCGGGTTCGAGCCGAAGGCGGAGAAGGACTTCTTCAACGCCATCTCTCAGCCGTACGGGATGGTGCTGGTCACCGGGCCGACCGGGTCCGGTAAGACGACCACGCTGTACTCGGCTCTCTCGAAGATCAACTCGATCGAGACCAACATCATGACGGCGGAGGACCCGGTCGAGTACAACCTCCACGGCATCAATCAGGTGCAGGTCCGCAGCGAGATCGGGATGTCGTTCGCCAGAGCGCTGCGCGCATTCCTGCGGCAGGACCCGAACATCATCATGGTCGGTGAGATTCGCGACCTCGAGACGGGAGGCATCGCGATCAAGGCGGCGCTCACCGGTCACCTGGTTCTCTCGACGCTGCACACCAACGACTCGGCCGCGACCGTCACGCGGCTCATGGACATGGGGCTCGAGCCCTTCAACGTGGCGTCGGCCCTCAACCTCGTGACCGCGCAGCGACTCATTCGCCGGGTCTGCGACAAGTGCAAGGTGCCTGCGGAGTACGACGACGAGTGGCTCACGTACGCGAAGGTGCCGAAGGAGTGGCTGGACAAGCACCGAAAGAACCTGGTGAAGGGCGAAGGGTGCGACGTCTGCAGCGGCCTCGGGTACAAGGGCCGCCAGGGTCTTTACGAGGTCATGGCGATGTCTCCGGCGCTGCGAAAGGCGATCATGGCGGAGGCAGGCACCGACGAGATTCGGGAGCTGGCCCGGTCCGAGGGGATGCTCACGCTCCGGGAGGACGGGCTGAAGAAGGTCGAGCGGGGCATCACCTCGCTGGACCAGGTCGTGAAGGAGACCACGGTCGCGGACTGATTCGAGTCCGCCGACCTCATTCAACACAGAGACGACGAGAAGCATGGCCGCCCAACCCACACAGCCGAGCAACGCACCCGCCGCCAAGGACGAATCGGCGCAGGAGCTGTCGCTTCGCGTCCTCCTGCAGGAGATGATCTCGAAGGGCGCTTCCGACCTCCACTTCACGGTGGGGGAGCGGCCGAAGATTCGCATCGACGGAGATCTGCGGAATGCGTCGTACCCGCGCCCGCTCGCTCCGAAGGATACGCTCGCCCTCGCATACTCCATCCTCACGGAGAGCCAGAAGAAGCGGTTCGAGACGGAGGACGAGCTCGATTTCTCCTTCGGGGTCCAGAACCTCTCCCGCTTCCGTGGCAACGTCTACAAGCAGCGGAACTGCGTCGCGATGGCGATCCGGCAGATCCCCTACGAGATCAACTCGATCGCGCAGCTCGGGTTGCCGCCGGCGGTCAACAAGTTCGCCGAGCGTCCCCGGGGGCTGGTACTGGTCACCGGTCCGACGGGCTCCGGAAAGTCGACCACCCTCGCCGCTCTGGTCGACAAGATCAACCGGGAGCGGAAGCAGCACATCATCACCGTCGAGGACCCGATCGAGTTCATTCACCGCCACAAGAACTGTGTGGTGAATCAGCGGGAGGTCGGGGCCGACACCAAGTCGTTCGCCGCTGCGCTCAAGTACGCGCTGCGTCAGGATCCCGACGTGATTCTGGTCGGAGAGATGCGAGACCTCGAGACGATCAGCGCCGCGCTCACGATCGCCGAGACCGGACACCTCGTGCTCGCCACCCTCCACACGAACTCCGCTGCCGAGTCGATCAATCGCGTGATCGACGCCTTCCCTGCGCATCAGCAGTCGCAGGTGCGCGCTCAGCTCTCCTTCGTGCTCGAGGGTGTCGTCACGCAGACCCTTCTCCCGAAGGCGCACGGGAAGGGTAGAATCGCCGCTGCTGAAATCATGGTCTGCACCCCGGCGATTCGTGCCGTCATCCGGGACGAGAAGGTCCACCAGATCTACTCGCTGATGCAGGCCGGGAAGAAGCACGGCATGCAGACGATGAACGACTCTCTGCAGACGCTCTACATGAAGGGCGAGGTCACGCTGGAGGAGGCGCTCAAGCGTTCGGGGGATCCGAGCGAGTTCCTGCGCGCCGTCGGCGAGTCCCCACCCCAATAGTGTTCGAGATCCGATGAACGACCCCCACGCCTGACCGACACCCGACATGCCTGTTTTTGTCTACAGCGCCCGACCCGCCGCCGGCGGCGAGATCCAGAGTGGCGAGCTCGATCTCTCCACGAAGGACGACGTCCTCAGGTATCTCAACCGGCAGAAGATGATTCCGGTGTCGGTTCGCGAGAAGCCGACAGCGCTCAACATCACGATCGGCACCGGCATCAAGACGCGTGATATCGTCATCTTCACGCGCCAGTTCGCGACGATGATCAACGCGGGTCTTCCCCTGGTTCAGTCGCTGGATATTCTCTCGGAGCAGTCCGAAAACGAACACCTGAAGAAGATCGTTCAGGAGGTGCTGTACGACGTCGAGTCCGGGAACACGCTGGCGGATGCGATGTCGAAGCACCCGAAGGTCTTCACGGACCTGTACGTGAACATGGTGGCCGCCGGTGAGGCCGGCGGTATTCTCGACACCATCCTGCTGCGCCTCGCGACCTTCCTCGAGAAGAACGACGCGCTCGTCCGGAAGGTGAAGGGCGCGATGGTCTACCCGGCGGTGATCGTGTTCGTCGCCGTAGCCGCGGTCGCGGTCCTCCTGATCTTCGTGATCCCGACCTTCGAGATGATGTTCTCGTCGGCCGGCATTCAGCTGCCGCTTCCGACCCGCATCGTCATCGCCCTGTCCGACTTCCTGCAGGGGTACTGGTGGGGTGTCATCGCGGCCGTGATCGCTTCGGGCTTCATCATACGAGCGATCTACCAGACCGAGGATGGGGAGCTGGCCATCGATCGGCTCCTGCTGGCTTCGCCCGTCATCGGCAACCTGCTCCGCAAGACGGCGGTCGCCCGCTTCACCCGTACGCTGGGTACGCTCGTGAGCTCGGGTGTGGCGATCCTCGACGGCCTCGAGATCACCGCCAAGACCGCGGGGAACCGGGTCATTCACGACGCGGTCATGGGCTCTCGCGCCTCGATCGCCGGCGGTGAGACCATCTCCGGACCGCTGAAGGAATCCGGAGCCTTCCCGCCGATGGTCGTGCAGATGATCAACGTGGGTGAGCAGACGGGTGGCCTGGACGACATGCTCGACAAGATCGCGGACTTCTACGACGACGAGGTGGACACCGCGGTGGCCGCTCTCCTGTCCGTGCTGGAACCGATCATGATCATCTTCCTCGGTGTGGTCGTCGGTGGCATGATCGTCGCCATGTACCTGCCGATCTTCGACATGATCAACGCGATCGAGTAGGCGGGGAGGCCGGACGCCCGGGCGGGCGCCCTGACGGGGCGTGCGTTCGGGCCGTTCGCCTCCGGCGGCCGGTTCGGTGGGTCGTGGCCGGTTTGCCGGGTGCCTCACTTGCGGATCGGGGGCCTTCGATCCCCCGGTCCGATGCCCTTCCGCTCATCCCGTCGGGGCGCCCGCCCGGGCGTCGTCGGGGGCTCCCGTTGGAGGGCCGTTCGGCCCCGGCCCGCGCAGTCGGCGGCCGTGGCCGGGACCGCCGGGGGCCTCACTTGCGGATATGGGGCCCTTGATCCTCCGACCCGACACCCTCCTGGGCGTCGGGCGGAGCCACCCGGCCGTCGGCGACCCTTTCGGTGCGGGGCGTCGTGATTTAGTGCCCCCGATCTCCCTGGTCAGTAGACTGGTATCTAAACAAGGAGGAGTGGCATGCACTCGCAGTACGCGGCGAGACACAGTGGCACGTCTTGCGGCGGTGCCGGGAGTGAGCGCCTATGGCTGGACGTTGGCGAGGTGGCCATCGCGGTCGACCAAGTGTCCGACATCAAGTCCCGGACCAAGTGGGTCGAGTTCAGTTCGGGCAGCGCCGCTACGCATCACCTGAGCGTCACCGGACCCACGGCTATGAGTCGTGGGGAGGTAAAACGGTGGTTGGATCAGCTCCACGTGCTTTTCGGCCTCTGCCGTAGCGCTTGGCGCGGCCCGATTCTGCTGGGTGCGAGTCATGAATATCTAGGGCCTGTTCACACTACACGAGGCCTTAGGGCCTCTGCGATCAGCGCGAAGTGGATGAAGGCGGTGAACATGACGTCGAGCTTGTCGTAGCGTGAGAAGAGGCCACGGAAAGCCTTGAGGCGACGGAAGAGGCGCTCGATCTCGTTGCGCCGTCGGTAGGGCTGCTCGTTGTAGGACCACGGATGTGGCCGATTGCGTTTCGGCGGGACGACGGGCGTGAATCCGAGCTCGAGCGCCAGCGGCCGCGTGTTCTGGCCTTCGTAGGTCCGGTCCATGATCAGGGATACCTGCACCTCGGGCTCGGGCAGTTGCCGCAGCAGCTCACGGCCGGCCGGAGCGTCGTGGTGCTTGCCAGGCGTGAGCGAGAAGGTCACTGCTCGCCGACCATCCGCGGCAACCATATGAATTTGGGTGCTCCACCCGCCTCGGGATCGTCCGATGTACTGCGGGCCGTTCTTTTTTCCGCGCCCGTCCCGTCCGGATGGACCTGAACGATCGTGCTGTCCAGCGAGAGCGCCTCGAGGCGGATCCGGATGATCTCTTCCTCCTGCAGCGCCGTGAACACTCGGTCGAGCACCCCGGCCTTGGCCCACCGATTCAGCCGGGTGTAGATCGTGTGCCAACGACCGTAGCCCTTGGGGAGGCTCCGCCACTTGCAGCCGTTTTCGGCCACGTACAGGATCGCATTCAGCACGTCCAGGTTGCTGATCCGGACGTTCCCGCGCTGGACCGGGAAGCATCCCTCGATTCGTCGAAACTGCTCTTCGGTAATTTGCATACCAAAAAGATACGCGTCACGCATTAGTGTGAACAGAACTTAGTCGATGTCTTTCTCGATCGCGTGGTGGTGGCCGAAGTACCACACACGGGTCTCCTCGAGCGAGTCCAGCTCCGCCCGCCCTACCTCGAACGCTCCCGAATCGAGCCGTCGAACGTGGCGCTGTGACGAGACCCAGCGCTCCGCATCCTCGAGCACGGCCAGCGTGCTGGACACGCCGTCGACGAGGTAGTGCTCCGGCACCACGATCCGGGGCGCCACCCGCTCGACGATCTCCCCGATCTGGTCGAACGAGAGGATGTGCGACGTTCCGTCGATAGGCAGGAAGAGGATGTCGACGGGATCGCGGGTCGCGGCTTCCCAGACACGGTCCGGTGGATCGTGCCGGTTGTCGCCCCACTTGAGGATCCGGACATCGCCGAGCTCCACGACATACATGACGTTGTCGAAGGGCGCGGGGTTGTCGGGGGGACGAGCCATCCCGAACTCCTCGAAGACCCGTGTCCAGTCGTGCTTGCCCGGCGCATGACTTACATGCTTGTCGGCCACTCCGCGGAGTTGAACGTCACCCAGCCGGAAGGCACCTGCCAGACGCTCGAGGATCATTCCGGAGTCGGGGCGATGGATTGCGTCGTGGTCGAAGTGAGCGTGAGTCATCACCGTGACGTCCACTTCGATCGAGGGGAACTCCTGGTGGAACCAGGTACCCCACATCCCACTCGGATCGTTTCTCCACGGATCGAACAGGACGGTGACACCCCGCGGCGACGTGAGCCGGAAGGCGCAGTGCCCGAAGAACTCGACCGCGACGCGCTCGACGGGGTCTCGAAGCCCTCCCTTCTCCTGGATCCGTCGAATGCGATTGTTGTTCAGGTCCTGCTGGTAGGTCTCGGAAGCCATCGGCGGACGGGACGGAAGCTTGAAGTCGGGCCAGGGCGCCTCTTGTAGGTTAGAACCGTGACCTCTCTGGTTCAATCACCCTCCCTCCCCGCAGGCGAGGCACACTCAGATCACCAGTGCGGCCCCCTCCTCCCGCTCATCGGACGATCCGGTAGCGACGGACATACGACACGTCGAACTCGTCGGTTCGACGGGTCACCAGGATGTCGCCGCGCTGATCCTCGATGAACTCTGCCTCGGGTAGCCGCAACGTCGCCACATGCCCACCGTCGCCGGGATCGAGGCCCCACCATGTACGTGGTTCCTCGTCCTGTTCGCGACCGATCCAGAAGAGACCGTCCGCGGTCACCGCGCTGGTGCTCACCGCGGGGTAGGTCTCGGGCACCCAGAGTCGGTCGCGAATGCGCGCCCGTACCGCCTCGCTCCGTTCGCCGAGGTACTCCTCGCGGAGCAGGGCCCGCGGCGTCGGGATCGGTTCGTAGGTGAAGGTTCGAGCGAAGAGGGTGTCACCGTCCACGGACACGGCACCCACCTCGAACTGGCCAGGCTCGGGGTTGCCCCCCGTCTCGCGATGTACCCAGAAGATGCGATCCGCGTCGGGGGCGGTCGCCAGCAGGGAGCGGGACGAGACGGCGAGCACGGCGTCCTCGGGCCCTTCGGTGATATACGGACTCGACCCCAGGAAAACGGTGTCCCCAACCTCGCCCGGCGTCATGCGCCGTATCGGGATGCGCCGAAGGGTCGCTTCGGCTCGCTCCGCATCTGCTGCGCGCACCGTGAAGGCGGGCATCACGATCGCGGAGCCATCGGACGTGCGCGTGAGGCCGGCGATCCCCCAGATGATGGCCATCGGACCGACCTCCTGCACGACTTGCGGCCACGGCTCCCCCTCTACGAAGCTGCCGTCGAGCCGGAAATGGTACATGCGCTGGTTTCCCCCGTCGTGGAGCCAGACGCCGTCCTCGCGAAGCCCGAAGCTACCGAGTCGGCCGACCTCACCGGGCCCTTCGCCACGCCGCCCGATCAGGTTCAGGAAACTGCCGTCGGGGGCGTGCACACGGACCTGCCCATCGGCGGGTTGCCCGATGAGGAGGCGTCCATCCTCCGCCAGCAGCACCGTGGTCACCCGTGTGAGCGTCTGCTCCGGATCGTCGATCGAACCAATCTCGTGCAGTAGCTCGAGGTCCCACTCGGCCGCCGCGCTCGTCTCGACGTCGGCACCGGGCTCTCCGCCGCATGCGGCGAGGCCCAGGAAGAGGGCCAGAACAGAACGAGGGCGAATCGGGGGACTCCGGGAGAGTGGGCGAGTAGGCGTACCCCGCTATTCTTGCCCTGCCCCGGGTGCACCGGCAAGGCTGGTCACGTGGCCGGCTACAGAGTCCGACCACCGTAGGAAAGAATCAGCCGGAGCGCGCGGCTCCTCCGAACGGGAACGGTCGGCGGCACACGGGCCGGTGGTCATCGATGCCGCGCCACACCTGCACTGGTCGGGTCGCCACACCGTGTTCGTTCGGACCGGAAGCGTTCAAGGCACCTCATCGCGACACCGTACGTTCTCGGAGGATCCACTCCTGCATGGTAATGCGTGGTGAATCGATGCTATGGCGAGCACGATGCCGACGAGACTCTGAAGCCCCCTCGGGCTGGCTTGTCGCGACCGGCTGTCCAGCGCAGCCGGTCCCTCGACGACCGGGTCCGCAGAGGCAACGAACGATCAGCCGCCCGTCATCCGCGACGCGACGATCACTTCATCGGCTCTGACGATGGTGTATAGGACTCCGGGATCCCACGTATCCCACGCGATCCCCTGGCCCTCTGCTGCGACCGGGACGATCTCTACCAGCTCGAAGACGGAGCCGGCTTGCGGGACATCGAGGACGTAGATCTCCGGAGCGTCGTGCCCAGTGATGTAGAGGCAGCCGTCTGGTCCGAACGCCCCGCCCGAGTTGCTCCGATCGAGAAAGCGATCGACGACCTCGTCCGGGAAGGTGTATCCACCCACCTCGCGCCACTCGGGATCGAAGGTGACGACATGGGTCCACGCCGGCCCGCGGCCAGGCGCGCCTCCGCGGCCTTTGTAGTTCGCGAACGCCACCCACCAGAGCCCATCCCGGCGATCGATCCAGGTAGCGGACCCGGGGCGCAACCCGAAGCTGTGCGACCCCACATGCTCCATCGTCTCGGTATCCCACATCTCGATCGAGCTCAGCATCGGGACGTCCGGATAGTTCGAGTGGGCCGCGTAGAGGATACCTTCGAAGACGACCCCACTGTTCAGATGGGAAATCGGCCCCGTCTCGAGACCGACCCACTCGTCGACGAGCTCGCCGGTCTCCTTCTCGTACTTTCCGATGGCGTCGTTCGTGACGGCGTAGATGTGTGTCGCGTCCACGGCAGGTCCCTGTCGCGCATACGGGGACTCGAACCGGCGAATCTCCGTGAACGTGCGGTCGGAGCTCACACCAGGGTGGGATGGGCTGCCCCCGGCCATCGCGACTGCGGTAGTGTCGGCAGCTGAAACGGTGGAGCGGTCCACCCTGGTGCCAGCGAAGTACCACGTCTCTCCCACGCGGAGGTGTCGTACCGTCAGTCGGTACACGAGACCGCCCACCTGCGTGGTAGTGACGATCGAGTCGTTGGACTCCGCGACCGCCTCGGGGTCGCCCTCGATGAGTTCGTGGAGCACGCGCCCGTCGAACTCCGGTACGCGCGATGCGCCGATGAGGTGCAGCACGGTTGGGGTGATATCGATGTTCCCGGTTGGCGATTCGAGGGTCACGCCCGATCGAATACGCGGTCCAGCTGCGACGAAGGCGGCGCGAAGATCCCACGGACTCGAGCTCCCGTGTCCGGCGGTTCCGGGCGTAGTGACTTCGCCCTGGAAACCCCACACGTTCTCGCCTCCAGTCCAGTTCCCGCTCGTGAGGATGTCGCTCGACCGGGGATGGGCCCACCCGGCGTCCGCGAAGGAGGCGGTGCCGGGTAGGTCGGCGGACGGGGTGAACACGGCCCCGACCCACGGCGTCCGCTGAAGAAGCTCGACGATCGCGGCGCGACGCTCCTCGCCTCCCTCCCGCACCGTGATCGCATCGCCCGCGACCACCACATCCATGGACGACTTCGAGGCCTTGAGCCCCGCCGACACGAGAAGCTCGTCAAGATCCTCCGATCCCGTCCGCATCGAGAAGCCGTGGTCGGAGGTGACGAGTACGGTCGTGGACTCGAGGATGCCGCGGGCGTCCAGGCCGTCGAGGAGTCGGGCGAACTCCCCATCCACCCCCGCGAGCGCTGCCACCGTCTCCGGCGCGCCCATCCCGAAATCGTGCGCAGTTCCGTCCGGCTCGGTCAGCCATACCGCGAGAACATCGGCGTCGGCGCGATCTACACCGATCTTGAGCACGGCATCCACCGCGCGTGCGACGAGGGGAATCTTGGGCTCCTCCTCGGGCACGACCGGTGCGGGACCCAGCACGTCGTCGACCACCATCCCGAGAGTGTCCGGGATCGTGATGTCGTGGTGGACCAGCCCCGCACCGGCGCCCGTGTGATTCATGAGGGCGCCCGACCCGGTCGATCCGGAGGAGGATGCGAAGAATGTGAGGCCGTTCGCTTCTAGAATTTCACCCAGAGAGGGCACGGTCAGCAGCTCCCCACCGGTCACCTCGTCGATGGTCATCAGATCTCGGACGTCGCCCGCGTCCAGGATCCGTGAATCGTCCACCTGCGGGAGGTACACGGAGTTTCCCAATGCGCCATTGTTGCCCGGGTAGCGGCCTGTGAAGATCGCGGGGCCGTTCACCCGGGTGACGGAGGGGAAGACGGCGTGGTGCCGAGTGCCGCGGACCCCCGAATCGGCAAGAGCGTCGAGCGTGGGCATCCAGTCGGGTCGGATGTAGTCGGGCCTCAGCCCATCGATCACGACGATCAGGACGCGCTCGCGGGCTGTCGGTGTGGAGAGGGGCTCCATCCGCTCCACCGCCTGGGGGGAAGACCACGGAAAGGCGGCGAGCGCAACGGTCATCGCAACGAGCGGAAGGCGGTGCATCGGTGAGGAGATCCGGTCTGGAGGTCGGAGAATTCGACCGTGAGCATTCCGCTGCCCGAGGCCCTGCGGCAAGGGGTGATCCGGTCTCGTCGCCAATCCGGTACACGACCGACTCGGACCGGTCACGGCATACCGAATCGATGCTCAGATGATACGTGCTCGTCGCCCGACCGAGGCGGTCCGGACACGGCGACCACGCATCGTCCGTCAGGGTGGCCGAGATCGGCCTCCGACACCCTCGATCATCGGAGTTACCATGCGCACTGCCTTGGTTGCACTCATCCTGTCCCTCTTCACGCTTACAGCGGCCCCGGGCGGCGGGACAGCGCAGACCGGAGCGGCCGCCGGGACGGTCACCGAACGTCAGACAGGCCGGGTCCTTCCAGCCGCGACTGTCCGGGTGGTCGGTGCCCCCACACTGTCGACTCTCTCGGCCTCGGATGGGCGCTACCTCCTTCGAGGCCTCCCCGTCGGGACTCATATGGTCGAAGCCACCTTCATCGGGTACGCCACGGTGACGCGGCAGGCCACGATCCGCGCCGGAGAAACCACGTCGATCGACTTCGAACTCTCGGTAGAGGCGGTGCAGCTCAGCCCGATCGAGGTCTTCGGATCGGCAACGCGAGGACAGGCCTTCGCTCTCCAGCGCCAGAAGACAGCCCCGAACATCTCGAATGTGGTCTCCGAGGAACTATTCAACCGCTTCCCTGACCGTAACGCCGCGGAGACGCTTCGTCGCCTTCCGGGGATCTCCGTCGACCGCGACCAGGGGGAGGGCGAGTTCGTTCAGATCCGCGGCATCGACCAGGCGTTCAACTCCCTCACGGTCAATGGCATCCGGATCCCGGCGCCCGATGAGGGCGGGGGGCAGCGGTCCGTCGGCCTCGACCTGATCAACAACAACCTCCTCGGCGAGATCGAGGTAGTGAAGGCGATCACGCCGAACATGGATGGAGACGCCGTAGGCGGCGTGGTCAACTTCGGCCTCCGTTCGGCACCCGCAGGTGGGATGGGTCGAATCTCGGTCGGCGCCGGGCTCAACGACCAGACCTCGGCCTTCGACGCCTACGGGAACGAGATACTCGACGTCTCGGGCGTGTGGGCCAATCGCTTTTCCGACAATCGTCTCGGCGTACTCGTCGACGGCGCATGGTTCCGGACGTCCCGGCAGTCGAAGCTGAGAGAGTTCGACTACGTCGGCCTCACCGAGACGATCGAGGGCCAGCATACGAACGACTACGATCTCGTCCGTGACCGCTTCGGTTTCAGCAGCACCCTCGACTACGATATCTCGCCAACCAGCCGCATCTACGCGCGCGGCAGCTACAACGTCTATCTCGACAACGAGGTGCGCCGCGAAGCCGAGTTCCTCCTCGAGGACGAGCGAGAGATTCGGGAGACGCGCAACCGCGTCGAGGATCAGCGACTGCGACTCTTCATGGCGGGCGGAGAATCCGATCTCGGCGCCGTGCAGGTCGAGTACAAGGGTGCATGGATCCAGGCGACCGAGGAGCTTCCGGACCGAACCTACCTGCGGTATCGCCGCGACAACCCCTTTACCGGGTTGAGAAACGAAGACGCCAAGAACCTCGACGGCACCTCGACCTTCACCGGACTCGCGCCAGCGACACTCGACCGCATACGGTTCGACGACATGATCAAGGACGATGCGGACCTGTCGGGGCAGATCGACTTCACCGTTCCCTTCGGCTTCGCCGACGGATCGAGCGCCTTCCAGTTCGGCGGAAAGCTTCTTCGAAAGAACGTCTCGTACGAGCGGGTGCGATACCAGATAACCGACTTCACGCGCACCGAGACGCTTGCGGAGGGATCCTTCGGTTTCGAGGACCAGCGCTTCGACGACCCGGCCGTTGCTGCGCTGTTCACGGACCGTGGTAATCCACGAAACGTCACCGAGGACTACGAGGCTACCGAGGATATCGGTGCGCTCTATGCGATGGCGACGCTGAACCTCTCGGAGCGCTTCACGGCGCTGCTCGGAGCGCGTTGGGAGAACACGTCCACCGACTTCCTTCAGCCGAACCCCGAGACTGCGGACACCCCGCTCCGAGGGGAGGGCGGATATTCGAATCTCCTTCCCTCTGTCCACCTGACCTTCCGGCCCAACGACAACTCGAATGTACGAATGGCGTACTCGACCGGTCTGGCTCGCCCCTCCTACGAGCTGCTGATCCCCCGTCGTGTCGTGGACGAAGACGATCGTGAGATCTCGTACGGAAACCCCGACCTCGAACCGCGCACCGCCGACAACTTCGATCTCCTCTTCGAGCGGTTCACACCGAGCCTCGGAGTCGTCACGCTCGGTACCTTCTACAAGCGATTCCGGGCATTCCAGACGACCCGGGTCTTCGATGAGATCGTCGACGGTCAGACCTTCCGTGCCACGCAGCCCATCCAGGGCGACGACATCGCCGAGTACTTCGGCATCGAAGCCTCCTTCAATCAGCCGCTGAGCCTCCTGGCGTCCTCACTCGAGGGCTTCCGCCTCTTCGGGAACTACAACTACACCTGGTCGCAGGGCGAGGTGGCCGGACGCACGCTTCAGCTCACCAACTCGCCGGAGCATACCGGAAATCTCTCGGTGCTCTACGACAACGCGCGGCTGGGCTTCTCCTTCGTTGCGGCTGCGAACTACCGCGACGCGCTCCTGATCGGGGTCGGCGACTCTCCCCTTGAGGACATCTACTTCGACGACGAGGTCACGGTCGACTTCTCCGTCGTGAAGACGATCAGCAACCGCCTCTCGGTGTCCGCGCAGCTCAACGGGCTGACCGCGCAGCAGGAGCGTGAGGTGCTGGGGAATCCGGGTGAGGCCGGGTCCCGCCTCCTGCAGTTCGAGGAGTACGGGCCGTACGGGACGATCAATCTCCAGTACAGCTTTCGATGAGATGTTACGGGCGACCCTGGCCACGCACGGTCAGGGTCGCCCCGTTCCCGCCAGCCAACCTCGATCGATCCGTCCAGAAGCGGATCGGCGCCGTGCGTGCCGAGGACCGGAGCGGGCGGCCTTACGACTCCGAGTCGCGGGCGAGGGCGAGAAGCTCCCGAAGGTCGTCGTCGGTCAGGTCGTCCGCTCCGCTACCCGCGGGCATCTCGGTCGTGACCGTACGCTCACTCTCCGCGCGCGAGGGATGATGAAACGCGATCATGCGATCGCCCTGGGGAGGAGGGCCATCGGCCCCGCCCGAGGCCTCCGCTCCGTAGATGTGAATCTCCCATGTCTTGGCGTACTCGTCCGTGAACGTCTTCATGTTGGTCCCGTGGGTTCGAAAAGCCGGAATGGCTACCGAGCGGTGCGTGCCCGGACATCCAGAACCCCGGACAGTGCTGCCCGGTCCGATTCCGGGCACCGCCGGCTGCGGTATGCTGTAGCCGGCTGAACTCCCGTTGGCGGTCTCCCGACGCACCTGGCGAGCACAGGTCGACCTTCGCCGTCCTTCGCCGTCAGATCGAGGATCGAGTTCGTGCTGAGAAGGGCGAGGCGGCGCATGCCGCCGGACACGTCCGCCCCGGCGACGAGGGACCGACAATCCACGCGGTGACCGTCCACGCAGTCGGGCCGGAGGGGTCGATGTACATCCTCGACCAGAGCACCGGCCTAAAGCGGTTCGACGCGGATGGTACGTTCGGTGAATGGATCGCACGGATGGGGGCGGGACCGCCCGACGTCGTGGCCGACGCATCCGCTACACCGACGGAGCGCTAACGTGGGTCGGCGACCCCCAGTGGGCGCAGGCGGCCCCAAGGCTCGACGCACTCGAGGCGTTCCGGGGGCCGCGCCTCCTCCGGCTCGACGACACCCCAAGCTTCGTGGACTCCATCGCGGCGCCGGAGCGCTACATCGAGCGGTGCTCCACGCTCTCGGGGGGTCGGTACCGGCAGGGCTTCTGGGAGGAAGAGCGCGATCTCTGGCTTTCGAAGGTTCGAAACTCCGTCGGCGAGGACGGCAGGATGGCGTTCGGCTGCCCGGCCGAGTTCGTCTTCGACGTGTTTGATAGCGGGGGGAGCTGGCTCGCGACCGTTCGGATGCCGCCGGGCCCGATGTAATCCGGCCGTGCGACCGAGTCGCCGATCGTGATTCGGAGGGATACCGTCCGGGCCGTCTAGCGCGACGAACTCGATGTGGAGTAGGTCGGAAGGTTTCTGGTCCGCCGGCCCTCCAGCGCTCCAGAGGATGGATCGGCGCCTCGGCCGTGAGGCCGCAACGCCGAGGGCCCCGCCGCAGACACGGTGCGACGACGGATCGCCCGACCCCTCCGCGCCCGCGGCGGCCCGCATGTCCCTGGTGGATGCCGGGCAGCTCGACCCCCCCTCCTCGATCGACTCGGAGATG
>JGI12048J13642_10744336_pt1 | contig 15390 bp, 11 predicted proteins | sample ElkSlonscriptome_16_FD_13642 | JGI IMG/M metagenome (IMG submission 13642)
GAGCACCACGATCGCACCTCTGCCCTCTGCCGCAATCCGCTGGGCAGCGGCGCGCACGGCCCAGCCCAGCCGCGGGTCCTGCACGCCGAGAACGTCGCCCAGCGTGTCCTGCACGTGCACCCGCACCAATGGTGGCTCGGGCGCAGCCATGTCGCCCAATACCAGAGCCGCGTGCACGTTCCGGCTGATATGGTCTTCGAAGCACATTAGCCGGAACTCGCCGAACTCGGTTTGCACCGGCACTTCGTGGATGCACTCAACCGACTGCTCTTTCTCGAGCCGGTAGCGAATCAGATCGGCGATGCTGCCAATGCGCAGACCGTGCTCGCGCGCAAACACTTCGAGCTGCGGGCGCCGCGCCATGGTGCCATCATCATTCAGTATCTCGACGATCGCAGCCGCTGGCTCAAAGCCGGCCAGCCGAGCCAGATCGCAACCAGCTTCAGTATGGCCGGCGCGGGTCAGCACACCGCCCGGCTGGGCCATCAGCGGAAACACATGGCCGGGCTGGCGCAGATCTTCGGGTCGTGCCTCGCGCGCCGTGGCGGCCTGAATGGTGCGCGCCCGGTCGTGCGCGGAAATCCCGGTCGTGATGCCCTCGGCCGCCTCGATCGACAGCGTGAAATTAGTGGTCTGCTTCTCGTCGGTTTCGCTGACCATCAGCGGCAGGCGCAGCTGCCGACATCGGTCGCGAGTCAGGGTCAGGCAAATCAGGCCACGCCCGTAGCGCGCCATAAAGTTCACGTCCTCGGGCTTGACGCTGTTCGCCGCCATGATCAGGTCGCCTTCGTTCTCGCGACCCTCATCGTCGACAATAATCACCATCTTGCCGGCACGAACGTCGGCAAGGATCTCGGCAGTGTCGCTGAACACCGGGTTCATCTCTGCGTCGGTCGGGCGGGTACTGTCATGCTGCATGACTTGATCTCGCTTGAGTCTGGGTCGCCGCGCTACGCAAGTTCAGGCGCTCGCGGGCCGCTGGTCAGTGTACTGCAACAGGCGCTCGACGTAGCGGGCAATAATGTCGATCTCGATATTGACCCGCCGCCCCGGCGCATAGTGGCGTATAACGGTTTCGGCCTGCGTATGGGGCACAATCATCACGCCGAAGGTCGCCGCATCGACCGCATTGACCGTCAGGCTTACGCCGTCCACGGTGACCGAGCCTTTTTGGGCAATGTAGCCAGCGAGTTCATCCGGCACCTGCACCGCAAGCCGCCAGGAGTCTCCGTCAGCTTTCACGCTGCTGACCGTGCCAACGCCATCCACATGACCGGTGACCAGATGGCCGCCCAGCGCCTCGCCCAGAGCGAGCGCATGCTCGAGGTTGACCGGTTCACCAGTGACCAGGCTCCCCAGCGTGGTGCGGTCGAGCGTTTCGCGAGAGAGATCTGCGCTGAAGCCGTCCGAGTGCAGCTCAGTCACGGTCAGACACACGCCGTTGCAGGCAATACTGTCGCCCGGCGCTGTGCGCTCCATCGGCAGCTTGCCGGTCGCAAAGCGAAAAGTCCCGTCGCCGTCCGCGAGGCTGCGGGCCTGCAGCGAACCTACGGCCGCGATAATTCCAGTAAACATGCCAAGGTCCTCTGCGCTACGGTGAGGCTGTATNCTCTGCGCCGCGCACATAAATGGTTCTGACGTCGTCGCCCACAAGCCGCAACGACCTGCGCCGCAGCTCGCGACGCTCCGCCATGCTCTGCAGCGGCGGCAGCGAAAACATGCCGCGCGCATCGCTGCCAAGAACAGCTTGCGACTGGTAGATAATCAGTTCGTCGATCAATCCCGCGACCAGCAAGCTGCCGTTGAGCACCGGGCCCGCTTCGACCAGCACTTCGTTGCAGCCACGCCCGGCAAGCACAGTCATGAGTTCGTGCAGGTTCACCCGTCCGGATTCGTCCGCGGCCGTGCGCTGTACTCTGGCGCCTGCCGCCGCCAGCGCAGCCTCTCGCTCCCCGGCCTCCCTGCAGTGCACCACCAGAGCACCCCCTGCTTCCGTTAGCACGCGGGCATTTGGCGGAATGCGCAGCGCGGAGTCGACAATGACCCGCAGCGGCTGCCGCGTTACTTCGACGCCTGGCTCGTCGTCAAGCCGACTGGTAAGCTGCGGGTCATCTGCCAGCACCGTGCCGGCACCGGTCAGCACCGCCGAACTGCCCGCTCTCCAGCGATGCACGTCGCGCCGCGCGGCAGCACCGGTAATCCACCGGCTCTCCCCGTTCGCCAGCGCCGTGCGTCCGTCGAGACTAACGGCCAGCTTGGCACGCACCCAGGGGCGACCCTCCCGCATGCGCTGCATGAAGCCCACGTTGAGCGCCGCTGCCGGTGCCGCCAGCACGCCGGTGTCCACCTGCATTCCTGCGGTCCGCAGCCGTGCGGCCCCGCGCCCGCTGACCTCCGGGTTCGGGTCATCGCAGGCGTAGACCACGCGGCTGACGCCGGCGGCAATCAACGCTTCGGCGCACGGTGGCGTGCGGCCGTGATGCGCGCACGGCTCGAGCGTGACGTAAGCCGTACCGCCCGCTGCGGCTGAACCCGCCGCAGCCAAAGCGTTGACCTCGGCGTGCCCCTCGCCGGCGGCGCGGTGAAAGCCCTCGCCGACCACGCTACCCTGCGCATTCGTAACGACACACCCCACCCGCGGATTCGGATCAGCCGTGTACAGGCCGCGGCGCGCCAACCGCAGCGCTCGCGTCATGTGCGCAACGTCGACGTCGCTGCCAACCATCAGCGCTTCTTCCGGTCCTGCGGCAACAGCGACATCTGCTCGCGACGCGTCGGCCCGCGGGTGATTTCCTGCAGCCTGTTGATCTCATCCTGAAACTCGGTCACGTCCTGAAAGCTGCGATAGACCGAAGCAAAGCGCACATAGGCCACTTCGTCGATGGCCTGCAGTTCGCTCATCACCAGATCGCCGACCGTGCGCGCCGGCACCTCACGCTCACCCATGGCCTGCAGCTGATGCGTAACCCGAACGATGATTTCCTCGATGGTCTCGCTGCTGACCGGACGCTTTTCCAGAGCCCGCACGATCCCGCTGCGCAATTTGCTCATGTCGAAGGGCTGGCGACTGCTGTCGCGCTTGATCAGGTGCGGCAGGACCAGCTCGGCCGACTCGAAGGTGGTAAACCGCTCTTCACAATCGGCACACTCGCGGCGCCGGCGAACCTGCCGACCTTCACCGGCCAGCCGAGAGTCGATGACCTTGGTTTCTTCGTGGCCGCAAAAAGGGCAATGCATCGCGAGTATCCGACCCGATCAGCGGTACACCGGGAAACGCCGGCACATGTCAATTACCTGGCCGCGCACGCGCGCATGCGCCTCCAGATCGTCCAGGTCGTCGAGTACGTCCGCAATCCACCCGCCAAGCTCGCTCACCTCGGCGACCCCGAAGCCGCGCGTGGTCACCGCCGGCGTGCCGAGCCGCAGACCACTGGTGACAAACGGCGAACGCGGGTCGTTGGGGACGGCATTCATGTTGACCGTGATGTTGGCTGCACCCAGGGCAGCATCAGCGTCTTTGCCCGTGATGTCTTTGTCGATCAGGTCCACCAGAAACATGTGTGAATCGGTGCCGCCGGAGACGATTCGATACCCGCGCGCCTCCAGTGCCGTAGCGAGCGCCACGGCGTTGAGTTTTACCTGCGCCTGGTAATCGCGAAACTCCGGCTGCATCGCCTCTTTGAAGGCTACCGCCTTGGCGGCGATCACGTGCATCAACGGGCCGCCCTGACTGCCCGGAAACACCCGCGAATTCAGCGCTTTTGTGACCTTCTCGTTGGCGCGCGCCAGAATCAGGCCGCCGCGCGGCCCGCGCAGCGTCTTGTGTGTCGTGGTCGTCGTCACGTCCGCGATGCTGACCGGGCTGGGGTATTCCCCGGCCGCCACCATGCCTGCCACGTGGGCCATATCCGCCAGCAGGTATGCGTCGACGGCATCGGCAATGTCGCGGAACCGCTGCCAGTCGATAACCCGTGAGTAGGCCGAAAAACCGGCAATAATCATCTTGGGCTGATGCTCGCGCGCGAGCGCTTCGACCTGGGCGTAATCAATCAGCCCGGTTGCCGGATCGAGCCCGTACTGCACGGAGTTATAGAGCCGACCTGAGAAGTTCACCGGTGCTCCGTGGGTCAGATGCCCGCCGTCTGCCAGCGCCATACCCAGGACGGTGTCATGGGGCTGCAGGAGCGCCATGTAGACCGCAGCATTGGCCTGCGACCCGGAGTGCGGCTGGACGTTGGCATAGTCCGCGCCGAACAGCTCGCGCGCCCGGTCCAGCGCCAGCCGCTCGGCCACGTCGACAAACTCGCAGCCGCCGTAGTAGCGCTTGCCGGGATAGCCTTCGGCATATTTGTTGGTCAGCTTACTACCCTGGGCCTCCAGCACGCGGGGACTCGCGTAGTTCTCCGACGCAATCAGCTCGATGTGCTGTTCCTGCCGGGTTGATTCAGCTTCGATCGCGGCGTGCAGCTCGGGGTCGAACTCGGCGATGGTCCAGTCGCTGGTGTACATGTAAAGGGGCTCCGCGGTGGGGTCTGCTAAAGCCGCTAGTGTACCCGCTTCGGGCGCGCCGACGCAGCGCCGACGGTCAATCGCCTGCCGGACTGCGCACGAACTCGCGTACGACCGCAGTCCAGCCCTGCGCGAGGTTAGCGCGATCGTAGCCACCGCCGCCCAGACCGAGAATCCGTCCGCCGGCATGGCGCTCGGCTAGCGCACACAGGCGGCGGGCGGCGTGTGCATGCGCCTCGGTGGAAAAACGCAGGTGCGTGATAGGGTCGCCCGCAATACTGTCCGCGCCGCACTGAAACAGGATGAATTCGGGCCTCGCTGCATCTAAAAAGCGCTCGACCTCAGCCCACGCGCGCATGAACCGGGCGTCGTCCGCCCGCGGCCGCAGCGGGATATTGAGCTTAGTGCCCTCCGCCGCTCCGCTGCCCCGCTCACTCGCATGGCCGGTGCCGGGAAACAGGGCCCGGCCGTCTTCGTGGATGTCAGCGATCCAGATGTGCGGGTCCGACTCGAAGGCGTAGTACATCCCGTCACCGTGATGCGCATCAATGTCGACATAGGCCACGCGCTCGAGACCGTAGCGGCTGCGCAGCAGCTCAGCCGATATACCGCAGTCGTTGAACACGCAGAAACCGGCGGCGTGATCGCGCCCCGCGTGGTGCAGCCCGCCTATCGGCACGAAGCCACGGCGCGCCTGCCCGTCCATGATGGCCGCCAGCACATTGAGTGTCGCGCCGGCGACCGCCGACGCGGCCTCAAACAGCCCCGGGAACGCTGGCGTATCACGCTCGTCCAGCAGCGCATCACCTCGCGCACAGGCGGCAGCGACAAAATCAATGTAGCGTTCGGTGTGAAACGCACACAGCTCGGCGCGTGTCGCGGTCCGGGCTGCGGTGAAGCGCACCTGCTCGGCCACCCCACTGGCCGCAAGCTCGGCATGAAACGCATCGTGACGATCGGTGCCAAACGGGTGGCCGTCACCGAAGCCGTAAGCCGCCGTCCGCGGATCCCTGACCACTTGAACCTGCATCGTGTCTTCCCCCGTTTCACTACCGGCGCTGTGGCCGGGTTCGTCCCGGCGTGTGGCGCAACCTTGTCGCTTTCAGGATAATCGCGGCTCTCGATCTTCAACAGGACCCGGCATGGCCCAGTACGTATACACCATGAACCGCGTGGCACGACTCGTGCCGCCCAAGCGCTATATCCTGCGCGATATTTCACTCAGCTTCTTCCCGGGCGCCAAAATCGGCGTGCTGGGGCTGAACGGGGCCGGCAAGTCGACCCTGCTGCGCATCATGGCAGGCGCAGACACCGAGTTCGAGGGTGAGGCGCGGCCGCAACCGGGCATCAACATCGGTTACCTGCCGCAGGAGCCGGAACTCAACCCGGACAAGACCGTCCGCGGCAACGTCGAGGAAGGTCTGGGCGAAGTTCTGGGGCTGGTCGAACGCTTCAATGCCATCAGCGAGCGCTTCGCCGAACCGCTGGAAGAAGCAGAGATGAACGCGCTGCTGGAGGAACAGGGCGAGCTGCAGAACGAGATCGATACGCGCGACGCCTGGGATGTTGAGCGCAAACTGGAAATCGCGGCGGACGCCCTGCGCCTGCCGGAGTGGGATGCCGATGTCACCCAGCTCTCCGGCGGCGAGCGGCGCCGGGTTGCGCTGTGCCGGTTGCTGCTGTCGGAACCGGACATGCTGCTGCTCGACGAACCCACCAATCACCTGGATGCCGAATCGGTGGCCTGGCTGGAGCGGTTTCTGGAGCGCTTCGAAGGCACGGTGATCGCGGTGACCCATGATCGCTACTTCCTCGACAACGTAGCCGGCTGGATACTCGAGCTGGACCGCGGCCACGGCATTCCCTGGGAAGGCAACTACAGCTCGTGGCTGGAGCAGAAAGAGCAGCGACTTGAGCGCGAGGAAAAGCAGGAGGCCGCGCGGCAGAGAAGCATTGCGGCCGAACTCGAGTGGGTGCGATCCAACCCCAAAGCGCGGCGCGCTAAAAGCAAAGCCCGGCTCGCGCGCTTCGACGAACTGAACTCACAGCAGTTTCAAAAACGCCAGGAAACCAACGAAATCTATATTCCGCCGGGTGAACGCCTGGGCGATAAGGTGCTGGAAATCGAGGGCCTCAGCAAAGGTTTCGGCGACCGGCTACTGATCGAGGATTTCGATATGCGGCTGCCGCCCGGCGCCATCGTGGGCGTGATCGGACCAAACGGCGCGGGTAAAACCACGTTGTTTCGCATGCTGGCGGGCACCGAGCAACCCGACAGCGGCAGTATCAGCTTCGGGCCCACGGTCGAGCTGGCCTACGTCGATCAGTCCCGTCAGTCGCTCAACGACGAGAACAGCGTATGGCAGGAGATATCCGGCGGCGAGGATACGCTGCGCGTCGGCAATTACGAAACTTCGTCGCGCGCCTACGTAGGCCGCTTCAACTTTCGCGGCAGCCAGCAGCAGCAGTTGATCGGTGAGTTGTCCGGGGGTGAAAGGAATCGCGTTCATCTGGCCAAGATACTCAAGTCGGGGGCCAACATGCTGCTGCTCGACGAACCGACTAATGATCTTGATGTCGAAACCCTGCGCGCGCTGGAAAACGCGCTGCTCGACTTCCCCGGGTGCGCTATCGTTATCTCCCATGATCGCTGGTTTCTGGACCGTATTGCGACGCACATTCTGGCGTTCGAGGGCGACAGTCACCTGGAGCTTTTTGCCGGCAACTACACCGAATACGAAGAAGACCGTGGCAAGCGGCTGGGCGATGCCGCCACCGGCCCGCAGCGAATTCGCTACAAGCCATTGCTCACTTGACAATAACGCGCAACGCGCCGGCCGAGGCGGCGGCGAAAGTGCTAAAATCACAGCCAATCAAAATAAAAAATGCTGCCGGTGTGGCGGCTAATAACAAATGAACCCGACCTACCTCGACCCCAGCAACCGTCTGCACGGCGCGCCTGCCGAGGCACTGGAATGCCCGCATTGCGGCGCCGATGACACGTTGACGCCTGCCGCGACCCCGGACTTCCGCGCGCTGCAGCAGCTGGCGCCGGCCGCGACCGGTATCGTCTTTCACTGCACCGACTGCAACACACCAGTGTTCTACAAATTTCGGGTGGACAGCATCGAGCCCGGCCGGGTCAGCTTTGGTCATCCCCCCGAACTGGTCGACAGCGCGGACGAGCGATTCAGCTTTCGTTACCTGCCGGACCGGGTCGCCACCTGCTTTCGCGATGCACTCGGTTGCTACCACCATGACCTGCTGCACGCGTTTGGCGCCATGTGCCGCCTGACTGCGCAGGCGGTCATCAATGATCTCGGTGAGGCGGAGCAGCGACGGATGACGGCCCAGGTCGAGGAAATTGCTGAACTTGCGAACCTCGACGAGGAAAGCTATCAGTTGATTGTCGCCGTGCTGCTGGACCCTGAAAGCGGCCTGCCGCTGGCGCCGGGCGTTGATCGCCGTCTGGCGGGGATTCTGCTGGAGTGCATGAAAGACATCCTGCAGCAGGCCTACGTGCGCCGTCGCCGGCTAAGCAAGGTACTCAAAATGCGCCAGTTTTTTGCGGACACACGGGCCGCGCGAGCGATGAGCGATGAATCGCTGATGAACGTTTCCACGCTGCGCATGCGCCGGCCGACCGGCACCGAGTAACCCGCGCGCCCCGCGCGCCTAGTCCACCCAGACGCGGGCGTTGCGGAATAGCCGCATCCACGGGCCGTCCTCGCCCCATTCCTCCGGGTGCCAGGAATGTTGTACGGTCCGATGCAGCCGCTCCGGATGCGGCATAAACAGGGTGGCCCTCCCGTCCGTGCTGCAGACTCCCGCTATACCGTGCGGCGAGCCGTTGGGGTTGGCGGGGTATTGACTCGCCGCGGCACCGTAATTGTCAACGTAGCGGATCGGGACGCCTCCACTGGCCTGCAGCGCGGTCTGCGCAGCATCGTCAGCAAACTCAGCGCGACCCTCGCCGTGCGAGGTCGCAACCAGCAACCGGGATCCCGCCATGCCCTGCAGCAGGACCGAGGGCGAATCGAGCACCTCGACCAGACTAAGGCGCGCCTCAAACTGCTCTGACTGGTTGCGAGCAAAGCGCGGCCAGTGCGCGGCACCGGGAACGATCGAGTGCAGCCCGGCCAGCATCTGGCAACCGTTACAGACGCCCAGCGAAAAACTGTCCGGGCGCGCGAAGAACGTGGCGAATGCATCCCGGGCCTTGGTATTGAACAATATCGACTTGGCCCAGCCACCGCCGGCCCCCAGCACATCGCCAAACGAAAAACCGCCGCAGGCTGCCAGCCCTTTAAAATCTGCCAGCGTGACGCGCCCCTCCAGCAGGTCCGACATGTGCACGTCGACCGGATCGAAGCCCGCACGCATAAACGCCGCGGCCATTTCGTTCTGACTGTTGACGCCCTGCTCGCGCAGTATGGCGATGCGCGGGCGGACACCCCTGCTGATATACGGTGCGGCAATGTCGTCCGCCGCATCGAAATGGATTCGGGGAGAAAGTCCCGGGTCGGCGGCATCACGCAGCGCGTCGAACTGCTGCAGCGCCGTCACCGGGTTGTCGCGCTCCGCCTGCAGCCGGTAGCTCAGCTCCGACCATGTCTGGTGCAGGTCGGCGCGCTCGGCGCTGAACACTGTTGCAGCGGCCCGCGTGAAGCTAACCCGCGAGTGCCCGGCAGGAGCGCCGATGCGCTGCAGGCAGGTGTCCAGCCCGTGCCGCGCCGCCGCCTCGAGGAAGCGCTCGCGCGCGGTTGCGTGCACCTGAACGACCGCGCCCAGTTCCTCGTTGAATAACCAGCGCAGCGTATCGTCAGCAGAATGGTCGCGCGGCACCTCGATATCGACGCCACAGCGACCGGCGAAACTCATCTCGCACACAGTGGCGTACAGCCCGCCGTCAGAGCGGTCATGATATGCGGCGATCCACCCCGCCGCCAAGGACTCCTGCACGAGTGCAAACAGGGCGGCGAGCCGCTCTGCGCTGACCACGTCCGGAACCAGCCCGCCCTGACGCTGCATCACCTGGCACAAAGCGGAACCGCCCATCCGGTTGCGGCCGCCACCAAGGTCAAGCAGGTACAGCTCGGCGTCCCTATCCGGCTTGAGCTGAGGCGTGCGGGTGAGCCGGACATCGGTCACCGGTGCAAACGCCGACACAATCAGTGACAGGGGCGCGACCACCGACTTGTCGGTCTCGCCATCACGCCACTCGGTGCGCATCGACAGCGAGTCCTTGCCCACGGGGATCGCAATACCGAGTTCGCGGCAAAGCTCGAGTCCGACGGCCCGTACCGTATCAAACAGCGCTTCGTTCTCGCCGTCCACGCCGCTCGCGGCCATCCAGTTCGCAGACAGCCGCACATCACCCAGCCGCGCAATCGGCGCTGCGGCAATATTCGTCAGCGCTTCGCCGACTGCCATGCGCCCGGACGCAGCCGGGTCAACGGTGGCCAGGGGCGTACGCTCCCCCATGGCCATCGCCTCCCCCGCGTAAGACCAGAAATCGCGCAGCGTCACAGCAACGTCGCTCACCGGCACCTGCCACGGACCGACCAGCTGGTCGCGGGCGACCAGACCGCCAACCGTCCGGTCGCCGATGTGAATCAGAAAAGACTTGTCCGCTACCGCCGGCAGCTGCAGCACCCGGGTGGCTGCCGTGGCCAGCTCGATGTCCTCCAGCGCGGCCGGCGGCACACGCCGGGACTGTCGCTCGATGGCGATACGCGTTTGCGGCGGCTTGCCGAGCAGCGCCTGCAAGCTCATGTCGACCGGCCGATTACCGTGCAGCGGGTCTGCCACCCGCAGCCGGCCTGAGTCGTCCATCTCGCCAAGCACCGCAAACGGCGCCCGCTCGCGCTCGCAGAGGGCGCTGAAAGTTGGAAGGTCGTCCGGCATGACGGCCAGCACGTAGCGTTCCTGCGCCTCGTTGCACCAGATCTCCAGTGGCGACATACCGCGCTCAGCGCTGGGTACGGCGCGCAGATTGATAACGCCACCGCGGTGACTGTGATCGATGAGTTCCGGCAGCGCGTTTGATAACCCGCCGGCCCCCACATCATGGATGATCACGATGGGGTTGCGGCCTTCGGCGCCCAGGGCCCAGCAGGCATCGATCACCTGCTGCGCGCGACGCTGCATCTCCGGATTGCCGCGCTGCACGGAGGCGAAATCGAGCGCCGCCTCGCTGCTGCCGCTGCCCATCGACGAGGCGGCTCCTCCACCCAGACCGATCAGCATGGCAGGACCACCGAGGACAACAATCAGTGCACCCGCCGGCACCTCCGGTTTGCTCACGTCGGCGGCCCGCACGTTGCCGAGGCCGCCGGCGATCATAATTGGCTTGTGGTAGCCAAAGGCCTGCGGCGCCTGCTCGCCCGGCACGGTTTCGAAACTGCGAAAATAGCCGAGGATGTTGGGGCGGCCAAACTCGTTGTTAAATGCGGCTCCGCCGATCGGTCCCTCCAGCATGATCTGCAGCGCGCTGGCGATGCGGGCCGGTCGGCCGACGGACTGTTCCCACGGCATTTCAAAACCGGGCAGGCGCAGGTGCGAGACGGTAAAGCCGGTCAACCCGGCTTTCGGAGCAGCACCCCGCCCGGTGGCGCCCTCATCGCGGATCTCGCCGCCGGCACCGGTGGCCGCGCCGGCAAACGGCGAGATCGCGGTCGGGTGATTGTGCGTCTCCACCTTCATCAGCACGTGCACCGCTTCATCGCGCCGGCAATATTCGCGCGCCGGGCCCGCTGGCATCAGGCGCTGCCCGGGCCCACCCGCAATCACTGCCGCGTTGTCAGAATAGGCGGACAGCACTCCTGCGGGAGCGGCCGCATGGGTCGCGCGAATCATCTCGAACAGGCTGAGCGCCTGCGGCTCCCCGTCGATCACCCACGCCGCGTTGAATATCTTGTGCCGGCAGTGTTCGCTATTGGCCTGCGCGAACATCATCAGTTCCGCATCGGAGGGATCGCGGCCCTCTGCCGCGAACAGCTCGCACAGATAGTCAATTTCGCCGGCAGACAACGCCAGGCCAAGTTCGCGGTTGGCGGCCTCGAGCGCCTCGCGCCCGGCGCTGCCGAGCGCAACCGTCGCCAGCGGCGCGGGTGCGACGCTGGCAAATAAATCGGCTATATCGCTGCTCGCCGGCCGCAGCTGCTCGGTCATCCGATCGAACAACGCGTGGCAACCCGACACCAGCTGGCGCTCCCCACTCTCTGCCAACCCCGGGTCGAGCGTATAAACAATGCCTCGCTCAACGCGCATGACGGCACTCAGGCCGCAGTTGGCCACGATATCGGTCGCCTTGCTCGACCAAGGCGATACCGTGCCGGTGCGCGGCACGACCAGCAGCGCCGGCGCATTGACCGCTGCGGGCGCCGCAGGCGTGCCGTAGTCGAGCAGCGTATCCAAAGTAGCGCGCTCGGCAGCGCTCAGTTCGCGAGCCAGCAGGACCAGGTGTTCATAGCGGGCGCTGAGGCTCTGCAGCTGCGGCAGCTCAGCCTGCAGCAGTGACCTGAGTTGGTTGAGCCGGAACGCTGAGTGCGCGGACGGGCCGGGCAACCGCAGAATAGTCATCGGCAAACCCGCGCCCGCCGGGCCGCGCGCACACTCAGCCTCGCGAACATCAGGTCGAATCGTTACCGCCAGGTGTGTACACCGGCATCGGGAACTGCGCTACATTGCCGCCTTCGACCGTGCTGATTTTGCTGGCGCCCTGCTTGCTGACCTCGTCGATTCGCACCACCGAGTGCATGGGCAGATAGGTGCGTTTGACGCCCTCGAATTCGGATTTGAGGCGTTCCTCAGACGGATCTACCACCACCGAGGTGCGTTCGCCGAAGACCAGTTCCTCGATCTCGATAAAGCCGAACAGGCTGCCCTGCCCTACGCTGCGGGCATACACTTCGTATACCTGCCCCTGGTTAAAGAATACGACCTTGTACAAATGCCGTTCGGCCATCTGCTCGCTGCACCTGAATGATTAAGTTAAATACTGCGCGGCGTGCTGCCACGATCGATGATTATACCGCAGTGCGCCTGCCTTAAGCGGCGGAAAACGGCGCGGCGCCAAGGCGGCAGAAAAGTGTGATGCGGACGGCAGAATAGCAACCAACGATAGGCCAGACTCCTAGCTGGGTCGCCCTGTCGCCATAATACAGGACGGCGAATACTCATTGGCCGGAAAACTCATGCCGCTACGTCTACAAGTCATCAGTGCACACCGCGAGAGCATGGGCGGAAGCTACGTGCAGGAATTCGCGGCCTGTGGCGGCACGATAGGACGCAGCCTCGAGTGCGACTGGCCGCTGCCAGACGCGAAGCGTTTCATATCGAGCAAGCACGCAATGATCGATTATCAGGGCGGTGCCTACTATCTGGTCGATACCAGCCGCAACGGTGTGTTCGTCAACGGCGCCAGCACGCCGGTGGGCAAAGGCAACCCGCAGCGGCTGTTTGACGGGGACACCATTCGGCTCGGGGAATTCGAGATCAAGGTGGCCCTCATCGACGACCCCGACGAAAAGCTCGAGGACGGCATGGCCGATTCGGTGGTCCGCGCCCAGATGGTGATGGAGGACGAGTCCATGGAAATCGCCATGCTCGATGCCGCAAAAATACAGGATGAGCTCGCGCTGGACGATGTGCTGCGGCCGGGGGATGAGTCCGGGGAGCTGAGCATGCTGCGGGAAATCCCCGAGGGCGCCAGCGGTATGCTGCGCAAGGTGGCGAGCCAGGTGCTGGTCAGGGAAGCCGTGGAAACCTTTCTGACAGCTGCGGGCCTGAAACCCGAAGATTTTGACGGCATCGAACCGCAGCGGCTGCTGCAGAACGCCGGCCGGCTGTTGGGTGAATACACCGGCGGCACCCATGCGTTGCTGATCGGGAAAGACAAAACCACGCGGCAGCTGCGGCTGGCCACGCCGCACGCGAACGCGACGAAGAATCCGCTACGCGCGGCCGAGAGCTACGAAAACGCGCTGCGTTTACTGCTGGGGGGTAGCAACGACGTGAACACCCACGGAGCGGCTGCTGTGCGGGCTGCGTTCGACGAACTCCGCGATCACGAGCGCGCGGTCATCGAGTCGATGCGCTCGGCGCTGGCGGACTACCTCGGGCATTTTGAACCGGCCGCGATTGAGCGCTACGCCGAGGAACGGGGGTTAAAAAGGGCCCAGGCCGCCTTCCGGGATGTCTACGCCGATGCCTTCGAAGGCCTGGCCCGCCCCAACGATAAAAAGCTGCCCCAACGTTTCGACGACGAGTTCGCGCGGGCCTACGAACTGGAGACCACCGACTAAACGACGGCTGATCGCCGGCGGCAGACTCCCCCACGGTGCCCGAATTTGCGAAGATACGCAGCTGGAAAAATTACTGCTCTTTAATGACAATGATTCTTATTTGCATTAAGATCGGCGCCATCAGTAGCTCTGCAGACCCCGATGACGCTCGACGAACTTAAAATAGGCCATACCGGTCGCATCACGCGGCTGGATGGCGACAGCCCGCTGACTCAGCGCCTGATGGTGCTGGGCTTGCTGGAGGGCACCGTCGTGAAAATGATTCGGCGGTCGCTCGGCGGCGATCCGATAGAAATAGACGTGATGGGCTACAACCTTTCGCTCCGCAAAGCTGAGGCCCGCCACATCCTGATCGAGAACCAGCCGAAGCGTTAAGCGATGCCCGACTCTCTTTCCGCCGCAACCGCGCAGCCCGTCATTGCCGTGGTCGGCAATCCGAACACCGGGAAAAGTACGCTATTTAACAACCTGACGGGCCTCCGCCAGAAGACGGCCAACTACCCGGGCGTCACAGTGGAACAGCACACCGGACTCCTGCGGCTCCCCGAAGGTGAAGTCACGCTGGTCGATCTGCCCGGCACCTACTCATTGACCGCCTTTTCGCCGGACGAACTGGTCGCCGCCGACGTGCTGCTGGGCAAGATTGACGACCTGCCGCCGCCGCAGGCGGTGCTGGTGGTCGTTGATGCCTGCAACTTGCGGCGCAACCTGTTCATGACCACACAGATACTCGAATTGGGACTGCCGGTCGTTGTTGCCCTGAACATGACCGACCTGGCGGCCAAGCGCGGCATCAGTATCGACGCAGAACGCCTCGCGGCCGAACTTGGCGCGACGGTCGTGCCGGTGTCGGCGACCAGCAGCACCGGCGTTGATGCGGTACGTGCGGCGCTGAGCCGCGCGCTGGCGACGCCACCGGCCACCAAGCGCCGCAGCTTCGTGCCGGCGATTCGCGCACTGGCCGTCGAGCTGCGGCATGAGCTGGCCGTGCCAGAGCTGACTGAACTCGAAGTCGAACGGGCGCTGATCGACCGCGATGGCGCCATTGAAGACAGAATCTTGCGCAAAGGCGGCACGGATGCTTTGGAAAAAGTTCGGACCGCGCGGCGCTCCCCCGAGGGCGAAGATCGGCGGCTTGCGGCCGCAGAAGCCACTGCGCGCTATGCCTGGATTGATCAGGTTGTCAGCGCGACCGAGCAGCGTGGCGCCAGCCGGCAGCGCCTCGTCGACCTGATTGATCGGGCTACGAGTCACCCGGTGCTGGGGGCGCTGCTGTTTTTCGCCATCATGGCAACCGTGTTTCAGGCGGTGTTTTCCTGGGCGAACCCGCTCATGGACTTCATCGACGCCGGTACTGCGTGGGTCGGTGGCCAGCTGGCGACCGTGTTGCCGCCGGGCGCACTGGCGAGCTTGCTGATCGACGGCGTGATCGCCGGCGTGGGCAGCGTGATCATCTTCCTGCCGCAAATTATGATTCTGTTCGCCTTCATTATCTTTCTGGAAGATTCGGGCTACATGGCTCGCGCCGCATTCCTGATGGATCGGCTGATGCGCATGTGCGGCCTCTCGGGGC
>JGI12048J13642_10886968_pt1 | contig 15386 bp, 12 predicted proteins | sample ElkSlonscriptome_16_FD_13642 | JGI IMG/M metagenome (IMG submission 13642)
GGACGATACGGCCGCCGATGCCGAGGCGAACGAACCCGAGGACGTGATTCATTTCGCAATGCGGATGCAGCTGAGTCTGTCTGCCGGAGATTACGTCCAAACACAAAGCGACCTGAGGGAACTGGTGCTACTGAGGAACAACCTGGTTCACCATTTCATCGACCAGCATGATCTTTGGTCGACAGGCGGATGCCTCGCCGCACGTGATGCGCTCATTGCCGCGTACGAGCGCATCGACAAGCATTATGAACAGCTTCGAGGCTGGGCCAGGCACATGGATCAGGTCAAGCGGCTGTCAGCGGAGTTCCTACAGTCCGATGCCTTCCACGACCTCGTGGTCAATGGCATCTTTCCAGACGGCAGCGTGAACTGGCCAGCAGCCGGTATTGTCCGCGCCTTGCACGAGGCGGCGAACGAGCTCACCGTGGACGGCTGGACGCCCGTCGCAGCGGCTGGGCAATGGATCACGGAACGGTATCCTGAACAGCAGCCCAACAAATATGGATGCGCCAGCTGGCGACAGGTGGTGCATGAGTCCCGGCTGTTCGAGCTGTGTTACCGTGACGTGGATGGGCGGCGAGCCGCCTGCTACAGGGCTCGCGCCGAGTAGTTCCACATGGGTCTCCTCATCCACCAGGGGCACTGGCGTCGCCAATGGCCTGTTCCGATGGGCGAGAGCAGGCGCTTAGCCAGTTCGCCGCCACCGACCGCTCAGCTCATCCCACCGGACGCTCAGGTCGGACAAGCCATTGACCGGAATTGGCCGGTTGCGGACATGGGCGTTTAAGTAACCCCCACTACGCGGCCCGCCTCTCCGAGAACACCTCGGCCTGTTGGAGCACCGTCTCCACGGCCGCGTCCTCAAGATCGGGCGGATAGCCGTATTTGCGCAGGATGCGCCTCACTAAGACCCGTATCCGGGCGCGCGCCGGTTCGCGCTGCGCCCAGTCGATGCTGACGTTCTTCTTGAGATTGCTCAGCAGCGCGTCGGCGATCACGCGGAGCTGGTCGTCGCCCATCACCTCAACCGCGCTCTCGTTCTCGGCCAGCGCGTCATAGAAGGCGATCTCGTCAGCGGGAAGCCCCTGCTCTTCGCCGCGCTGCCGGGCAGCGCGGATGTCCTTGGACAGGTCGACTAGCTCCTGAAGCACTTGGGCTGTAGTAACGGCCTTGTCGTGGTAGCGGGCAATCGTGTCTTCGAGCCGCTCGGACAACGCTTGCGTCTGCACGACCTTGGCTTTGGCGTGGGAGCGGATCTCCCCGTTCAAGAGTTTGCGCAGGGCCTCCATGGCCAAATTCTTCTTCTCCATGCCCTGCACTTCGGCCAGGAACTCATCCGAGAGGACCGAAATGTCCGGGGTCTGCATCCCGGCCGCCGCAAGAATGTCCACAATCTCGGTCGAGACGACGGCCCGGCTGACGATCTGCTGCACGGCAAACTCGCGTTTCTTACCCGTCTTGCCGGCCCCCGGCGCGCTCTTGACCAGGGCCGCGCGGACGGTCTGGAAGAACTCGACCTCATCGCGGCTGGCGCGTGCTCCGTCGCTGGCGGCCGCCAGAGCCGGGAAAGGGGTCAGCGTAGCAGAGTGACAACCTGACTGAACTTGCGCGCGACCGCAGGCCGACGCCATAGCTGACATATGTCGAGCCCCGCTGCGTCGGTAGTTTCCCGCCCTCAGCGGACATGACGTCAACCGCAGAATGTTGTCGGGCGTGCAAGGGCTTAAGCTTCCCAAGAGGCGACAGGCAAGAACCTGACACGGTGCCCCGGAAGTTGGCCGCGTTACATAGGAGACCTGACCCCATGATCTCACGGAGCACTCGCACGATCTCGATCACACCCCGTGGATCGGCCTGGACTCGAAAGTAGATCACGTGGCTCTGCTGCGGGTAGCTGTAAAGCGCCTCGGCGATTTCCGGACGAGGTTTCCACAGCTGAGCGGGAAACGGGTCAGTGCTCGCATCTTAGCAGAGTGACAACCTGACTGAACTTGCGCGCGACCGCAGGCCGACGCCATAGCTGACATATGTCGAGCCCCGCTGCGTCGGTAGTTTCCCGCCCTCAGCGGACAATCAGTCAACCGCAGGATGTTGTCGGGCGTGCAAGGGAGTAAGCTTCCCAAGAGACAACAGGCAAGACCTGACGCGGCGCCCCCTACTCGACCAAGGGGCACGTGCTACCCGGCCCGAGCGGTAACCGATCCGGGCAGTGGCATCTCCGCTAGAAGTTATCTCTGAACCAAATCTTCAGATGTACTAGCGGGAACGACAGCGCTGGCTTGTCATCCAAGAGCCTACTTATCTCCACCTTCTTAAGATGCTGTTGCTTCAGTCTCAGAAATCTGCTGTCAGGTATCTTTATTCCGATATCCGAGGCGAGATCGTAACGCGCCCGGACCCGGTTGTAGTCGTCTTTCGATACAAGGGTCGTACCGTTGAGCACTTCGATGCAGTTACTCTTTGCCTCCGAGTAGATCTTGAAGGACCGATCATGTGCGTCGGAACGGCCCTTCCAGTTCACAAGCAGTTGAATAACCGAGAGCCCAAAAACTCCCGTAGCCAGGCCGCCGGTCCACACTCTAGGATCCCAGTCAAATGGCGTTAGCCTGATATTGAGTGCCGGGTCTACGAACAGCATGGAAACGAGGTAGAGGGACACCAGCATAATCAGGATATCAAGCGCCAATGCATAGCGACCGTACCGCTCACATTCGATGCTGTGCGCCGTGCAGAGCAGGTCTGCAATCCGCCTCATTCTTTTGACCTCAGGCCTGTAGTCTTGAGCCTCTTCAGTCACTCTGTCCCCTCGAAAAGATCACGCCACCCGTCTAAGTCTCGGGCAGCCGTCGCAGTCTGAATCCGTCGTTCAATTCGCGAAAGCGTCTGGGACGCTGCCAGTCGCCGTGCGCTTGAAGCCGGGCCGAGATAATCGTCGACGTGGACCGACTGGCCTGTGCTGTCTTTGATCGGCTGTTTCACGAGATCCGGCGCTTTGCTAAAGAATTCGCGCATCATCGCTGATGTGTTCCGCGGTCCTTGGTAGTTCCGGAAAGCAGCAATCGCGAGACTTTCAATGTGATATCCGCTGAGCTGTTTTGCTTCAGGCAAAGCTCCATTGATCGCTTTTACTAACTTGATGGTCGGAACCAGTTTGCCACTACATTCCTGATTTCGTTTCGTCAGCGCCTGCTGGAAACCCCTCGGATTGACGTGAGACCACCGGTCCTGCCGTCTAGCCGATTGTATCTTCAAACCACCATCGTCCTTCTTGATCGCAGGGAGCAGCTGAATTTCCATTCCGTCCGAATATTTGACCGTAACGGCAAGGCGTCCCACGCTCACATCGCAACCCGGACCAAGGCGCTCCGCCAAGATTGCGGAGACCCTTTCCCTTGCCTTTTGCGGACTACTCGCTAGTTCCGTTCCGTTCAGTATCACCAAGGTATCTATGTCTGATAGCCCGTCAACATACGTATGCTTGGCGACTGAGCCACCGAAGTTCTGATCGATGGTGTCAGCAATATCGTCTGCAATCAGCTCCTTCACCTCGTCGAGACGATCGCGGACGCTAGCAGTGTCGCGATTGTTGAAGTTCTGCAGGTAATCTCGCAAGAGATCGCTGACTTCGGACTCGAAACGGGCCGCCTCGGCCTGCTCACCTACGCTGGCGATACGCGGCGCCAAATTAATTGGTGGCCAATAACCCCATCCGCCTCCGCTACCGCCCATTCATCGCCCTCCTGTCTGCAGAATATTGTTGAACGCTGTCTCAAGATGCGCTGATTGCCATGAGAATACGCTGAAACAGGACTCGTGCACATACCTTCGCATTTCGCGTTCCATCCGGCGAAGGTATCGGTAATTATCAAACCAGCACAGCGGATCAATTTTGTCAATGTGGGTATCCAACCCATATCGCATCGAAGCGTGAATGCCTTTGTAAACCGTTTGTCCTTCGCAAAAAGAGAACCGCAACCAGGTTAAGCCGTCGAAAACATCCGCCCCGGAAAGAAAATACAGTATCGTGTTGAAAGTATCCAGACTTCCAAAGATATGAATTGGGGTGTTGGCGCCTAAGGAGGCCAGCTTGCTGCGTAGCGCGGCAATATTCCGCATCCGCTCCGCCGTAGTACGTCCAAGTTCCTTTTCGGTGACGCCGATAAGATCAAAGGTAGCGAGTTGATCTGCGGCTTCCAGGACGCTCTCCATGGCTAGGAAACGCTGCTGGGTATCCTCCGGTTTGAGCAGTATCTCTCTTACGGATAGCGAATTCGTCGGCAAGAAGTCCTGCGCCTGCGAAATCTGGTCTGCGAGTGAGATTCGGTGGCTCGGGTGATCGTAGCTAATAAAGACGGTCGGTTCCGGACATCCCCAGGATCCAAGGATTAAGTGAAGCTTCTCTTGGCTCCAGGATTGCGTTTGGTAGGAATAGTCGCCGTAATCCGACAAATCTCCATCCTTACTCGCTTCGTAACCCCCGCTGTCGAGAAAAAGAAGCCCCGTGGGATCTGTTGGACAGTCGAGGTTCTTGTAGAATATGTCGTAAGCACTGACAAGAATAGGTCTGTCTATCAGACTTTGGATTGTCTGATAGACCTTTCGGATATCCCAAAAGCCTTTGCTTGAAAAGGAAGGGACGAGAAGCGGCGTTCGTTCTACGACGACGCCGTTGGCCTTTATCTCCCGGATGTCGCTTAACATCCCATGCGTCTCCTATCCCTACATGAAAGGCATTCCCCACAGGGGGGACTGGCCCCGGCCTCGCAGCTGTAAGTAAACGCCAAAGGCAGATTTTGCTCCTTTGCGTAGGTTAAAATAGCGGGCTTTTCCCATTCAAGCAACGGTGCAATAAGCTGCAGGCCGCCATCCGTGTATTCCGACACCAGGTCGGCTATGCGGCGCATGAAGCCGAGTGAACAATCGTAGTACGGGGTACCACTATGAACGCCGATGACGAGTAGTCCCCGATTTATGCCTGCGAGCATCATCGCCGAGAATATAAGGAACGCGTTCCGTCCAATGATCTCGCCGCCCGGGAATTCGGTGGCCCGCCTTGCGGTCAACGATAGGAGCGGACGCAACCCAAGATTTCTACTAAGCGCCTCCGCCGCATCTCTTTCATTCCGCGCGGCTGGTTGTCCGTAATCGACAAATAGGCCTTGCGTGATATAGCCTTTGGAACGCACAAAATGCGCGCATAGCATGGAGTCCACGCCGCCGCTCAGGAGAACGAATGTGTCGGCAATAGGATTTGAAGAATTTTGCCGCTTCTCCAATACCATGCCGGCGAACCTCCGTTTACCGCATCAGGCTGCGGCTCTTCTCTCGATTTGCCTTAGGATTTTTGCAATAACCTTTGCGTCGTCCATTGAGAAAACACCGGTTACACCCTCGTCGTCGAAATCGGTGAAAGGACTTTCATACAGACGACGGGGATCCATCACGCCGCGCTCCGTCAGGTGGTCGATGACGAGATTCATGAACTCGATCTGGTTGGCCGTGAGTACCCGCCCTTCCATAAAAGACCCAAGAGCCTGCTTCGCAGCCTCGCGGTCCAGACCGACCAGGGAGCGGATGAAGAGGCCGAGGCCTCCCTCTTCGCGGATACGTTCTAGGTCTTCCGCGTCCGCAATCCCTTCCTCCTGAAAGATCCGCTCCAGCTCCCCGATGTCCTGGGCGGTCAGCTGCGCGTTGCGGCGCAGCTTGCGGATGGTGATGTGATCTTGATGCTCTTGAAGGAACTGCCGCACCTTGAGCAGGAAACGGGCCTTGTCGGTGCCGTTGCCGATTTCGGGCAGGTAGATGGCCGCGGCTTCGCCAATCTCATCCTCGAAGTCACTGTAAACGGGTTTGCGCCCTTCAGGCTCGATCAGCTTGACCAGCAGGCGCAACCGGCGGCGCAGGTGCTCTAGCATCGGCAGGGTGATGTCCTGCCAGTATTCCTCGGTCTGCACCTCGGCGATGAAGGCAAGTTCCTTCGCGACCATGGGAATGTTGGCGAGCTCTTCGAGCTGGGCTGCGATGCGCATGATCCGGGCCTGGAGGTTGGTGAAGGCCGGGTCGGCCCGCAGTACGGCAAGCTGGGTGAGCAGCACCAGATAGTCGAACCGCTTGGCCGCCAGGTCGTCGTCCTGGTAGGCACTCGGCAGACCGGCGACGTTCTCGACCAGTTCAGCCCGGTCCTCGGCGCTCAGGCGATCCCAGGCGTTTTTGTCCTGGAATTTCTCGACATGACGGCGCTTGGGACGTACGACGAAATTATCGACGCTCATCCCGGCGACTTCCTCATGGAGCCGCTCGGCGAGCCCTCCGCGCAGCTTCAGCAAGCCCTCGCTCTCCTCGCCGAAAGCCCCCGTCTCGGTGCCGTCCTCGATCTCGCCGATCAGCTCGACGCGGGTGATGAACAGCTTTTCGCTCAAGGACGGTCCGAGCGCGCCGTCGTTGAGGTTCGGGTTCTGGTTGAAGAACTCGAAGTTCTGGCAGAAATCGAAGACCAGGAAGTGCTCCTTGTGCTGTCCCGGTCCGAACAGGTCCGGGCACAGGCGGGTGCCGCGCCCGATCATCTGCCAGAACTTGGTTTTGGAGCGGACGATTTTGAAGAAGACCAGGTTCACGACCTCGGGGATGTCGATGCCGGTATCGAGCATATCCACCGAGATCGCGAGGTGCGGCGGCTTGGCCAGGTCCGAGAAATCGTCGATCAGGGATTGCGCGTACTCGGTCTTGAAGTCGATCACGCGCGCGAACTGGCCCTTGAGGTGTGGGTAGTTCGTATCGAAGCGCTCGGCGATAAACACCGCGTGCGCGTGGTTCTTGGCGAAGATGATGGTCTTGCCGATCCGGTCCCCGTCCTGGACCTTGAGGCCCTGGGTCATTGCATGCTCCAGCACCTTGTCCACGGTATCGGCATTGAACAGCCACTTGTTCAGGGCCGCCGGATCGACGCGATCGGGGATGTCACCGTCCTCGGTCCACTCCAGGGCGTCCCACTGCTCCTTCTCCTCGTCGGAGAGGTCGTCGTAGCGGATGCCCTCGCGCTGGAATTTCAGCGGCACCGAGACCGCCTCCGGCGGCACCAGGTAGCCGTCGGCCACGGCCTCGTCCAGGTCGTAGGCGTCGGTCGGGATACCCCGCTCCAGCTCGAACAGCCGGTAGGTGTCGCGGTCGATCTCGTCGCGCGGCGTGGCGGTCAGGCCCAGCAGATAGCTGTCGAAGTAGTCGAAGATCGCGCGGTACTTGCGATAGACAGAGCGGTGCGCCTCGTCGATGACAATGAGATCGAAGTGCCCGGTACCGAAGCGACGCACGCCGTTCTTCATCTCGTCGATCCGGCCCATCATGGTCGGATAGGTGCTGACATAGACCCGGCCTTCGGTGTCCTTGTCGGTCACGAGATTGACCGGCGCGACGCTCGGCAGGTGGGTCTTGAAGGCCCCGATTGCCTGGTTGACCAGGGCGATGCGGTCGGCCAGGAAGAGCGCGCGCTTGACCCAACCGGCGCGCATGAGCTGGTCGATGATGGCAATGGTGGTGCGGGTCTTGCCGGAGCCGGTCGCCATGACCAGCAGCGCCTTGCGTAGGTTGTCGCCCTCGAAGGCCTCGCCGATGCGCCGGATCGCCCGGACCTGATAGGGCCGCCCGGCGATGACGCTGTCGATGGGGATTGAAGAAAGCGCCTTGCGCGCGCCGCGGCGCTGGTGCAGCAGCTCCAGCTCATCCTTCTTGAGAAACCCCTGCACGGCGCGGGGCGGATGCACGCTGTCGTCCCAAAGCCAGTGTTCGTAGCCGTTGGTGTAGAAGATCACCGGACGGCGGCCGAACATCGCCTCCAGGCAGTCGGCATAGAGCTTGGCCTGCTGCTGGCCGACGCGGGCATCGCGCTTGGTGCGCTTGGCCTCGATCAGGGCCAGCGGCTTTCCGTCATCGCCCCAGAGGACGTAATCGACAAAGCCCTCGCCGGTCTGGCTCGGCATGCCGGTGACCGGAAACTCCCGGTCGCGCGCCTGGTCCAGCGGCCAGCCCGCCTCGTGCAGCAGCAGGTCGATGAAGGCATCGCGGGTCTCGGCCTCGTTGTAGTCGTGATCGTCCGGTACCGCCTGGTTGGCCTGCTTGGTTGCGGCGATCTCGGCCTGGAGCTTCTTGATCTCGGCTTCCAGCTCGTCGCGCTGGGCCTGCGTCTGGAGGCGTGCGGCCTCGGCCTCCTCCAGGGCTTTCGACTGCTTCTCGTGCTCGGCGGCAAGTGCGCGGGCACGCTCCAGCGTCTTGACCTCGACCGCCTGGGTCTTCGGCAGGGCGTCGGCGGAGAATTGCAGGCCCGGCTTCGGCTTGGTGCCCTTGGCATAGGTCCGCACCAGCCAGTAGCAAAAGTGAAACAGCTCCCGCACAGAGACGGTCGCGGTGTTCTCCGGGACCTTGCGGGTTTCATGGACGGCCCGGTTCCCGAAGTCCTTGATCAGCCGCGCCTTGGTGACGAGCGGGTTGCCGACCAGTTTTTGGAAGCTGGCCTCGTGGATCAGCGCCGAGAGCGCAGTGTCATAAGGGCTGCGGAGTGACCCGTCCGCCTGGTACATCCACTTGACCGCCGTCTCCAGGGCCAGGCGGGCATAGAAGCAGGCCCCGCGCGGGTCCGACAGGGCCATGACTTCGGCCTTGCGGGCGTGCTCGTAGACGGGCTGAAATTCCGGCTTCAGAAAGGCGAATTGGCTCATGGGGCTGGCTCGTAAACCTCAGCGCTCGCGCGGCTCAGTCATCCTCGTAGGCAATCTTGAACAGCTCGGCCGAGTAGAAGTAGCGCGGCACCCGCGCCGCCGGTCCCTCGGTGACAATGCCCAGGCCCACGAGGCGGTCGATATCGCTCTTTGCCGTCGGATAGGTCACCGCGGTCAAGGCTGCGGCCTGGGGGATTGTCGTCAGTGGGCTGGTGAACAAGGCTTCGACGATCCGCGTCAGACGCGCGCTGCCGCCGCTCGTCGATACCCGGCGGCTGAAGTCGTCGCGCAGCGCCACGATGCGATCGATGCGGTCGAGCGTGTCGTTGCTCTGCGCAATCACGGCTTGAAGACAGAATTCGATCCAAGGCACCCAGCGGCCATCCGCGCTGACATTGAACAAGTGGTCGATATAGTCTTGTTTGTGCCGCTCGAAGAACGGACTCAGGTACAGCCATGGTCCAACCAAGTCCATCCATTGGTAAATGGTCAAAGACAATAGGAGGCGGCCGATGCGGCCGTTGCCATCACGAAATGGATGGATGGCCTCGAACTGGTAATGGGCCATGAAGGCTCGGATCAGCGGATCGATGTCGCACTCGGTGTGATGCCACTTCTCGAAGGCATCGAGACATGCCATCAAGCGGGTTGCCGGCGGCGGCACGAAGCGTGCGCCTACGCCGATCTGAACCTGGTAGTCCCGAAACTCACCGGGGCGCTTGTCCTGCCCCCTGACGCCTCCCAGCAGCGCCGCGTGCAGCTCTCTGACCAAGCGCAGCGAAAGCGGCAGCCCTCGATCCAAGAGATTCATGCCCAGTTGCAGGGCCGTGCCGTAGTTGAAGACCTCGCGCCGGGCGTTGACTGCGTCGTCCGGCGACGCCGGCTCCCGCGGGTCGATCTGGTACAGGAGCAGCTCCTCGGGGGTCGCGTAGGTCCCTTCCATGCTCGACGAGCGCAAGGCCTCGCGCTGCTGCAGCGGCACGAACAGCAACCGCGGATTGGTCAGATGGCGGCCGGCCCCATCCAAGCGGGCCAGTGCCTCCCGCGCCTGCATCAACAGCGGCCAGAGCTCGCCCGGCATGTCCCAGTCTGCCGGCAACGGCGCGGGGACGAAGGCCAGGGACGCGGGTCTGGAGCCGGTTGCGACCAGTTCGCCTAGGCGTCTGTCTGTAAAGCGGTTCGTGTCCACGATTGTGGCGGACTTTAACGCGAGGGGATAAGGTTAAAATTATACGCCAAATATTTTAGCGGAGTGATCGCAGTTAAAGCAGGCTGCTTCATCAGAGCCCCGTCGTGCCGGTCAGGCCCCACCTATTGCGCATTGACCGCTGGTCAGGCCCAACATCTTGAGTCTTACCTGGGCAGGCGCCATTAAAGCACGCCGGTAGCCATGCCTCAGCGCGTCTGGCGAAAGGCGGCGCAGCCTTCCCGCCCGGCGGTCCGGCTCAGCAAGTGCTTGCGCATGGCCTTCCGGTTCCGCGAGCCTTCCGAACGCTTGCTCATGCAGGCGTCGGGCGCTGACGCGTGCGGGCTGGCGTTGTCGGCGGTTTGTCCGACATAGAGCACTTCGCCTTCGGCCATCTCCACCTGCCAGAACATATGGCCAGAAGCGGCGCTGGAGGCTCGGCCATGGTAAGGTCATCGTGCATGTGGAAGCCGCGACTATCGCCTAAAGCTCGCCGCGAAAGGCGCGGTGTTGGAGGGAGGAGAAGAGGTTATCGGTGCTCCGCCGCTGTCTTTCTGCTTCTTTTGCCAGCTTGTCCATCTCTCGAATTCTCTGAGAAAACTCAAGCTGCCTATCAACAGGCGGCTTATATGCCGGATAGCCCTCAAGCAGGCGTAGATTAACGCCAGATTGTCCTGCTGTCCTTTCAGAATTAGCTACCACGTAGCTATGTAGCTTATGTTCTTGCAAGAGGTAGAACACGAAGTCTTTTGTGACACCTTCTCTAGGCTGGGCCTTCATTAGTGCAACATTATATGTGCCAGTTAATCCGCGAAAAATCTGAAAAACAGGCGGGCCATAGCGGCCTATCAGTACATCATCTTCCTGAAAGGGTCTCTTCGCTAAATGCTCAGGAACATAGGTCTCATAATCATGTGTACGAAAATCGCGGATTTGTACGAACCGAACTCGTCCTGGCCCATCTTCGTATAAGAAGTTAGACTTGGCAGGCTGAGAACCACCTATAAAATCGATCAGCTTTCCTAAAGAACAGCTCTCGAACCCAAGCGGGTTGGTAGCTGGATCACCAAACATCTCATAGAAAATCGCCTGACCGAGGTTATTTAAGCGGTCGATGGCGCGCTGACGCAGGCGGCGCAGGCTGTCCGCCTGATCGAGGACCGCCGCAATGCGCTTTTGCTCTTCGAGGGGCGCGAGGGGGATTTCGAATTCGGCCAGTGCTTTTGGACTGAGGCGGGGGAGATTAGCTCCTGTAGACCGGGATGTAGCGAAATCCACCATTACCGGCTGGCGCAGGAAATGGGCAAGGAACTTCCTGTCAATGCGTGGGCCTGGATTGATGGGCAGGATGTCTGTACTGCAAACCCCGTCGAACCCCGGCATAGCAATCTTGGCGAGATACGGGCGCAGCTTCCCGTAGAGAATGTGTTTTGGGCTAAAGTGGAACTTAGTACTCGCCAACTCGCCATTGACGACCGTCTGGAAACCAAGTATCCGTCCCCCGCTCTCGATGTGCTCTAACCCGAGATACTCCGTGCCAGAAGCTATCTCCGAGGGATCGATCCCTTTGCGCTCAATGGTTGCCACCTCTGAAAGCTGCACTGTAGGCCAACTCATCCCAGCATCTCCTCCAACCGCGTCAAACCTTCAGAAATCTCCCCCTCGATCTGCCGCAGCTCGGCGATGATGTCCTTCGGGTCCTCGTGCTCGACCTCTTCGTGCTCGATCTCCTTGTAGCGGTTCAGGGACAGGTCGTAGCTGCCGGTCGCGGCGATGTCGGCCTTCGGCACGCAGAAGCTCTGCGCGGTGCGCGGGCGCTCCTGCTCGGCCGCGTCGCGTTGCTTCCATCGCGCTAGCACGTCCGGCAGGTTGTTCTTTGCGTGCTCCTCCTCGCTCAATGACGCTCGGGGCACCGGCCCGAGCTTCTCGGGCGGCAGCAGCGGCGTGCGCTTGTCGTCGAGGGAGACGCCGTCCGCCTGCACGTCGTAGAACCAGACCTGGTCGGTGCCGCCGACGCCGGTCTTGGTGAAGAACAGGATCGCGGTGGAGACGCCGGCATAGGGCCGGAAGACGCCCGAGGGCAGCTTCACGACGGCGTCGAGCTTGTGGTCCTCGACCAGCATCCGGCGGAGGTCCTTGTGCGCCTTCGAGGAGCCGAACAGCACGCCGTCCGGGACGATGACCGCCGCCCGGCCACCGGTCTTCAGCAGCCGCAGGAAGAGCGCGAGGAAGAGCAGCTCGGTCTTCTTGGTCTTGACGATCCGTTGCAGGTCCTTGGCCGTGCTCTCGTAGTCGAGGGAGCCGGCGAAGGGCGGATTGGCGAGGACCAGGGAGTAGGTGCCGGCGTCATGGGTGTGGTCCTGGGCGAGGCTGTCGCGGTAGCTGACATCGGCGTTTTCGACGCCGTGCAGGGTCATGTTCATGGCGCCGATGCGCAGCATGGTCGCGTCGAAGTCGAAGCCGTGGAAGAGGCCCTCGTGGAAATGGCGGCGCTGCTTCTCGTCGCGGAACAGCGCCACGTGGTGCGTGCGCAGGTACTCCCCGGCGGCGACCAGGAAGCCGCAGGTCCCGGCGGCCGGGTCGCAGATCAGGTCGTCGGGCCGCGGCTGCACCATCTCGACCATGAGCTGGATGATGTGCCGGGGGGTGCGGAACTGGCCGTTCTGCCCGGCGGAGGCGATCTTGCCGAGCATGTACTCGTAGAGATCGCCCTTGGTGTCCCGGTCGTCCATCGGGACCTTGTCGAGCATCTCGACCACCTTGGCCAGGAGCCCGGCGTTGCTGAAGCCAAGGCGCGCGCCCTCCATGTGCCTGCCGTAGCTGGAGCTCTCCTCGCCGAGGGTGCGCAGGAAGGGAAAGACGTGGTCGGCGACCACATCCATCATCTCGCGGGCCTCGAAGTGCTTGAAGCGCGACCAGCGCATGTCCTCATAGGCGCAACCCTTGTCGTCCTGCCCTTCGGGGAAAATGCGCCGCTCCATCGGGATGCCGAGGGTCTCGGCCTTGCTCTCCTCCCGCGTGTGCAGGTCGTCGAGCCGCTTGATGAACAGGAGATAGGTGATCTGCTCGATCACCGAGAGGGGGTTGGAGACCCCGCCCGACCAAAAGGCGTTCCAGATTTGATCGACCTGATTGCGGATTTCACCTGTCAGCATTGCTTTGTCTTGTCCTTGCCTGGGCCGCCGTCACAACAGCGTATGTTCCTGTATCGCATAGACACAGAGGATATTTCCAGTGAAAGTGCGGGATTGTGCGACAGAGGTTTGACACCCGTCGCCTTTGGCGGCAACTGCAGGTTGCGAGGTCAGGTCCTTCCTTGCGACATGTCAAGGCAAATGCGAGCCGCGGACGGCCCGTGTGAAGCAAAACGCAGCGATCGCAACCAAGCGGCAAGCGGGGTCAGGGATCAGCGGCTAGGCAGCAGCGAGATTGTCGAATTCTGTCCTCGGCCGACTCAAAGGGCTCGAACACCATCAAGCCAAGAGCCGCTTAGCGCCTCAGCCTCGGCCACTACGAAGGGGGCCACGGCGGTCGAGTCTTGCAACCCACCATCCGCAGACTGTGGTCTGGGGAGTGCTTCAGCAGGGGCCGGTGCGTGGGTCATACTCCACTTGGTGCATCGCAGTATCGGCAGTCGAAGCCCAACCGTTCGGCGGACTTCGAAGACGCCTGGCATGGGTTTTCGCGCTCGAATGCGCTCGTAGGCGAAGGCGGTGATGGTTCCAACATCGTGAGGCAGGAGGACGCGCCGATGCTCGGCCGCCCACGCCAGGACAGCGGGATCATCCGCGCCGGAGAGGCCAATGTCCTGGACGCGCCCCAAATCGATGCCGGGCTCGCGCAGCCGGATGCCGCGCACGATGTTATTGTTGAAGTGCGGGCGGCGCGGCCCCGGACGAGGTTTCTCGCGAGAGAGGCCCGGCCGTGAGCGATAAGGCGCATCGGGCGGCGTAAGGTCGAACGGGTTGCGGTCTGTCGCAGGCTTCGGCCGGCTCAGGTCTTCTCGGGAAACAGGCCTGGCATCCAGCGGCTGGCAAGCCGGGCTGGAAAGGCCAGAAAGAGCGGCGCGCGATTGCTCCGCGAGGATACGACGCCGGCATCGATCAACGCGGCCACGATCCGCCGGGCCTGCCGGTCCCCGGCGCCGACGATCGCCGGCACATCGCCGCGCGGCAGCATCCCGCGATAGAGCAGCGCTTCGAGCACCGCGCCGGCCTTGGGCGGCAGTTCGCCCAGCCGAACCGCTTCCTCCGTCCAGAGCTGAATCCGCGCGCGCAGCTTGTCCGGCTGGATCAGGCTCTCCATGAAATCCACCTGATCGATGCAGATATCGAGAAAGAAGCAGGCGAAATCGGCCAGGGCCTCTTCGCTCAGGCTTCCCCTGCCATCGAGATCGTTGTGCCGCGGCAGATCGCACTCCGCCAGATGGCGCTTGTAGGCGTCAACGTTGCGGGCGAGACCGCGCGCAGCGGACCACACGGCTCCGGTGTCCAGGGTTTCGAGCAAGACGGCGTGGGACACGAGGCGCGCGACGCGGCCGTTGCCATCGACGAAGGGATGAATCCAGAGCAGCCGGTGATGGGCGCAGGCGGCCGCGATGATGGAGTCGGTCCGTCCGAGAGACCGATAGGCTTCCACGAAACGTTCCAGAAACCGCGACGCCGCGCCGGGACTGATCGCAAAATGGCGGCCGACCCTGACATCCCGCGTACGCAGCTGACCGGGCGCGACGAAGACGCGCTCACCGCTGTCGGGGTCCTTAGCCCAGAGCAGTTCCTCGGGCAGATCGTTACAGAACCGCCCGTGAATCTCGCAAATGCCTTCCACTGTGAGGACGCGCCCGCGCAGACCGCCCTCATCGATCCATTCCTGAACCGCGATATGCGCCCGCGCCTCACGCTGCAGGTCACGTTTCCTGGGGTCGGCGCTGTAGTCCTGCTTGAGCGCGCGCTCGATATCGACCGGATGGGTGTCATGGCCCTCGATGAGATTGCTGTAGTAACAATTCATCGCACGCACGAGCGTCGCGAGGGAGGAAAGCAGGCTTTCCGGCAAAGCCCGCCGCAGCCCGGCAGACTTCTGAGCAAGTTCGACGGTGCGATCGACGATCTCACCGCGGCGTTTGCCTCCCTCCCGGAGGATCAGCGGCTCCATAAGATCGACGGCCTCGCCCCGATCCGCCGCTTCTATGTCCGCTTCCGCATGCGCATCTTCTCTGGTCATGAATGCTTCAATATCATGACCTTAATAAATCTCAAAGAAAAACAATCGTCAGGTCCATGTCCGGTTCCGAGACCGTTTTGGCGACTCATCGCAGGCCGGTCCGGTCGGCCGTGGAAGGCTGGAGGCCAGGCCGTGAGCGGTAAGGCGCGAGCGGGGAACGGACAATTCTCTCAACCGGCGGCATCTTCATCGTCCTTCGGCCAGACATAGCCGATGGGCTTCGCCTTCCGCTCTGGCAGACGGAGAAGACGCCCGCCGTGGTCGTACAG
>JGI12048J13642_11288209_pt1 | contig 15359 bp, 10 predicted proteins | sample ElkSlonscriptome_16_FD_13642 | JGI IMG/M metagenome (IMG submission 13642)
CCCTGTTCCGCGGGCTCGAGGCCCATGGGCGGTGGGACTGGGGGCGGCGCTTTCCGGTGGTTCGGTTGAGCTTCGCCGAAGGGGTGTTGCGCTCGCGTGCCGAGCTCGACCAGCGGATCGGCGAGTTGGTGGCGGACAACGAGGCTAGGCTTGGCGTGGCCAGCTCACACCGCAGCCTGGCCGGGCGCTTCCAAGGGCTGATCGCCGCCGCCCACGCCGCCCACGGCGAGCGCGCGGTGGTCCTGGTGGACGAGTACGACAAACCGATCCTCGATAACCTCACCGATCCCGACACGGCGCGCGAGCTGCGCGACGGGCTTCGGAACCTGTACTCGGTGATCAAGGGTGCCGATGCCCACATCCGCTTCGCCTTCCTCACCGGGGTGAGCAAGTTCAGCAAGGTCAACCTGTTCTCGGGTCTGAACAATCTCAACGACATCACGGTCGATGCCGATTATTCGGCGCTGTGCGGCTACACCGAGGCGGACCTCGACGAGGTCTTCGCCCCGGAGCTCGCCGGTCTCGATCGCGAGCAGATCCGCGCCTGGTACAACGGCTACAACTGGACCGGCGAGGCCGTCTACAACCCGTTCGATGTCCTGCTGCTGTTTCAGAAACGTCAGTTTCGCGCCTGGTGGTTCGAGACGGCGACGCCGACCTTTTTGGTCGATGTGCTGACCGAGCGCCAGGTCTTCGTGCCCAGCCTGGAGCATCTCATTACCAACGAGCATTTGCTCTCGACCTTCGATGTCGATCAGATCGCCACCGAAGCGCTACTGTTTCAGACCGGATATCTCACCATCGAGTCGATACAGACGCTGGGCGCCTTTGTTCGTTACCGGCTGCGCTACCCAAATCTGGAGGTGCGCGCGAGCCTCAACGGGGTGCTGCTCGATCAGCTCACCGCCCGCGCACCGAGCACCGCCGAGCAGACCGCACGTCTGTACGGATTGCTGCTCGCCAACGACTTCGCCGGCCTGGAGCAGCTCTTCACCGCCTTCTTCGCTAGCATCCCTACGGACTGGTATCGCAACAACCCCATCGCCGGGTACGAGGGCTACTACGCGAGCGTCTTCTACGCCTACTTCGCGAGCCTCGGGCTCGATCTCACGCCCGAAGAGAGCAGCAACGCCGGACGGCTGGACCTGGCGCTGCGCTTCAACGGGCAGGTGTACCTGTTCGAGTTCAAGGTGGTGGAGCTCGCGCCCGAGGGGCGGGCGCTACAGCAGATCAAGGCGCGCGGCTATGCCGAGCGCTACCGCGCCAGCGGGGAGCCGATTCATCTGATCGGCGTGGAGTTCAGCCGCGAGCGGCGCAGCGTGGTGGGATTTGAGGTGGAAAGCTGGGGCTGACGGTAAGCTGTGGGCGGAGGTCGAAACAGTTCGGTCCCCCAGGTAACCGGTGACGCATAGTTTCTGACGTTCGACCTATCCCCGGCGCGAATCTCTTCACGGATGATGCGGCGCAAATTGGCCTCCAGGTGTTCCGATTGGATCACGCGACGCAGCGTGTCGTTAATCAGCGTTTGGTAGCCGCGCTCACCGGCGAGCGCCTTCAAGTCGGACTTTACCCCCCGAAATTCGGCCGATTTCGGCCGCTAGGCCGCGTGGTCGCTGGCTTTTTGGCAGTTTATTTTTTTCATAATGTAGCCATGCATGTGAAATAATATCTCTTGCTGAGAATTGCTCATTGCGCCTATAATTAGCCATGCAAACGGCGCACGGCAATTTGCACCTCGAAATCCAGACCTCCCGCAAAAGCCCGGTCGGGATCTTGCGCACGTCGTTTCGCGAAGACGGCAAGATGAAGCATACCCAGCATGGGCGCATCACCGGCTGCTCCCTGGAGCAGCTGAAACTCCTGCAGCTGGCGTTTCGCGAGCGCGTCGTACCGGTCGATGATCCGCAGGCGTTCAAGATCCTCAGCAGCCGCGAATACGGCGCCAGCGCGGCCAGCGTGGCGATCGCTAAACAGCTTGGCTTGCACCACGCACTGTATTCACGCCCGGAGCCCTGGGTCAGCAGCGCCCTGGCGATGATCGCTGGGCGTCTCGTCTATGCCGGCAGCAAGCTCGCCTTGTGCCACCACCACCCCAACACCTGCCTGTGGGAGCTCTGTGGCATCGACGAGCCCCCGGATGTGGATGCGCACTGTTATGAACCGATGGATCGGCTGTTAGAGCGCCAGCGGGCGATTCAGCGCACCCTGGCTCGGCGCCATCTCAGCGCCGGGCATCTCGTGCTCTATGACATCACCAGCGTCTATTTTGAAGGCGAATACCAAGACAGCGCGCTGGTGACATTCGGCTATAACCGCGATGACAAGAAGGGGCGCGAGCAGGTTGTCGTCGGGCTGATCTGCAATGGACAAGGCTGCCCGGTGGGGGTCGAGGTCTATGCGGGGAACACCAAAGACGAGACCACGGTGGTCGATAAGGTGCAGGAAATCAAGACCGATTATGGCATCGAGAAGGTCATCCTGGTCGGCGATCGCGGGATGATCACCCGCAGCAATATTGAAGCCCTGAAGGGCGAGGAGGACCTGCAGACCATCGGCGCCTTGACCCATGGTGAGATGATGACCTTGCTCAAAGAGAAGGTGATCGACATGGATCTCTTCGACGAGCGCAGTATCCATGAGGTGTGCGACCCGGCGGACCCGACGCGTCGTTATTGCCTGTGCCGTAACCCGCAGACCGCGCAGCGCGAAACGGCTACCCGGCAACGGCTCCTGGATCTCACCACCACCGCCTTGACCAAGATTGGGGCCTACCAGCGCGCCACGACCGTGGAGAAGCTCGGGGCCCGTGTCGGGAAGGTCTTGGCGAAATACAAGATGGGGAAGTTCAGCCAGTGGTCCATTGAGGCCGACCAGCACAAGGCAACCTCGCGTGAGCACCGCCTGATCTGGTCAATTGATGCGGACAAAGTGGCACAGGAACAACGCTTTGATGGTTGCTACATTATCCATAGCGACGTCGACACCGAGCAGATGGATACCCTGGAGGTCGTCAACGCCTACAAGAGCCTCACCTTTGTCGAGCGTGCCTTTCGCAATCTCAAGACTGTCCAATTAGAGATTCGTCCCGTTTATCACAAGCATGATGAGCGCATTCGCAGTCACGTCTTTCTTTGCATGCTGGCCTATTATCTGCAATGGCATATGGAGCAACGTTTAGCGCCCTTGTTTGCCAATGATGGCGAGGGACAAGCGCGGCGCTGGACATTTCGTGGGGTGATCGATTGCCTGGCTCAGATCACCCGCAACAGGGTCACCGTCAACGGTGCGGAGTTCGACCAAAACAGCATCCCGACCCCAGAGCAGGAAGAGATACTGCGCTTGTTGCAGGTCAGCGTGTAGCCACCCGCTTGAAATCCAAAATCGCTCTCCAGCCCAGTGCTGGCAGGGGGTTTCGCCGATTTAGCCGGGGTAAAGTCCGTCTTGGAGATCCTTGCTCTCAGCCCCTACGCCCAAAGCGCTGACAGTTCAATGGCAACAGGTTCAAAGGGTGGCGCGTTGACGCTGTCGTCTCCCGTATAGGTGTTCAGCAACACCCACCGGCCGTCTTCAAGGGTGAAGGTTTCGAGCGTTCGCAGCTCTGGGTCGATCAGCCAGACGTGGAGCACACCCTCGCGCGCGTACAACGGCAACTTGACAGCTCGGTCGTCGCGCGCCGTCGACGCTGAGAGGATCTCGCAGACCCAGTCGGGAGCAAGCTCGAACCAGGCCGTTTCAGGCAATGCCGGCAGGCGTGTCTTGCGCCAGCCCGCCAAGTTCGGCACCAGGATATCCGCGCCCAGGTGCAGCTCGGGCTCGTCGAGGATCCACCAGCCTCCGGGACCGCCGCGCCCCTTTTGGAAAGGACCCACCAACTCGTCGCCGAGCGAGGAGTAGGCGAGCGCATGTTTCGGTCCGGGTCGGGGGTGGGTCAGCAGGCGGCCACCGATGATCTCCGCGACCAGATGGGCTGGTACCCGGAGCAGATCCTCATAAGTTGCCGAGCGCTGAGCGGATTCGATCATGTTGGTGCGGCTAACCTGTTGCCGGGCGGCTTTGCCCTCAGTTGTACAATCGCGAGCGGCTTGGCGCAATGCGGTTGTCAGTGCAAGACTTCGTCGGGAGTCCTGGCGGTTAGGATCCGCTCGGAATAGGCAAGCAGGGTTCAGCGTCGGCGGCGTTGATCTGCGCAGGTACCGCCTCGCGCGGTGGCCCGGATTTCAGCTCGGTGGGTCGCAAGAGGACCAGGGCGCCCTCGTGGCGGCCAGCCTTGTGGGCTTCATCGCCACCCACGAGAATGGCAGAGCGCTCAAAGCCGTTCCCACTCGTCCCGGGAAATGCCCGCCTGGCGGAGGATGCGTGCCAAGAGGTGTCGTCCGATGTCGCCGCCGTGCGGATTTGGCACAAAGATCTTGCGGGTACCTCGAGCTAGGTACTCATGACGGCCACCAGCATAGGGACCACAATAACCAGCCTGCTTTAGCGCCCGAATCAGGTCACGGCGTTCGATCGGGCCAAACGGGGGCATCAGGCCGCATCGCGTTGCACAACGAGCTGTCGTCCATCAACTTCGGGAAAGGCATGACCCATTGCCAGTCCGAGCATGATCCAACCCTCCAGCACGCTTTGCAGCTCCTCCCGACAGGCCTCCAGCGTAGCGGCCGTGGCATAGACCCCTTCCAGCGCCGGGATTTCTCCATAGTAGCCCTCGCGCTCGGGGAGGAGCTCGTAGCGAGCGTGCCGCATTGCGGCGGCGATGTAGGGCGTCAGCATCGGGGCTCACCAATTGCTAGGGGCTTTGATCGAGCAGCGCGCTGGCCGCGCTGAAACCGGTCGTGTCCAACCCCTTAAGTTTAACAGACTGGTGTACCGCGGGGTTGGGGCCAGGCTAGACTCGCTCCTACGTTGCTGAAGCGCTGCCGCCGCAGCTAGTTCCGGGCGCCATGCTTTGGCGCCAGTAACTGGAGCTTGCCGGCGCGGAACGCAGGGTTTCAGGGATGATCTTCTGTGGCGTGGCGGCCCTTGCCGAATGTGATTCCTGGGAGATTTGCGCGGGAGTCGGTGAAGGCTGTCGAACCAGGCTTTGGCTACGAAGAATATCTGGCGATGAACGAGGTACCTGGCATGGCGGCAAAAGGAACGGCGGACGGCGTTCAACTCGACAACCCAAAGTGGAGTTTCGCGTGGTGGCACTGGCTGCTCGTGGCCGCTGCCCTAGGATTGCTTGCATTCGTGTGCTTCGACGGTCTGCAGCACATGGCCGGATATTGGAAAAAGGACGAATACAGCCACGGCTACATGCTCCCGTTCGTCGCGGCCTTCTTCGTCTGGCAGCGCTCGACTCAGCTCATCCAAACGCCCTTTCAAGCGAGCTGGTTCGGTGTCTTGGTTGCGTTGTTCGGCCTCTTCGTTTGCATTGCCGGCGAGTTGGGTACGCTTTACTCGGTGATCCAGTACGGCTTTTTCATCGCGCTGGGCGGCATTCTGCTCTCGGTGATGGGTTGGCGGGCCTTTCGGCTCATCCTGCCGGCCTATGTGATGCTCTTCTTCCTCGTTCCCCTGCCGAATTTTCTCTACAACAGCCTCTCCGCCGAGCTGCAGCTGATCTCCTCGCAGCTGGGTGTCGCGGTGATCCGATTGTTCGGCATTCCAGTCTTTTTAGAAGGCAACGTGATCGACCTTGGCCACTATCAGATGCAAGTGGTGGAGGCTTGCAGCGGTCTGCGCTACCTCTTTCCGTTGACCGCGCTTGGTTACATCGCGGCGATGATATTCAATGGGGCGCTCTGGAAGAGGCTGCTCCTGTTCGCCTCGACGATGCCCATCGCCGTACTGATGAACAGCTTTCGCATCGGAATGATCGGCGTGCTGGTGAACTATGCTGGCATCGGCATGGCTGAGGGCTTCTTGCACGACTTCGAGGGATGGGCCGTGTTCATGGCGTGCGCGGCGCTGTTGGTTCTCGAGATGTGGCTGCTCGCAAGGGTGGGGCGCGATCGCCTGCCGCTGCGCGAGGCCTTCGCCATCGAGGGGCCGGACCCGCTGCCGAAGGGTGAGTCAGCACCGCGTCGTTTGCCTTGGTCCTTCTACGCGGTGATCCCGGCGCTGCTCGGCGTCGCGATGTTTTTCCAGTCCTTGCCGCACCGTGAGGAGATCATCCCCGAGCGTGCTGAGCTCCTGTTCTTCCCGCGAGAGGTCGGCGAATGGCGTGGCCGGTCCGATCGCCTCGAGAAGATCTATGTCGATGCGCTGAAGCTCGACGATTACCTGCTGGTGGATTATGTCAATCCCGAAGGCGCGTCTGCGAATCTCTACGTCGCCTACTACGATTCGCAGCGCAAAGGGGCGTCGGTGCATTCGCCGAAGAGCTGTCTGCCGGGCGGCGGATGGCGGATCGAAGACTTTTCGCAGCGCGATATCCCATTGTTCGGGTCTGGCCCTGGGTCGGATCCTTTGACCGTCAATCGTGCCCTGATCCAGATGGGAGAGGAGCGGCTGCTTGTCTACTACTGGTTCCAGCAGCGCGGACGGGTAATGACGAACGAGTATCTCGTCAAATGGTTCCTGTTTTGGGATGCGCTGACGCGCAGTCGCACCGATGGTGCACTGGTGCGGTTGACGGCCCAGTTAGAGCCAGGACAGGATCCCGCGGAAGTCGACGCAATCCTGGCACCGCTTGCCGATTCCGTATTCGGCTTGCTCGGTCGTTTCATTCCGGAGTAGTACTCGGGCTCGCGCTTCGCCCTTAGGTCCCGGAGCTGAGGTCTGGGGTCTGGGTATCGGCGCGGTGTAGGGCATGCTATTACCCATAACTCTCATCGGCGGCCCGCTGCGCTCGTAGTGCGAGCACGAAATCGGCGGCGCGCTGCAGCCCGATCCAGATGGTCTTCGGTCCTGGGAAGCCGTCGCTTTTGCGGTTGAGGAAGCCGCCGAGGGTGGCGAGCGGGCGCACCATCGTGTCGAGTGAGGGCGGCTGCTCTGGGTCACCAGATAGACGGCGCGCCATTCCTCCTCGGCGAAGACCGCATCGCAGGGCATTTCGGGGCAGTCGCGCCCGAGCTTGGTGAGGTAGAGGACGCTGCCCGAGCGATGATCATGTAGAGGGCCAGGGCCGGCTCGAGGCGCTTGCGCGTCTCCAGCTGCAGCGCCTCGACCCGACAGCCGCTCTTGAGCACCTTGAAGTCGATCTCGATCTGCCATTTGCAGAGATACCAAGAGAGCGTTTCGATGGCCTGTTCGGGTGTCTCGACCGGCAGGTTGCTCAGCAGCAGCCACTCGACCGGCTCCTCGCCAGGCGGTGGTTCGCTCTCGCGGGCGAGCAACGCGGTGAGGGTGACCTCGGGCAGCTCCCGCTCTGGGGGGGTGCGTCCCTGCAAAGCGGGCCCCTGGGTCCGTCCAGGTGCCTTGGTCATCCTCAGGTCGACCGGAGAGCTGCCGGTCACGGCAGGATATCGACCGCCTCGTTGACGATGATGTACCCCACCGTCTCGGTCGTGTGGCGAACCTCCGAGTCGCGGGATTGCTCTTCATCGACCCAGACGTCGACTGAAATCCCGTCGCGGGTGTCCCAGCGCAGGTTGGCTGTGTCGGGGCCGTCTCGGCTCTGCATATCGGCTAGAAGTACCGGGGCCAATGCCGAGGGAGTGTCATAGACGATCGTGTGACGCTCTCCCGTTACCGCGTCGGAGGTGCGCCCGACCTGCAAGTGCAGCCCCCCCCATTCCCCGATGAAGGACTCCCAGGCGACATAGTGAACGGTCTCGGAGATGATCGCGTTGTCAGGCGCTGCCTCCTCCTTCTGCAAGCTGGCCTCGAAGCCGAACGGGGTCACATCTCGGATGCGGTGCGTCGCGGTTGCCGAGTCTCCGACCGTTGTGACGGAGGCCAGCACCACCGGTGTCGTGTTGAACGGCATTGCGTAAGCGGTCGCCGAGAAGCCGTCGGTCGTGTCGGCCTGGAAGTGCCCGGCCGCTATTGCCGTCCCATCGGCGAGCCGATGGTAGCCACGCTCGACGACCAGATAGGTGACGATCTCGGGTGCCTGGGTGCCGTCGAGGTAGTCCCACTGACGGAGCCGCAGGCTGAAGCCTTCGGTATCGATGTCGTCGATCTGGACCACGGCCGGATCGACGTCGATGCTGCGTGCTGCCGTTGCGACGACGATCGGATCGATGAAATCTTCCACCAGCGAGACGCGTTGCCATTCGCTGCCGACTGACACCTCCCCGACCTCGAGGTTCAGTGGGGGCGCAGAAGACAGACTGCTGTGGTCGATTGCGATGTAGCCCAGGGTCTCAGTGGTGTGGTTGGTTTCGGAATCCCGCGATCGTTCCTCATCGACCCACACCTCGACGGACTGGATGCCCGTTCGGTTCCAGCGGAGGTTGGCCGTATCCCCGCCGTCGGCGCTCTGCATGTCCGCCACGAAGACCGGATTGGCGGCCAGGCTGCCGTCGTCGAATTCGATGTGGTGGGCCGCATGGGTTACCGCATCGGCAGTGTGTCCGACATCGAATCGCAGTCCGCCGATCTCACCGGACGACGGCTCCCAGGCGAGGTAGTTAACCGTTTCCAGTCCATGGACAGCGGTGCTGTTCTCCTCCTTCTGCAAGTGGATCTCGAACCCGGATTGTTCGATGCTGCGCATACGCGTTGTGACTGGAGATGCGTCGTGCATCGTGGCAACGTTGCTGATGACCACGGGGACAGCCCCGAAGGGCGCCCCGAAGTCGTACGGCAGGTAGCCTTGGTCCCCGGATACCTCGAGCCGGCCCGCCTCGAGCCAGCTGCCATCCGGAAGTGGGTGATGACCGCGCTCGACCACGATGTAGCCGACACGCTCGGTCATGTGCGACCCATCAAGGTAGGCCCACTCCTGTATGCGGACCCAGAAGCCCTCGCTCTGGACGTCGTCGATTCGCACGGTAGCGGGGTCTCCACCGGCTCCAGTTGGCGGCTTGACGACGACGATCGGATCCGTGAATGAACGCTGGAATTCGACCCACTGCCACTGGTGATCAAGCGCGACCTCGCCGGTCTCGATCGCAAGTTCAGGATTGGAGATCTGGACATAGCCCGCGCGCATCAGCGTGTCGTCGCCGTAGGGCCCGCTGACCGTCAGAGTGACGTCGTATTCGCCCGGCTGGTCGTAGGTGTGCACCGGACTGGCTTCGCTGCTGACCGCGCCGTCGCCGAATTCCCAAGTGTAGTCGGTGATCTCGCCGCTCGAGCTGTCAGTGAACGCAACGGTTAGCGGCGCTCCGCCGGTTGTTGGTCCGCTCGTGAAGTCGGCGGCGATGGTTGACTGCGCGGTGACGGCGATCAGGTCGGGCTTGGTCTTGGTTGCCGCCGCGTCGGGCCCTTGTGCCTCGAGACTTACGGTGTAGACCCCGGGCTCGGTGTAGGTGTGGACGAGGGTGCAACCGCTGTAAGAGGAGCCGTCGCCTGGCGCCCATTTGCAGGCAGCGACCTGACCCTCGGAGGCGTCGGTGAAGGTTACCGTCAGCGGGATCTCGCCGGCGGTTGCGCTGGCGGTGAAGTCCGGGATCGGCGCGGGGTGGCCGACATAGATATCCTCGGGGGAGGTCATCGAGGAACTGCCGCCGGGTCCAGTTACCGTCAGGGTTGGCGAGTAGGTACCGGGCTGGTTGTAGGTATGAGTCGGGGACGGCTCAGTGCTGTTGGTGCCATCGCCAAAGTCCCAGGAGTAGGAATCGATGACGCCGGCCGAGCTGTCTGTAAATGCGACGTCATAGGGGGCGAGACCCGAGGTGGCGCTGAGCGTGAAGGTCGCCTCAGGCTGTGCGTAAGGGATGCTTGCAGAAAGCTCATTCGAGTACTCGCTGCAAGGTTCGCCGCCCTCAGCGCAGGCCCGTGCGGCGAAATAATAGGTTTGACCGGGTGACAGGTCTGCAATCGTTATGCTGGTCGATTCGACATTCTGCTTGTGATCGTACTGTCCGCTTGCCGTGCCCCAGTCCACCTCGTAATAGGCGACGCGGGTATCTTGCACGGGGTCCCACTCGATGATGACCTCTGCCGCTCTGCTGATTCCGGTGCCAGCAAAGTACGCCAGGGCTGTGAGGATCATGAGGATAACTCGGGGGATCTGCAGCCCGTCGTTGGGGGCGCAGATCGGGAAAGGCACTGCCTGCTTGGGGTACATTCGAACACCTCAGTTCGATCTGCACCGAAGCTCTGGCCACGAGCGTTGCAGCTAGGACGGCCAAAAACCCCGGCAGCCCTGCTACCGTATCCCGCGATTAGGACGGGACTTAGGTCAGAGGCTTTGCGTCCTGCCCTTTCGGACAGTTTGCCGTTTCGGTTCTAGGATTCAATCTAAGCTAAGACCAGCCCGTCAAGCTGTGAAGCCCGTCGCGCCGTCGTCTCCCTATTCATCGCAAGGCGAGGCTCTGCGTGCAAGAATTTGATTCTAGGCATTTTATGGCGCCCCGAGTGCTGCCCGGTGCGCTGCGCGTTATTACTATTGTGACGGAAAGCACGTGCAGCCGAGTTGGCCGCCATCATCGGCCGCGATCGTTGGCGAAATCCTTATGCGTCGGGCCGCGGAAGTACTCCCGATTGGGGGCCTTGCCTGAGCCCCGCCAGCGGCGCTGACTGGCCGCCTTGCTCGCCCGCCGACAAGCCCCCGCGCCGCAGTAGCGCTGGTGGTGCGCATTGCGCGCATCGGGATGGAACAATTCACCGCAGTGCAGACACTTGCGCCGTCTTCGCCGGTTCACTTGGGCAGCCCGCCACGCTGCAGCAAGCATCGCCGAAGACCTCGTTCCTCGCCGCCGCGGACCGGCACCGAGGAAGACGCAGAACAACAACCAAATGAAGAAGAAAGAGGAAAAAAGAGGGGAGGAGGAAGAAGACGAGAAGAAACTTCTTCTACAGGTTCACTCCGACCAGAGGGCTACATTTTCGGGTCGGCGCTGACAGTATCAGTAGAGTCAACCAGTAACCTGGCGGGCGTCGGCGATCAGCTTATCGACGACCTCGGTCCAGTCCTGTCGATGGTGCTCAGGGTCGGTCAGCCAGTCACGCAGCGCGGCGACGGCCCCCTGGATGCCGTTGCGTTCGTCAGCGACCGCGCTGATCAACAGCTCGGCCGTGTCGTGGAAGCGGGCGAGGCGCGGCACCAGATCCTGGCTGCCACCCGCGAGGAGTTTGCGGGCCCGGCGCTCGAATTCGCTGGCCATGGCCGCTTGCTGGGGCGCGGCGATAGCCGCGGTCCGCGCGGCGCACAGCCGCGCGGCAGCGTCTTTGAGGGAGCCAAAGGTCTCCGCGCGCAACGGCCTCGCGGCGACGAGCTCCTCGTGCAAGCAGTGCAGTGTGCGTTCCAGCATGATTTGCGGCATGCCGCGGTGGGCGAGGACGCTGCCGAGCCAATCGACCTGCTGCTGCATCGCCTCCGGCTCCAGATCGACCAGTGCGGCGAGCCAGCAGGCATCGCTGTCGGAGAAGCGCCGGCCGCGTGCGCCATAACGTGCCTCGAAATAGGCAAAGGCGACCCAGGTCCGCTCGCTGGCCCGCAATGCCGCGGCGATCTCTGCCTCGTCCTGTGGCATTGGGTGGTTGCCGGCCTCAGGGTTGATCCGGGTGATGTGATGGACCTTCTCCACCGCGTCAATCGGGTAGAGGGCATCGAAGAGAGCCTCGAGCCCGGTGAAGATATCGCTCGCCGCTTCCAGGATCAGGTCCTGATCTGGGCTCTCGGCCAGAACGCGATTGACACGCTCGGAAAAGCCCACCCAGTGGCTGCGGACATTGCCGGGATAGCTGGCGTAATAGCGGCAGCCGCCCCCCTCGTCGTCGAGGCCGAAGGTGGCGGCCACATCCCGGCCGTGCAGCGCGTTGCCCAGGGTCGAGCCCTCGAGGACGTAAAGCGTGCCGATCAGCGCGATGGGCTGTTCCAGGCCCTGGAGGCGGATCCGCTCGGCGAGGGCCAACGCGGCTTCGACGGCTGGCTGCGAGTCGTGGATGCCTGCCGTATCGAAGTGCGCGACGTCGGCGAGCAGCAGATCGAGCTTGCGCAGGTCCTCGTCCCAGATCGCTGCGACGTGCGTTTCCCGGGCCCTGGCCAGCTCCCGCTCCAGGCTGGCGTGAAGGATCGCCAGGGCGCGCAGCTGGCGGACATAGGACTCGAGCGGCAGACGGTGTTCGACGAGGGCCGCGACGAATGGGTGGGCCTCCATTCGCGCATGGATCTGACGCGTCTTCGCCTTCAATCTCGTCATCATTGGTTGTGATGGCACGCTGCGCTACCTCTCTCGATCGATTGCTCGAACCCAGAATGCCGACGCTGCAGCGGCAGCGGTTTCAGCAGTCCTTCGGCGAGGCACCTGCCGGTGCGGGGAGCCGACCCGCGGATCGCGCCGCGGAGCCGCTGCGGCGGGCGCGATGTCCTGGCCGCGGGCGATCGCGCCTCGCCTCGGCCAAGGGCAGCGGCGGGGCGTGCAGGGGGGAGGCATGTCAGTTCTCCTTGGCCGCTTTGCCGGCGGCGACAACGCGATTCCGCCCTGCGGCCTTGGCCGCGTAGAGTGCCTCGTCGGCATGTGCCAAGACGGCATCGCCGTCTTCGCCGTCGTGTCGCTCGGCGACGCCGACGCTGGCCGTGACGGCCTGTTCTCCGCCGAGCGGGCGCAAGCCGGCCATGCTGGTGCGGAAGCGTTCGGCGACCAAAGATGCCTGCTTGCAGGTGGTGTCTGGCAAGAGAAGCGCGAACTCTTCGCCACCGAGTCGAGCCGGCAAGTCGCTCGCGCGGGCATCCCGGCGCAGCTGGGCCGAGGTGGCCTCGAGCACGGCGTCGCCGCCGGCGTGACCAAAGCGGTCATTGACCTGCTTGAAGTGGTCGAGATCGATCATTAGGACCGACAGCGCCCGTTGGTGCCGCTCGGCGTGGGAGATTGCACCGCTGAGACGCTCCATGAAATAGCGTCGATTCGCCAAGCCGGTCAGCGCATCGGTGCGCGAGAGCTCGGTAATGCGGCGGTTCGCGCGACCCAGCTCGCGTACTAGGGTGCCCATCTCGGCTGTCAGGCCCGCCATGCGCTCAACTGCCAAGGACTCATCCGGGTTGGTTACGGCGCCGAGCAGGAGCATCCCCGCGTCAGCCAGCGGATAGGCATGCACCAGGACCTCACGGCCGCTCAGGGTGCGCAATCGATGCGGGACCGGCTGACCGTCGGGGAGTCCGGCGACGACCTCGAGTGCAGCGCCATCTTCGGCCCGCAGCACCGTGCTCAATGGCTGGCCACGCACCTCGCCGACCGGATGGACACCGATGCGGAAACCCTTGTTGTAGTCCTGGATGATGCCTTCAGCATCCAGCTCGATCGCGATCAAATAGCCGGATGCGAGGACGAAGTGGTTCAGCGCGGCCTGGAATTCGGCCGCATCAGCGCGCTGCATGCCCGGCCGCCTGGTGGCAGTTCTCGCGGGCCCAGCGCATCGCCGCTTCGCAGTCTTCCAGGCAGGCATCGGCGCCCATCTCGGCCCCCAATGCGGGCAGCAGCCGGAACACGTGGCCACCGAGGAGGATCTTCGACGTCGGCAAGCGCTCGCGCAGGGTCGCGATGAGCGTGCGTGCCTGACGCAGACTGAAGGGCATCGAGACCGACAGCGCGATCAGCTGCGGCGCCACCGCATCGGCCTTGCGCAGCAGGTCATCGTTCGGCACGTTGGCGCCCAGATAATCGACATCCCAGCCATCGAGCTCCAGGCAGGTGGCGACCATCCAGGCGCCCATCTCGTGATACTCGTTGACGCAGGCGGCGACCAACGCCCGCCCGCGCTTGGCATCGGGAAAGGTCTGTTCGTAATACAAGGCGGCGAGGACGCGGTTCATGATGGCCGTCGCTTGATGCTCGTCGGCAACCGAGATACGACCGGATTCCCAGAGTGTGCCGACGCGCTGCATGGCCGGATAGATCAGGCCTTGGAGCAATCCCGGCAGCGAGGTGCCGAACGCCTGCGCCCCACGGCAGAGCTCGAGGACGCGAGCGCCATCGCCGTCGAGCAAGGCACTCGTCAGGGCCTCGAAGAGGTCGGCCAGATCGGCGGCCGGCTGCGACTCATCCGCCTGTTTGGCCCGTTCCTCGGCCAGGGCAACGACCGAGTCGTGGTTGGCAATCAGCCAATCGTAGACGTCCCCGATCGCCGCAGCCTGCTCGGGGGCAAGCTGCCCCTCGACCGCGCGCTTCCAGATCGCAAGCTCGGCGGCGAAGTAGTCGTAATGGACCCCGTGGGCGTGATAGGCGTGATAGACCCAGGGTAGGGTCAGCGCGAGCAGGTCGAATTTCCCGCTTTCGAACACCTCGTCCATGAACAGGACATGATTGCGATGGTTGTCGACGAGCAAGGCCGGGGAGTTGCGGCCGAGGAATTCCTGGTAACGCGGATGCGCGGCCATGCGTTCAGTCACCTCGGCCATCAAGGATTGCATCGCGCCACGGTACGCCAGAGTGGCCGCGCGCGGTGTCGGGCGCAGGGCTCGGCTCTGCGCAAGCAAATCGGCCAGCGTCTCAGAACGACTACTCATTACTCTCCGCACCTGCTTGCCGCTTGCGGGACGCGCTGCCGCGAAGACGGCATGCTATTTGTCGCCGATCTTGCATTCTAGCCAGGTCATGGGACATTGCCCAGGCTGGTGCTGGCGGCGAGCCACTCTTTGGCAAACTCGCCAGGCGGGAGCGGCCGGGCATATTGGTATGCTCGTTACCGCGGTCCGGCGCGGAACAGGGCGCCGTCCGTTCGCAACCTAGGGTAGTCTCCGCGAGACCCGGCATAAACGCCCTGCAAGTCAGAGAAATATCCGCTTCTGCTGCCCCGGAGCCGGGGCGAGCGCCCGGACACGAAAGGAGCGCGACAGGCGAGTGCATTGACACGCAAAGGAATGCCAACCAACGTACCCTATCACACTCATATCGTGCACGGATCAAACAGCCCACTCGGTAGCGGGCTCGCAGTCAGTCACGGTGGAGTGGGTCGGCACCTTGCGGGGGCCGGGGGTCAGCAAGCGACCCCGAGCGACCATAACGTTGGCCTCAGCCCCCGCGAGCGAAGCGGTCGGTCGGCTGCAGGCACTCGTTAGGGCATTTCTTCGCCGTTTTGCCAAAGCTCATATTCGCTAATGTCTATTTCCGAGTTCCACGATACTGCGTGCCCGCCTGGTTCCACGGATACGTTTCTAAAGAACGCCGGATTCTGGAGAGGTAGAAACATCTCGCGTTCCGCGAGGCGCCTTATGTCGTACCTTTTCTTTCTTCCATTCGAGAATAATACAACAAGAAAATGTCCTTCTTGAGTTGTCGCACGTTGAACTTTTGGGATGTCCATGGCTATTGAAGCGGTGGCAG
>JGI12048J13642_10661915_pt1 | contig 15354 bp, 13 predicted proteins | sample ElkSlonscriptome_16_FD_13642 | JGI IMG/M metagenome (IMG submission 13642)
TAAAATGGATGCAGCAATCATACTGCGGTAACCACCTGCACAATGCACCATAAAAGGTTTGTCTTTCGGAAATTGGGAGAGGTGCTCGTTTATTTGATTCAAAGGAATGTTCAAGGCATCCACAACATGTTCTGAATCGTATTCACTTTTCTTCCTTACGTCTATGACAATAGGTTTCTCGTTGAATTTTTGAGCAAATTCTTCGGGAGACAGGCGTTTAACGCGATCGACTTCCTTGCCCGCTTTCTTCCAAGCTTCAAAGCCACCTTCCAAGTACCCTATGGTATTGTCATAACCCACACGAGATAGTCGAATCATGGCCTCTTCTTCCTTGCCTTCATCGGTTATCAAAAGAATTTCCTGCTTAATGTCTTTGATCATTTCGCCAACCCACATCGCGAAGTTTCCCTCCAAGCCGATGTTAATGCTGTTAGGTACGAAACCTTTCGCAAATTCTTCAGCATCTCTGGTGTCAAGCATAAGCGCATTGGTGTCATTAGCCACGAATTCAAATGCGTCAGGAGAAAGAGGACGACTGGCTCTTTCGATCACCGTATCAAGCTCTTCGTATCCTTGTATGTTCATCAAGACGTTCTTAGGGAAATAGCCGGGAGGAGCCGTCAATCCTTCTAAAAGTTGCTCGATAAACTCATCTTTGCTCAAGTCAGGATTGAGCGCATAGTTGGTTTCTTTTTGATGACCGAGCGTATCCGTCGTTTCCTTGCTCATCTTTTTCCCGCAGGCGCTTCCTGCTCCGTGGTTTGGGTAGACGATGAGATCATCGCTGAGCGGCATGATTTTATTTCGTAGAGAATCGAAAAGGTGGGCGGCTAACTTACGCTCGGTAAGGTCTTCGATAACATGCTGCGCCAAATCAGGGCGGCCTACATCACCGATAAAGAGAGTGTCTCCCGTAATGATTCCATGTTCCTTTCCTTCTTCATCAATCAAGAGATACGTGGTAGACTCCATCGTGTGACCGGGGGTATGAATCACCCTTACAGTAGCTCCTCCGACTTTAAATTCTTGGTTGTCTTTAGCAACTATTGCTTCAAACCCGGGTTTTGCCGTGGGACCGTAAACGATATCAGCTCCCGTTTTCTTAGCCAAATCTAAGTGACCACTTACAAAGTCGGCATGAAAATGCGTTTCGAAGACGTACTTGATTTTTGCGTCGTTCTTCTCTGCCTTATCAATGTAGGGCTGAACTTCTCTCAATGGGTCAAAAATTGCTGCTTCACCGTTGCTCTCTAAATAGTAAGCCGCGTGAGCAATGCATCCGGTATAAATTTGTTCTATTTTCATATTCAATATTGTTTTTGCTGGTTGATGTATGCAAAGGTAAGGGACGGGTTTCGGATAAAATGCGACTTGGGTTACACAAGCCCCCTTTTTCCTTCTGTCGAAAATATCCTCGCCATATTAGTCTTTCTCGATGATTTTTTGCCATCGACTTTTCAGATCACGGATCGCGGAATATTTTGCAATAGTAGCTGAAATTGGACATGCCTATAATAGGGATGGTAAAACAAAAAAAGCCGCTCTTAGAAAAGAGCGGCTAACAAGTATCATTGTAAACTGAGCTTATCGCCAATCTACAATCTCAGCGGCCGCTTCGTATTCGCCCGCCTCGAGTTTTACTTTTATCTTCTTAAATGTCTCAATGGTGTATTCTACATCTTCAATTTTATGAACTGCTGTAGGAATCAATCGAAGCATAATCACCTCTTTTGGTACAACCGGATATACTACGATCGAGCAAAAGATATTATGGTTTTCACGTAAATCCATTGTGAGATTCGTGGCCTCTCCGAGCGTACCTTTTAAGAACACGGGAGTTACGGCACTGTTTGTCACGCCTAAATCGAATCCTGCATCGCGCAATCCGCTTTGAAGGGCTGTGGCGATTTTCCAAAGATTGTCTTTGTGCACAGTCTCAGTCCGCATCATTTCCAATCGCTTCAAAGCACCAACTACAATCGGCATAGGAAGCGACTTGGCAAAAGTTTGCGAGCGCATGTTGTATTTCAGGTATTCAATGACTTGTTCGTCTCCCGCTACAAAAGCGCCAATTGTGGCCATTGCCTTGGCAAAAGTTCCGAAATAAACGTCAATTTCATTTTGAACCCCTTGAAAATCTCCGGCGCCTCTTCCGTTTTCTCCGATGGTCCCGAATCCGTGTGCATCGTCAACGAAAAGACGGAATTTGTACCGTTCTTTGTAGGTCACGATTTCTTTCAGCTTTCCTTGGTCTCCGGCCATCCCGAAAACACCTTCAGTCACAACGAGTATTCCTCCACCCGTTTTCTCCGTCCAGTTCTCAGCTCGCTCCAATTGCTTTTCGAAGCTCTCCATATCATTGTGCTTGTAAACAAAGCGCTTGCCTTGGTGTAAGCGTACTCCGTCTACCATGCAAGCATGCGATTCAGAGTCGTAAACAATCACATCGTTGCGATCTACCAATGCTTCGATAGCCGATTGACATCCTTGGTAACCGTAGTTAAGTAGAAAAGCATCTTCTTTTTGCATGAAATCTGCCAATTGCTCCTCCAGCTTTTCGTGTTGCGACGTTTGGCCTGACATCATGCGGGCACCCATCGGGTAGCCCATGCCCCATTTTGCAGCTGCCTCCGCATCTACCTTTCGAACTTCAGGGTTGTTTGCCAATCCAAGGTAATTATTGATACTCCAAACGAGCACCTCCTTACCTCGAAACTGCATCTTTCGATCGATCTCTCCCTCCAGCTTTGGGAAGGTGAAATATCCATGGCTCTCTTTGGCATGGCGGCCTAGAGGTCCTCTGTTGTTTTTGATTTTGTCAAATATGTCTTGCATAAAAATATGAGTGACAGTTATTTCAAGCCGCGAAAATACCGCTTATATACATCTTGGCAAAATCTTTAAAGAATAAGTGCCAACACTTGTTCGTTGTTAACTCCTCTTAAATGTCTTTTCAATCTCCAAATAGAAAGTATCTTTGCGCGATGTTTTTGCGAAACGTGAGATTTATTTTCATTTTCCTGATTGTATTGTTTACTTCTTGCTCCGAGTATAGCAAAGTACTTAAGAGCACTGACGTGGAGTATAAATACACCATGGCAGTGAAGTATTACGAAAAGGGGCAATACAGCAAGGCGCTTTCTTTGTTCGATGAACTTGGAACCCTCTTTCGTGGTTCTGACAGAAGTCAGGAAATCCATTATTACATCGCCAACTCTCACTTTGCCTTGGAGGATTATTATTTCGCGGCATACTATTACAAGAACTTTACAAAAACATATCCGCGAAGTTCTCGGGCTGAAGAGGCCTTATTTAAATCTGCATATTGCAGTTATTTGAATTCTCCCGTTTCCAATCTCGACCAAACAGATACTGAACAAGCCATCGACGAATTTCAACTCTTTTTGAATCGCTACCCTGAGTCAATGCTCAAGGACAGCACGAATGTGATGATTGATGAACTTCGATTGAAGTTGGAAGAAAAAGCATTTAACAATGCAAAGCTTTATTACCTGACCGAAGATTACAAATCTGCGACGGTGGCTTTGCAGAATATGCTCACGGATTTTCCAGACAGTCCGCATCGCGAAGAGATTGAATTTTTGGTGGTGAAAAGCTCCTATTTACTGGCCATTAACAGCATTGCCTCAAAGAAAGAGGAACGACTGAACGATACCATCGAACATTATCATAAATTTGTAGATTCTTTTCAGGATAGCGAATACGTAAAAAAGGCAGAAGACTATTATGCCGATGCACTTCGCGAACTGGATAAAATGAAGTTTTAAACCCGGGATATGAATTTCAAAAATACCAATGCAGCGCGTACTACGATTACGCGCGACGTGAACAACCTCGAGCAACAGACAAACAATATCTACGAAGCAATCGTGGTCATGTCTAAACGAGCGAACCAAATCAGCAGTGAGATGAAAGAAGAGCTCAATGCTAAGTTGCAGGAGTTTGCCACGAGTCAGGATAATCTTGAAGAAGTGTTCGAAAATCGCGAGCAAATCGAGATTTCCAAGTTTTACGAGCGTCTTCCGAAGCCTCACTCGATAGCAGTGCAGGAGCTTCTGGAAGACAAAGTCTACTTCCGTCGCCACGAGGAAGAAGAGGCTAACGCGTAATTTGTTCTTGGGCTATGCTTCGAGGTAAACGTATTCTTTTAGGAGTTACGGGAAGCATTGCTGCATACAAATCAGCTTTTTTAGTTAGAGAGTTTATAAAGGCAGGCGCCGAGGTTCAAGTTATTTTAACCGAGGCCGCAACAGCTTTTGTAACACCATTGACCTTGGCAACGCTCAGCAAGCGCCCCGTGCTGGTAAATTTTGTCAAAGAGCCGCTTCATGCAGGAGTTTGGAATAACCATGTGGAATTGGGCCTCTGGGCCGATCTCATGATCGTAGCTCCCGCATCGGCCAATACCTTGGCCAAGATGGCAAATGGTGAAGCCGATAACCTTTTATTGACAACTTTCCTTAGCGCTAAATGTCCTGTTTACTTCGCGCCTGCAATGGATTTGGATATGCATGCCCATGGTGCAAATCAGGCAAATATCGAAACCCTTTCGTCCAGAGGATCTATCCACATTCCATCGACCTCAGGAGAACTTGCCAGCGGTTTGGAAGGGCAGGGGAGAATGGCTGAACCGGAAGAAATAAGGGCGTTTGTAGAAAAAGATCTAAGGTCTAAAGCCCCGCTTCTCGGAAAACGAATATTGATAACGGCGGGCCCCACGCAAGAACCAATTGACCCGGTGCGCTTTATCGGAAATCGCAGTTCGGGCAAAATGGGATATGCCATTGCTGAGGCGGCCGCAGCCATGGGAGCACAGGTACACCTCGTTTCAGGGCCTACGGATTTGTTAATCCCCGAAGGAGTGAATACCACAAAGGTTAAAACGGCTCAAGAAATGTTTGACGCTACTGTCCCTGTTTTCAGTTCGGTTGATATTGCCATTCTTTCGGCCGCCGTGGCTGATTATCGACCTGCTAAGGTTGCTGATCAAAAGATGAAAAAGGCAACCATGAAGTTGCAGATCGATTTGGAGCCTACTCAGGACATTCTTCGCACACTGGGCTCGCAAAAAGCGAATCAGATTCTGGTTGGTTTTGCGCTCGAAACGAACGATGCTTTGAAAAATGCCAAAGAAAAACTAGAGCGAAAGAATTGTGATTTAATGATTCTGAATTCACTCGCGGATGATCAAGCCGGTTTTGGCTATGACACGAATAAAGTTACTTTCGTAACGGGCAATAATACGCACGAAACCGAGTTAAAAACCAAGAGTGAGATAGCCATTGACCTCCTCCAATTTATCAAGGAAGAATTCTTATGAAGAAATATTTGAGTTTGCTTTTCACTGTTTTTGTAATTGCCACTCAGTCGCAGGCGCAAGAACTCAATTGTCAGGTTGACGTAATTTACCCGCAGATTCAAGGGGTAAATCCTGCCATATTCGAACAAATGGAGAGTGACATTTTCGAGTTTATGAATAACCGAAAATGGACGAATGACAAGTTTTCAATCGAAGAACGCATTGAGTGCAGTATTGTATTAAACATCACAGAGGCCAGAGCAAGTTCGAATACCTATCGAGCTGAACTGCAGGTTATTTCATCACGTCCTGTATATGGCACCGATTATCAGACACCCGTGATGAACATCAGAGACGTGAATCTCACCTTCGATTATTTCCAGAATACTCAGTACAATTTCAATCCCGATCAATTCAGAAACAATCTCGTTTCCACCTTGGCCTTTTATGCCTACATGATCATCGGTTTTGACTATGACACCTTTGCACAAGAAGGTGGCACGCCGTACTACCAACAAGCACAGCGAATCGTGCAAAGCGCTCAGGTGTCTAACGCCCAAGGTTGGAAAGCGTTTGAAGGTGATAAGAATCGGTATTGGTTGGTGGAAGATATACTGCACCGAACCTTTGAGCCATTGCGGCAAACGCTATATACCTACCACCGAGAAGGCTTGGACAAGATGAGCGAAAAGATGAGGCCTGCCAGACAAACTATAATGAACAGTTTAAAAAACTTTGAGCAGATTCATCGGGTAAAGCCATTGGCCTACAATACTCAGCAATTCTTTCTGGCTAAGAGCGACGAGATTGTAAATCTATTTTCGGAAGCCGATCCTCCCGAACGAAATCAGGTCTATGAAGTCGTCTCGAAAGTTGATCCGGGAAACTTGGCCAAGTACGACCGGATGCAAAAAGGGAAATAGGAAGTGTTTACATCTTCATTTCCATCGTATATTTAATCCATGCTATCACATCTTTCCATTCGGCATTACGCCTTGATAGATCAATTGGAAATTGATTTATCCGAGGGATTGAATATCATTACCGGAGAAACGGGTAGTGGTAAATCAATCATACTCGGTGCACTGAGTCTAATATTGGGCGAACGTGCTGAAAAACGCGTGGTCAAAGAAGGAGAGAAGAAGTGTATCGTAGAAGGAGTTTTTACCCTGAAATCGGAAGACTGGAGGCCAAAATTTGAGCAGCACGACCTCGATTATGAAGTGAGTACTATTTTACGGCGCGAAGTTTTGGCATCCGGTAAAAGCAGAGCCTTTATCAATGATACGCCGGTTAGCCTGAAGTTTTTGCGAGAAATTGCTTTTGACTTAGTTGACATTCATTCGCAGCATCAAACCATACGTTTGAATGATCCCGATTTTCAGCTGAGCGTAATCGATGCTTTTGCGAAAACGGCGAAGAAAAAAAAGAATTATGAGGAGGCCTTTCGCATCTACTCATCGGCATTGCAAAAACTGCAGGATGCGGAAGAACAGCTGGCACAGGATAAGCGCGAGATGGACTTTGTTGCTTTTCAGCTGAAAGAATTTCAAGAGGTTAAGTTGGATCAAATTGACGAAGTAGAGCTCGAAGAAGAATACAATATGCTCTTAAATAGTGAAGAGATTGCGCAAAAGCTTCATGCTACAATTAATCTACTGAGCGAAGGAGAAGAGCCTGTTTTGACCAAACTGAAAGACGTGAAATCGCTTTTGGAAGGTCTGTCTGACTATTCAGCAGCTTACAAAGATTTGTCAGAACGATTGAAAAGTGTGCTTATCGAACTGGATGACATTACTTCTGAAGCCCAAGGGGCGTCCGGCGACATAGAAATGAACCCCGAACGGCTGTCGACATTAGATGAGATCCGCTCGGTCATATTTCGGCTGGAGCAAAAACACGGTGTCCAAGGAGTTGAAGGGCTAAAAGCACGACGGGATGAATTGGCGCAGCGTATATCGGGAAGCGAAAAGCTGGAAGAAGATATAGAACAGCTCAAGAAAGCGGTAGAAAACGGGAGTGAGGAAGTCAAGAAAGCAGGAGAGGAACTGAGCAAAAAGCGCAAGGCTTCCTCGTCTGACTTTTCGAAGTCTTTGGAATACCTCCTTGGTTTGCTTAACATGAAAAAAGCTTCTTTTGAATTGCATTTTGAAAAACGTGAAAAGCCCGCAGCGAGTGGCTTCGATAAGTTGGAAATGCGTTTCAGTGCCAATCCCGGCCGAACGCCCGAACCGCTGAAAAACGTAGCATCAGGGGGAGAACTTTCCCGACTAATGCTCTCCATTAAAAAGCTTTCGGCCTCACATGGACGCACCATTATTTTGGATGAGATCGACACCGGTGTTTCAGGTGAGGTGGCGCATTCCATGGGAAAGATTATGAAAGAAATGGGCGCGAACCGACAGGTGATCAGTATTACTCACTTGCCGCAAATTGCCTCGAAAGGTCAGACTCATTTTAAAGTATTCAAAGAAGAATCGGCACGCGAAACCGTAACGCGCATTGAAAAACTCAATGAGAATGAACGGGTAGAGGAGATTGCTCAAATGCTCAGCGGAGCCGAAACCACATCGGCTGCTTTAAACAATGCCAGAGATTTATTACTGGCCGATTAATCACGTGTGCCTTTTTCTATATTTGTCGGCTTAAATCAAAGAAGTCAGAATCATGGCCGAGAATCTACTCAAAGGAAAAAAAGGAATCATCTTCGGAGCGCTTAACGATATGTCCATCGCATGGAAAGTAGCTGAACAAGCACATGCACAAGGGGCGGAGTTTGTATTGACCAATGCGCCTATCGCATTGAGAATGGGCGAAATCAACGATCTCGCTAAGAAATGTGGCGATGCACCGGTTATTCCTGCCGATGCCACAAATAACGAAGATTTGGCCAAACTATTTGACGAAACGGCTAAGCATTTCGGAGGAAAAATTGATTTCGTTTTGCACTCCATCGGTATGTCGCCGAATGTTAGAAAAGGAAAGCACTACACCGAAACCAATTACGATTTCTATCACAAGACTTTGGATATCTCAGCGATGAGTCTTCATCGCGTGCTCAAAACAGCTTACGAAAAAGATGCGATCAATGAATGGGGATCAGTCGTAGCGCTGTCTTATATCGCAGCACAGCGTGTATTCCCCGACTACAATGACATGGCCGACGCAAAAGCTTTACTTGAAAGCATTACCAGAAGCTTCGGCTACCACTACGGGGCCAAAAGAAAAGTTCGGGTCAATACCATTTCACAGTCGCCGACGGTCACGACTGCAGGAAGCGGTGTCAAAGGTTTTGATGAATTTGTAGCGTACGCTGAAAGCATGAGTCCGCTAGGAAATGCAGGGTCGGAGGATTGCGCAAATTATGTGATCAGCCTCTTCAGCGATATGACCAAATACGTCACCATGCAAAACCTCTTTCACGACGGTGGATTTAGTTTCACCGGAGTATCAGAGGATGTGATTGGCAGATTCGCTAAATAGACCGCATCAATCGTCATTCTGTGAATAAATATTGAGCTACGAGAATCGAACTCATTCCAATTCGTACTCCGCTAATTCAGATTTCCATTCTACAGATTCAATCCGCTTAATTAAGGCAAGGTTCAGTGGCTTTCTGCCTTGACCTAATGGCAAGGCATAGGCATAGTATTGTGTCAGAAAACGCGCCGGAGCAACCATAATTTCTTCTTGAAATTTCAATTCTATGATTTTGTAGCGCAAAAGAGGTTCATCGTACACAAATGCATCTATTTTTCCTTCCGCCAGCATGTTTAATGCTTTGTCAGTACTAGCCACTCGTTTTGATGCTATTTTTTTAAGCTCGAGGTAATCATGCGAAGTTGACCCGGCTATGGTGGCAACCCGCGCATCCCTCAAATCCTGCAGGTCGCTAATCTCCAATGAGAGCTGGCCTACGGTAAGGGAAGAAGCAATGGAAGCAGTGAACCCACTAATGATAATAATGGCTGTAAACATCCAAATAAGCGCTACGATTCTTCCCCCAATGCTACGCGGAGATCTATCGCCGTAGCCCACGGTGGTCATTGTAACGGCACTCCACCAGAATGAATCCCACAAACCTCTCGCGTTATTTCCAAATTCTTCTTTGTTGTGCTTTCTTTCAAAGATCCAAGCCAGAAAACCAAAAATCAATATAACGAAAGCAAGCAGCGCAATGGCCGTCCAAAACTGCCACGAAAAAATGTTGAGTAAAAGACGGACAAAAGGGCTCTTCTGCTCTTTTTTTACGGCTATGGCCAAGTTGGTAATAAAAAAAGGCTGGGTAAATTCCATCTTTGCCAGTCTTTCCGGCGTCACCGTCAGTGGATTTATAGAGATGTCGACCTCATGGTTTTCCACAGCATTTAATAGGGATCCAAGATCCGGAAACGGAACGTATTCATAGTTAACGTTTAAATCAGAGGCAACACGTTCCCACAAAAAAATGCTTAAACCACTGTACCCGTCTTCTTCTTCATTTTGAATGATAAATGGCTCGCTGACCTTTATTCCTACACGGACTGCTTTGCCCGTCGGAAACTGAGGCACCGAATCCGGCAAAACGGCCTCTTGACCGGATGAAAAAGATACGTTGAGTAAAAACAATAGACCGATAAGCTGTAATCGCATTTTATTGGTTTAGTTGAAAGGTTATTCACTTGAGATTTCCGCGAGTTCTTTTAGCATCATCGCCGTAGCACCCCACACCGTATGGCCAAAAATATCAAAATACTTCACGTCTAACTCGGAGTTGGTAACCTGCACAAATATTGGCTTCTGCTTAATCGTGCTTTCTTCCAAGATCAGCTCCAGGGGTGCTTCGATAATTTCCGCCACCTCGACGGGGTCTGGTTTGAAGTCAGGTCTTTTTTTGGCGTAAGCTACAAAGGGAGAAACTAAGAACCGACTGGGGGGGATATAAACTTTCGACAAAGCACCGATTATTTCTACATCTTCCGAAAGGATATTCATTTCCTCATGGGCTTCTCTCAAAGCGGTATGTATCAAATCACGATCAGTTTCTTCTCTTTTTCCTCCCGGAAAACTGACTTGGCCACTATGGGCGCCTTTGTAAGTATTCCGAAGCATCAAGGCTATATGGGGAATCTCATTCTTCGGATAGATCAGGGCCAAAACGGCTCCCTGTCTGGCTTGAGGATCGATCTTCTCGATTTCCGAAACCTTTGGCCTTATGTAATTGATCATCTTACTGTGGGCGCTCCACCCGGGTAAGGGCTGAGTCAAGCCGTGCTGTATCTTCGAAATGAGTGCATCCACGCAACAAACTTAGTTTTTTAATAGGTTTCTTTTCTTGAACAATCCAAGTCTATATTTGTGCTATGCCCGTATATGGCTTAGATCCCGATTATTTGTTTTTTCCCAACCCCGAATATGCGCGTGAGGACGGATTGCTGGCTATTGGCGGCTGCCTGCGTGAAGATTGGGTGTTGAGGGCCTACGAGCAAGGGATTTTTCCGTGGTTTAATAGTGGCGACCCCATTCTTTGGTGGAGTGTTGATCCCAGAAGCGTTTTATTTTTTTCCGAATTACATATTCAGAAAAGCATGCGCCCTTATCTGAATTCCGATAAGTATAAATTTTCGATCGACACGGATTTCAAAGGTGTGATGAAAGCCTGTGCTAACGCTCCGGGCAGAGGGCAGAACCAAACATGGATCAGCGAAGAAATGACGGAGGTCTATGCCTCGCTTCACGAATTGGGCCTGGCCCATAGTGCTGAGATTTGGGAAGACGGAGAGCTGGTAGGTGGTCTCTATGGCGTAAGCTTAGGACGAGCATTTTTTGGCGAAAGCATGTTCAGTAATAGAAAGAACATGTCAAAGTTGGCCTTTATCCGACTTAGTCGTTATTTGGAAAAGAAGAATTTCGATTTTATAGATTGCCAAGTTCCGACGCCTCATTTGACCAGCTTAGGGGCCAAAAACATTTCCCGAAAGGAATACTTAGAGCGGCTGAATAAATCATTAGCACCTGAATCAATCATCGGTAAGTGGAAGGCTTAGTAAACCTTGGAGATCTTCTCCATCGCAGCGAGTTGATCAGAGGTGATGGGTTTTGAAAAGAAGCTTTTCACAATTTCGTATGTATTTGCTCGATCAAAATCGGCTTGATTGATAGTAGAAGACAGAATACATACAGGTGCCTTGATTACCCCGTCTGCACATAATTTTCCATACTCATCTAAAAAGTCCCAACCGTCCATGATAGGCATATTCAAATCCAGCGCTATCAAATCAGGCATGTGATCTGCAGTAGGGGCAAGATTTTTCAAAAAACTAAGTGCTTCTGATCCGTTTCCCGATTCGTTTACAATTTTCCCACCTTCAAATTTTTCGATTTGCTTTCGAAAAATAAACAAGAAGGTCGAGTCGTCGTCAATGACCATAACCTTCATAACCTCTCTTTTATCAATCTCTAATGCTGTTTTATTTGAAACTTAAATGACTACTTGCTTATCAGGCTTACGGTAAATTTAGTGCCTTCTCCAAGTTTACTCTCAACTGAAATATTACTTCCTAAGGCGCTCAATTGTCTTTTTACGAGATACAGACCTAATCCTCTTCCGTCAGGATTGGTGTGGAATCGCTTATACATACCAAAAATATTTTTCCCGTGTTTGTCCAAATCTATTCCTATACCATTGTCATGAAAAACAATTTTCACATGATCTGTAAATCGTTTCGAGGAGATGCGAATATAAGGCTGTACATCTTCTCTGCGGTATTTTATGGCATTTGAAATCAAGTTTAGAAACAAATTTTCTAAATGCGATCTCTCGTACTTTACGTGATCAATTTCAAAATGAGTTTGAATTTGGAAAGCGCTTGACCTTATTTTCTCACTTAATTGAATTTCGATGCCCTTTAAAACTTCCTCTAAATTGACTGTGCGAATGTCAAAATCTTCTTTTGCTCTCACCCGCAGGACTTGATGCATTTCTTCTAAAGTCAAGTTCAGTTGTTCGACGCTTTTCGAAAATTTTTCTACGATAACCGGATTAATTGCGTCTGTAGGATCCTCGTGGTTGTAATGTTCCAGAAGTCCGCTCAAATTTGTCACAGGCGCTCTCAGGTTATGGCTGGCTAAATGAGCGAATTCTTTGAGTTCATCCGTTTTTTTCTCCAAAGATGCCACAGCCTCTTCCAATTGATTTCGAGCTTGAATTGATTCGCTGATGTCCAAGGCAATACCGAGTGTGAAATCGCCGCGCTCATCTTGAAGTACGCAGGTATTAATGGCCAAAAAGCTCGTTTCACCACTTTTGGTCTTTACCATCAGGTTATAAGATTTTGGCGAATAGTCTCCGCGTCCTCTGGCTTCAATCGCGTGATGAGCCTTATCATCAGCTTCTTGTATGATTTTGTAAATACTAAAGTTTGGAGAAGTGAGATCACCCGAACTATAACCTGTCATTTCGGAAAAACGCTCATTGGCATATTCAAATTTATCTCCTCTGAGAATGTAGAACCCACCGAAAGCATTTTCTACGAAACTTCTGAATTTCTTTTCGGTACGTTTCGTTTCTTCCATCGCCCTGTAACGCTGTATGCGCGAGGAAGCGATGGAGGCGATGGATTCCAGAATCTTTGCGTCTTCTTTGGAAAAATAGTCCTTCTCAGGATGCTCAGAATCAATTACACCGATCAATTCATTATCGGCTATAAGCGGCACGGAAATTTCGGACATGCGTTGTGCATCATCCATAACGTATCGAGTCTCTTTGGAGACATCGTTTACGATAACGGTTTTCTTGCGTGTGGCTGCTAAACCTACTATCCCTTCACCGAACGTGAGGCTTATCGGATCTACTATGCTATTTCTTAACTTTTTCGGATTCTTCGGACCGTAAGCAGCCCTTTGCTTAAGCAAGCCATCTTTTTGATCCACCAAGTACACGGCACAGTCTACGAATGAAAGTTTGGCGATGGCCTCGGCAGCTATGGTCTGTGCAACGTCCACCTCAGTTTCGGCTTCGAGCAGCGCCATGGAAAAAGCGCTTATTACGGAAAAGTGATGCTGGTGTTTTATTTCTTCAGTGATATCCGTCCCATAAACATCTACTTTTTGGCCATCCTCTCTAGGGCAAAAACTAAAATTGAAATAGTCTTTTTGAACTTGAATTGTACGCTTTTGAACCTTTCCTTTTTCTAAGGAATCCAAAGCAGCCTTCTTAAAATCATCAGGGAAGATAATTTGATTTCCTTTGCTACCGGTAGTTTTCAAGACTTCTTTGGCAGCTTGATTAGAATAAAATAATTCACCCCCATCACCTATGGTCAAAACCGGATTTGGATTCCGGTCGGGGTAAAAATTGATTTCTTTTATTTTATCGAATTTCTGCATGCTTGAATTGATCTCGATTTCGAAAAATCAAGATTAAGATCTATGAAAAAACCCAGGTCCTGACTTAGAAGACTCGCAAGGTATTAATCAATCTGAGGCGATTCCAAAAAATTAGATAGAGAGGTCCTGATTCAGGACGAATGAAATATACCTTTCTACAAAAGCCGCAGGAAAAGGATGCAAGGTCAATAAACAAGCAAGTGATTAATGAGTGAAAACAAATTTAACCGTCGATTGAACACCTTCAGAAACCCAACTTGCGATGTAGATTCCATTGTCTAATCCCCCCTGAAGGAAAAATCGATCTGTCCCTTGGTTGAGCATCACCGAAAATACCTGCTTACCAGTAATCGAATATATACGAAGTTCGCCTTCCATTTGGTCAGGGTTTTCGACGGTCAGTTCATTTCCGGTTTGATAGATCTTCAAATTGCTCCGCTCAGAAAACTCCTCAGCGCTGGTGGTTATTAACCCCAATGCGGTCGAGGTTGCCGTGGAAAAAGAGGAGCCTTCGTAAGCTATTTCTCTCGTGGCAGGATGAATCACATAATAACGGGGTGTGCCCAATTCCAGCCAATATTCCGTTTCATCTATAAAGGCGAATATGCTTTCTCCCCAATTGTAGGTGCTACTCCAATTAGCTAATTCTCCGCACGTAGGTATGGCCGAAGAATATGTGTTAGTCATAGCCGCCCAAACGGCTACCAAATCTTCGTTCGCATTGGCAAAATCTCTCACATTGTCAGCTTGACTGTGACAAATTGTGCAATCAAATCCTTTGGAGGCTACAATTAAAGGCATTCCCATATCACCAACTTCATAAATGCTCAGAGATTCTCCGTCGCAATTCGTTTCCGTTCGATCAGCTATTTGGCCAATCAGCGGCGTCGCCAAAACCAAGCACAGAATATTTATCAAATTTTTCATGTCGTTGCCTTTTTGATTAAAGGTACGTCAATGATTACTCTGACTGTGCGAATCTCAGTCATTCTTAAACTCAGTGTCGCGTCGCCGACGCATAAACGCCGACTTTTGCACAGTTCGCTTCAATGTATTTTTCGATTGCATCCAAGCTTTGAAAAAGCTGGTCAAAACTTTCGATGACGAAGTAGGTGTCTTGAATGACCATGTTGTCATACTCATGTTCCAAGACTCTTGCAACGTCAAACTCTAAATGAGCAGGTTCTTTTGAGAGACTATACTTGGTCTCACCGTGGGATGACAGAATTCCTGCTCCGTAAATTTTTAATTGACCACCTTCTTTTATCAATCCAAATTCGACGGTAAACCAATACATTCTTCCCAGCATCTCAATAGCCTTGGGGTTTCGAATGTATTTCATCCCGATATCAGCCAACCCCTTAAAGAACGCACAGAAAGTAGCGTTGCTCAAAAGTGGAACATGCCCGAATACATCGTGGAACATATCCGGCTCCTCCAAGTAATCCAGCTCTGACATTTTCCGAAGCCAAGTGGTGGCGCTAAATGTCTTATTCGAGAGCAATGGAAAAAATTGCTCGTTCGGAATAATATTGGGAACAACGGTAAGTTGCCAACCGGATTCTCGTGCGAGAATGCTGTTTACTTCTCGAAAGTCAGGGATTTTGTCACCTCTGAAATTTACGGTGTCAATAGCATTTAAATAAAATTTAGAGGCAAGGTCAGGT
>JGI12048J13642_10088181_pt1 | contig 15350 bp, 6 predicted proteins | sample ElkSlonscriptome_16_FD_13642 | JGI IMG/M metagenome (IMG submission 13642)
GGGAGGGTTTTTCTATGTCCGGTATACGACATCCGAGCGTCAGAGGCAGCTTCACTTTTGTCTCGACCGTCGCAGGATTTCTTTCCTGCCCAGGCTGGCCCCTGATCAGTCTGAACTTTTACACTCATCGTGAATTAAAGTTGTCTCACTATCGTTGACACATTCCGCATTCCCCGTTCGCCTTAGCTGGGAGCACGCAGATCCGAGCGATGAGGCGAATCCGGCGGGAAACAATTCCTGGAAATCTTTCCGGCTTTCGCGCCCCGGATTAGCTCTCTGCAAGCCTAGCTATTATGCTGGATGCACCCCTCTATCTAGCGGGGGTTCGTTTTCTGTCCTTTTGTAATGCAAAGATGAATTTCGCGGATTCGTTTACCGATTTGGTCAACAACATGTTCGTCGGGCCCGTTTGGCCCGCTTCGATCTTGGTGTGCCTGCTCGTTGCCTACACTGCATTGGCAATGATCGGACTGCTGGACTTCGGGTTCGATGTTCCTGAAGTCGATCTGGAACCTGGTTTGGATCTTGATTTGGACGTCCCTGATCCTGGATTGGATGTCGATGGATCGATGGCCGAGTGGGATTTCTGGCACGGAATTGGCGCGATATCCGCTCGCTGGACCAATTTTGGCCGCGTCCCCGTGATCGTTTGGGGCGGCATCTTTGCGACCATTTTTTGGGCGGTGTCGTTTTTGATGTGGCACGGCTTCGATTCGAATCGCTACGAGCCAGCGGTGCTAGCGAGTATCCTGCTTTCGATTCGCAACGTCGTGATCGCCGTCGCGGGAACCAAGCTAGCGACCGGACCTCTTGTCGGCTCGTTTGCCAAAGGCCCATCATACGACGAAAACCATTTAATCGGTGCGACCTGCGAGGTTACGACGACGCAGGCCACGCCCGAATTTGGGCAAGCGAAGTTTCGTGCGGAAGCGGCACCCCTCTTATTAAACATTCGTACCGATGGACCCTCGATCCCCAAGGGGACCGAGGTTTGGATTATCGGTTTTGACAAAAAGACACGCATCTACAAAGTCTCTCTTCACCCTTCGGAGCAAACATCGTGAATTCACTGTTTCTTCTCGCTGCAATAAGTTGGCCCCAGTTTTGGATTGTGGTCGCGGCAATTTTGCTAATCGCTGGCATCGCGGCGATGATTACTTTTAAGAAGTGCTTCATCATCGTTGGCCCCGACCAAGCGATCGTCAAGTCGGGTTCGGGAGGATTAAAGGTCTCGACGAACAACGGGGCGTTCATCATTCCGCTGTTGCACCGCTACGAGTTCATGGACTTGACGCTGAAAAGCTTCGAGATCGCTCGGCAGGGCAGTGAAGGCCTGATTTGTAGAGACAACATTCGAGCGGACATCAAAGTCGCCTTCTTTATCCGTGTCGACAGCTCGAACGAACAAATCAAGGAAGTCGCCCAATCGATTGGTGCGAAACGATGTAGCGAGATCGATACGCTTCGCGAACTGTTTGATGCCAAGTTCAGCGAAGCACTCAAAACCGTCGGTAAGCAATTTGACTTCGTCGATCTTTACGATCAACGCGACAAGTTCAAAGAAGAGATCCTAAAAGTCATCGGTACCGATTTGAACGGCTACCAATTGGATGATGCAGCGATCGACTATTTAGAACAAACGCCGATCGAAAAGCTTAGCCCGAACAACATTCTCGATGCCGAGGGTATCAAAAAGATCACCGAGTTGACCGCTGGCGAAAAGGTCAAAGAAAACCAGTTCACTCGTGACAAAGAAAAAACACTTAAGAAGCAAGACGTCGAAGCGGAAGAAACGATCCTCGAACTCGAACGCCAACGCGTCGAAGCGGTCGAAAAACAAAAACGTGAAATTGCTGAAATCACGTCTCGCGAACAAGCGTCTGCTGCCAAAGTTCGCGAAGAACAACGACTCGAATCCGAGCGAGCACGGATTGCGACCGAAGAGGAATTGGGCGTTGCCGAAGAAAACAAATCTCGACAAGTCCTGGTCGCGCAGCGGAACAAGGAAAAGACCGACGCCGTCGAACTCGAACGAGTCAACCGCGATCGCGACTTGGAAATGACCGAACGGCTACGAGTCGTCGGCGTTGCCGAAGTCGAAAAAGAAAAAGCGATCGAGGTCGAAAAGCGAAACATTCAAGAAGTGATCCGCGAACGAGTCGCCGTCGAACGAGCGGTGGTCGAAGAACAAGAGCGGATCAAGGATACCCAGGAACACGCGGCAGCCGACCGGCTCAAGAAAGTACAAGTGACCGCAGCGGAGATGCGCGCCGAAGAAGAATTGATTCGTGTTACCAAGCAAGCTCAAGCGGAAAAGGATGCGAGTACGTTGTTGGCCGAAAAGGTCCGCATCGAAGCGGAAGCAAAACGTGATGCCGCGGAAAAGGAAACGGCTGCGACCAAGATGCTCGCCGAAGCGGAAGCTGCACGGGCCGCTGCCGCTGGATTGGCCGAAGCAAAAGTGCAAGAAGCCAAATCGGTCAGTTTGGAAAAGGAAGGCACGGCCGAGGCAAGCGTTTTGGAAAAGAAGGCGTTGGCCGAAGCCAAGGGTATCGAGGCTCGTGCAGTGGCGAACCAGAAACAAGGGTTGGCCGAAGCAAATGTCGATTTGGAAAAGTATCGCAGCGAAGCGATCGGTATTACCGAGAAAGCCGAAGCGATGAAACAACTCGACGGCGTCGGCAAGGAACACGAAGAGTTCAAACTCAAACTCGACAAAGAAAAGGCCGTGGAAATCGCGGCGATCGATGCTCAGCGTGGGATTGCCGAAAGCCAAGCGGGCGTGGTTGGCGAAGCACTGCGGGCGGCACGGATCGATATCGTCGGTGGCGATGGCGAGTTCTTCGACCAAATCACTTCTGCGGTCAAAGGTGGCAAGGCAATCGACCGATTCGTCTACAACAGCCGCGTGGCAACCGATATCAAGGATACTTTCTTTGATGGAAATGCAGACTATTTCCGTAGCCAACTGAACGAGATGGTATCCAATTTCAACTTGGACACCGACGGCGTCAAAGATTTGTCGATTGCCGCGCTGATCGCCAAGATGATGGGCATGGCGAAGAGCGAGGATATCCGTAGCCAATTGACGAGCTTGCTCGGGGTCGCCGGGACAGCAGCGATTGCGGACAAAAAGGCCAGCACGATGCTGGAAGCCAAAGTGGCGAAGACCAACGGCAAGAAAGGGTAGTCCACCATGCCGGATACCCCTTTAGCGGCTGGCACCTACGAGGTCCTTCGCAATCGTCTGCGTGAGGCGGCAACCGACCTGCGCGGACGATTGAAGCGACTCAATGAGCAGCGTGCCTCGGTCTTTGGCAATATCGAAACACGTTTGCTTACGACCGAGCGGGTGACGACCGAGCACAACTGCATCCCTCGCGATCTGATTTCGATCGGCGATCGATTCATCTTTGGCTACAACGTCCAATTCGGATTAAAGACCGAGATTGAACTGCAGGACGTCTTTTCCGTCTACCAATTCCGCGACAATCGCTTTCATGAACACCCCCTCGATTTGATCGGTGACAAGCGTTTTCGAAACGATTTCCACGAACTGTATCGGTTTTACAAAGATACTCGGTTCGCACGTTTCTTTCGATCCGGACCGATGCTGCACATGGTGTTCCGCGTTGGCAAAACGCCGCGTGACATCAAGAGTTTCAAATGGCGGATGGCAGCCGATTCGATTGAGTACATCGACAATCGCAGCGAACAAGAAGTGAAAGTGCCACCCCAGCACGAGTTTCGCTGGGAACGGACGACTCGTGATCAGCATCACTACGGAACGCATCCGCATATCTCGATTGACGATCGCGTATTCATTGAAACCGTCGGCGGCGATCTGACGATCAAAATCGAAAACAATACCGAATCGGGCGAAGGCATTTACGCCGAACCGGTCGACCATGCGGATCAGAAACTTGACGATGCCGAAATTCAATACGCCATTGTCGGCAACTTAATCCTGATGAAGGTGCGTCCCTATCAAGAAACAGCAACTCGCTATTTGGTCTACAACGGAAAGATCCAAAGTGCGATTCGACTTGATGAGATTGCGCACGCCTGCGTGATGCTGCCGAGCGATCAAGGTTTGATTTTCCCCGGCGGCTACTACTTGCAGACGGGCCAATGCAAGCGGTTTGAGCACGGGCTTGGCGACATGCAATACCAACGCACCATCGCGTCGAGCAATGGCGAAGATTTCTTGTATCTGTTCTACAATCCCGAATCGGGAACCTACGTCCAACTCGCCTACAACCTGATTCGGCAAACGGTGGAAACACCGATGATTTGCAATGGGCAAACGTTCTTCGAAGCAGGCGAAATGGTGTGCTTTAAAACGAACAACGAACCGCAGAAACACCATGCGATTCAAGTTTGGCAAACGCCGTTTACGACCACTGATTTTGTATCGGAGAATCAAACCGATTCGATGCTCTACAAGATCGGTAACAAAGAGATCGTTCGCGGCATGGCCGAATGTAGCGAGCTATTGAATCTGATCGACAAAGATGACAATTACGATGGCTTGTACGTCGATTTGGTCAAAAATTCGGCCACGGTTCTCGATAACTATTTTTGGATCGACAAACCGGAAACCGAGCAATTAGGGGAACCACTCCGCAAAATTCGGGACGCGGCTTCGGCAGCGGTCGACGAGTTTGAGAAAGTGGTTCGCGTCCGCCGCGAAACGGAATCGGCAACCAAGAGGGTAGAAAACGACGTCGCGGATTTGATGAAAGCGATCGAACGGGGACGCTTCACGTCGATCGATGATTTTGTCGAGTCACTCGCGAAACTACGGCAAATGCGTGGCGCAGCTTTGGCTCTCAAAGATCTTCGCTATGTCGATGAATCGATTGTCGAACGTCTGGAAAAAGAAACGGCTGAAAAAGCGGATCGGATCAGTCGGCGTTGTGTCGACTTTCTACTCACCCCCGGATCGCTCGATCCCTATCAGGCACGTGTCGATGAAGCGGGTGAAAAGGTCGTAGCCGTCGAATCGGTTGCCGAAGCGAAGAAGCTGGGGGAATCGATCGACGAGAGCGCTTCGCAATTGGAGCTATTAACCGAGACGGTCAGTAACCTTCGCATTGATGATGCCACGAAGCGAACGGAGATTATCGACGCGATCGGGACCGTTTTCGCGTCGCTCAACCGAGTTCGTAGTGCGCTCAAGGCACGAGTCAGCGAACTGACCAGCATCGAGGGACAAGCGGAGTTTGCATCGCAGCTTAAATTACTTCAGCAAACCACCGCAGGTTATTTAGATGTTTCCGATACGCCAGCGAAATGCGAAGAGTACTTGACCAAGATTATGGTCCAATTGGAAGAGTTGGAGGGTCGGTTTGCCGAGTTCGATCAATTCGTCGTCCAGTTGGCTGAGCGACGCGAAGAGGTCTATGCGGCGTTCGAATCTCGTAAAGTTCAGCTCATTGAAAAGCAAAACCGAAGAGCGGAATCGTTGGCATCGGCCGCCAGTCGGATCATCAAGGGGATCGATTCGCGTGCCCGAGCGATGAAGTCGAGCGAAGAAATCGCCGCGTATTTCGCGGGCGACTTGATGGTCGAAAAGGTCCGCGACATCATCAGTCAACTTGGGGAACTTGGGGATGCCGTTCGCGTCGGGGACCTCGAAAGCCGACTCAAGACGATTCGTGAGGACGCATCGCGACAGCTAAAAGATCGACAAGATCTCTACGAAGATGGTGGCGATGTCATCCGCCTTGGACGGCACCGCTTTGCCGTTAACACCCAAGCACTCGATTTGACAACCGTGCTGCGAGACGGCGAAATTTGTTTGCATCTGACCGGAACCCAATTCTTTGAACCGCTGCACAACGAAGCTCTCGCGAACGCCAAAGATTTGTGGGACCAGGAGCTTATCAGTGAGAACCAGAACGTCTATCGCAGCGAGTTTTTGGCTGTCGATCTATTCGAGTCGACTGGCGTTACCGATTCAGCGTCGATCACTTCTAGTTGGATGAATTCGCAACTGTCAGACCGATTTAGTGAAGGATATTCTAAAGGGGTTCACGATCTCGATGCGATCCAGATTTTGCAGTCGCTCGTTGAACTAAGCGGATCGATCGGTCTACTGCGACATTCTCCATCGGTTCGTGCAGCATCGTTGTTTTGGTTTACCAAGTTGCTCGATGCAAAACAGCGGAAAGGGATGACCGATTGGATCGCGGGATTCGCGAAATTGGCGAAAGCGTTTCCGCAAGCCAAGCCTGCCGTCGAATTTCGTTGCCGGTTGAGTGAGCTTGCCGAAGCGGACGCTCAGGGGTGGAGACCACTTTTTGCGCAAAGCGTTACACCCGAGTTGATGGCGGACTACCTGTTCGAGCAATTTGTCGAGTCGCCACGGCGACCGGTCGTCAGTGGTCGGGCAGCTGATCTGTATCACTCATTTAGCGAATCGCTTCCCGAAGCCGACCGCGAAAAACTAGTAACCGCTTCGATCAAAACAAACGAGTCGTCACCCACCTCGGCGTACATTTTGTCACGCAATTGGGCCGATGCATTTTTGAGTAGTCACGACCATGGCGACGATCTTGATCCAGCGGTTTCTTATCGAAATGAATTAGCTTGGCTCATCTACACCGCTGGACCGACTTCGATGAAAATCGTGAAAGCAGGGATTGCGAAGAAACTCGAATCGATGGCGGGGAGCCATCCACGGATAAGCCGCGGGACAATGAACTTGAACTACCACGAGCTTCTGGATCGTGTCCGACGCTATCGCTCCGACGTCGTACCGCGTTATCGAAAGCTTCACGAAACGAAAAGTCGTTTGGTAGACGAGGCCCGAGAATCGATGCGTCTAGAGGAATTCAAGCCGCGTGTGCTGACCAGTTTCGTCCGTAATCAGCTTCTCGATGAGGTCTATCTGCCGCTGATCGGCGACAACTTGGCAAAACAGATGGGTGTCGCGGGTGCCGATAAACGGACCGATCGCATGGGGTTGCTATTGTTGATCTCACCGCCTGGTTACGGAAAGACCACGTTGATGGAATATATCGCAAACCGTTTGGGAGTGGTGTTCATGAAGATCAACGGTCCTGCGATCGGCCATGGCGTTACGTCGCTCGATCCAGCGGAAGCACCCAACGCAGCGGCTCGCGAAGAGGTCGAACGTTTAAACTTGGCGTTGGAGATGGGTGACAACGTGATGCTGTATCTGGATGATATCCAACACACGCATCCTGAATTATTGCAGAAATTCATCTCACTTTGCGATGCGACTCGAAAGATCGAAGGGGTCCGCAATGGAAAAACGCGGACCTACGATTTGCGAGGACGCCGCGTCGCCGTCGTCATGGCCGGTAATCCATATACCGAAAGTGGGGAACGCTTCCAAGTTCCCGACATGCTCAGCAATCGCGCCGACGTTTACAACCTCGGCGAAATCATCGGCGATTCGGCGGACGCATTTGAAATGAGCTATCTAGAAAACTGCTTGACGAGCAACCGTACGTTGGCACCGCTATCGACGGCGCCTCCGGAGGATGCACGAGCGATCATCCGCGCCGCAGGACGCGATTCACTCGAGGGGATCGAGCTCGAAAGCAATCTTTCGGTCGATCAAGTTCGTGAAATGTTCGAAGTCATTCTAAAACTTTTGCGAGTTCGCGACGTTGTATTGAAAGTCAATCGTGCTTACATCCGAAGCGCCGCCCAAGCGGATGCCTACCGAACCGAACCCGCATTCAAACTTCAGGGCAGTTATCGAAACATGAACCGCATCGCCGAGCGAGTTGCAGGCGTGATGAATGAACGAGAACTGCAAACGTTGATCGTTAGTACGTATGAGCAAGACGCGCAAACCTTAACGACCGATAACGAAGCGAACGTGTTGAAGTTCAAAGAGATCATGGGAATTTTGACGGCAGAAGAAAAGGAACGTTGGGATGCGATCAAGTACGCCTATGTGGAAAGCGTACGGATGCAAGGAATGGATAGTGAAGATCAGGCAGGCCAATTGATGCGTCAGTTAGCATCGATGCGAGATGGCCTTGAATCGATCCGGCAAGTGATCTCCAAAGCGATTGCCATTGGACGCGAGGGAGCGGAGGAGCGGATGGATACACGGCTCGATTTGCTGCGGCAAAGTCTATCGGCATCCGCGTCACAGTTATCCGACACGTTATCAGCAACCAGCAAGAACCTCGAACAGATCAGCACGCAGCAGGCACTTTCGCCGCCCGAGCAAAAGGTGTTGGTCCAATACCGCGTGCCGCGAGAGATTGCGGAGTTAGTGAAAGGCCAATTCCATTTAATGCAAGAATGGCTACGTCCTTTGTTGACGGAATCCTTAGACAACAGCCGCGACTTGGAAGGTCTCAAAAAACAGCTCGAAAAAATGCTCCAGCAATACGATGACGCCGAGGCGTCGTTCGAGCCAAGAAAGACACTACCGGACCGTTAGACTGCGTGCCCAACGGGCCGCGCGTTCCCATCGATGGTTAGAGTCCTGGTTTCAGCCGATTCTTCCCAACGTGCAATCCAACGAACTTTGTTCACGAAATGGGTTGGGTATTGAGTGCCAATAAAGTCTTCGCTCGCGAATGAAGCGAACAAGTCATGAGCAGCAAGGATCGGGAGCGAAAGTTGGACCGAGCCAATCGGTGGACGCTATCCGCTCGGAGAGCAGAGCGACACTTGGGGCGAAGCCGCCACCAACTGTTGTAAATTTGATCTTTTTGGTCTAACTTCAATTCCGGTGATTCATGGCAAACCGTTTCTACTACTACACGAAGGCAACCCTTGACGAACTCGCCAGACCCAAAGTCGCCGTTTAAGCAAGACACGACAGCCAATTCATGTTGCAACAATGAGGGTAGAGCGAGCGAGTGCTGCCATCCCTCAATCCATCGCCGTTCGTTTGTGCAACTTATCGGTGCGACTGCGGTCGCCGCAGGTGTTGGTAGTTCCTCGCGAAAAGTGTTGGCGGGGCCGTTCGATGAAAATGAATACCGTCAAGTCATTCCCATCGATAAACGACTTGACGAGGATTGGGTTCGCTCGCTATACGCAAGAGGCGAAAAGCAGACATGGTCTGAACCCAACGCCCTGGCCAAAATCGGGATGCCGGTCGGAGGTTTTTTTGCAGGCACGGTGTACTTGTCTGGCAATGGCCGACTTTGGTATTGGGACATTTTCAACCGCGATGAAGAAGGTGTGTTGCCGCGGGAAGGAATTCCAATTGAGTTGGCCGTGCTATTTTCAGAGAACCGCAAACGCGTTCTCCGTACACGCGACGGCCTAAACTATGTTTCGCCAGCCAAGCTGACTCAGCCGTTCGAGATTGGCTTCAATCTATCGGTCAACGGAAACGATCGTCCCATCGATGCGAGTGGTTTTTCAACCGTGACATTCAATGGAAAGTACCCAATAGGTGAAGTGGATTTCTCGGACCCCAACTCGCCGGTCTCTGTGCAACTCAACGCATTCTCGCCCTTCATTCCACTCAATGTCGACGACTCTTCATTGCCAGCAACGGTGATGAGTTACGAGATAACCAATGAAAGTGATCAGAGCGTTCGCATTAACATTGGCGGACGGATGCAGAACCCGGTTTGTCTCAAGTCTGCGAAATTGTTCTCGGGTAAGCTGGTCAACTCTAGTTTCTCAAACGGTTCTTGTTCGGGAATCGCGTTCTCTGCGCTGCCACCCGAGGAATCGAATGCCTCCGCGGCACGCAACGATATTCCAATCACAAGTTTTGAATCGGACAGTTATGGCGATTGGGAAACAACCGGAAATGCGTTCGGTGACGGACCGATTGCAAAGCCAGATGTTCCTGATTACCAGGGTGATCTTGGATTCGATGGACAGCACGGAGTCAACTCACATGCAACCGCACCGGGCGCGAATACTGGTGAAAAGGATAGACAAATCGGGACACTAACGAGTCCTCCTTTCAAGATTGAACGCAAATTTATTCGTTTCCTGATCGGTGGAGGGCGTCATACCGAAAAGACTTGTCTGAACCTGATTGTCGACGATCAAATCGTCGCTTCGGCGACTGGCAATCATTCAAACAAGATGTCCACTGGCAACTTTTCGGTCGCTACGTTGGAAGGACGAATTGCCACGCTTCAAGTCGTTGACCAGCATACAGGTGCTTGGGGAAACATTGGCGTTGACCAAATCGTACAAACCGATACGCAACCGGTATCGAACGGAAAACTTGAACTGCAATCCGATTTTGGTACGATGACACTTTCGGCGATCGCTTCGGGTGCGTTAATCGATCTGCGAACTTCACAAGAGGGAAAGACAACGAAAGCCGAGACGGAACTGGGCAGCCCATTAGTGGGGTCGGTTTCACAATCGTTTTCGTTGGCCGCGGGTGAGACTCGCACGGCAACCTTCTTAGTGACGTGGCATTTTCCAAACTTCTTTGCTCGCGGACTCGGATCGAAGGTAGAGCATTCTTATGCCGTTCGACATACGGACGCCTTGACGGTTGCAAACTACGTTGCCGACGCGTTCGAACGACTCTCATCCCAGACGCGGCAATGGGTCGACACCTGGTACGATTCGTCGCTTCCCTATTGGTTGCTCGATCGTACGATGGCCAATACATCCACCCTGGCCACAACGACTTGCTACCGACTTGGTGATGGTCGCTTTTGGGCGTGGGAAGGAATCGGTTGCTGCCCTGGAACCTGCACTCACGTGTGGCACTATGCGCAGGCCGTCGGTCGGTTGTTTCCTGAGATCGAACGTGATACGCGAGAGCGGGTGGACTTTGGATTGGCACAGCATGCCGATGGAGGGATCGGCATGCGGGCGAACCTGACCAACAGTAACCGTGCTGCACATGACGGTCAATGCGGGCGCATTCTTGGTGCCTACCGCGAACATCAAATGACGACAGACGATCGATTTCTTAAGCGAAATTGGCAAAATATCAAAAAGGCGATCGAGTTTATGATCGCACTCGATCCGAACCGCGACGGCATGATCGAAGGTGCTCAGCCGAATACGCTCGATGCCGAATGGTTCGGAAAGATCAGCTTTCTGGCATCGTTGTATCTTGCGGCCTTGCGAGCTGGTCAGGCGATGGCGACGGAGGTCGGTGACGACGACTTCGCAGCACAATGCAAACGGATTGCCGAACTTGGGGCGGAATCGATCTTGGAAACTTACAATGGTGAGTTTTTTGCGCAAATCGAAGACCCTGCCCATCGAAAAGATATCGGCATCGGCCCTGGCTGCTACATCGATCAAGTGTTCGGTCAAACATGGGCGCACTGGGTTGGCCTTGGCTATTTGTTCGATCGAGAAAAACAATTGTCGGCTTTGCGTTCGCTTTGGAATTACAACTTCGTTCCCGATGTCGGCGTGTTTCGACAAAACTTTGTCCATGGTCGTTGGTATGCGATGGCGGGTGACGCAGGAACGATCATGTGTTCCTGGCCGAAGGGTGGCGAAAATCCCAACTTCGCAAATCATTGGCAGTACGGCTATTTCAATGAGTGTATGAGCGGTTTTGAATCACAGGCGGCCGCGCACATGATTTGGGAAGGCATTGACCAACCCGATTTATTGGAACACGGTTTAGCAATTTGCCGATCGATTCATGATCGCTATGATGCGTCATTGCGGAACCCCTACAATGAAATTGAATGCAGTGATCACTATTCAAGGGCGATGGCCAGTTACGGGGTCTTCCAAGCGGTATGTGGATTTGAGTATCACGGTCCCAAGGGGGAAATCGGCTTTGCACCCCGGATTTCGCCAGAGAAGTTTTCCGCCCCCTTCGTTACCGCAGCAGGCTGGGGGACGTTCGCCCAAACAATCACGGCCGGGCAACTGACGGCTGGGTTGCACTTAAAGTGGGGAAGCTTACGGCTAACGACATTCGTAATCAACGCGAAATGGGTCCCTATCAGAGTCGATGCGGAAGTCAATGGAGCGAAGATTGCTGCGGACGTTCGTAGCGAAGACGGGCGTACGGTCGTTGAATTTGCTACCGACTTGGAACTTGAAAATGGCGACCGGCTTAGCTTGATGCTTTGCTGAGAAGTACTCTCATGGCATGTCGGAACGAGATTCACGAAAGAGCCAGGAAAAGCTTTGGCAAAAAGAGGTACGGTTAGAAGGTGGAAGGTTAGAAGATTGGTTCATGTAAATTTTGCCGACTAAAAGATTCCCAAAAGGGATCTTCCGTTGTAGGCGGGGCATTTCGTAGACTTCCAAGGCCACTTCGAAATCCTCGGCTCTCGCCCATCCGCTTCTGAATCATTTTTCATGCCCGTTCTGATTAGCCGCTCGCCGATCGATCCATCGAGTTCGCTTCAGCCTTCTGGTTCGACAACGGCTGCTCGCAATCCGTCGGTAACCCGTTCAAACCTGCACGCCAGTTTAGTAGACGGGGTCAGTTACGGCGCGATGGTGGGCTTGGGAGAATCATACTTTGCTGCGTTTGCTTTAGCAGTCGGACTCGGAGAGATCTCCGCGGGAATGGTGGCGAGTGTACCGCTATTTTTTGGGGGCGTCGCACAACTGGTCTCGCCGTGGGCCGTCCGTCGACTCGGCTTTGAACAAGCCTGGGTGATCGGCTGCGGAATCGTCCAAGCGGTCAGCCTTTTGGTAATGGGAATCGCTGCAATTCTTGGCTCGATTTCCCTCGCATGGCTATTATGCTTTGCGTCGGTTTATTGGGCTAGCGCGTTGGCAACGGGACCGGCGTGGAATACGTGGATCGAAGCGATTGTGCCCAAACAAATCAGGACCACCTATTTCGCACGGCGAACAAAATGGGCCCAAGGAACAACGTTCGCCGGCTTGGTCGCTGGCGGCTTCGTGCTACAACAAGCAACCGTCCATCATTGGTTGTCTTTAGGTTTTGCTTTGCTGTTTTTTTTGGCGTCGGCGTGCCGATGCTTATCGGTCGCCATGTTAATCCGCCACCGAACGGAAATTCGCATGAAAGATCGCAGCCTTACCGCAGAGTCATTTCACACGGATCGTTCGTTGACGGTTTCGCAGCATCCCGCCCGACGACTCGTGTTGCGAGCAGGAGCCGGCAGTCGTGCCGAGCCATCAGCGAAACCGCTGGGCATATCCGCACTTCAGTTACTAGCCTATTTGGTGGTGGTGCAAGGGATGGTCCAGCTCAGTGGTCCCTACTTCGCCCCCTACATGCTCGAACATCTCGAATTCTCCTATGACCGTTACGTATCGCTTATCGCTTTGGGCTTTGCAGCAAAAGTGGTCGCGTTGTCGTTCTGGGGGCGATTTGGACGTCGCTTCGGTGCCAAACGAATGCTATGGATTGGAGGCATCGGGATCGTGCCAATCGCATCGCTTTGGATCGTCTCGACTCAGTTTTGGTGGCTAGCGTTCGCCCAGATCCTGAGCGGTATCGTTTGGGGTGCCTACGAACTTGGATTCTTCTTGTTGATCTTCGATGCGGTCCCTGCATCGAAACGAACAAAGATGCTGACTTATTACAACTTTGCGAACTGCACCTCTTGGTGTATCGGCGCAGCGGCTGGCGGTGCCATTTTGTCAACGTTTGGAATGAACCAGCAAGCCTACTGGATCCTATTTGGTGTCTCTTCGATCGGTCGACTTTCTGCATTAGCGTTGTTGATCGGGTTGCAACCGCCACGCCGCATGTTCAACCAAATCGTGGTTCGTGTGTTAAGTGTGCGAGCCAACGGTATCGGGTTAGACACGCCCGTACTGCCGAGTTTAGAACGAACCGCACAAGAGCAGCAAGCGGCATGAATCGGCTTAACAGAACGTCCGGCTTAGGCAGCCAGCTCTTTACCGTCCCGGCGACGAGGTTGTGCAGCTTTTAAGTTGTTGCGGTAAATCGACTTTGCGGCAATGGAAAGTAGAACAATTGTCCCAAATTGTTCCGGGCAACATGTTGTATAAGCTGTGAAGAAACAATGAGGGACAATTGTTTTACTTTTAAGCCGGACGTTCGGCTAAAGCCTAGACTCCAACTCCGTTCCTTTACCAGGTTGGCTTGGGTTCCTTTTTGCTCGGATATTTTACTTTCTCATCGCCACTGCGAGTAAAGAGAGCATACAAGACATCGCGATGTTTGGCGGTATCGAGCCAAGCCACGGAACCAGCGACGAGACCAACGAGTGTCTCTGGTCCAAAATTTCGTCCCAGCTTTGCTGCGGGATCGTCGGGGTCGATGGCAACGCCGCCTGGCTTTGTCCAGATCTCGGCTCGATCTTTGGGGATTTCGAACAACATGATGGTGTCGAACATTCCGTCGCTAATTTGATCGAACGTCGATTGACCATCGTGAAACGCCATCGCTTCACCGTAGGGAACGGCGACCGTTGATTTCGTACCAATCGGCTTCGTCGAATCGACTTGATACTCCTCGGGCATCTGCGAAATCAGTGTCTTGTTGTGAGGACTATCCCATGGTTCATCCATGTGAAACTGACGCCATAGATCGAGGTTTTTTGGGCCAAGAAATGGTAGCAGCTTGACTCGCCAACTGAGCAGCGGTTTGCCTTCGTCATCCGTCACCGTCGCAGGTGGCAATTCAGAGAAAGCGGAATGATGATTGTGAATCGCCAGCCCCAAATGCCAAAACTTCCTAACGGCACTCAAGCGATTTCGGTTCTCGATCCAGGGATCCAATTTGCTTTGCATCCAAGTTTCAGAGAGCTCAATCGTTGCGATTGCCGGGCCGCTCCTATCGACGGGAGCGACATCCATTAACTCGGCTGCGAGGGAGTCTCTCAAAACGGCTTGTACGGAAGCAAACAGTTTTCGGGAAGCAACCAATTGCGAAGCCCTGATGCCTATTTCTGCGGTTCCTTCCTGCAGTGAGTTCATCGAAAGAAAGACGGAGGAAACGTCAGCCAGAGATTTCACATCAAAATCGACATGTCGACTTACCGCTTCTTTCCAAGTTTCGGTAACGACACGTTGTTGATCTTCGCTCAACGCCAAGACAACTTGGACGGCCTTATCAGGTATACGGCTAAACGCTTTCTTGACAAGCGACTGCTTTTCATTTTCGAGCAACTGCTTCAATCGTTTGATCGTTGTTGGCATTGCCAAGACAATTTGGCTATGCAGGGTTTCGATCTCTAGCAGCGAATTCGCAGTTATTCTTTGAGTGTCGTTATCCGTCCAATCGTCTGGCTGCTGGAATACGACAAACGATGTCGCTTCGGGATAGTCCGCCAGGGTGACAACAACATAGGCTTCCTTCATTTCGGTCTCCGCCAGAAGTTTCCAGATCGGAGGCCGCATGGAACTTGGCAAGAAGCCCGTCAGTTCGCTGAGCCGTTCGATTGTGGGCTTGTCGATCGAACTGGGATGCAACTTGGCAACCACAATGGTTT
>JGI12048J13642_10316824_pt1 | contig 15350 bp, 10 predicted proteins | sample ElkSlonscriptome_16_FD_13642 | JGI IMG/M metagenome (IMG submission 13642)
AAGCATGCGTAGCGACGAACGACCTTCGAGCCGACCGCAGGACGAATTTGCTCGCCTGTTTATTCAGAACCAAGGGCGTGTATACGGGTATATTGCGACCCTGCTGCCCAACCGCTCTGATGCCGAAGAGATTCTTCAGCGTACCAGTTTGGTGATGTGGCAGAAATGGGATCAATTCGATCCGAAATACGGTTTCGTTCCATGGGCTCGCGGGATTGCTCTCAATGAGATCCGCAATTTTCTGCGACGCAGCGAGAGGAAGAACGTACATCTCTCCGATTCACTCGTGTCGGTGCTTGCATCCGACGTCGAAAAGGAGCCAGCCGACGATCGCTTGACTGCGCTTCAGGGTTGTCTTGGAAAACTGGAAGATCAGCAGAAGGTTCTCTTGGAGCAGTGTTATTTGGAGTCGTTGGGGGCAAAGGAAATTGCCGGTACCCTCGGCGTTTCGGTAGATGCGATCTACATGCGAATCCATCGAATTCGCCGTGTGCTGGAGCAGTGTATTGAAAAACAACTTGGCGGATTGGGGTCAATAGGAGACGTCGAAGGATGACAGACAATCGAGCAAATGAACGGATCGAAGAGGAAGTGCGTCACCTCGCGGATCGGCAATGCGACAACACGATTACGGGTGAAGAGCTTGGCCGACTCGAACAGCTATTGAGCGACTCGCCTGAGTTGCGGAAACAATATCTGAACTGCGTTCGCCTCAATGCTGACTTGATGTGGCTGTATCGAACCGGCGACGGTGCGGCGAATCTACCTGCTTTGGAAAATTCCAGCGACGGGGCAAAGAACTGGCTCTTGAGTGAGCGTCAGGAAATTTCCGGCGAGAGTGAAAAAACGGTTTGGCGGTTGCAGTACCGATTCCTCAAGTTCGGTCTCGCTTTAACAACCCTGTTTCTGGTCGCGTTGACGGGGGTCTGGATCGGTCGCAGTGCTTCGATGAGTGAGCGATCCCAAAGAGATGATGAATCAAAATTGAAAAGCTCGAGTGACGAGGCTCCGAGTAAAGCATTGCCATTCATTGCCACGTTGATGAGAGCATCGAACGTTGTCTGGTCGGAAACGGGAGAAGCCGTTGATGTGGGGGATCGGGTGAGTCCTGGAGAGATTTGGCTGGAGTCGGGGGACGCGGAATGGCTCTTCGACTCAGGTGCCAAACTGGTCCTCTCCGGGCCATCTCGCATGAACCTGCAATCCTCTCTTGCCGCACATCTCGAATCGGGAGCGATTGTCGCTCATATGCCAGAGAGTGCGATCGGTTTCAAGCTTAGCACCACGGCAGCGGACTTTATTGATCAAGGTACGGAGTTTGGTGTCGTCGCGGAGCATGGTGGGCCTGCCGAAGTTCATGTGTTTCGCGGTCAAGTCGACGTGCGGACCAAGAACAATGTAAACGCGATCGAAGTGTTCACTAAAGAAGCGATGCGAATCGAATCGGCAGCAGGAGCCGGCAAGACCATCGCGTTTTCGAAAGTTCCGTTTGGCGGTCTTGAACAGCGGGTCACGTCGCCAGTCCACTGGGCAGTCGACGAAGGCGGTAATGACCACTTCTATGAACTCGTGGTCTTGAAGAAACCGATCACGTGGCACGAAGCAGCCGTTGATGCAATGGGAAGACACCATAGCGGTCTGCCTGGCCACTTGGTCACTGTCAATTCGCAGAGCGAAGATCAGTTCTTAGTCCAAACCCTAATCCGTGAATCTTCCGCGCGAGGCGTCTGGATCGGCTTGACCGATGTGCTTCGGGAATCCGATTTCCGCTGGATTACCGGCGAACCAATGGAATATGCGAATTGGGCGACCTATCCCGAGCAACAGCCCGATAATTACCTTGAAGCGGATTGGCACGGCGGGGAAGACTATGGCATGTACACAACTTTTCCTGGGAAACAGCCATGGGCATGGAACGATCTGAGTGTCGATAGCATGCACGAGAAAGTGTCAGCCTACATTGTCGAATATGAACCCCCGATCGATGCTTTGAAGGACCGCAGTATGGTACTCGAGCCGATCTGTTGGGAAACGTCCGATGGCGGCAACGGACATCACTATCAATTGGTCTTGTCACTCGAATCGGTCGATTGGGAAACGATCCGCCGCCGCGCTCGGAATTTCAGCTTGGGAGATTCGATGGGATACTTGGCGTGCCTCGAAACCGAAGAAGAACGGGACTTTGTTGTTCAGCAGATCCTTCGTGTCAGTGGCATTCCTGAAAACATGATCGGCTTGTCGAGCGGGCCTGATTCGAAACTCAAGTGGGTCACGGGGAAGCCGCTTGAAGGGATTGAGTTTGGGAAACCCTTTCTGCCTACCGGGCAAGTTTATGGATTAATGTTCTGGGATTACAAAACAGGTCGTTGGGATATGCAAACTCGATCCGTTGAAGCATTGCCAACCGGTTGGTTCGGCTACCTCGTGGAGTACCCCTAACCTAGCGATAAGATGAAAACACAAGTTGCGCGCATCCGGATATGCAGCGATACAGCCGTAGCTTGCGTACGCCCTACATTCCATTATCACCAATAACAAATCCGTTCCTGTTCCTTCTATGGAGTTAATCGATGCATAGCCGCAAACGATCAAACGGTTTCACCCTTGTGGAACTACTCGTAGTCATTGCCATCATCGGCGTTCTTGTCGGCCTACTTCTGCCTGCGGTCCAGGCGGCCCGCGAGGCGGCCCGTCGGATGAGTTGTAGTAATAACTTCAAACAGATTGGTCTCGCCCTGCACAATTATCATTCGGCATACAACCAACTCCCAAAGCATGGGTCTGGGACCGGACTCGCTCCTGGCGCAGGTGGTTGGGGCGATCCGACCCCAATCGAAGCTGCGGCCCATGAAAGATTGAGCATGTTGGTGGGAATCTTGCCTTTTATTGAACAGCAAGCACTTTGGGAGCAAATTTCCAACCCCAACACCGACTTCATTGCGAATGCGCCAGCCCTCGGGCGGTGGAATGAGATGGGGCCGGTACCGCAAGATGAATTCGACTACATCCCGTGGATGACCGAGGTCAATAGCTTTCGTTGTCCAAGTGATCCAGGAAGGGGAGCGCCCGCGCAAGGACGCACCAATTATGGGCCATGCATGGGTGACTCCTGCCACGCGAGTCTGGCGCATGGCTGGAGCAGTTGGACACTCGCACCCATCAGTTCCACCGACGCGCCATTCGTGCGTGCGGCTGATCGCGGTGTATTCGCCTTTCGGCGTGCCTCACGATTCCGAGACATCCTCGATGGACTTTCCAATACCATTGCCATGGGCGAAATCACCTCCGAACTCGGTGACCGAGACATCCGCACCGCAGTTTCACTTGGAAATGGCGAGGACAACTACAGTATCGGTGCGAGCATGCCTCAGGCGAATCCGACTCACTGCGCTAGCCAGATAAGTCCCAATCGGCCACGATTCTGGTCCGACGGAACCGATGGTGGAACACCGCCACCGTTCCTGGTAAACGGTTATCCGGTAACGCGGGGGATGATGTGGGCCAGCTACCTGCCGTCGGTCCAGCAAGTGATGACCATCCTGCCTCCAAACCGCGAGTTATGTGGTCCTAATCTGGTCGTAGTCCCTGGCGTCTACGGCCCAAGCAGCCAACATCAAGGTGGATGCCACGTACTGATGACCGATGGCGCTGTCAAGTTCATTACGGATTCGATCGAAGCGGGGACTTCCAACGCCCCCGTGATTAGCCAACCTAATAACCCTGGCCGGCAAAGCCCGTACGGTTTGTGGGGTGCCTTAGGAACAAGGGCTGCGAAAGAAACGATCCAAGAACAGTTTTAGTTTTTTCCACGCAAACTTGGTTGGTCGCTCCGCAGGAAATACGCAATATATCCTGCGGAGCCGGGCGAATGCACAACGTTTATTCTTACTATCTACAAGCGTCGATAAGGCAGAGTCATGCTGAAGAAACTGATCCTACTAACTGCAATTCCGGTACTAAGCTTGCCTCTATCGGGTTGCGACGATGACGGAAACCGAGTCGTCGAACAACCAGATGAGCAGCAGATGCAAGCGAAGAAAGCAGAGTTTGCGGACTTTCAGAAAAAGATGGCCGAGCAATCGCGATTGTCGGGCCAGAAATAAGCGACTTCCATCACGTCAATCTCGAATCGTTGGTTAGATGAACAAACCGTTACGTCTTAGCATCCTTTTGACTGCTACCCTTTTCTGGTCAGCTTGCCGATGTGAGCGAGCCCCCGCGATCGACGGTGGCCAGATTGATGAGTACACGCAGCACATCGCTATCAAGTTTCGTGATCCCGAATCGGCTCGATTAGCCGTCGTCAAGATTGCACCGCTCTTCAACGATCACAAACGTGCTGTTTCTTGTCGCTGGGACGACAATTGGACCAGCGATAACGAGGCAACCCGAGACTTAATGGAAGAGTACGGCATCTGTGGCACGTGGTACTTGAACGATCGAGAATTCTCCCCAGAAAACAAGCCAGCCGACTATTTGCCGGTAGCGAAGCGGCTACTGCGGGGCGGCAATTCCGTTGGAGGTCATTCGCTAACTCATCCGTTCCTCACCTACTTTCATAATAACCGTATGTTTGCCGAGATGTCCGGTGTTCGCATCGTATGGGAGTCGGCACTCGACAAACCGGTTAGTTCTTACGCCTACTCGTTTATCGATTTGCGACCGGAACCGGAGGGTAAAGCCGTACTGCAGCGTTCCTTGGACACTTTGCAACGGGCTGGGTATCACCATGTCGCTGAATACATCAACTTTTTTGACGACATTGACGTCGTGCATGAAGTGAGTCCAATCATGCCGCCCGAAAACAACTCGTTCGATGTCTTTAAAGAGGCGGTCGAATGGGCTTACCATGATGAGCGACTGACCCAATTATTCCCGATGATAACCAATTCCATGCATGCCTGGTACGGAACGTCGCGTTTGCCGTATGGATATGACGAATTGAGAAAACGATTGGAAGTATTGTCAGCACTCGATGACGTATGGCATTGCAATCAGAACCAATATGCTGCTTATCGTCGCCAATTCCGTCATGCAAATTTAAGAGAAGTCGACCGTTCGGGTTGCACGCTGAATCTCTGCCTGACAAGACCTTCTTTGCTGGACCTCAATGACGCGATGCCATTGACGCTCTCCATCGCGGGCGTCGAGCGGGATGCGATCGAGACAGTGGATTGCGCGGACACACAGGTTGACATGTCGAATCGACGCCGAGACGACGGCCACTTGTTTCACCTCGGTCATAGTCGGGATCAAGCATTGCCTCTGAAAATCTCGCACCTTGCTAATCCGACCAACGCTTCTAGCTGGGAAAGACTGCCAACCGATCCAGATTTCCCAAACCTTAGCGGAGCGATTTATGTGAACGAGGGACATGTGAACGAGGGACAGATCAATTTGCGGTTAGCTTGTGACGACAGACATTCGTTAAGCGATGTCCGCGTCGTTTGGCGTGTTCCCATTGGTTGGAGCGTCGACACAGTGATCGAGAGACCGGAGTCCCTCGATGGCAATCCGCTGACGCTTTCTCAACCGTTGATCGCCGTTGGTGAACAAGACAATCGTTGGGGGCAAACCCCGTTCGCAGCCCAAGTGGATTTTCGAATGAACGGAAAACCGGGACGAATACATTTCACTTGCCAAACGAACGGTGAAAAGCCGGATGATTCTCTACCTTTGGATGGTTTTGCCTTGCTTGGACCCATTCCAAACGATCAATGGAACACGGCTGGGTTCGTTGAAAAGGTCCAAAAGGAAGGAAGTTGCGAACTCTGGAGATCGGCAGGTGATGCGGAATGGAAATGGCGAATCGATTCGCAAGATGGGTACATCAACCAAGACTGGCTTAATCCCGAATACGTGCGAACGATGGGTACGTGGGACCACGTCTCGCCTACCTACGTGATGCGTAGCCACGTCCATTCACCAAAGGTTCAAACAGCCCGAATTCTAACCAGCCACGAAAAACTTCGAACTCTATTGGTCAATGGACATCCCGTCGACTCGGACAGGTGTCGAACTGCAGGCAGGTGAGAACGAGCTGATCATCGTCTACCCTGGGGCGACGTTAGGCGTCGAAACCCAACGTCTGGCAGGATGTTTCGTTCGACTTGTCGATCCCGAAACCGGTCAACGGCTGCGTGACATTCGCTACCGTGCCTATTGATCGTTCCATGGTAGCTCCTTTCCTTTCCTCTCCCCCACCTAAGATTTCTCAACATGCGAACTCTCATAGCACTGTGCTTTCTTTCGTCAATGCTGGTGCCAGCGTATAGCGGTCGCCCCGAGCTTTGGCTCGGCCATTACAATCCCGAGCGACTAGGGACTCTCGGGTTGGAGTGGAATCGAGCGAGCGAAGTAACCGATGGCGTTGAGTTTTACGTCAACATGATCGCCTACAAAGTTCCCAAGAAGGACTTGGCAACCTTTTGTAATGACCTTCGTGAGAAAGACATCGAGGTCGGCGTGAACGGCGGCTACTTCGATTGGGTTTCGCTTCCAGACGAATTCGGAAATCAATCGCCCGATACACCGATCCAAGAGCGTGTCCGGATGGATATGAAGGCTGGAGTCGGTGTTGAAACGGCCCAAGTCGAGATGAAAAAACTAAAGAATTTGATCGACGCCGCTGGTGGAATCGATCTGATTACTTTGGACGGTCCGATCCGAAGGCTGCTCTATCCCGGAGCCGATACGGGACGAACAACCGTTGAGGGCGATGCGCAGGGGTTTGCCAAACAATCCGAGGCTGTTGAGGAAATCATCGAATACATGCGTACTTGGCGGAAGTCGCATCCCAACGTGCGATTCGTCATTTTGACGAATTTCCCGAACTGGGGATGGCGAGGTGACGTTGCTTACTGGGCCAGCGGTCCCCAGGGGATGTATTGGGGTGATTACAAGCCGGCAATCGAATCGTTGATCCGGCGGTGCCAAGAAGCGGGCGTGCCACTTGACGGCATCAGGGTGGACAACCCCTATGAATTCGCTACCGGTCAGTTTGAATTGCGAAATACTAAGTGGCCCGAACCGATCAAGGATCCGAAGACGGTCGATTGGTTACCACGCATTCTTGAACTAGAAAAGATCACGCGGACGGCGGGTTTGAAGTTTGATTTGATCGTCAACTCGGAATATGGCGGCGCGACTTCAAACCAAGCTTTCGCCGAGCGATCACTGGAATACCTCGATCTCTACCATCGCAAAGGTGGCAGACCCGATCGATACATTCTCGAAGGCTGGTTTCAATATCCCGATCAGCTTGGCCCCGATACCCAGCCTTTTACGCTAAGTCATACGGTCACTGAATTTGCTCAGAGGATCGGTATGCGATCCATGGAGCAGCCTTCCAGTTCAGAATGACTTATTTCACCCTCTCTTGTCGAATCATGAATACCAATCACATCGCGTTATCCACGAAACTTCGTCAAACACCTAGCAAGAATCGTGTCGCCAGTCTTCACTCTGAGATTGTGATGGCATGGGATGTCATCGCACTCCGCGTGTTGTTCGGTTTGGCAGGCCTGTTCCTCTCGGTGGATTTCTGCCAGTCGCAAACACCCAAAAATGATGACCCCAACCATTCGAATGTGCGGAGCAGTGAGAATCGAAGAGCACCCGATGGCTTTTTGACCGTTGCGATGATGCAAGCCACGCCAGCAGGAAGCGATCTTGAGAAGAACTTTCAGATTGCAGAATCCTATTGCCGCCAAGCAGCGGCCAAAGGAGCCGATATCTTGCTTATGCCAGAAATGTGGAGTATCGGCTACCAAGGTCTAACACAGATGGACCCTAAATCGGTTGAGCAATGGCAAGCCCAAGCAATTCGTACGGACGGAGCGTGGGTGAGTCGGTTTCGAAAATTGGCGAAAGAACTCGACATGGCGATTGCGGTAACCTATCTGCAAGATTGGTCGCCAGCGCCGCGTAATAGTCTCACGCTCATCAATCGGAGGGGCGAGATTGTTATGACGTATGCAAAAGTCCATACTTGCGATTTCGGATTCGAAGTGGCATTGACGCCAGGAAAGCATTGGCAAGTGGTTGATTTGGACACGGCGGAGGGGCCCGTAAAAATCGGGGCGATGATTTGCTTTGACAGGGAGTTCCCAGAAAGCGCTCGAAGTCTGATGTTGCTCGGAGCCGAGGTGGTACTGACTCCCAATGCCTGCCTGCTCGATCCGCTCCGCCAATCACAGTTTCAGGTTCGTGCCTTCGAGAATGCTATGTCAATGGTCATGGCGAACTATCCAGCACCCCATCACAACGGACGCTCGGTTGCATTTGCCGCTTCGGGGGAAAAACTTGCTGAAGCAGAAACGCAAGAGCAGTTACTGATCGTTAATATCGATTTAGAGTCTGATCGTCGGCTTCGCCGCAATACTCTCTGGGGTCATGCATGGCGGCGACCCCATCGATACAAGTTGCTAACAGACGACCGAAAACTTGACGTTTTTAAAAGACAAGACGCCATGGGCGAAACGTTTGATGCAAACTCACGATGAGGTACCAACACCTCGTCGCTGAGCGTGTGGATAGGGACCACTATCGATCCTCCGACACACATCGAACGTGTGGACTTGAAGCAATTACGCATTTTTCCATCATTTTTTCGTTAGTCTCTACGCAGACAGCACGATTGGTAGATGACACCCAGTAATCCGGCAACTGCTTGGTGGCAAATTGTATTTGCCAACCCGGGCTGGATAGGTCTATCAATGGAGAAATACGAACAATGTTTCGATCAATCCCGCGGCTCTGTCTCTCTCTCGCTTTGATCCTATTGAGCGGATATTTGAATGAATCGGCCAATGCGGCAGTGGTTTACTCACCGTCTTGGTTTGACGGTTTTGATATTACAAGTGCAACTTCCACCAGTGACATCAACTTGGATATTGCTACTCGTCAGGGCGGCAGCCCAACGAACACTAGCTATGTAACAGCGGGCGTCGGGGCAGACACATGGAAGCACCAGATATTTAACCCAGGTCCTCTCCAATTGGCTGGCAATGCCGCCGTTCATACCTTAGTCTCGCCAGATTTCAGTTTTGACGGAGCGGCTGGCGGCGGCGTAAACGGAATGAAGGTCGAGGTTGTGATGGATGCCTATGCCAATAACTCAGGCGGTTCCTATTTCACTCAGTCAGCGATCACGGTTGGGGCAAACTCGACGGTGACACCCGCTGGGTCCGCAGGTGGCGGTTTCAGCGTCGTCTTCGTCGAAGACACGTTTGGCGGAGCCGGCAACTTTATCCAGACGTGGGATGGTGATAATTTGCTCGGCAATTTGATCGCGAATCCAGCAGGCGGTGGTCCCGGGTTCGTGCAAATTCTGATTGACGATCCAACCGACAATAATCCGTGGGACGGGATTGGTCAAACCGACGTTGAGGTTCTGGTCGATTCGAACAGTATTGGTAGTTGGACGGTCGGGGGTGTAGGCGGATATACGAGCAACTTCATAACCCTTGAGGGAAGCGACCAGAAGGTGGGTGCCGGTTTGGCGACGCACACGTTTGAAAATTTAACCGTCTTTTCTGGCGTTTCCGCGATACCCGAGCCGAGCAGTTTTGCCTTTTTGGCGATTGTCGGGGCGTATGGATTGCGCCGTCGCCGATCACGCTCAGCCCGCGTTGGTTGATCGTGACCGAATCGGTTGTCCCGTTTTGGATCGTTCGCTACATCGAGGCAGTTTATGAGGTATCGACAACGGCGTCAGTGCCGTCTATCGCGTCTAGAGAGATTGGAAAATCGCGTCTTGCTGGCGGTCGACTTTCCGTTGACTAATGGTAGTTTTGAGTCGCCAAGCCTCAGTCCATCGAATAGCTGGCACTCAACGGTCGACGGTTGGGCGGTGTCGGGGAACGTGGGGACTACTTTCGAGATACCAACCGCCAGCCCGTCACCTGCGAGTGACGGAGATCAGTATGTGTACGGCGATAGTGACCAGTGGACGCTGATTCAGCCAGGCCCACAATTGACGGCCAATACGCGGTATTTCATGACCGTGGACCTATTTCCACTCACCACGGACGCGACACGCGTGGACTTGACCATTGAGGACGCGACCACGCCGGCAATCCTTGGCCAATCCTCTTACCGGCCCATCTGGGATAGCGATCGTGAAGACTTCGAACTGCCTCAAGGAACTTGGACAACAGTCACCGTCGCTTTCAACACGGCCGCAGACCCAACAACCGTGGGTCATGAGACTTGGCTGCGGATCGACGGTGCCAGGTTGGCGATCGATAACGTCAAATTGTCTATCGATGATACGGTCCATGATTTCCACATCAGCTCTTCGGCTGGCAATCCAGCGAACAGCGGATTCTCTTCAGCCGAAGCGTGGCAAGACTTCGAGCGTTTGTCTCAATACTTGCCGCTGCTTCCCGGAGAAAAGGTGCTGTTGAAAGCAGGTGATCTATTCAGCGATGAGTTAAACCTTCGTGGAAAGGGGACGGCTACCGAACCGATTGAACTAGGCAAGTATGGAACGGGCCCTAATCCAATTATCCGCCGGTCTGATTTGAAACATGATGTCGGGGTGCTTTGGAACAATGCCAGCTTCGTCAACATTCGTCATATCGATGTTGAGCATGCCAAGTTAGGAATCTATTTAAGGTATGAGTACACGGACTTTGGCAGTCGTGATGTGTTGATCGAGCACTCGAATTTTCGCGATCTCTCCGACCCAACGCTGGAACCGAGTCTTAACAACTTTGAGTACGCATGGTCCGACGCCATCTGGGTCGGTGGGCAGGCTTGGGGGGCAGCCGAGTTCTCGACGCGATTGGAAAATTTGACCATACGACATGTTACGTCGGAAAACGCTGCACACCTCTTTGGCACAGGTTGGTATTTCCCAGATATCTACAAGAGCCGAGTCAAAAACTTGCTCATTGAAGACTCCGTTGCTTATAACAATTTTGCGGGCAGTTTTCAATTGTTTGGCGTGGATGGAGGCATCATCCGCCGCGTGCATGCTATCGGTGGCGGCGGAGTCGATACCTGGTCCGGTACGACTCTCGGATTCATCCAAGATTCAAAAAATGTTCTGATCGAGGACAGTGAATTCGCCTACATCGATCGTGCTCAGTCTGCGGATGGAAGCGGAATGGATTTTGAAGGGAACACGGAGAACGTGACCTTTCGTGGCAACACAATCCACGGCAACGCCGGTTCAGCCATTTTGATCTTAGAGACCAACGGCCCTCATACGAACTTGGTGATCGAGGACAATGTACTTTATGATAACGCCCGAGACCCGTGGAACAGCGAGATCAACAGCGAAATCCAAGGAAGCAGCGGAAGTACAGGCCGAATCGTCAACAATGGAATCTATCGTGGTGATGCCTCGATCAACTTTCTAGCACCCAATAGTGACTGGTCCGGATTCGAAGTATCGGGGAATCGTTTTCTCGAATACGACGACGTGCAATTGCGTCCGAATCAATGGAACTTCGATGAGGAAAACGACTTCGAGGATTGGACTGGCTTTAACCAGTGGGCGGATGCCTCGGTCTCCGAGGGTGTCCTTTCAGGCATCAGTACGGGCAACGACCCGTATGCAATCTCCCCGGCCACTTGGGTCAACACCACCGAGAAGCCGTATGCTTGGATAAGGATGAGTCAATCGGCCGGATCGATGGCTCAACTATTTTGGATCACGGAGACGGATCGTACTTGGGATGCAAGCAAGAGCGTTTTCTTTCCCATTACTTCGGACGGCCAGTATCACGACTACTTTGTCGATCTCGATCAGGCTGGTGCGGAAGGGGTTATTGTGGGGCTGAGAATTGACCCAGTCATCGTGAGTGGTGCGACGATGTCGATTGACTTTATCCGAATGACCGATCAAACGGATCCAAACCAAACGCCACCCGATCCACCAGAGCCGGATCCGCTAGAGTTGGTTTTTGCCGCCGATGCTGCACGTGACGGATACGTTCGAGAGTCAAGCCAAAACAGCGGAGTTGGAGGGACTGTATTTGGTGGTGAATCCACGTTTCGGATTGGCGATGACTCATTGAACCGGGCCTACCGACCAGTCCTTTCGTTTGACACCTCAGCGCTTCCAGACAACGCGATCGTCGTCGAGGCGACGTTGGGTATCACGCGCGTCGGTGACATCACGGGTGCCATTCCGATTGGAGTGGCTGAGTCCGAGTTCGGCGACATTTTGGTGGATCTTTCCACCCCGGCATTGGGCAATGACGTCAACCTTGAAGCGAGCGATTGGCAAGCGGTTGCCACACAAGATGCCGTCTCAAAATTTGCATGGCCAGCCTACAGCAATGGGATGACGATCTATAGCCGATTGGATGACCAGCATGCCGACCTGATCAACTTAAGCGGTACAACGCAGTTCCGAATTCGCTACCAAAATGATGATGATGGCGATTCTCAAGCTGATTACGTGCGATACGCCAGCAGCGATCACAGCGACGTGTCGATACGTCCGAGATTGACCATAAAATACAGACTTCCACCCGTCGTCGCCCCCAGAATCACAGACATCATCATGGCTTCTTCAGAGTGGAACTCGGACTTTATCGACCAAGTCGATGGTGGTGGGAGCGGCGAGGGAAACCGTCTTGGAATCTCGCTCAAGGGATCAGACCAGTTGCGAAGTCTCCCCTGGGTCAGCGGTATTGATCGAATCTATCTACAGTTTGACCGACCCGTCGGGAATTCGTTCCTCGGCGACAATCTCTCATTACTGGGATCGAACGGACTCGACTACAGTCCTATCACCGACATTGATTATGGTATCGACGGAGTCGACGTAGGATCGATCCGGTTGTCATCTGCGATCACAAACGACACGTTGCTTCTGACTGTGTTCGATACGTTGGTCAGCGACGAAGGGGTTTCGCTCGATGGTGAGTGGACTGATTCCGAAAGCGAAATCTCGGGCAATGGTACCGAAGGCGGTCAATTTAACTTTCGTTTCGATGTCTTGGTTGGCGACGTCGATGATTCTGGAGTCGTCAATTTTGGTGGCGACCTCTTTGCGGTTTATGCCAAAGTCGGTGTCACTTCGATCTCGTTGCAGGACGCCTATTTCGACATTACGCATGACGGTGCAGTCAATTTCGGGGGCGACATGTTCGCCGTCTACGCCATCGCTGGATCCGCTTTACCACCGACGCCTCCCTTGCCACCGACGCCTCCCTTGCCACCGACGTCAGCGGGAACTTACCTGATCGATAGGGCACTACGAATCGACAGCGATGAAGAGCCGTTCGTTCAGCTCGGTGACATGTTGCTTGATGTAAAACTCTTCTAAGGATGACAAAAAAGCTTGTAATCTAACATTTGGAAACAACAAACATGATTAATAGAACGACTGCTTTTCTGACTACGTTGAGTCTGATTCTGCTGCAAACTTCGAGTACAGATGCGGCGATCGTTGTCGATCTGGTCCCAGACAGTTCGGCGATTGACCTTGCGGGCGGATCCATTCCGGTCACCGTACGCATGACCGGTGATGCTGGCGACAATCTTACCGCTTACGACCTGTTCATTGATATTAGTGGAGTCGACTTGAACGCCACGGGTACTCCACCGGTCAGCATTTCAAATATCCAACCGCTTTCGCTTACCAATGGGATCAACTTTTTTACGCCTGAACTGCCAGCAGGAGGGGGCATTGACTTCGGTGCTCGCGGGGGCAGCTTCTCCGATCCCGAATCGATCGCAACCGGTTTAGATCTGTTTTCGTTTACGGCTAACTTCGCAGCTCAAAGTAGTCCTCAATCGTTCACATTCCAAATCGATGGGTTGGCCCCAGGATCGAGCATCAACCTCGGGTTTGGCCCCATCGACTTAAGCTCGGTGGAATTCAATCAAACAATGATTGACATTGTTGCCGTTCCAGAACCGGGTTCAGGCTTCGTCGGTGCTTGTATTCTTTCCGCGTTGTTTCTAGCAAGACGACGCAGCAACAACTCTCGAAGGCTTTCGGTCTCCCAATTGCTGTAAGTTGGCCTTCGAAAACGGTCCATCAAGAAACAAAAAGCCATTGCGTCGTTCGAACATTCGATTCTCCCTAAGCACTTAGAAAGAAACGAATACCCTGCTTGACACTTCAAAAAGGAATGAGATCGTCAAGCCCTTTAAGAATTCTTCATCATTTCTTCATGGAAACTGAATCCAATTCGAGTTCTTCCTGCCTACAATTTCGCCGCGCGGTCAAAAGCGTGTTATGATCCGCGACGACGAATAGCAGTTAACAAGGAATATTCGATGGCGATGAAGGCGGTCTTGATTTACGTGTCTATGGTTGTTCCGTTTGCGATGCACACAGCGGCGGCAGAGACTCAGTTGGTTGCAGTAAAGAAGTCGGCAAAAGCTTCCTCGCGACCTGTCGAACTGATCGGTGTGTTGCGTTTGGACGGCCATGTTCGCGATGCAAGTGGTTTGGATGAAAAGCTCGAAGACGGCTCCTATGCCAATTATCTCGGTGGGCTCTCCGCGATGGAGTACACGGGCAATGGCGATCGATTCTTGCTACTTGCCGATCGAGGTGCGGGGGATGGAAAAGTGTCCTACCCTTGCCGTTTTCACGAAGCCGATCTATCGGTCGAAGCTTCGACAAAGAAGATTTCTTTCAAGCTTATTTCGACGACGATGTTCCACAATCATTCCGGCGAATCGGTGGTTGGATCATTGACCGCTCATGAAAGAGATTTGCACACTGCGGACGGTCGGAAAAACTGGACCGCAATGGATCCCGAAGGACTTCGTTGCCTGGCCGACGGTTCGCTGCTGGTAAGTGATGAGTACGGCCCCCATTTGGTGATCGCCGATCGATCGGGACGCATCCAATCGGAGATTCAGCTACCCGAGCGGTTTCGCTACATGCTGCCCGAAAGTGGTCGCTCGCTTACTGGAATTGCTCCGAATCGGGGCTTAGAAGGTGTCGCACTGACGCCAAGCGGAAACCGGATTGTCGCCGTTCCCCAAAGCTCACTGGTGCAAGACGGAACGATCGAAGACGGCATGTGCTTTGGAACGCATTGTCGGTGGCTTGTGTTGGACTCTAGCAACCTATCCGCTTCCAATCCAAACGTAAAAAAACCTTTCGAAGTTGATTATCCACTCGAGGAACCATCGCTGGGCGTCAGTGAGATTCTGGCGGTTGATGAATCGCGATTCTTGGTGATCGAGCGTGATAGTAAAGACGGAAACGAAGCGAAGTACAAGAATATCTTCTTGGTCGATATTTCCAAAGCAACTGACCTTTCGGCGGTCGAGTCGATGAAGGCCGACGTGCTACCCAAGAACGTCCTTCCCGTTGCAAAAAAGTTATTCATCGATCTACTCAATCCCGAATTTGGACTGGGCGG
>JGI12048J13642_10456942_pt1 | contig 15348 bp, 10 predicted proteins | sample ElkSlonscriptome_16_FD_13642 | JGI IMG/M metagenome (IMG submission 13642)
CCCGAATTGCTCCTCCACCCGCTCGGCCGTGCCGTAGGTCATCAGCCAGGCCTGCTGGGCGTTGACGGGCGCGGCCACCGACAGGACAAGAAACAGGACGATGAGCAAGGAGGCGGATTTCAGGGACATAGTGGTTGGGTTATTTGATTATCTGGTTGTTTGGTTGTTTGGTTGTTGATTCAGATCTTCGGGGCGGGATCGCCGGAAATCGCGTAACGAAAATCCTTCAGGTTGCTACACTGATATTAACGACCCCGGGAAAGCACTACATGGGCAGAATGAAGTTCACGAATCGAGAAGGGATCACGCTTGTCGGCAATCTGGAACTGCCGCCGGGCGGTGCATGGCGGGCCACGACGTTGTTCGCCCACTGTTTTACCTGCAGCCGCAACATCAAGGCCGCGCGCAACATCAGCCGGTCGCTGGCCGCTGCCGGTTTTGCCGTACTGCGATTCGATTTTACCGGTCTTGGCGAGAGCGAAGGTGATTTCTCCGACACCAGTTTCTCCAGCAATCTCGACGACCTCGAGGATGCAGCGGACTGGATGAGCGAGGCGCTGGCCGCACCCCAGTTGCTGGTGGGCCATTCGCTCGGCGGCGCTGCCGTGCTCGCGGTCGCCGAACGGCTCCAAAGCGTGCGCGCGGTCGCCACACTGGCCGCGCCATCGAGCGCCGAACATGTCCTTGAGCAGTTCGGCGACGGCCTTGAGACGATCGAAGCGAAAGGCAGCGCCGAGGTCCGCCTGGCCGGCCGACCCTTCCGCATCCGCAAGGATTTCGTCGAAGATGCGCGAAGTCATTCGATCGAAGGCCGGCTGAGCAAGCTCAGGCGCGCCCTGCTGGTGCTGCATTCACCGCTCGACAAGACCGTGAGTGTTCGAAACGCCCAGGACATCTTTGCGGCAGCGCTGCACCCGAAGAGCTTTGTCAGTCTCGACAAGGCCGATCACCTGCTCTCCGACGAGGGCGATTCGTGCTACGCGGGTCAGGTTATATCGGCCTGGGCCGGTCGCTTTCTGGAACTGGACCGACCAGAACCCGTCGAGGGCGTCAAGGTGTCTGGAAAAACCGCCGACAAGTTTGTGTGCCGAGTGCAGGCCGGCCGCCACGAACTGCTGGCCGATGAACCCGAGCGGCACGGCGGCGATGATCGGGGTCCAGATCCTTACCGCTACCTTGCAGGCGCGCTGGGCACATGCACCGTGATGACGCTGAACATGTACGCCAGGCACAAGAAACTCGACGTCGAGACGGTGACCTGTGAGGTCACCCACGACAGAATACACGCCAAAGACTGCGACGACTGCGAAAACGCCAATCGCAAGGTCGACAGGCTGAGCCGAGTCATCACGATCGAGGGCGACCTGGACGAGGATCAGCGCCTGCGCATGCTGGAAATCGCCGACAGATGTCCGGTTCACCGCACGCTGGAAAACGACATCCAGGTCGAAAGCCGGCTCGGCTGAAGAATTCTCAGAACAGAGCCCTGGCCGTGTCGACCGAGACGTCGCCGTTTCAGTCTCCGGATCCGGAATCCGGTTCGTCCGACGATTCGGACGCTGACTCGCCGTCGTCGACGGTCTGGAAATCGCGCAGGATCACGTTGCCGCCGCCTATCGCCTTGTGCAGCCGTGTTTCGAACTGAACGATCTTGTTGAAATCCCAGCGCTCGTCACGGAAGAATTGGTCGCCCGACACGAATGTGCCGTCCCGGCCGGTGACATAGACAGCTCGATTGACCCCAACCCTGGAGCCGCCCGAAGTGCTGCGTGCCAGCATGCGCTTCATTTCATTGGAGGTACGCGGTATCGCCACCTCGTCGCCGTATCTCGGCTTCAGTTCAGATTCGAGAATCTCACGAGCAACCTTCCGATGCTCGTCGGTGAACTGGTTCCAGATATCAGTCGCGACTGCAGCGTTCTTGGGATAGCCGCGTTCCGCAGAGAGCTTGATCCAGGCCCAGCCTAGCAAGGGATCGCGATCGACGCCGTCGCCGTTGACATACATCATGCCCAGGTTGAACTGCGCGAGCTTGTCGGCCCAATGCGCCGCCAGCTTGAAATTTCCGACCGCGGCTTCGTAGTCGCCCTGGCGAAAAAACATGTTGCCGCGCTCAAGGAACTGCGTCCCGGGCGCGTTCTGGGCATAGTTGTTGTAATTGACGACCTGCGCACTCAGCACGCCGGCATTTAGCGCTGCCGCCAAAAAGATTACGACTATCGAATTTCCAACTTTCATATCAACCCCGCCAAGTTTGTACCAGTACTGCACGGTCGATATTACCCATTCGGCATGAAAACCGCATGGGCTGAAAGTCAGGGAGACCTCGCAGAACCGGTCGAGCGTGAAACCTCAGGCGGAGATGTGCTCATCCTGGCCGAGTTCTTCGTCTACTTCGGACACTGCAATGCGCGCCAGGCCGATCAGTTGCTCGTCTTCGCCCAGGCGAATCAATGTCACACCCTGCGTGTTGCGTCCCAACCGCGAGATTTCTGCCGCCGCCGTCCTGACCAGCGTGCCGGAGTTCGAAGTCAACATGACATCGTCGTCCTCGGAGACCACCAGCGCGGAGACCAGATCGCCGTTGCGGCCCGAGGTCTGGATGCCGATCACGCCCTGCCCGCCCCTGTTGTAGACCGGGAAGTCTTCGAGCGCCGTCCTCTTGCCGTAGCCGTGGGCGGTTGCCAGCAATACATCACCTTCGTCGGCCACCAGCATGGAAACAACCTGTTGTTCGGGCTTTAGCCTGATCCCGACCACCCCTCGCGTCTGGCGACCCATGGCGCGCACGCCGGATTCCTGAAAGCGGATCGCTTTGCCGGCCGACGAAAACAGCAGGATATTGCGCGTGCCGTCGGTAAAGGCCACGTCGACCAGTTCGTCTTCGCCTTCGAGCTCGATTGCCCAGATACCGTTGGACCGGATATGGGCAAAATCGGACAACGGCGTCTTCTTGACCCGGCCCGAGCGGGTAGCGAAGAACACGAACCAGTCATCGGGGAATTCGCGGGTCGGCAGCACGGCGTTGATCCGCTCGCCGTCGTCCAGCGGCAGCAGATTGACCATGGGCCGGCCCCGGCTGCTGTGGCCGGCCTGCGGCAGTTCGTAGACCTTGGTCTTGTAGACCTTGCCTGCGCTGGTGAACACAAGCAGCGTGTCGTGCGTATTGGTCACCCAGAAGCGCTCGACGAAATCCTCTTCCTTGGTCTTGGTCGCGCTTCGCCCGCGGCCGCCTCGCTTCTGGCTGCGGTAACGGTCCAGCGGCTGGTATTTGGCATAGCCGCCGTGTGAAAGCGTCACGACCACGTCTTCGGGTGTGATCAGGTCTTCCATCGTCAGGTCGAGCTGGTTCTGGACGATTTCGGTCCGACGCTCGTCGCCGAACCCGTCGCGTATGGCTTCGAGCTCCTCGCGGATCACCTGCATCAGCGCATCGGGCTCGGAAAGAATCCGGATCAGCTCCCGAATCTGCTCCAGGATTTCGCGGTACTCGTCGGAAAGCTTCTCCTGCTCCAGGCCGGTGAGCTTCTGCAGCCTGAGATCGAGAATGGCCTGGGCCTGGGTCGGCGAAAGCTGGTAACCGTCATCGCTCAGCCCGAATTCGGGCAACAGGTCTTCCGGCCGCGACAGTTCAGCCCCGGCCTGACCCAGCAAGGCAGCCACTGGGCCGGGCGCCCAGCGCCGGCCCTGCAGCGCTTCACGGGCATCGGCCGGCGTCGGAGATTTCTTGATCAGCGCGATGATTTCGTCGAGATTCGCCAGCGCCACCGTCAATCCTTCGAGGGTATGCGCCCGGTCGCGTGACTTGCGAAGTTCGTAAAGCGTCCTGCGCGTCACGACGTCGCGCCGGTGCATCAGGAACGCCTGCAGGACCTGGCGGATATTCAGCAGTCGCGGCTGGTTGTCGACCAGCGCCACCATGTTGATGCCGAACACGCACTGCATCTGTGTGTTCTGGTAAAGATTGTTCAGGATTACCTCGCCGACCTCACCCCGCTTGAGTTCCACGACCATGCGCATACCGTCCTTGTCGGACTCGTCGCGCAGTTCGGAAATACCCTCGAGCTTCTTGGTCTTGACCAGCTCGGCGATCTTTTCCAGCAAACGCGCCTTGTTGACCTGGTAAGGCAGCTCGGTGACCACGATCTTGGTCTTGCCGGTGTCTTCGTCCTCGAAGTGGGCGCGGGCACGCATATAAATCCGACCGCGACCGGTTTCATAGGCTTCGCGAATGCCGGCCGCGCCGTTGATGATGCCGGCGGTAGGAAAATCAGGACCCGGCATGTGTTCCATGATGCCGTCGAAGTCGAGGTCCGGATTCTCGATCAGCCCCAGTAGCGCCCCGATCACCTCGTTGAGGTTGTGCGGCGGGATGTTGGTGGCCATGCCGACCGCGATTCCAGACGAGCCGTTGATCAGCAGGTTGGGCACACGTGTCGGCAGCACAGCAGGCTCGTACTCCGACTCGTCGTAGTTGGGCAACCAGTTGACCGTGTCCTTGTCTATATCGGCCAGCAACTGGTGGGCCAGCTTGGCCATGCGCACTTCGGTGTAGCGCATCGCCGCCGGCGAGTCGCCGTCTACCGAGCCGAAGTTGCCCTGGCCGTCGACCAGCATATATCTCAGGGAAAACGGCTGAGCCATGCGCACGATGGTGTCGTAAACCGCCGTATCGCCGTGCGGATGATATTTACCGATCACGTCACCGACCACGCGGGCCGATTTCTTGTACGGTTTGTTGAAGTCATTGCCCAGAACGTGCATGGCGAAAAGCACCCGCCTGTGCACCGGTTTCAGGCCGTCTCGCACGTCGGGAAGCGCGCGGCCGACGATCACGCTCATTGCGTAGTCCAGGTAGGACTGCCGCATCTCGTCTTCGAGGTTTACCGGGAGAATTTCCTGCGCGAGTTCAGCCATGCATATCGTCTTTTGATTATGGACCAGTTATCGCATTCAAGCTATTGAAATAAGACATTAAATATAAACTCGAAAATGCCTTTCACAATCGCTGAAACAAGCGTGAAATTCTAGCACAAGCGGGCCCGAAACGCCTGCTGTCAAGCAGCGCCGGCAGCCTGAATCAGCGCCGCAGTCCGTCAGTCAACGGGCGCCTCGACAACACCGCCTTCGGTCACGGTTACTAATGCAACCTGGCCCGCCGGCGTTACATCAAGTTGCTCAATCCATCTGCGTCAGACGGCGTCCGCTACAGCAGCGCTGGCAGGCATGCATTATCATTCTCGACATATTCCCGAACCGTCTTACCCAACGGATACGAAAAAATGAAATTCCTGATGCTCCCTTTGCTTATTCTTGCGCCGTGGCTGGTCAGCGCCCAGCAGGCCGAGCCGACGCCTTCAAACCCGTTCGAGAAGGAATTGCCGACTGTGATCGTCCATACCTCGCAGGGCGATTTCAAGATCGAACTCTACGAAGACCAGGCGCCGGTAACAGTCAAGAACTTCCTGGAGTATGCCCGCAAGGGGCACTACGACGGCACCATATTTCATCGCGTCATCCCCGGATTCATGATTCAGGGCGGCGGCTTCAACCCCGACCTTGAAAGGAAGCCAACAGACGCTCCGATCAAGAACGAGGCCGACAACGGCATGTTGAACGAGCGCGGCACGATCGCGATGGCACGAACCACCGATCCTGATTCAGCGACCGCTCAGTTCTTCATCAATGTGGTCGACAACCCGGCTCTGGACCATCGGGGCAAACAGTCCGGGCGAATCTGGGGCTACGCGGTATTCGGGCGGGTTACAGAAGGCATGGACGTTGTCGACGAAATCCGCTTTGTGCCGACCGAAGCCCGCGGCCCGCATCAGGACCTGCCAGTGGAACCGGTAATCATCGAACGCGTCGAGATTCTTTGAGACGGCGGACCGACTCAAGCATCGATTCAAGAATCAACACTACAGCCGACATCACAATCGACGACGCTCGCAGAAAAACCCTTTTCATTTCCGACCTGCACCTAGGTCCTTCGCGCCCGGACATTACGGACCGGTTCAAGACTTTCCTGGCCGGTCCAGCGCGTGAAGCCGAGGCAATCTACATCCTGGGCGATCTGTTCGAGGCCTGGATCGGCGACGACGCGGTAGGCGAATTCGAGCGCGCAATTGCCGTTGGCCTGCGCGCGCTCGCGGAAAACGGCACACGGTTGGCGTTCATTCACGGGAACAGAGACTTCCTGCTCGGCGGTGATTTCTGTCGGCGTTGCGGTATGGAAATGCTCGATCAGCCGAGAGTCATCGAGCTCTACGGCACGCCCACCGTATTGCTGCACGGCGATCAGCTGTGCACACTTGATCACTCATACCAGCGCTACAGAGCCCGCGTAAGTCAGCCTGAATGGCAGCGGCGAATGCTGTCGCGACCGCTCTGGTTTCGCAGGTCCGTTGCCGCATTACTCAGAGGCGCAAGCCGTCTGCGCAACAGCAAAGCCGACAGTCCGGCAATGGATGTCGTTCGCGATGATGTCGAAGCGTTGTTTCGCGAATCCGGGGCGAAGCGCATGATCCACGGCCATACCCACCGTCCGTTCAGGCACGCACATCGGGTGAACGGCAAAAACCGGGAGCGAATCGTGCTCGGCGACTGGTATTCGCAGGGCAGCCTGCTGACGGTGCGCGCGGGCACGAGTGCAGATTCTGTGCAGCTTCATGCGTTAGCCAACGACGCCAAGCCCGATATCTAATCAGATTTCAGGGTGGGTCTCGCGGCTGAAGCGCTTTCGTCGTTCGACGTCTTCGATTCGCCGGACGATTTCCCGTCAGTCTTCCGGCCCGATTCATTGTCCGGTTTGTTGTCCGGCGTTCTGGATGATTCGTCGAGTGAAGCCGAGCCGGTTATCGAGCCGGAATAATCGTTCGATTTAGCAGACGATCCACGCCCGGATTCGGAGTTCGAAGCACTCGAGTCTCGCTGCAACGGGTCCGGTTGAGTCGAGGACTTGCCGGCAGCGTCACTGGATGAGAAACGCGATTGCCCGCTCCTTCCCGAATCCGGACCGCGCGGCGCATCGCGGCCGGAAGTCGGCGCGCCGAACTGGCTCAGCCTGACTTCTTCGCCGCCGGCCGGCGGCAGCCGCTCGGCGAGACTCTTCTCGTCGACCAGCTTTTCGGCACCGCTGCTCAGGTGATCGAACACCTGCTTGTAGCTGTCCGTCATTTGATTGATAAGGCGGCCCGTTTCGACGAAGTGCTCGGTGACTTCGTTGCGAAACCGCTCGTTTTCCTGTTTGATCTGCATTGCGGAAACAGAACCGCCTCGTGCGCGACTGATATACCAGGTCGCCAGTGCGCCCAGAACGCCGCCGGCCACCAGACCGATTATCAACCAGATCAGGAATTCCATTGCTTTACGCCTCTATGCAAGTTGTATGGATAGGCTACCAGATGCAGGCTTGCGCTCAGGACGAGTTTCCTCATGCCCTGGCAACCCGACCGATATGGGTACGCCGCCGATGGAACGGTTTCAGGACTTGCCTTCGACCCATTCAAATACCGACGCCAGCGCCGCGCCCAGGTTTTCGGCATCGCTCCCGCCGGCCTGGGCGAAATCCGGCCGCCCGCCACCTTTTCCGCCGACCTGCCCGGCCACGAAGTTGACCAGTTCGCCCGCCTTGAAGCGGCTGGTCAGATCGCCGGTGACACCCGCGACAAGCCGAACATCCTGACCGGCTTCGGTAGCCAACACGACAATGGCCGATCCGAGCTTGTTCTTGAGCTGGTCCACGGTATCGCGCAGGCTGTTCGGATCGACGCCTTCGAGCCTTTCAGCCAGCACTTTCGTGCCGCTGATTTCGCGTGCGCTGGCGCTCAAGTCGGCGCCCCTGGCCGATGCGAGCTTCTGCTTGATTCGATCGAGCTCTTTTTTCAGTTCACGCGAGTCGTCGAGCAACTGCTCGACCCGATTTCCCACCTGCTCCGGGGAAGATTTCAATTTTTCGGCAACGTCGCGAAGCGCTCGGTCGGTCTGCTGCATCCAGGCCACGGCATTGCGTCCGGCCACCGCCTCCACGCGTCGCACGCCCGCCGAGATGCCGGTCTCGTGCACGATCTTGAACGCGCCGATATCGCCGACACGGTCGACGTGTGTCCCGCCGCAGAGTTCCGTTGAATAATCGCCGAACTGCAACACCCGGACCCGATCGCCGTACTTGTCGCCGAAAAACGCCAGGGCGCCGGCGTTCATCGCCTCGTCGTAGTCCATTTCCTCGGCCGACGCGGCGACATTCGCCTGGATCTGCTCGTTGACCCGGGCCTCGATTTGCTGCAGTTGGTCAGCCGTCACCGGTTCGAAGTGCGAGAAATCGAAGCGCAGCCGATCGGCTGCGACCAGCGAGCCCTTTTGCTGCACGTGCTCACCGAGAATGTCGCGCAGCGCCGCATGCAGAAGGTGCGTGGCCGAATGGTGGCGGATGATATCGGCCCGGCGCTGCGCGTCGATCGCGGCAACGACCGATTCGCCCCGCTTGAGCGAGCCCGATTCCAGCGTGCCGTCATGCACGTGGTAAGCGCCGGCCAGTTTTCGGGTGTCGGCGACGCGAAACCGCATGGCTGGCGTTTCGAGCACGCCGGTATCCCCGACCTGACCGCCGGACTCGGCGTAAAACGGGGTCTTGTCCAGGATCACCAGCGCCGATTCGCCTTCTGAAAGAGATTCGCGCGCTTGGCCATCGACCAGAATGGCCAGCACACGGGCCGAATCACAACGGTTCTGCTGGTAACCGAGAAATTCCGTCGCCGGCAGATTCGACACCGTATCGGCCGAAACGCCGTCGCGCGCCGAAAACTGGCCGGCCGAGCGCGCCCGTTCCCGCTGCGCCTGCATGGCGGTCTCGAATCCCTGCTCGTCCACCGCGAGTTTGCGTTCTCGAGCGATATCCCGCGTGAGGTCCAGAGGGAACCCAAACGTGTCGTAGAGCTTGAATGCAATTTCGCCGGGAATGACCCGGTCGTCAAGCCCGGACAGCACGGTTTCCAGAAGCTTCATCCCCTGATCCAGGGTCTCGCCGAATCGCTGCTCTTCGCGCGAAAGCGCTGTGGCAATCTGGTTCTTTTTCTGGATCAATTCCGGGTAGGCCTCGCCCATCACCTCGGCGAGCGGCTCGACCATGGCAGCGAAAAAGGGCTTTTTGCAGCCCAGCTTGTAGCCATGTCTGATTGCCCGGCGGATGATGCGCCGAAGCACGTATCCGCGGCCGTCATTGGCCGGCAACACCCCGTCGGCGATCAGAAAGGCACAGGCGCGGATATGGTCGGCGATCACCTTCAGCGAAGCCTGCTCGAGGTCGCCGGAGCCGGTCCGGTCGGCTGCGGCCCGGATCAGGTGCGCGAACAGGTCGATCTCATAGTTCGAATGAACGCCCTGCAGTACCGCCGCCAGTCGCTCAAGACCCATGCCGGTATCCACGCAAGGACTGGGCAGCGGCGACATCGTGCCGTCGGCGGCCCGGTCGAACTGCATGAACACGAGATTCCAGATCTCGATGTAGCGGTCGCCGTCTTCGTCAGGAGTGCCGGGCGGACCGCCGGGCACGTCCGGGCCATGGTCGTAGAAAATCTCGCTGCACGGGCCGCACGGGCCGGTATCGCCCATCGCCCAGAAGTTGTCGCTTTCGAAGCGCTTGCCCGGCTTGTCGCCGATGCGCGACAGGCGCGCGGGATCGACGCCTATTTCATCGACCCAGATCGAGGCCGCTTCGTCATCTTCGTCATATACCGTCACCCACAGCCGCTCAGGGGCGAAACCACAGTTGACCGTCAGAAATTCCCAAGCGTATTCAATGGCTTCACGCTTGAAATAATCACCGAAGCTGAAGTTACCCAGCATCTCGAAAAACGTGTGATGGCGGGCCGTGTAGCCAACATTTTCGAGGTCGTTGTGCTTGCCGCCGGCGCGCACGCAGCGCTGCGCGGTCGTGGCGCGCTTGTAATCACGCTTTTCGGCGCCGAGGAACACGTCCTTGAACTGGACCATGCCGGCGTTGGTAAACAGCAGCGTCGGGTCGTTGCCCGGCACAAGAGAGCCGGAACGCACGATGCGATGGTCGCGCTCGGCAAAGAATTCGAGGAATTCGCGGCGGATGTCTGCGGTACTTTTCATGCGTGCGTTTCGGTGCGATTAGGCAAGTTAAGGAACATGTTGAACTATAGCCGATCGCGGCGTAAAACAAGCCATGCTCGGCCGGGCAGACCGTGCGTATGCGCCTCGTATCAATATGCGCGAGAAGGTCCACGGTCTGGGGCACGGGATACCAGCGGTGTTAATCTGACGGAAGGGCCAAGCGACGAGAAGACGATGCGAAGAATCACTATCGTAGGGGCCGGTTTCGGCGGCCTCAACGCCGTGCGTGCGATCCGGAAGGCCGATCGAAAGGTCGGCATCGATCTGGTCGCGCCTCGCCCCGTATTCGTCTTCTATCCCGGCACTATCTGGATTCCGACTGGCAGGCATTCGCCTGATCATCATGAGGTGCCGCTGGATCGATTCTTCAAACGGTTCAGGGTCGACTACCATCAGGCCTCCGCCGAAGGTCTGTCGGCCAATGGGCGCCGCCTGCAAACCACCGCCGGTCCAATTGACAATGATGGTCTGATCATCGCCACCGCTGGTCGGTTGATCGACAGCCCAAAGGGCCTTGAAAACGCATTCATCCCCTGCCGGGGCATCGCCGAGATGACGCGCCTTCGGGAGCGTCTGCATGGCATGACGTGCGGGACGATAGCCTTCGGTTTCACCGGCAATCCGGATGAGGCGTCGGCCGTCCGCGGCGGACCGGTATTCGAACTGATGTTCGGCACCGAGACCTGGCTGCGCCACAGCGGCCGACGCAACGACTTCAAACTGGTGTTTTTTTCGTCCTCCAGGCAACCCGGCCGGCGTCTTGGCGACAAGGCCGCCGCACGGCTGCTGGCCGAAATGCAGAAACGCGGCATCGAGACGCACCTGGGCGTCTCGGCGACCCGGATCAAGCCTGACCGGATTGTGGCCGACGACCGCGAATTCCGGTCCGACCTTACCGTTTTCATGCCCGGGCTCGCCGGCGCCCGTTGGTTCGACAAAACAACCTTGCGACGATCGCCCGGCGGACTTCTGGCGGCCGACGAGTACTGCCGCGCAGGCGGTTCGGAAAGGGTCTACGTGGTCGGCGACGCGGGCAGCCATGCCGGACCCGACTGGCTGCCGAAGCGAGGACATACGGCCGAGAGCCAGGCCTCCGCCGCGGCGCGCAACCTGCTCTACGAGCTCGCCGGACGCGCGCCGTCGAAGCCGTTCCGGCCGGAGCTGGTCTATATCATCGACATGCAGGACAAGGCGATGCTGATCGTCCGCAGCGACAAGCTCGCCATTGCATCTCCACCGCTGTTGCCGCTGCACTGGCTCAAGCGAGCGTTCGAATGGCACTACAAGCGGCGCTTTCGTTGATTTACAACGCGCATCCATCGGCTCCTACAGCGGCGTGTGCGGCCTGGGCTCTGATCCGTCGATGTTCTGTGCCGTTTTACTGCCACGCCGTGCAGCCACAGGCTCCGAACGGCTGCTGCATAATCGCCGGATGAAGAGTACGCACACGCGAACATCGCCGCCTGCCGCGCTGTTGGTCGTGCTGGTCATGGCGGCATCGACAGTTTCGGCGCTGGAGCCGGTCGAACCAGTGTCGGCCACCGAGGCTTTCGAATTGCCGCAGCCCGAAGCCGACGAAATCATCGCCTACGGTCCAGACGCACGACAATACGGCGAACTGCGACTGCCCGACGGCGAAGGGCCGTTCGGCGTCGCGGTCATCGTCCACGGCGGCTGCTGGCTATCGGCCTACGATCAGGGCTACATGGCGGCGTTTGCCGAGGCGGTCACGGCGCTCGGCTGGGCCACCTGGACGATTGCCTACCGCCGGGTCGGGGAAACCGGAGGCGGATGGCCGAACACGTTCCTGGACGCCGCCGCGGCGGTCGACCACTTACCCGAACTGGCCGCGAGCCACCCGCTGGATCTCGATCGCGTGGTCACGGTCGGCCATTCGGCCGGCGGACATCTGGCGCTGTGGCTGGCCGCACGGCCCCGGCTTGCAGAGACCAGCCCGTTATACCGTCCCCGTCCCCAACCGGTCGGTGGGGTTCTGGCACTCGCCGCGGCCGCCGACCTGGAATTCCTGTCGGCGCAGGAGAGCTGCGACAACGCGGCAACGCTATTGATGGAAGGCACCCCGCTCGACCACCCGGACCGCTACGCGGACGGCTCGATGATGGGGATGGTGCCGTTGGGCTTGCCTCAGATCCTTGTCAACGGCGAGCTGGACGATACCTGGAGCGCGCCGGCGGATCGCTACTACCTGGCCGCCGCAGCCGCCGGCGACTCGGTCGAAAAACGCATCATGCCGGACGCCGGTCACTTCGAACTGGTGATTCCGGATTCTGTGCACTGGGACGTCGTACGCAAAGCGCTTGTCGATCTCGGCCAGGCGCTTGCAGACAACTGACGACCACTGAGCAGGTCTCTCAATCACTCCCCGGCAGCGCGCGCCGCGATCGTTTTCCGGCGCTTGTCATAACAATCTCCATACGCAACGGGCCCTTGAATGCAGACCGCCGCTTACGACGGATCGGTCGATGCCGCAATCTCGTTTGCCTCCAGGATTTCCGGCCACAGGCCAAGCGAATCCTTGCCGGCCAGGTCGAGTAGCCGATGCCGCCGCGTGCCGGACCACTCCTTTCGGCATGAAACGGACCGTGCCACCGTCTGCAATCGAGTCACGGCAGCGATTCGAAGCTGTCGGCGTGCAGGACGTCCAGGTTGACCCGAACCTGTCGCGGCCCGCTGCCCGCCGGCACAGGACTCAGTATTTCACGCGGCGGATGGCCCGGCGCATCGACGGTGATCCGGTAGCTGCCGTGGAATACGCGCGACGCAGCGCTGCCGGTGTTGTCGGTGATCACAATTTCATTGCTCGACCATTCGTCCAGCAGCGATTCGAAGCGCTGGCCGGCCGCGTTGACGGTCCAATCGAGATCGATCAGGGCAGCGTCCGGGCCGCGCCAGTGGGAGCCGGCCCAGAAGCCCCAGAACACGATGCCTTCGACCGCCGGATGGCTGAATGCGGTGCGAAAGAATGCCTCAAGCGCGTCGGCCCGATCGATCTCGTCGTCCTGCACGACGTCGAATTCGGTGATCCAGACCGGTTTGCCCAAGGTTTCGAGCTTGTCGAGACGGATCTTGACGGCCCAGGGATCGACCTCGGTGAAGTGGCCCTGGGCACCGATCGCGTCGACGGGAAGACCCGCGCTATCCAGTTGCTCAATGAAGCGAACGTAACCGTCGGTCTTGTTGGATGAGACTACGTTGAATTCATTGACGAACAGCTCCGCTCCTGGATCGAGCTGGCGAGTCCGTTCGAACATCCAGTTGCGGATCTCGGGACCCAATCGATCAGCATAGAATGAGCCGGCGAGCATCTCGTTGTTGACATCCCAGTGCCGGAATCGACCGGCATAGCGGCTGACCAGGTCCTCGAGGCGATCATCAACCTCGGCCTGAAGCGACATATCGTCCAGGCCTGGAACCCAGTTTGGTTGCCACTGTTCAGGCGCCCAGAAAATCGTATGACCGCGGACCTTCAGCCCCTCCGATTCGGCCCACTCCAGCATCGTGTCGGCATCAGAATAATCGACCAGACCCTGGATCGGCTCGGTGGCATACCACTTGATGGCGTTTTCGTGCACGGTCCAGTTGAAGTGTTCTGAGATGTATTCGCGATAGTTCGGCTCGGTGGCGAGCGGTTGGGCGGCCATCACCGTTCCGATCGGAAAGTCACGCTCGTGCTGCTCGATCTGGACCTGCGCGTTCTCGACGGGCTGCCCTGAGCCGTCGACCACCAGGATCTCGATATCGCGCTTGCGCAGCGCTTCAATCCTCGCATTGGCCGCCGTTTTCCAATCCAGCGGGAGCGCCTCGAAACTCAGATCGTCGACCAGCACGTCGATGCCCGCTGCCGGACCATGAACATAGAAGTCGAAGCGAGTCAGGGGGCCGTTGACGGCGTGCGTATACACCTCGTCCAGTTCAACCCAGCGATCGTCGAAGCCTTCTGCATCAATGACGCGTGGGAACGTCAGGCCATCGTCATCCTCTCGCGCAATCGTCATCGCGAGCGGCCCCGAGGTCGCCCCTGCGATCCTGGCCTGGGCACGAACACGGTAGCTCCGGCCGGGCTCGAGCGCTCCGGTCGGAATCGACTGGACCGCGCCCTGCCATTCGGCCGTGCGATTGGCGACAAGGGCGGCGTGCTGGCCCGTGTGCACGGTCTGGTCGGTCTGCTCGATGGTCGCATCGCCCCATGCGACCCAGGGCGCGATTCCGGATTCGAAGCCGGGATTATCGAGCAGGTTCGTTCCAGCAAGGACCGGTGCAGCGAGCGTCAAGATCCAGCAGAGGCCGAACAGCAACCCGATCAGCGGCCGGCGACAACGCGGGTTGAATGGCGCGATGAGCGCCCCACGAGCAAATTGGAATAGAACCCGAAGAGAGCGCGATGAACCCTTGGCGAACGCAGATCGGAGTGAAAGACTGTCCCGACCGCTGGGAATCACTGAACGAGCGGGCGTCGGCAGGCTGTCGATTATTTTCATGAAGCAGTCTCCGGTAAAACAGTATGTCTGGAGTCTTGACGGCACAAGATTTCAGCCTTCCTACTCTCTAGAAGCGCAAGAATTCACAAAGTCGTATCAACCAATCCGACTGAATCAATCGGATTGACCGAGCACTGACGCAACACCGATTCGATGTCCTGCGTGGAGACCATACGCTGATGGACAACCCCACCTCGTCGACCGGCCACGAATCCCAACTCTGCCGCAGCTGCAAACTTCCACGCCCGGTCGATCAGCCCTTCCGGGAACCCTGACCCGGAATCCGCAATCCGCCGATTGCATCCCGCAGCTGCTTCCACCAGTACACGCCCTGGACCGCTGCGCGGCCGAACGGGCCGCCCGCCCAGGTCGGCCCCCAGGACTCGAATTGACGCAAGCGAGTACTGTCACCGGTCATCGCTTCGGCCAGCACCTCGCCGGCCAGCGTGGTCGGGGCCATGCCGTGGCCGCCGAAAGCCAGGGCACTCCACAGCCCCGGCTCCATTTCGCCGAGGATCGGCATCTGGTGGCGCGCGTAGCTCATCCAGCCGCCCCAGGAAAAATCGATTCCGCAGCCCGCCAGAGAGGGAAACACGCGCAGCATGTCACGATACAGAAGCTTGCGGATCCCGGCCGGATCGCGGTCGGCTGTCGAAATCCGCCCGCCCCACAACAGGCGGCCGTCGTGCAGCGGACGGTAGTAATCGAAGGC
>JGI12048J13642_10189794_pt1 | contig 15342 bp, 11 predicted proteins | sample ElkSlonscriptome_16_FD_13642 | JGI IMG/M metagenome (IMG submission 13642)
ACTACCGTATTATGGAAGACGGGACGCTGGAATTGTCCATGTTGACCGACCAGCAGATTAGTGCTACCCGCATAGTAATGTCGACCGAAAAACCGGCAATATTAAGAAATTAGCGAACCAACCGACGTATTCTTTTGGGCTTGTTGATGATCTTTTCAAAGTTGTCAAAATACTTTAGAATCTCTTTTCGATGCCTGTTGTCCAGATGCGGGAAATCGGTCAGGAAGCTCCGCATGGCCGGCATTTTTTCTTTCCAGTAGGCCACTTCGGCGGCCAGTAATTCTTCTTCTGGGTGCATACCTTTATAATAGCGCTGCTTCACCGACTGAATGGGAAGGCGCTCATCGGGTACAGCGTAGGGTGTGTGCACGAATCCGGAATAGTCAAAGTCGTATGGTACCAAAAGAACGTCTCCCATTTTTGGGCGTTCCACCATTTTTACATTGTGGGTATTGCCGAGGGCCCAGTCGGTGTTGCCTATCATATATTGGAATAAGCAGAACCGCAAGTAGCACTGATCTTCCAGTGGATCAGCATATTTCACGGGGCGTTCCCGAATAAAACCTCCCAGCCTGGCGGCTAATTGTTCTTCGTTTTCAATGATAAATCCCTTTCGTTCCAGGACCCGGTCGGGGTCCTCGGAGTCGATGATGGTTAGATTTACCAAGTGTACCTTGAAGCTATAATCCGTTAGCATGCTATACAGGCGATAGGCCATGTACTCCCGGTATAAATAATCGGGAAAGCTCTTGGCATCTTTGCACTGCATGACCAGCTTGAAGTCATTATATGCGGTATCCAGGCCAACCGAGGCCAATAAATTCTTTTTGATCTTTAGTTTTAAAGGTGGCGGGGAGCAAATATTTTTGCGTGAGTTTCCCCGTGCGCGCACTTTTACGGGAGCCCGCAGCGTATCGCCGGGCTGAGACACCAGTACAAGATCTGTCTTCAGCCAGGGTTCCTCATCCAGGTTTTTCATGAGTTCCCGCATATCAAAGGTTAGCTGAATGTCGACGGGTTCCCGGGCCACCCGATGCAGCGTGTCAAATACCGATTGGGCACTGCTCTTTACCAGGCTTACACAAAAAAGAAGAAGAATGAGGAGACGGAACATAGAAGTAGGATTTTAGGTTTCAGGAAATAAACGCTCTCGTGCTTTGGTATGCCTTTCTTCAATGACGGCCCTGCGCAGTTTCATGGTGGGGGTCATGGTACCATTTTCCACCGACCAGGGTTCGGCTATCAACTGGAAGGATTTTACCCGCTCGTACAGGGGGAGGTCTTCGTTTAATTGTTCGATCACCCGCTCGAAGTGTTGGAGTACTAAGGTATTGAAAATCATGTACTCGGGTGCCGTCCAATGCACCTCGTGCTGGACGCACCAGGTCTGCAAATGGCCCATATCGGGCACTAACAAGGCTCCCAGCCAGGGCCGGTTACGCCCCATCACCATGGCCTGATGTACGAAGTGTGACCGTTCCAGGTGTTGTTCGATACGCCGTACGGATACAAATTGGCCGGATGCTGTTTTGAATACATTCGATCCGCGGCCGATCACGTGGAGGAAGCGCCGGTCTTCCAGAAATCCGATATCTCCCGTGTGTAGCCAGCCATCTTCGGAAATGACCTCCCGGGTACTTGCTTCGTCGTCGAGGTAGCCAAGCATGACGTTAGGTCCTTTTACTTCGATAATGCCGGTGTGCTCTTGTCCTTCTTGCCGGGCAATTCTCACCTGTACTCCGGGAATGGGAACACCGGCGGTGCCAAAGCGGAAGCCGCCTGGTTCGAAGCGGTTACAGCTCACCACCGGTGAAGCCTCCGTCAGACCGTAACCCTCCCGAACCTCCAGGCCGGCAGCAGAAAACAGTCGTGACAATTCAGGTCTCAGAGCCGCTGCTCCCGAAACAATACCTTCCAATTTGCCGCCAAGTTGCCGACGCCACTGGCGATAAATGATCAAGTCGGCCACTAGTAATTTGAACCAATACCAGGGAGCGATGCGAAAGCGGCCGTTGTACTTCTTTCCCAAATCGATAGCCCACTCGATCAATCGTTGTCGTATGCCTCCCCGTTGTCGGGCATGCCGGTGAATGTCTTCGTAAAATCGCTCCAGGACTAATGGCACCACCGTCAGGTAATGGGGCCGTACCTCCTTCAGGTTGGCCAGCAATTGACCCGGCTTTTCGGCAAAATAAACGGAAGCACCTACCGCCAAATAAGTATATACTACTACGCGTTCGAAAATGTGGCTGAGGGGCAAAAAGCTGACCACCCGTTTGTGGCAGTTCACCGGGACAATAGCAATGACCGACTTAAGGTTGCTGATAATATTTTTGTGAGACAGGCAAACACCCTTGGGTTTTCCTGATGTTCCCGATGTGAACAGAATGGTCACCAGATCATCCTCGTGAATGCCGGCCCTTAGGGTTTGGATGTACTCCCGGTGTTCAGGACTTGGGACGCGTATGTGCTCTTCCAGGGAAGGAAGGTCTGGTAAGGAACGAAAGGTCAGGAGTAGTTCGAGAAGACGCGCTTGCGAGCGGAGTGTATCCAGGTGTTCGAAGCCTTCCCGGTCGAAGGTGAAACAGGCGCGGACTCCGGATGCTTTGAGCATGTATTCAAGTTCCTCGTCGTGTAAGCCCACGTGCAGGGGGACCACCACCACGCCAATTTGTTGAAGGGCTAAATCAAGCAGGATCCAGTCGGGGCTCCCGCCGCTGGCATAAATACCAGCCCGGTCTCCGCGGGTTAATCCCAGTCCCAATAAAGCGGCACTCAACTCATCTACGCGCTGAATACAGGCTTCGGTAGACCAGGCATGCCATTCCATATGGCCGCGCTCCAAAAGTGCTGCTTTGTTGGGAAAGCGGGCCTGTTGGTAGTGCAGAAGATCAAAGAGTCGACGGAAGTCCATTATGGGTTCTTAGCGAGTGTACATACAGGCCGATCCTGCAGGATCGGCCTGTATTAAAACTAAGAAAATTACCAGACTTTGTCTTAGCCTAATCAGATGCCGGGTTATTCCGTTGGTTGATCACCTCCGGCTGGTGCATTGTCGGGATTGTCACCTTTGATGCGCAGGCGGATGGTTAGCAGGTCGCTGATCACCTTGTCCTTTGCGGTTCCCAGGAAACCTGCCCGGAAATTCACATCCCATTCGGTGCGATTAATGGTGAATTCAGGCGACATCACCGTTACGTACTGATCATTAATGCTGATCTTGGCGGGAATGGTAATGCTTTTTGTAATATCCTTGATCCGTAAATTACCGGTCACGAGTGCATTGGCCGACTCAATGGTATCGACACCCGTTATGGATGCAATTTCGAACTCGGCGGTAGGGTGTTCTTCAATAGAAAAGAAATCGTCGCTGGCGAGGTGTCCCTCGAGGCGCTCTTTTCCATCTCCTGCAGGCAGGTCTTTTACCGTTAGTGATTTCATATCGATTTCGAAGCGTCCGCCTTTCATCTCTCCCTTTTTGATGTAGAAGGTGCCTTCGTTGAGCTTGATAGTGCCGCGGTGCTCTTTCCCGCTGACAACTTCACTACCTGACCAATAGATGAGGCTGGCTCCGATGTCGGCCCGATAATCGGCCGATCCACGATAATTCTCAGCCTTAATAGTCAATGCTTCACCGGCTTTAGCAGATTCTTCCCCGGAAGAACAACCGGATAATACGGCAGCGAACAGACATGCATACAGTGCAATTCGAGCGTGTACTAACATAATTTGAATTGGTTTAGTCATTTATTGGGATGGAAACGAAAAATGGGTGTCGACAGGTATGTATCGGGCTGCCTCTATACTTCCAGGTAGTCAAGCGTATGTTTAAGGCTGCGCAGGATAGTAACATTTTCGGGAGGCGTTACTTGTTGGGCCACTACCTGGTAGCCGGATAGCAGCATGGTACAGTCGGGAAAGGCCTTGGCCAGATTATCGACGTAGCTCTGCACGGGTTCGCGGGTAAACGTTTCCGAAATCATGGTGAACATGTAGTCGGGCTTGCGAATTTTGTAGGCATCTTTCAGGTCGGTCAGCGAAATATCCTGTCCCAGATAGATCACGTGTTTGCGACGTGATCTCAGAAGATAGTGCATGAACAACAGCGTAAGTTCCTGTTTTTCGCCTTCCGGCAAAAAGATCAGGTACACCTCATCGTCCTCATTCTTATGGTTTGGCAGGGGCTCTTTATCAATGGCTACGATGATCTTTTGGCGGATCAGATAGCTCATAAAGTTTTCCTGAACCGGATTGATAGAGCCGGTCAGCCAAAGTACACTGAGTTTTTCCAGAAATGGATAAATGATCTCGAGCATGGTACGCTCGAAACCCGATTGCTGAATATTGGTGGAGACAATTCGGTCGAATTTCGATTCATCCATTTCGATCATCGAAATGGTAAGCGCGTCGAGTTGAGTGCCGTATTCGAAGTTTATCTCCGAGATAGCTGCTACTTTTTCAGCGATTTCGCCTTTGCTCATTTTGGCGATCTTGGAGATCTTAATACCATTCTTATTCAGGAGAGCAATATTGAGCAAGAACTTGAGATCAGTATCCTGATAGTAGCGAATATTGGTTTTGGTCCGCTTGGGTTCGATGATGCTATAGCGCTGCTCCCACACGCGAATGGTGTGTGCCTTAATACCCGAGAGTTTTTCCAGGTCGCTAATCGAGTAAACAGCCACGCTAAGGTTTTTTTACTAAGATTCTCGAAATCAGGGATTAATACCAGTGTTCTTATCTGGCATTAAACAGGCCTTTTACCAAAAGGTTCAGGTTTTTGGCATTTTCGTGACAATACGGTAGTCCCGTGCGTTAAGGCCGAAAACACATCCATAAAAAATGGATAATTTGGTTATTTTTAGCCACATGGTGCCAGTTTGGCGAACGAATGCTGGTAGCCACTCCCCCCGCCCCGAAAGTGTCGGGGCCCCATCGTTTCTCAACCTGAAAACTACGACTGTGTATGAAGCGTCGTCTACGTCTCCCTTTTTTACTGGTATGCTTGTTCTTCTACCTCGGAGTCTCCGCTCAGGATACCCTCTGTTATTACCAACTCATCTTAGAAGATGCCGGTGCTGATGGCTGGAACGGAGCCTCCCTGGCAGTCACCTACGGTGACTTGGAGCGAGCCTATTCCCTCACCGAAGGTACTTCAAATACGGTGTACCTGGGATTAATGGATGGAGATGACCTGGAAATCGCGTACCTCTCGGGTATGGCCGATGAGGACGTGCGGTTCACACTCCTGAATCCGGCAGGTGATACGCTGTTTGCCGAAACGGGCATCATGCCTTTCGGCGGAGCCTCTTATTCCGAAGTGGTCACTTGTGCTGCTTGCGTGGAGGTGCCCTCCACCAGCGTTACTTTTCCGGACATACGGGCCTTTCGTGCCGATGTGACGTGGCGCTCACCAGTTCCCGACGGTGGCGAATTTCTTTTGCGGCTGGGCAATAGTGGATTTAGTCCCGAAGACCCCGGCCAGCAGGATATAACGGTCAATGGTAATAGGACCCGATTGACCGGACTTACGGAAAAAACCAATTACGATCTGTACATCGCCCAATTGTGTGTATCCGGAGATACCAGTGCTTTTGTGGGCCCTTATTCTTTTACGACCCTCTGGGCTTTCGATGTCGGAGTCAGCGATATTGTAGGGCCGGTAAGTTCCTGTGACCTGGACATCGACTCAGTAAAACTCCGTCTGCAGAATTACGGCGGGCAGCCTCTATCGCTGATTCCCTTTGCGTTTAGTGTGAACGGCAATATTCAACCCATTGATATGCCCCGGGATGGTGTCTATACCGGAGTATTGGGTAAAGACAGTACCGACATAGTTGCTTTCGACCGAACGTTCAACTTCCGCCAGCCCGGTGAATACTTTATTGAGGCCTGGACCGAACTCGAAACGGATAGTTTCCTCCACAACGATACCGTGAGTACCCTCATCATCAGTGTGCCGACCATAACCAGCTTGCCCTACGAGGAGTCTTTTGAAAGCTGGGGTGGTGGCTGGACCGTTGAATCGGAAGGAGATACCACCACCTGGGAACACGGATATCCCGGTAACGATATTCTTGATAGTCCATATGATGGTACTGGTGCCTGGGCTACCAACCTGCAGGGGACCTACGGAAATAACGAATTAACCTACCTGGTGTCTCCCTGCTTTGATTTTTCAAATGTAGCTCAGGACCCCTTGTTCTCAGCTCAGCTCAACCTCGATCTGGAATCGTGTTGTGATGGGCTCTGGCTGGAAGTGACCACCGATGGCGGTATTACCTGGGAACGGGTGGGCCGCGCCGGTGAATCAGTGAACTGGTACAATAATGACCGCAGTTACTGGAGTGGCACCACCGGTTGGTTCCAGGTGTCACGCGAACTCCCCGGAGTTGCCGGAGCATCAGAGGTACGCCTGCGTTTCGTTTTACGGACCGATTTTGCCAACGTCCGGGAAGGTGCAGTTATCGATGCCATCTCCATCCGCGAACAACCGACTATCGACCTGGCGGCTACTTCCCTCACTACTCCGGAAGAGAATCCATGCGGATTGACCGACCAGGAACTCGTACTGAATATCGCCAACCTTGGCCTGACACCCTTAACGGCCTTCGATGTATCCTATCAGGTGAACGGAGGTGACGTTATTACCGAAAATGTGGGTCCGTTGGCGCTGGTTGCCAATACCCAGGCTGATTACACCTTCAATATGCCCTTTAATTCAGCCGAACCAGGCACCTACGCTATTAAGGCATGGATCAATTTTGACGATGATGAGCCGGCCAACGACACTGCTTATTTGGAGATACAATCAGCGTACACTCTTCCTTTTGCCGAAGATTTTGAAAAGGGCATTACCCCGGACAATTGGACCATCGATGAGGATGCCATTGTAACCGATGATCACAATACCCCCTCTCTTTCGCTGTCCGATAATCTGTTCGTAGAAGACTCGTCTTTTAGTGCTGCCACCCCCCTGCTGGGGCCGGTACGGGTCAACGACTCCCTCTTCTTCGATTACCGCTTTGTGGAATTTGAAGATAACGGAACGACCGGTACCATTCTGGGACCAGATGACCGCCTGGAAGTTTATATATCCAGTGATTGCGGGCTGACCCGCGATCTGTTATTGACCATCGATCAAAGTAATCATACGCCCACGGCCGATTATACCCGGACTAGTATTAATCTGACTGGCTATACCGGCGAGTTTGTTCGGGTGTACTTTGAGGTTACCTACGGCGGTGGTGATTATTGGTTTGACCTGGATAATATCACCGTGCCCAATTGTAGTGAAGATTTAGAGGTTGCTTTCCAGCAGGCGCCCTATATCAATGGTGGTAGTCGTGTAACGGCCCTGGTTGATGGTGGCAGAAGCCCTTATCAGTACCTATGGTCTACCGGAGCGACCTCTGCCAATATTGTGCCTCCGGGTGATGGCGGATATAGTGTCACGGTGACCGATGCTTTGGGTTGTCAGGGCATAGCGGAAACCACCGTTACTAACGTGAATGACATACGCGAATTATCATCTTTTGTGATCGCGCCTAATCCCACCGATGGACAAGCCTGGTTTACGGCTGAGTTCAGCGAACCCGTCGATGGAGCCTACCGGATACTGAATGCACAGGGGCAGGTGTTGTTCCAGCGTACTCTCTCCAACGCACGAACGCTGCGTGAAGTCATTGATTTATCTACGCGTCCAGCTGGTTTGTATATTTTACAGCTAACTGTTGAGGATCAATGGCTGTCGCGTAAGATATTGCGCTCTAACCAGTAATGGATGCCATAATAGAACTAAAAGACAAAGGCCGATCCACCCGGCGGGTCGGCCTTTGTCTTTTGCCAAAAGGTAATACTTGTTTCTGGTGATCGCTATTAAACTATTCGACGCCAGAATTGTACTTCTAATTGTCTTATACTAACCAACGTATGAAGGATCATACTTTCATACGCCGGCGTACGTAAATTCAACAGCATGAAAATTGGAATCGTCTGTTACCCTACCTTTGGTGGTAGTGGCGTGGTTGCTACCGAATTAGGGGTGGGATTAGCCAAACGGGGTCATGAGATCCATTTCATTACGTACAAACGACCGGCTCGTTTGTCCCACTTCCAGGAGAATGTTTTTTATCACGAAGTGGATACCAATAACTATCCGCTCTTCGAGTATACGCCTTACGATTCTGCCCTGGCCTCCAAACTGGTAGACGTAGTTAAGTACGAAAACCTGGATATCCTCCACGTGCACTATGCGATCCCACACGCTATGGTGGCCTACATCGCCAAAAAAGTACTGCTGACCGAAGGACGTTACGTACCTACCATCACCACCCTGCACGGTACGGATATCACCCTTGTCGGCCAGCATAAAGCCTTTCGACCCGTAGTGGAGTTCTCCATTAATAAATCGGATGGGGTGACGGCGGTTTCCCAAAGCTTACGCGACCAGACTTACCAGTACTTTAATGTCGAGAAGGAAATCAAGGTGCTCTACAACTTTATCGATTTTAATCGCTTTACCAAGCACAATAAAGATCACTTCAAAAAGGCTATTGCGCCCGAGGGGGAGCCAATCCTTACGCATGTCTCCAACTTCCGTAAAGTGAAGCGGGTGGATGATGTGATCCGGGTTTTTCACGAAGTGCGATCCGAGATGCCCGCCAAGCTGTTGCTCATCGGGGATGGACCCGAGCGCCGAAATGCCGAGTCACTCTGCCGAAAGTTGGAGCTTTGCCAGGATATTCGCTTCCTCGGTAAACAGGATGCGGTGGAAGAGTTGCTGGCTGTCTCGGATCTGCTGCTGATACCTTCGGCCAAGGAAAGCTTTGGCCTTGCCGCCCTGGAAGCGATGGCCTGTGAAGTGCCGGTCATTTCTACCAATGCCGGTGGTCTTCCCGAGGTGAATACTCACGGGAAAACTGGTTTTTTGGCGGAGGTCGGAGACGTAAAAGCGATGGCTGGGCACACCCTGACCTTGCTCCGTGACCCCGAATTATTAGCGCGCTTCCGCAAAAATGCGCTGGAGCGGGCACGGGAATTCGATATCTCCAATATCCTGCCGCAATACGAAGCCTATTACGAATCCATCCTGAAAGCGGCTGTCTACTCCTGAGATACGTATCTTGTAGCTAAACCGCATTCCTATGCCCTGGATTACCCGGGATGATTTCATAGAACTACGATCCAAGCTACACCAGCGGGGCTGGTCCTATCTCTTGTCGAAGATCAACCCCTCAGCTGCCGACAGGGTCCGGTCGACCTTTGGGAGCAGCAGTATCCACCACGCCAATTGGTGGATCGTGCCCGGCATTCGTCGTCGCTGGAACGAGCGCATTACCGGTAGTCCGGATCAACGCTATGAAGATTACGTAATCGAGCAGTACCTGTCGGATAAGGAAGACCTGGATATGCTCTCTCTCGGTTGTGGGGTGGGGAGTCACGAACGCTACTTTGCTCAACGCGGCCCTTTCCGGCAAGTGACCGGCATCGACCTGGCAGATAACCTCATTCAAAAGGCCAGTCAAACTGCCCGGGAGGAAGGGCTGACGAATTGCCACTTCCGCACCGCTGATGTTCATTCACTGGCCGTTGAGGACATGAGTTGTGATGTGCTGCTCTTTCATTCCAGCCTTCACCACTTTTATGGATTGGAAAGGCTGATGCGGGATCAAATCCCCCGGATATTACGGCCGGGCGGACTACTGGTGCTCAATGATTACTGGGGACCTAATCGACTGCAATGGACACCCCGGCAATTGAAAGCGATCAATGAGGCGCTGAGTACTATGCCGGAAGCCTGCCGGGTGCGCTTCAAGTCGAATCAGGTCAAACGATCGGTAACCGGACCTGGCTGGTGGCGCATGCGCCTATCGGATCCTTCCGAAGCAGCCGAAGCAGAACAGATAAAACCCTTTTTGCGAAAGCATTATCACTGCCTGGAGGAAAAATCAGTAGGCGGGAATATCCTGATGCCCCTACTCAAGGACATTGCACATCACTTCGTATCCGATACTCCCGAGTCAAATGAAGTACTGGCTGAAGTGTGTGCTGCAGAAGATGCTTTTCTGGCCCGAGAGGGTGTGGACCCCCTCCTTTTCTTTGGAGTCTATCAGCCTATCGTCCACCACCCCGGATAAAGAGGATGCGGGCGATGGCCGAACCCGGTTCCCCGAAACCGGAAGTACGCGAATTGGAGGCGGCAAAGACCAAATACACACCGGAGTTGGCCCGTCGGCCATTGTAATCAGTCCCGTCCCAGATCGCCTGACCACCCAGCGCTTCCGTTTCATAGACTAAACGGCCGTTGATATCCGTGATCTTAACGATGGCGTTCCGGGCCAGGCCTTTAATGGTGATGGGGCCACGGTATTCCGGTGCGACCGGATTGGGAAAGACATTTACCTCAGCGGCGAACACGCGCCCGGCACCGGTTGCTTCGGCCCGGTACGATACAATGCCATTATCTGTACCAATGAATACTTCTCCATTGTCGTCGTTGATGGCAATGTCGATAATATTGTCATCCGGCAGGGGGGAGTTGTCGGCAGTAAACCGAAGTAATTCATCCTCTCCGTCGGGACTCAACACAAAAATACCATTCCGGGTGCCGATCCACTTGCGGTTGGCACCGTCTACGGCGATGGTCTGGATGTCTTCGTTCGCCAGGAGGTAATCGTTAAATTCATCTTCGGTAAATACCCGCAGGGTCCCCTGACAATTGGGTTCGAATACACCCGACCCGCACTCGAAAATGACAATGCCTTCGCCGGTGCCAACCCACACATCACCGTCCAGATCGGTAGCGACGCAATTGACGAGATTAGTAGGGAGGTTGCTGTTATTCTGATTGAAGATGCGGCAACGGTCGTCGCTGTTATCGCTTAAATCCCCCGAATCAAAAACAACAAGTCCGACGGAGTTGGAATTACTCACGAACCACTTATACCCGTTCAGGTCTACGTCGACCTGATGGATCTCCCCGATGCCGCAGGAGGGGCGGAAGCTTTGCCATTCGCCCGCTCGTGTAAATACGGAGACGGGGCGTTCGGCGGTGTGATTGGCAATCCAAAGGTTATTGGATTCATCAAATGCGAGTCCCGTAACGCGGGTGCGGCTCACATCCCCCTGGGCATTCCGCAGGCTGGAATTGGTATTGTCGTATTGGGTAATGGTTTCCCCATCATATTGCAATAAGCCTTCGAGGAAGGAGGCTGCAAAGACCATCCCGTCGTCGGGGCGGATGGCTACATCAATGATATCGTAGAGATCATCGTCGGGCGAATTGGGGTCGGGGCCCTTCATGGCGTCCACGGTATTTCGGTTGAAGATGCGCCACTGACCATCGATGAGGGAGGCAAAACCGTGGTCGAGAAAACGATAGGTAAATTGTTGGGTCACCCCACCGGCAGCCATCCAGACTTCTCCGTCGCGGATGGCCATGTCGCGGTTGTTCTCGGACCAGGGCGAATTAAAGCTGAGGAACTGACAGGATTCGTCTTGCAGGTTATTGAGGATTCGGAAATCACGGAATCGATCTGCTATCCAGATCCGTCCCTGTTCATCTTCAACGGCGTAATTCGGTTGTCCGAAGCAGTTACCCGGGGCCTGACCGGCGTTGCCCTCTTTATCAAAGTAAACCAAGCGGCCACCACTGCCGCTGTTGGGGCGGTAACCGATGAGCAGACTGCTGCCTTCGGCCGACATGTACTCCAGGTTGTACTCCTCTTCGTCGTGGAAGAAGGTCAGGTTTTGACCATCGTAGGTGTACACTTCGCCGTCGAGGTCCAGATGAAGTAGTCCATTGGCTACCACCAGGTCACGGGTGCTGTAGGCGAAGGGGAATCCTTCGTCGGGCCCCAGCAGAGTCCAGTTACCCAGGTTTTGGGGGTTTTCTTCGGTTTCGGCTACCCGGTATAACCCCTCTTCGGTGGCGGCGTATAAAAACCCCTGGTAGCGTGTCAGGTGATCAACCGGCACACCGAAGGTAGTAAAGTCGAACTCTACCCGGTTCAGATTGATGCGCGACAGTCCATAGGTAGCGGCGATCAGGAGGGTTGAGTCGGAGTCGGGAACCATTTGGTTGATGGAACGCTCCCCTACAAAGTTGGTGAAATTAGCGATCTGATTCATCGTCTCTACGGAGCCATCTGCACGCACGAGGTCAAGTACACTGTTTTCGTAGGCAATTACCAGTATTTTCTGGCCACGGTGATACTGTAGGCTGGCAATACCAATATTACTGAGCCCGTCGATCTTGTCCAGGAAGTTCACGGCCTGATCGACTTTGTCGATGGTCACGACCGACCACTCGGTACCGTAGAAAACCTGGTCGGCACTTTGTGTAACGTAAGGCCCTGCCTGATAGGGCAAATGACTGCGCCACTGGCCGATGGCTGTATTCAGTTCTTGAGCATGGGCAAAGGAGCTAAAAAAAAGAGCTCCAAGTAGCAGAAATAGAATGCGTTGCATAGGCGTGATCGTGGATTGAAGCGAGCGTTTTCCAAGTCGCATCATTTTAACCAGGAGTCGGCCCGGATATTGTTTATCAGGACGAATTTAGCGATACAATGGCGTTTTGAGGAGGTATTCGTAAACGGGATCGGGAAGCATGTACCGTACCGACTTTCCCTCCCGGAAGCAGCGACGAATAAAACTGGCCGACAGGTGCATGAGGGGGACTTCATCCATCAGGTGAACGTGGTGGTGATCAGCCAGGGCGCCGGCATGGTAACCGGGGCGCTGGTATACGTAAAGCTCGTAGTCGCGCAGAATAAGTTCGTAATTTTTCCATTTATGAAGTGTGCCCAGGTTGTCACCGCCCATGATCAGGGCAAAACGGTACTCCGGGTATTTCTCACGCATGTAGGTGAGCGTGTCAATGGTATACGAAGGCTGCGGCAGGCCGAATTCAATGTCTGATGCCCGCAAACTGGTCGATTCTCCGATGGCAAGTTGTACGAGGTGAAGACGGTCGTAGTCCTTTGCCAGGCTTTTTTTCGGTTTGAGCGGATTTTGGGGGGAGACGACCATCCAGACTTCGTCGAGGTCGGTATGGGTGGCCATGACGTTGGCAATGATCATATGCCCAACGTGGACGGGATTGAAAGAGCCAAAAAACAAACCGATTTTTCGGGCCGACATGGATGGAGTAGGTTTCTAATTATTGTTGAGCAGGCTGTCCATGATGCGGTCCAGTTCCTCATCGATACGTAGTTGTTCTTCGTGAGGAGCATCGACCAGCCAGCCGGACTTGGTGCGAACCAACTGAAAATTAGCCTGATACTGTTCGTATTGGTCGCGCAATGTGCACAGGCAAGTTGCCGTATCTCCGCGCACCGAACAATTGAGGTCTTCAAAAACGGTCTCCAGCACCGTGGAATCGCTCACTTCCAAGGCAATGATCTCGGCGAGTTCGTCGAGGCGTTCCTGCTCGGCCGGTGTGCTCAGCGCCTTAGCATCTTCGAATTGGTTGCGGTCGTAATATCCCTGGTAAGCACGCAAGACTTCTTCGGGCGACTGGTTCACCGATTCGGCCGATTCACCTGGCTCCGGTTGGCAAGCAAATAGCACAGTTGCCATTATCAACAGGCATCCTGGCAGATATGGGAAGCGATTCGGCATGAAAAGCGATTTTACGCGAAGGATCAACCGACACGCGAGGCCGGTGGTTATCGCAATTAGTTACTCAACATCACGGGCATTACCAACATGAGGATGTCCTCTCCATCAGAATCCTCATTAGGCAGCAGAATACCTGCGCGTGTTGGGGTCGATAATTCCATTTGCACCTCGTCGGATTCCAGTACTCCGAGCATTTCCACCAAAAATTTGGCGTTAAAGCCGATGGTAAGTGGCTCGCCTTCGTAAGAGCAAGCCAGTTGCTCGGTAGCTTCGTTAGAGAAGTCGAGGTCCTGAGCGGAAACGGTGAGGCTACCATCGTTAATATTCAGGATGACCTGATTAGTGGTTTTATTGGCGTAGATCGCGATCCGCTTCAGGGAGTTCTGGAAGTCGGTGCGGGAGATCGTCAGTGTATTCGGGTTGTCGACCGGAATGACTGCGTTGTAGTCGGGGTAGCGCGCATCAATGAGGCGGCAAACCAATTGCGTCTGACCGAAGTTGAAAAAGGCATTGGCCTTATTGAAGGCCATCTTCACTTCGTCACCTCCCGGCAGTGCGTTTTTCAGCAGGTTCAGTGCCTTTTTAGGTACGATGAAGGAGGTGGACACTTCGCTGGACAGGTTGGAGTAGGTGTATTTAACCAATTTGTGGGCATCGGTAGCTACCATGGTCAGCTTATTGAAGTCGACCTGGAAAAATACGCCCGTCATAGCGGGCCGCAACTCATCGGAACTGGTCGCAAAAAGTGTCTTACTCACCGATTGATTCAGGATGGGGGCGGGCAATTCGATCTCATCGACGGAGTCGGGCTCGGGAATGGCCGGAAAATCCTGGCCGTTCTCACCTGCCAGGCGGTATTTACCGTAGGCCGATGTGATCTCGATACCGAAATTTTCGTCGTCGACCGTAAAAGTGATCGGTTGTTGCGGCAGAGCTTTTAGTGTATCGAGCAGTATTTTGGCAGGAACTGCTACGGATCCATTACCGTCGGCATTCACTTCAATCTCGGTGGTGATCGACGTCTCCAGGTCGGTAGCTGCAATTCGAAGTGTTTTTCCGGAAATCGTAAAGAGAAAATCCTCCAGGATCGGCAGCACGGGATTGGAGCCGATCGAACCGGCGGCGAGGGTGAGTTGTTTGAGCAATTCGGATGAGGATACACTAAATTTCATAATGCGGTATGATTTGAAGTCTTATTACCCGGAAAGCTACAAATTTAACGCTTCCCGCCCGTTTTTCCGCATCAAATAATAAACAGGATGTGAATAACTTTCATCGGAAAAAAAAGTGGCCAAAAAAAACGTTCGGTCTTCAAAACACCCTTTGCATAAAGTATTGGAGATTATTGTTTAACGGGCGAAAATGGAGGTGCAAGGTTCGGGCAGTGGGGGCGCTTTGGATCTTCCATGCCCGCCGGAACGCCGTGCAGGCGTGGCCATAAATAACGCCTCAGTCGGCGTATGCCTGAAGCAGCCGGTTGGAACCCAGCAGATTTTCACCTGCTGGGGGGATAGCAGCCCTTTAGAATTTGCTAATTTACACGTATGGCCAATCGCAAAATACCACCACGCATACAGACGATCGACCGCATCGATTTCCCCGAAGTGGTCGCCCATCATTTGGAAAATGGGATACCAGTGTACCTCATTGCACAACCTGATCAGGAGGTTTTTCGCCTGGAGGTAGTGATCGATGCGGGTCGTCCTTACGAATCGGCTC
>JGI12048J13642_10349150_pt1 | contig 15341 bp, 11 predicted proteins | sample ElkSlonscriptome_16_FD_13642 | JGI IMG/M metagenome (IMG submission 13642)
TGTTTTTGTACCCGGGGCGGGAATCGAACCCGCACTCCCGAAAGAACTGGATTTTGAATCCAGCGCGTCTACCAGTTCCGCCACCCGGGCATTAATTTCTTCTCAATGCCCGGTGGTGGAGTTTATCCCGATCGATATCGGGGCCACCCGGGCATTATTTCTTTCACACTGTCTTAATCAGATCGATCAAAACCAGAGCGCAAAATTACTCATTAAGAACAATCAACCAAACAAAATTTCAAAAGCCTAAATTTGCGGCGAATATTTCTTTGGATGTCAAGGCCATAATCGTAGCTTTGCAGCCCTTTTTAAGATGAGCAGCTCAGTAAAAATTTTCGCAGGTAGTGCTTCCGAGGATGTCGGAAAGCGAATAGCCCGTGCCTACGGTCAGGATTTAGGTAACTTGAAGATGTCGCGCTTTAGCGATGGAGAGTTTCAAATCTCTTACGAGGAAAGTATTCGGGGTAATGATGTAGTCATCATTCAATCGACCTTTCCACCTTCCGATAATTTGATGGAATTGCTCATAATGGTTGATGCCGCAAAAAGAGCCTCCGCCAGAAGAATTGTCGCAATTCTCCCTTATTTCGGTTTTGCCAGACAGGACAGAAAGGACAAACCGCGGGTGGCTATCGGTGCAAAATTGGTAGCCAATTTGCTTACTGCCGCCGGTGTAGATCGGGTTATGACTATGGACCTGCACGCAGATCAAATCCAAGGATTTTTTGAAGTACCCGTAGATCACCTCTTCGCGTCGTCCATCTTTCTTCCATTCATCGAAACGCTTGATACGTCCAATCTGATCATGGCAGCGCCGGATACCGGTGGTACCAAGCGGGCCAACGCCTACGCCAAATACCTCAATGTAGATATGGCCATTTGCTACAAACAAAGAAAAGTAGCAAACCAAATTGAAAGCATGACCGTGATTGGAGATGTAGAAGGCAAAGACGTACTCTTGGTTGATGATATCATCGACACCGCAGGTACCTTGACTACTGCTGCTGATATGATGATGGAACGAGGTGCCAAAAGTGTTCGCGCTATTTGCACACATGCCGTATTATCAGGGCCTGCTTATGACAGAATTGAAAAATCAACCATAAAGGAGTTGATCGTTACAGATACCATTCCGTTAAAGAAGAAGAGCGAGAAAATTCGCGTGCTCACCATAGCGGATCTTTTTGCGGACGTAATTCACAGCGCAATCAACTACCAATCCATTAGCAAATATTTTATCGTTTCATAAACACAAATAAAAATGAAGAAAGTATCGTTGAGCGGTTCTCCAAGAGAGAACGTAGGGAAAAAAGATGCTGGTCTCGTTAGAGCGGAAGGAAAGATTCCTTGCGTATTGTACGGCGGAGAAGAGCAAACACATTTTTCCATTGATTACATTGAATTTAATAAGTACATCTACACACCTGATGTGTACATCTACGAATTGGAAATAGACGGAAAGACCGTAAATGCCATCATTCGAGACATTCAGTTTCATCCCGTAACAGATGCTACTCTTCATGTAGACTTCTTGGAGCTCGTGGAAGGAAAGTCCGTGAGAATGGAGCTGCCACTGAAGCTAACCGGAAACGCGATCGGTGTAAGAAACGGTGGTCGTCTTCTTGCCAACTTCCGTCGAATTAATATTAAAGGTATACCTGCCGATTTGCCCGAAGCAGTGGTAGTTGATATTTCAAAATTGAGAATCGGACAATTCGTGCGAATCAAGGATCTGACTTTACCATCGGCTACTATCCTACACAATCCTAACAACGTAGTAGTTGGAGTGAAAATGGCTCGAGGTGCCATGGATGAAGAAGAGGAAGACGATGAGGATGAAGAAGGCGAAGAAGGTGCTGAAGGCGCTGAAGGCGAAGGTGCTGAAGCTTCTGAGGAAACGAAAGGAGAAGAATAATACAAGCCCTACCGATATCGTGAAATATCTCGTAGTCGGTTTGGGTAATGTGGGGGTGAAATACGAGAACACCCGTCACAATATAGGATTCAAGGTAGCCGACGCTCTTGCTGAGCGGTCGGCTACTTCGTTTAAAGACGAACGATATGGAGCCATTGCCTCCATTAAGCATCGGGGAAGAAACCTTGTTTTGCTCAAGCCAAACACCTTTATGAACCTCAGTGGTAAGGCGGTAAACTATTGGATGCAGAAGGAAAAAATCCCTTTGGATCGTTTATTAATTGTCACCGATGACTTGGCTCTGCCTTTCGGCAAACAAAGACTCCGCTTAAAGGGTAGTGCCGGCGGTCACAATGGATTGAAGAGCATCAATGAGGTTTTAGGAAGGCAAGATTATGCGCGTCTCAGGATTGGTATCGGCGATGAATTTCACAAAGGAGGTCAGATAGATTATGTGCTGGGCGAATGGTCAGCCGCTGAAGAAGAGATCCTCTCAAAAAGAATTGAGGTAGCTGCTGAGACTTGTCTTTCATTTTGTTCCATCGGAGGGCCTCAAACAATGACATTTTTTAATAACAAATAGTTAATCCCGGCAAACCTGTTAACTTGGGGTTAACTGCTATTTTTGCACCCTAAATTTAAATCCAATTGAAATGAAGAAAATTTACTTTTTGCTACTTGCAGCAATGGTTTTGGTTTTTCCCTCAGCTATGGCGCAAAGTGATATGCTGATTACGGGAGTCGTGGACGGTGACCTGAGCGGCGGAAAACCCAAGGTTATAGAATTCTATGTAGTTAATGACATTGCTGACCTGAGTATCTACGGAGTGGGATCGGCAAATAATGGTGGCGGATCCGATGGCGTTGAATTTATTTTCCCCGCAGATGCTGCTACTGCAGGCGACTTCATCTACCTGAGGTCAGCTGATTCAGGAGATGATGTATCGTTTCAATCTTATTTTGGATTTGCCGCAGATTACGAATCCGGCGCAGCCGCTATTAATGGTGATGACGCCGTTGAGCTATTTCTCAATGACGTAGTAGTCGATGTATTCGGCGACATTAATATGAATGGAGACGGAACGGACTGGGATTACACAGATAGCTGGGCCTATCGTCAAAACGGAAACGGGCCTTCAACCACTTTTAATTCTGCCAACTGGACAGCGCCCGGGTTGGGGACATTAGAAGATGTTACTGTCAATGCTGATGCGACTAATCCGTTTCCCTTAGGAACTTATTCTACGGAAGGTGGTGGAAGTGCCGGTGAGGTAACTATCCAAGAAATACAAGAAACGACTGATCCTGACGGAGAATCTCCATTGGTGAATCAAGAAGTAATCACAACAGGTATTGTAACGGCAGTATACGACGAAGGTTTTTGGATCCAAGATGGAACCGGAGCTTGGAGCGGCGTCTTCGTAAGAGAAGATAACTCCGGAGTAAATCAAGGTGATGAGGTAACCGTTACCGGAACGGTGCAAGAAAATTTTGGTTTGACCAGAATCAATAGTGTTACGGATATTACAACGGAGTCTACCGGAAATGCGCTACCGGTTGCAGAAATTATATCCACGGATCTTGCTGGAACAGAAGAGTATGAAAATGTTTTGATTCAGGTATTGGCAGTCACTTGTATTGATGATGATTTAGGCTTTGGCGAATGGTTGATTGATGACGGAACGGGAGACTACCGCGTGGATGATGAGCTTTACAACGCAGGCCCTCAGCTTTTAGTTGGGTATGACCTTACGGGGATTGCCTATTTCAGTTTTAGCAATTTCAAACTTTTGCCAAGAGATGCAGCTGACGTGGTTCTGAATCCTGAAGCTTCAGAATTAGGCTTGGCTTTTGAAGCTACTGCCATCAGCGCAAGCGAAACTGCAGGAACCATAACGGTAGAAGTTGAGATCATCAATCCAACCGATTCTGAAACTTCTGTTGAAGTTTCAGTGGTAGGCGGAACAGCCACAAATGGCGTTAACTATAACTTTACGGATCCCACCATTCTTACCTTCCCTGCAAACGACGATACGCCTCAAACTTTTGAAGTGGAAATTTTGGATGACTTGGATGAAAACGAAGATCGCTTTGTCACATTCACACTCCAAAATGCTACCAACGGTGCCGTTTTTTCCACGGAAGAGGTAACGCTTACCATTCAAGATGACGATACAGCCATCGAATTAACCGATATCGCCTTTGCTGCTGAAGAAGATGCGGGCGGAGTTGCCGTAAATAACGGTGAAGAATTTACCGTTGGTGGTCTTGTCTATGGTGAAAACATGAACGGATCAGGCTTGTCTTTCACACTTATCGATCAAACGGGAGGAGTAGGTGTTTACTCAAATGATGTGGTTGATGGCTACACAGTCGCCGAAGGAGACAGCATCATTTTGACGGGAACGATCAACCAGTTTAACGGATTGACTCAGATGAGCCCATCATCAATCAATTTAATCTCTCAAGGAAATGAAATTGATGAGCCTACGGTAATTACTGAATTTACCGATGCGATGGAATCTCAATTGGTAAAATTAGAATGTGTTTTCCTTACGGATCCCGGACAGTGGACGGGTACGGGTTCAGGATTTAACGTCACAGTAAGCAACGGAACTCTGGAATACACAGTTAGAATTGACAACGATGTGGATCTTTACAATGCTCCGGCGCCTGACGGAACTTTCGACGTGACCGGTATTGGAGGTCAATTTGATAATGAGGCTCCACTGACAGAAGGATACCAATTGCTTCCTCGTCGCAGCGAGGATATCGTATCGCAGGAGTGCGGAATTATTACTCCTCCGATTAATGACAATTGTGATGCAGCCGTGAATGTTGACGACTTACTTGGCGGCCCTATAGGAGAAGCTCAGGTATCCCAGCAGTATTCAAATGATGGAGCAACTACTGAAGCCAATGAAGTGACGGATGGGTTTGAGTGTTTCGGTGAGCCGGATGGCTCAGGTTCTGCACCTTCTTTGGAAAATAATGTATGGTTCGAGTTTACCGGTGATGGAAATACCTATTTGATTGAGACAAATAACTGCAACGGAACGGCCGAGGAGTACATTCCTAACGGCGATACCCAGATGGCACTGTACCAAGGATTTTGCGGTTTGTTTCAATCTCCGTTAGCTTGCAGCGAAGACGGTCCGAATGCTGTTCCTGACAATCTTGCCGCCGGAGTAGAAGTTACTACGATAGCAGGACAAGTTTACACGGTTATGGTAGATGGATACTTGGGAGCTGCGGGAGACTTTTGCCTGTCTATGACTCGATTGGCTGCTACCAACGACGATTGTTCGGGTGCAGCAGACCTTTCTGATCTGACAGGTGGAAATCTTGACGAAGCACAAACGTCAGGGGCATTTTCAAATGTCGGAGCAACTTCAACCGATGACCCTAATCCGAATGATGTGGAAGACAACTGCTGGTTTGGAGAGCCGCTTACTTCTAATACTGTTTGGTTCAGTTTTGTAGGAGACGGGAGTGAGTACTTTATTGAAACAACAGAATGTGGTGAGGTCACTGATTACATCGACGATGGGGATACCCAAATGGCCATTTTTACAGGTGACTGTGGTGATTTAACCCAAGTGGCTTGTAACGAAGATATATCAGGCGAAGATTTTGAAGCGGGAATATCTATCATAACTGAAGTTGGTGTTACCTATCAGGTAATGGTAGATGGATACGAAGGCGCCGATGGAGAATTCTGTATGCAAATGACCATGACGAGTCCTTTGTCCACGAATGATGCTGATGAATTTGAATTCAACGCTTATCCGAATCCTACCAATGGAATGGTTACTATAGAGTCTCCCGTTTCTTTGGAGAATGTGGCTTTGGTAAACGTTCTCGGACAGCGCGTGAAAGAGTGGAATATCACTTCTGCAGAGCGTTTTGAATTCAATACGAATGACGTTGAGCCGGGTGTTTACCTTCTCCAAGCTATGAGCGAAGGAAAGGTTTCAACCTTAAAACTCATCGTAGAGTAATTAAAATTGATGAAATCAAAAAGCCCCGCTGCGATTGCCGCAGCGGGGCTTTTTAGTTTGACATATTGTATGAGCGTCAGTCTTGATACTTTGTACTTAATACCTAATACTCTGCCCTACAATTCCTTCAACATTCCTTTCAAAGAAACTTTCTGATTTACTACTTCTTCCAGCTTGTCCAGAGAGACTCTTTCCTGACTCATACTATCTCGTTCGCGAATGGTTACGCTGTTGTCTTCCAGGCTTTCGTGGTCTACTGTAATGCAAAATGGCGTGCCGATTGCATCTTGTCTGCGGTAGCGCTTTCCGATTCCATCTTTTTCATCGTATTGACAATTGTGATCGAGTTGCAGTCGATTCATGATCTTACGCGCTAGCTCTGGGAGACCATCTTTCTTAACCAAAGGCAGAACGGCCACCTTTACAGGTGCGAGGGCGTGTGGAATTCTGAGGACGGTTCTCTCCGAACCATCTTCTAATTTTTCTTCGGTGTAAGCCGCCGTAAGAACCGCTAAGAAAAGACGATCAAGACCGATCGACGTTTCCACCACATAAGGCACATAGCTTTCCTTTTCTTGTGGATCAAAAAAGCGCAGCTTTTTGCCACTATGCTCTTCGTGACTGGCAAGATCGAAATCAGTACGTGAGTGAATACCTTCCAATTCTTTGAATCCCATTGGGAAATTGAACTCAATATCACTGGCGGCATTGGCGTAATGCGCCATTTTTACGTGATCGTGAAATCGGTAGTTGCTCTCACCCAGACCCAACGCTTTATGCCACTTTATACGGCGATCTTTCCAGATCTCATACCATTCTAATTCAGTTCCGGGCTTTACAAAATACTGCATCTCCATTTGCTCGAATTCGCGCATACGGAAGATAAACTGACGAGCAATAATCTCATTTCGAAAAGCCTTGCCAATTTGCGCAATACCAAAAGGTATTTTCATTCGGCTACTTTTCTGGACATTCAAAAAATTTACAAAAATCCCCTGAGCCGTTTCGGGCCGCAAATAGATCGTGCTCGCATCTCCTGCTACGGAGCCCAATTCAGTTTTGAACATCAGATTGAACTGACGTACATCCGTCCAGTTTTTAGAACCCGTCTCAGGGTCGGCGATGCCCAGATCTTCGATCAGGGTTTTGACCGCAGTCAAGTCCTCTTTTTCCATCGCTTCTTTAAAGCGAGCGTTTACTTCATCGATCTTTTTTTGGCTGCGCAGTACGTTCGGGTTTGTGGCCCTGAATTGAGTTTCATCGAAATCATCCCCGAAGCGCTTCTTGCCCTTTACCACATCCTTCTCAATTTTCTGGCGGTATTTTTCGAGGTAATCCTCAATCAATACATCTGCCCGGTAGCGCTTCTTGCTATCTTTATTGTCGATTAAAGGATCGTTGAAGGCATCGACGTGCCCTGACGCTTTCCATGTAGTCGGGTGCATGAAGATGGATGAGTCCAGTCCTACGATCTCTTCATTCAATCTCACCATGGCTTCCCACCAATAGGCTTTGAGGTTGTTCTTTAATTCCACTCCGTAAGGTCCATAATCGTAAGCGGCACTCAGTCCGTCATATATTTCGCTGGAGGGGTATACAAAACCGTATTCTTTGGCGTGGCCGATTATTTTTTTGAGTAAATCTTCGTGCTGACTCATGTAGCGATCTTTATTGCTTGAAAATTGAGAGCCCAAAAGTAACCCAATCAGACTGATATTGAAATGCTGAATGCCTAACTTCGCCGTATGATTCAAATTGATGGTGCATTGCTCTCTGAAGACCTTTTCTCTAAAAGGTTTGTTTGCGATTTATCTGCCTGCAAAGGGGCGTGCTGTGTGGAAGGAGATAGTGGGGCCCCGCTGGAAGCGGAAGAGATCGACAAGTTGGAAGAAGCCCTCGAAGATATTAAACCCTATATGCGAAAAGAAGGCATTGAGGAAGTAGAAAAAACAGGAGTTTTCACGGTAGATGTTGATGGAGAATACGTCACTCCGCTCGTAAATGGAGAAGAATGTGCTTTTGTCTCTTTCGACAAAAACGGGACGGCAAAATGCTCAATAGAGCAGGCTCATCGCGATGGAAAAACGGATTTTTTAAAGCCAATCTCCTGCCACCTGTATCCCATCCGCGTTAGTCAGCTAAAAGATTTTGAAGCACTCAATTATCACCATTGGCCTATTTGCGATCCCGCAAGAGATTGCGGCGCCAAGCTCGATGTCAAAGTTTTTAAGTTTTTAAAGGAACCGCTCATTCGAAAATATGGTGCGACATTTTTCGAACAGTTAGAGGAAGCCGATAAGCTGATCGAAGCGTCCAAGAAGTAAACCCCGTTCCTTTTATCCGTTTTTTAGTTTCATGAGCCACCAAATTCAAAAACATTTTTTCGTCTCAACGGTGCAGCCGAAGAGTGAAATATTTCTCTTGGCATTTTGAGTTCAGAATAACGGGTCCTTTCTGTTTTATATTTTTCAACAAACAGGAATGAGCCATCTAACTATCAGTTAAACAGTATTTAGCTTTCTCTTTTAGAGAGTTTTTTAGGCGCTTACGAAAAATAGTGCCAAGAATTTTGCTTCGATAGAGGATTTTGAGCAGTTGATCAACAGGCCACTTTTCCTGAATCAATTGCTGTCATTGAGCCGGTCAGCCATATCATCTTTTCGTGTTGAAAACTTAAACTGAATGTGAATTAAAACCGATTGTTCTGAGCAGCCTTTTTTCCAATTTTTGTTGGCGGTCAATCGAACATATCGCGAAGAACTTTTTTCTTCTTTTCTCGACCTCGACCTGCTGCTCTCCTTTTGGAGCCTATCTATCAAGAAGTTAAAACGTATAATTAATAATCGATAAAAAAACAGAAGTTTTATCATGGCCGAAGTGACCTCTAAAAACAATGAAGTGGAGATTGAAAATGTGCTCCCCGAAAACACATCAGTAACCGAGCCGATTCTCGAAGAAAATGAAAACCGCTTTGTACTTTTTCCAATCGTCCATAACGACATTTGGAAATTCTACAAAAAGTCTGAAGCCTCATTTTGGACCGCTGAAGAAATTGACCTCGAAGCTGATTTGGTGGATTGGAGCAATAAGCTGAATGACGATGAGCGTTACTTTATCAAACATGTCTTGGCCTTCTTCGCGGCAAGCGACGGAATCGTGAATGAAAACCTGGCCGAGAATTTCCTCTCTGAAGTTCAATATACCGAAGCCAAGTTCTTCTATGGCTTTCAGGTAATGATGGAAAACATTCATTCTGAAACCTACTCGCTTCTAATCGATACTTACATTCAGGATAAGAAAGAGAAGGATAAGCTTTTCAATGCCATTGAGACGCTTGATTGCGTGAAAAAGAAAGCTGACTGGGCGTTGAACTGGATCGACAATGGTTCTTTTGCCGAAAGGCTCATCGCTTTTGCAGCGGTAGAAGGAATTTTCTTTAGTGGCTCCTTCTGTTCTATTTTCTGGTTGAAGAAAAGAGGTTTGATGCCCGGACTGAGTTTCTCCAATCAACTGATTTCACGTGATGAGGGAATGCACTGCGATTTCGCCTGCCTGCTTTACAATGATCATGTGGTAAACAAACTTTCCAAAGAAAAAGTGCAGAAGATCATCGTAGATGCGGTGGATATTGAGAAAGAATTCGTAACCGATGCCCTTCCGGTAAAATTGATCGGAATGAATGCCGACCTGATGTCTCAATACATTGAGTTCGTAGCTGATCGCCTCCTGGTAGAACTGGGCAATGAAAAGGTATACAACGCTACCAACCCTTTTGACTTCATGGATATGATCAGCCTTCAGGGCAAATCAAACTTTTTTGAGGTACGCGTTGGTGAATACCAAAAAGCGAGCGTAACCAATACTTCCTCCGAAGACAAGAGCTTCAGCCTGGACGCTGACTTTTAATTTATATCTGACCCACCAATAAATCCTTATAAAAACTATGTCATACGTACTTAAGAGAGACGGTCGGCGTGAGGCGATCAAATTTGACAAAATCACGGCTCGAATAAAAAAACTCTGCTACGGACTGCACCCGGCAGTAGATCCTATCGAAGTAGCAAAGAAGGTGATCAACGGCCTCTACGAAGGTGTAACCACGAGTGAGCTTGATAACCTTGCGGCTGAAGTAGCTGCCACCAATACGGTAAAACACCCGGATTATGCCCTTTTGGCCAGCCGCATTGCGGTGAGCAACCTCCACAAGAACACCGAAAAATGTTTCTCTGAGGCCATGAAGGCCTTGTACAATTACATCGATCCCAAAACGGGAGAATCTGCTGCTTTGCTGGCCGACGACGTCTATGACATTATTGAGAAGAATAAAGAGGTTCTTGACTCGGCCATTATCTATGACCGTGATTTCCGTTATGACTTCTTTGGATTTAAAACGCTGGAGAGATCCTATCTGCTTAAGCTAGATGGAAAAGTAGCTGAGCGCCCACAGCAGATGATCATGCGTGTGGCGGTTGGAATTCATAAAGATGACATTGACGCTGCGATTGAGACCTATCACAAAATGTCTGAGGGTTGGTTTACACACGCTACGCCTACACTTTTCAATGCAGGTACTCCCAAGCCACAGATGTCTTCTTGCTTCTTGCTCACGATGAAAAAAGACAGCATCGACGGTATTTACGACACCCTTAAACAATGCGCTCAGATTTCGCAAAGCGCTGGTGGAATTGGACTTTCTATTCACGATATCAGAGCAAAGGGAACGTATATCCGCGGCACAAATGGTACTTCGAATGGAATCGTACCTATGCTGCGTGTATTTAACGATACCGCGCGCTACGTAGACCAGGGTGGTGGAAAGCGGAAAGGTTCTTTTGCCATGTACCTAGAGCCTTGGCATGCCGATGTCTTTGACTTCCTGGACATGCGTAAGAATCACGGTAAGGAGGAGATGAGAGCGCGTGACTTATTCTATGCACTGTGGGTTCCCGATCTCTTTATGAAAAGGGTAGAGGCCAATGGTGAATGGACGCTGATGTGTCCGCACGAATGCCCCGGACTTTCCGATACTCACGGCGAAGAGTTTGAAAAGCTTTACACCAAATACGAGAAAGAAGGTAAAGGACGAAAAACCATCAAGGCTCAGGAGCTCTGGTTCAAGATCTTGGAAGCTCAAATCGAAACGGGAACACCTTACATCCTCTACAAGGATGCGGCGAACGAGAAGTCCAATCAGAAGAACTTGGGGACCATAAAGTCTTCAAACCTTTGCACGGAAATTATCGAGTACACTGCTCCCGATGAGGTAGCCGTTTGTAACTTGGCTTCGGTTGCCTTACCGAAATTTGTCATCGATGGAAAATTTGATCACGACAAGCTCTTCGAGATTTCCTACTTGATGACAAAAAACCTGAACCGAATAATTGACAACAATTACTACCCGGTTCCTGAGGCAAAGAACAGCAACATGCGTCACCGCCCGATCGGAATCGGTGTTCAAGGTTTGGCCGATGCCTTCGTTTTGCTTCGCTACCCATTCGACAGCGAGGAAGCGCGTAAGCTAAACAAGGAAGTTTTTGAGACTATTTATTATGGAGCTCTTACGGCTTCGAAAGATTTGGCAAAAGAGGACGGACCCTACGAGACCTACGAAGGCTCTCCGGTGAGTCAGGGAATCCTTCAACCTGACATGTGGAATGTCGAGCCAAGTGACCGCTGGGAATGGGATGTTCTTCGCAAGGAGATCAAGAAGTACGGTGTTCGTAATTCGCTTCTTTTGGCCCCGATGCCAACGGCGAGTACGGCCCAGATTCTGGGGAATAACGAGTGCTTCGAACCTTATACCTCGAATATTTACACGCGAAGAGTTCTGTCCGGAGAATTCATCATTGTCAATAAGCACTTGCTGCGCGACTTGGTAAAACTCAACTTATGGGATGAGGACATGCGTCAAAAGCTGATGGCAGCAAACGGGTCGGTGCAAAACATCAAAGAGATTCCTGATAACCTGAAAGCACTTTACAAGACTGCATGGGAACTCAGTCAGAAAGCCATCATCGATATGGCGGCCGACCGTGGTGCATACATCTGTCAGTCGCAGTCATTGAACATTTTCATGGAAAATGCCAATTTCGCGAAACTGACATCCATGCACTTCTACGGATGGAAGCAAGGTCTGAAAACGGGTATTTACTACCTCAGAACCAGAGCGGCCGCCGATGCCATCAAGTTTACCGTGGACAAGTCACGACTTGACCAGCCTAAAGCTCAAACCGAGGAGGAGATCGCAGCTCAAGCTTGTTCGATTGAGAATGGGCCTGATTGCGAAATGTGTAGCGGTTAATGCACGCCAGTCCAGAGCATCCAATAACTGCGTTACGCTTGCCCTGAAAACAGTCATCTGCCTGAGGCGGACTCTAATTGTTCAGAACTGCGCAAGCTACTTCGGCAAGCTCAGCACAACGCTTGATTTTGACCCCTTTGAACCAGTCTCTTGCAATATTCGAAAAGAATAGAGCTTTACTGTGAGTTTTTATTTGATTAGAAGAAGGGCTACCTAAAGGTGGCCTTTTCTTATTTAGAACCCCTTTAAATAAGCCCGCTTGACAGTTCTATGACAGTACAAGAGCACTCCGTTAGGACATTTGCATACGCAATAATATGGAAGAGTTACATCGTTTTTATACCATTGCCTTTAACCACAAGCAGTTACCGCTTGAAGTGGTGGGCAAGTTCCATATCGATGAGGACAATCAGGCTGAGGTTCTTACTTCTTTGAAGGAGAGATTGAACCTCGAAGAGCTGATGTTCCTGTCTACCTGCAACCGTGTTGAGTTTTTTGTGGTCTCCAAGAAAGCCGTGACTGCAGAAGATATTCTCAATTCAGGACTCTTTAATCTCTCGCCGGAGAATGCCTTGATCGCAAAGTCGAATGCTGAGATCCATTTCGGAAAAGACGCGGTAAGGCATCTTTATAAAGTGACTTCTTCACTCGATTCGATGGTGATTGGCGAGCGTGAGATTATCACGCAAGTGAGAAAGTCTTATGAATTCGCAGAAGCAAACGGGCTGTCAGGAGAATTTCTTCGCCTTTTGATGCGCAAGAACATTGAATCGGCAAAACGCGTATTTACCGAAACGGCGATTTTCAGAAAGCCTGTATCGGTAGTTTCCTTGGCTTTTCACCGTTTGAAAGATTTGAACGTGCCTTCCGAAGCCAGAATGCTTTTGGTGGGAGCGGGAAGGACGAATAAGGCAATGGCCAAATTTCTTTCCAAGCACGGATACAAGAATATCGCTATTTTCAATCGCACAGAATCACGAGCGGCTGAACTGGCAGCACAAGTGAGTGCAACGAGTTACAGTCTCGACCAGCTCAAGTCTTACGACAAAGGTTTCGATGTTTTAATTGCCTGTACGGGTTCAGAAAGTCATGTGGTAAGTAGAGGCCTGTTTGATCACTTATGCGGTGAAGAAACGACTCCCAAAGTACTCATCGATTTAGCGATTCCCGCCGATATCGAAGCGAGCGTTTTCGATAGAACTGATTTGCGCTTGACGCACATCAACATTGAAGAATTGCGAATTACCGCTGAGAAAAACCTCCACGAGCGATCACAAGAGATTTCAAAATGCGAGGAAATAGTGGAAGAAGGTATCGCAGACTTCGAGCAGATTCACAAAGAGCGAATTGTTGAATTGGCAATGCGTGAAATTCCACAAAAGGTGAAGGAAATTCGCGAGAAGGCGATAAGTACTGTTTACGCAAAGGAAATCGAAGAGCTTGATGAAGACTCAAAAGAAGTCCTTGACAAAGTGATTGCCTACATGGAAAAAAAATACATTTCCGTGCCGATGAAGATGGCGCGTGAGGTCATGCTCAACTCGAAAAAGTCAGCATGAGTTCAATCGTCATCGGCTCTCGCGGAAGTGACTTAGCACTTTGGCAGGCCAATCACATCAAAGCCAAACTCGAAGACCTCAGCCATTCCGTTGAGATCAAGATCATAAAGACCCAAGGCGACATCATTCAGCACCTCAGCTTCGACAAGATGGAGGGAAAAGGATTTTTCACCAAAGAATTGGAAAAGGAGCTTTTGGAAGAAACCATCGATTTGGCGGTTCACTCCTTCAAGGATTTGGAAACGAATTATCCCGAAGGATTAACCATCGGTGCCATTACCGACCGGGCAAATCCCCGCGATGTGCTTTTGATCCGCAAAGAGAATGTAAACGCATCTCAGAAGTGGGAAGTGAAAAAAGGAGCCTTAATAGGTACCTCGAGTGCTCGCCGCAAGGTGCAGTTGAAAAAGCACCGACCCGATATCCGCTTGGACGACATTCGCGGTAACGTGCCCACTCGGGTAAATAAACTCCGTGACGGAATGTTTGATGCCATCGTTCTGGCGAAAGCCGGACTCGATCGATTGGAATACGATGTGAGCGATTTGCACATGCACGTATTCGATCCCACCGAGTTTATACCCGCTCCGGCACAAGGCGCTTTGGCCATCCAAATTCGGGGAAAGGACAAGCGCATTTCCGACATCGTTTCCAAAATTCACCGAGAGGAAATTGCTGCTACTACCTCGATAGAACGCAAGGTGCTCAACCTTTTTCACGGAGGTTGTCAGATGCCGTTAGGGGCTTATTGTCAGCCTATGGAAAACGGTGCTTTTGATCTCAGAGCCGTGATGGCCGAGAGCGTAAAAGAAAGCCCCGTTTATATTCACCTTTCGGGAAATGATCCCAAGGCTTTGGCTGAAAAAGCAGTTTCTGAGCTCAAGGCAAAAGCCCATGAGAGTATTTCTTAGTCGCGAGACTCCAAGTAAAGCCTTAGCAGACCACGCCCAAAAATCAAATTGGGAACTCACTTGTTTTTCCTGCATTCGAAAGAGCCTTATAACGAGTGAAGGTCCTCCCGAAGCCGATTGGATTTTTTTCTACAGCCCGTCTGCGGTGGAAATGTTTTTGGAGAGCTTTGGAGATTACCGAGCCAAATGGGCAGCTTTGGGTGAGGGTACGGCACGCATCTTCCGGGAGCAGGGCTTCGAGCCCGATTTCATTGGAAAATCACCCGACACTTCAGAGGTGATGAAGGAGTTTAAGTCTGCGATTTCCGAAGAAGAGCGAGTGGTTCAAGCCAGAGGGGAGACCAGCTTTGAGCGCTTGCGAGAGGTTTTGCCAGCCGAGCGCATTTTGGACTGGCCTTTTTATCGAACTGAAGCAAAAGCGAAAGTCCCGAAGGCAGACGCCGATGTATACATTTTTACTTCGCCGTCTAATGCCAAAGCATATCTCTCAAAGTTTGAGATCAGTTCTGCTGCAAAGGTTATCGTCTTCGGCGAAAGCACAAAAAAAGCCGTGGAGACATTGACCACGGTTAAGATTTTTGTTACGGATGAGCCGGGAGAAGAGAGAGCTTTGCAGCTTATTTGAAGGAAAGGGTAACTGCTTTACATCCTTAG
>JGI12048J13642_10762677_pt1 | contig 15336 bp, 13 predicted proteins | sample ElkSlonscriptome_16_FD_13642 | JGI IMG/M metagenome (IMG submission 13642)
CCCCTTGCCCCTTGCTCATTGCCCTTTGCCCCTTGCCCCTTGCNCATTGCCCTTTGCCCCTTGCCCTTTGCCCCTTGCCCCTTGCCCTTAACCAAACAACCGCATGATATGCCTGTCATAAATATTCTCCTCCACTTGTTCACCCACGATCTCACTGTGCTTCTCCAGCATGTCGAGATATGCATCGCCTGCTTCTGCAGCCACCTTGTACCCGACATGGATCAGCTGTCTGAACATCGGGTCATAATCGGGATGTCCGGGAATATGCCGCAGCGTATTTGAAAAAAGTTCGCTGCTCCATCCCTCCACCTCCGCTGGAGTGGGTAGTTTGTCCGGATCAATATCAATGACAGTAGCATAGGGGGTGCACAACTCCTCCATCCTTTCGTACGCCTTGCGGTAGAATGATTTTACCATTTCGAGCCCTTCCGTTCCTGCCAGGGACAGACCGATCACCTCTTCGAGCCAGGTGGTCCCCGCAGTCTTTATATGTATTCCTTTGTCATGTTTTCTTATGAGTTCCCCAATGACAGGGTAGATCGAAAATTTGTCGCTCCCCGAGTGGACACTCAACTTCAGGTTAGCGGGAAGATCAAAGCTTTTTACCAGGTGATCGATCACCATCAGGTCCTGTTCGAATTCTTTCCGGAACTGTTCAACATCACCCACATAATCGACACCCTTGTTGAAGCGCCCGGTAAATTTTGGTGCGATCGTCTGCACCGGAATCTCAAATTTCCGGATCATCAGCAGGATGAAAAACAGTTCAGGCGGCGTTTGCGGATCTTCAACCTCATCCATGGAGATCTCAGCCACATAATTGTCCGCTCCCCTTACATCACTGATGGACCTGTATATCAGCGCCGCTTCCTTGATCGCGGGATAGAATTTTTTCACGGCATCTTCAAGCGCATCTTTTGAAACCTCGAATGTCTCTTCGATCCCCGGGATGCTGAGATTTCCTGCAAATGGAAGCAGTGATTCGAAAATTTCACGCCACTCGTCTTCATCGCACTCAGCGCCGATCGCATCCGCCACGTCAATGGTAAAAAAATTGGAGTGGTCCATGTACCGCTCAACATTTTGCATATTTATATGGTCTGCATCCACATACCAATTCCCATTGTATCCCAGTTTCTTTGTGGCCGACAACGCCTCTTTCCATGTATCGGAAGGAACGGTCTTTACGATCTGGTGTTCGCGGTTTGATTTGTTCCAGACAGGGACCAGCGGAATTCCGTTCTTATTGGCCCTGATAATGGCCCTGAGTTGTGCTTCACCCTGCCTTGTAAACCTGTCGCCGATGCCAAATGAGTACTTTTCAAGAGTTTTCATATTTGCCTGTGATTAATTGCTGGTTTAGTAACTGCGCCTTGTTGCTACCATTGCTGTTATAAATATATCGTGTACGCACACGAAAATACAAAAAATGTCTGGCAGATTCAAAAATAGTTGTTAATTTTGAATTCCCCTGGAATTTTATTATTTTATAAGTTCCACATAAATAGATGTTTGTATTATTATGTCACGTGTACGGATCAAGGATATAGCAAGGCTGGCCAATGTTTCCACAGGAACGGTTGATCGTGTGATACATGAACGTCCCGGGGTCTCTGATATGACCCGTAAGCGGGTGCAGAAGATTATACAGGAGTATGATTATCAGCCTGATATACTTGCAGGAACCCTCGCAACCGGACGATCAGTGAACATCCTGGTCTGCATGCCGGAGGTCGTGAGCGAACACGCTTTCTGGAAATTCCCGGAATCCGGCGTTGCAAGGGCTCTACAGGAGCTTACCCACTTCGACATCCACGTAGAGTACCTGAGATTTGATCAGCACAGCAAGGCTGACTTTCTTAAAAAAGCCGCAGGTACAGATCCTTCAAAGTACGACGGGATGTTGTTTGCACCCGTATTCAGCGAGGATTCAATCGAATTTGTCGACAGGTTCAGAAATGCCGGTGTTCCTTGCGTACAGTTCAATTCGCGCATCGAAGGGCAGGACCAGGTCAGTTTTATCGGTCAGGATGCCTTCCAGAGCGGGTACCTTGGAGGCAAGCTTATGAATTTCGGGATGAAACCGGGAAAAGATCTCCTGGTGGTGAACCTGTCACTCCGAAGGGATAATTACCAGCATATCATCAGGAGGGAGCGTGGGTTCCGGGCCTATTTCGAAGCACATGGTGACAGGGTCAGTAACCTGGTATCCGTGAATGTGAATGGAGGAGATTATCCATCTGTTGCAGCTGAGATCAGGGAGCAGATGGCCAGGTACGATGTGGCTGGTATATTCGTCACCAATTCCAGGGTGCACCTTGTGGCCAGGTACCTTTCCGAACGCGGGGCCATGGGTATCCGGCTGATCGGTTACGACCTGTTGCCGGAAAGCGTGGATTATCTGAAACGGGAGTATATTGACTTTCTCATATCGCAGAGTCCGGAAGAGCAGGCATATATGGGCATACGGCAACTCTTCAGGATCGTGGTGTTGAAAAAGAAGGTAAGACAGGAGGTGTTGCTTCCCATCGATATCCTGACAAAAGAGAATATTGACCATTACCTAAACTATACCAATACAATTACGAAATGAATGACCTGAAAGACCTGAAAGGAAAATTATGTGTGATCACCGGCGGAGGTGGTGTGATCGGATCTTCACTGGCACACGGACTTGCTGGTGCGGGGATCAGAACCGTGATCCTCGACATCGTTGAGGACGCGGCCCGTAAGGTGGCCGCCTCGGTAAAAGAGGAGACCGGTGTTGAATCTTACGGATTGAAAGCAAATGTGCTGGACCGGGAATCCCTGGAGGAGGTCCGGAAAAAGATCAATGGGGAGATCAGTGAGATCGATTTTCTCATCAACGGAGCCGGCGGAAATTCACCCCAGGCGACAACGAAAATGGAGGAGCTGACCGAGAATGACCTGGGGGACCTGGAGAATTCATTTTTCGGACTCGAGCTTGAAGGATTTCAGAAAGTATTCGATCTCAATTTCATGGGAACCCTGCTTCCGACCATGGTGCTTTCGAGAAAAATGGTGGAGCGACAAAAGGGGGTGATCCTGAATATCTCCTCCATGAATGCATACAAGCCCCTGACAAAGATCCCGGCATATTCAGCTGCCAAAGCTTCGGTCAATAATTTTACCGAATGGCTGGCTGTCCATTTTGCCAAAGCCGGTGTTCGGGTCAATGCGATCGCTCCGGGATTCTTCCTCACCAACCAGAACCGTTTCCTGCTGGTGGACGAAGCATCAGGTGACCTTACTGACCGGGGAAAGAAGATCATCAACAACACCCCCATGGGAACCTTCGGCGAGCCTGGCGATATCACGGGAACGGCGTTATACCTGTTGTCCGATATGAGTCATTTTATCACCGGCATTTGCATCCCTGTCGACGGCGGATACAGCGCCTTCGGAGGGGTTTAATATTTGCCTTACAGCGGAAAGAATTGCGCAGATACAGAATTGATTCCGTCGAAACGGAATATACATTAGAAAAATAAAATTCTAGTGGGTGAAGAGAGGTAAAACTGACGATCAGGAAGAATATAAATTAGACGAATAGACATATTCAAAACATAAAAACTATCATTCAAGAATGGCACGTAACGTAATCGTAGCACAATCAGGCGGACCATCACCGGTGATCAACTCCTCACTGAGGGGGATCATCGAGACCTGCCGCCGTTTCCCGGAAACCTTTGGCAAGGTATATGGCGGATGGCACGGTATTGAAGGAGTTCTCAAGGAAGAGCTCCTGGACCTCTCTGCCCAGCCTGAAGAGGAGGTCGCACTTCTCAGGACGACCCCTGCTGCCGGATCGGTTGGCACCTGCAGGTACAAGCTGAAAGATCACCAGGAGAAAGACATGGCCCGCATCCTCGAGGTGCTGAGGGCACATGATATCGGATATTTTTTCTACATCGGTGGCAATGACAGTCAGCACACAGCTTTTCGCGTAAGCGAACTGGCCCGGGAACACGGACTTGATGTTACCGCTGTGGGGGTACCCAAGACCATCGATAATGACGTGGGTGACAATGCGTTCAAACTCATCGATCATACCCCCGGCTATGGTTCCGTGGCACGTTACTGGTCGCATATCGTACAAAATGCGGATGAGGAGAACCGGGGTTCCTCTCCCGCTGATCCCGTGCTCGTATTGCAGGCTATGGGAAGGAAGATCGGGTATATACCTGCAGCTGCAAGACTGGCGGATCCGAACAGGGAGATCCCCCTGCAGATCTACCTGGCTGAATCAGGTGTGACACTTGAAGAGATGGCCGACAAGGTGAACGACCAGGTTTCAAGGGACGGTCGGTGTATCGTGGTGGTGAGTGAAGGTTTTGACGCAGGATCACTTGGAGAGGTCAGAGATTCCTTTGGCCATACCTCATTTGGCAGCAGTCAGCAATCGGTCTTCCAGGTGGTGGTCAACTACCTGAACAGTGTGGGACTCAATGCACGGGGTAAGGCACGCGGACAGGTGATGGGAACCGATCAGCGGGATACCGCGATCTATGCCTCCACTGTGGACCTTGACGAAGCATTCAGGGTAGGACAGAAGGCTGTGGATATTGCCATGAATGACGGCAACGGATGGATGGCCACCATCCTGCGGGAGCAGGGAATAATCTATAATGTATCCTATAACAAGGTGCCGCTGGAAAAAGTGGCGCTTTCCGAGCGGACCTTCCCCGAAGAATGGATCGCCGAAAACAGGGTTGATGTGACCGATGCATTCCTGGATTATGTCCGGCCGCTTGTGGGAGAAGACTGGGTGAGCGTGCCGGTGATCAATGGACGCCAGCGGTTCACACGTTTCCTTCCGGTATTTGCAGCGAAGAAACTGAAGACATATGAACCTGAAGCAGGATAGAGTGACAAGCGGTCGGCTCGGGCAGCTTTCCTCATTTTTCGTAAGCTGCCTTGCAAACCCGGAACATGATGCAGTTCGTCAGACGCCGGAAATGTCCTGACCGGCGGGAGTCTGTCCGAAGCACTGGCACGTCCTGTTCAGCATACAAAATTTTTAAGAACTTAAAACAGATCAAAATATGAACTTACAAGAGCAACTGAAGGACCTCAAACCCACGAAGGATTATTTCATTGGAATCGACTCGGACGGATGTGCGTTTGATACGATGGAGATCAAGCAGAAGGAGTGTTTCTGTCCGAATTTCATCAAGTATTATGGCTTGCAGAAGATTTCCAAGTATGCCAGGGAGACCTGGGAATTTACCAATCTTTATTCAAAAACCAGGGGTGTGAACAGGTTCCTGGCGGTGCTTGAGACGTTCAGGTTGCTTGCACAGCGTCCCGAGGTGCACGCCAGGGGAATGGAGCTGCCCGATATGTCGGAGCTGATCAAATGGACCAAAAATGAGACAAAGCTCGGCAACCCGGCGCTGATCGAGTATGCCAAGGTGGTCAATAACAACGACATTGACCTGGCCCTCGAATGGTCGCTGCAGGTCAACCGCGACATCAAGGAGATGGTACATGGCATGCCGCCGTTCCCGGGCGTTACTGAGGTGCTGGAGGAAATCCAGGACAAGGCTGATGCACTTGTGGTGTCACAGACTCCGCTGGAGGCACTGGAGCGTGAGTGGAAGGAGAACGGGATCGATGATTACGTGCGGTTGATCTGCGGACAGGAGTATGGTACGAAGACGGAGCACCTGGAACTGGCTGCCGGCGAAAAGTATCCAAAAGACAAGATCCTGATGATCGGGGATGCACCGGGAGATCTGAAGGCAGCCAAAGCCAACGAGGTGCTGTTCTTCCCGATCAATCCCGGGCATGAAGAGGCTTCATGGGACAGGCTGCTGAACGAGGGACTGGAGAAATTTTTTAACGGGTCTTTTGCAGGTGCTTACGAGGAGAGGCTGCTGGAGGAATTTGATGGTTACCTCCCTGAAAAGCCTTCGTGGAATATTGGATAACTGATGGGACACACAGGGATGAATGCACCAATCAGTATACACCGGGAAATGACTGGAAGGTTCAGGATCATGTGCAAAAGATCGGATGGCGGGCATCCGGAAGTGGGCCGATGATTGCCTGGGCTTTTGACCGGATGGAGGGCCTCAAATGAAAAACATAAAATTACGATATGATCTATTTTGAGAGGGGAGCGAAGGACCTTGTACTGACAAGGGAGGAGGTAAAGGAGGGGCTGAACCAGGCGCTGGATCGTCTCGGTGAACGCCGGAAAGTGCTGGCGATCCCACCCGATTATTCCCGGGCCCACAGCTATGCGGGTCCGCTTACAGAAATGACCTGGGAGTATTACGGCGACAGGCTCACAGACATACTGCCTGCGCTGGGTACCCACCGGGAGATGACGCCTGTGGAGATCGGGAAAATGTTCGGGAAGACACCGGGATCGCTGTTCAGGAAGCATGACTGGCGGAACGACGTGGTGACCCTTGGTGAAGTACCGGGATCGTACATTGAAGAAGTTTCTGAAGGAAAGGTCTCTTATCCCTGGCCGGCCCAGGTCAACCGCATGCTGAAGGAGGGCGGTCACGACCTGATCCTTTCCATCGGGCAGGTGGTGCCACATGAGGTGATCGGGATGGCCAATTACAACAAGAATATTTTCGTGGGGACCGGCGGACCGGAGGGTATAAATAAAAGTCATTTCCTCGGTGCCGCTTACGGGATGGAGCGTATGATGGGAAGGGCAGATACGCCTGTGCGTCGCGTCTTGAACTATGCATCCAGGGAATTCGCTGCTAAGCTCCCGATCGTCTATGTCCTTACGGTGATTGGTCGGGATGCAACCGGTAAACTGGTACCCAGGGGTCTCTTTATCGGCGATGATGAGGATTGTTTCAATAAAGCCGCTGCACTCTCCCTGGAGGTGAATTTCGAAATGCTGGAAAAGCCCATCCCCAAGGTGGTCGTCTACCTCGACCCAGAAGAATTTAAAAGTACATGGCTCGGAAACAAGAGCATCTACCGCACCCGGATGGCCATCGCCGATGAAGGGGAGCTGGTGGTGCTGGCACCCGGACTGAAAGAATTTGGCGAAGACCCCGAGATCGACCGTCTGATCAGGAAGTACGGTTACCTGACCACCCCGGAGATACTCGACCTGGTGGCCAATAATGAAGATCTGCGGGGCAACCTGAGTGCCGCGGCTCACCTGATCCACGGATCCACTGAAAATCGATTCAGTGTCACCTACTGCCCCGGTCATCTCAACCGGCAGGAGATCGAATCGGTGAATTACAGGTATGCTGATCTCGGGATGATGCTCAAGCAATATAACCCCGATATGCTGAAAGATGGCTGGAACACCCTCGACAATGGAGAGGAGATCTATTACATTTCAAACCCCGCAACCGGACTCTGGTCGGCAAAGGAAAAATTCAAATAGTCTGATAGAAGCCCCATCTTTGGGCATCGTTTTTTAAGCGGAGTAATGAAAAATAGTGATGAACCGAAATCGCCAGGGCGATGAGCTCAAAGAAGCAAGTAATTGGAACCAAGATATTTACGCATGAAGATCATTGTTGACAATAAAATACCTTATATCAAAGATGCCCTGGAAAAGGTGGCAGAGGTGGTGTACCTCCCGGGGCAGAAGATCGGTCGGCCCGAGGTCAAGGATGCAGATGCGCTGATCATTCGTACGCGCACGCGCTGCAGCCGGGAGTTGCTGGAAGGGTCAAAGGTAAAATTCATCGCCACTGCCACGATCGGCTATGATCACATCGACACAAAATACTGCGAGGATGCCGGGATCAGCTGGACCAATGCGCCCGGCTGTAACTCAGCATCGGTACAGCAGTACATCGTTTCCGCATTGTTATACCTGGCCAATATGAAAGGTCTGGACCTGGGGAAGACTACGGTTGGGATCGTAGGCGTCGGCAACGTCGGGAGCAAAGTTGCTCGTGCAGCACGCGCACTGGGATGCGAAGTTATGCTGAATGATCCGCCCAGGGCTGCCGATGAGGGTGACGCTGAATTTGTCGGTCTTGCTGCTTTGCTTGCCAAATCTGATATTGTGACCCTGCATGTGCCCCTGGAGGCTTCGGGACCGCATCCGACCCTTGATATGGCCGGACCCGGATTCTTTGAGCAGATGAAGGAGGGGGCGGTGCTGATCAACTCCAGCAGGGGAGAGGTGGTAGATGAGTCGGCCCTTAAACAGGCCCTGTGCACCGATCGTATCTCAGACGCGGTGCTGGATGTGTTCCGGGATGAGCCTGTTGTTGACCGGGAGCTGCTGTCTATGCTCACACTGGCAACACCGCATATTGCAGGGTATTCGGCCGACGGGAAAGCCAACGGGACCGGGATGAGCGTGCGCGCGATGAGCAGGTTTTTTAAGCTGGGGCTGGATGATTGGGAACCGAAGAATGTCCCACGGCCGTCGAACCCGGAACTCTTCGCTGATGCGGATGATGTTGAGGAGCTGGACCTGGTGACGGAGATGCATGCCGCGACCTACAGTGTCCAGGAAGATCACGACAGGTTCATGGATGCCATGGAGCGGTTCGAGCAGCTGAGAGGAAATTACAGGGACAGGCGCGAACCTTCAGCATACAATATTAAGCTCTTTAATGATGACGGCAAGTACAGGGGGATATTGGAAGGGATTGGATTCAACGTTCTTGCGGATAGCTGTTATTAGAGTTAAGAGTTAAGAGTTAAGAGTTGAGAGTTAAGAGTTGAGAGTTTAGAGTTGAGAGAAAACAAAAAATTAAACACATAAACCAAACACACAACAATGAAAGAAAAAGCAGACATCGGCCTGATCGGCCTCGCGGTAATGGGTGAAAACCTTGTATTGAACATGGAGCGCAACGGATATACAGTTGCTGTTTACAACCGCACTGTTGAAAAAGTTGACAAATTCATTAAGGGCAGGGGGAAAGATAAGATGTTTATAGGGGCACATTCGATTGAGGAATTTGTGGCTGCACTGGAGCGTCCGAGAAAGGTGATGCTGCTCGTGAAGGCAGGTAAGCCGGTCGATGATTTTATCGAGATGGTATTGCCGCACCTGGAGGAGGGAGACATCATCATCGATGGCGGGAATTCACATTATCCTGACACGATCAAGCGCACGAAATATGTGGAGAGCAAAGGGTTGCTGTACATCGGTACAGGGGTTTCTGGCGGCGAGGAAGGTGCACTGATGGGCCCCTCGATCATGCCAGGCGGATCGGCGAAAGCATGGCCGGTAGTTAAGGAGATATTTCAGTCGATCGCGGCAAAGGTCGAGGACGGCTCGCCGTGTTGTGACTGGGTGGGAAGCGACGGTGCCGGGCACTTCGTGAAAATGGTACACAACGGGATCGAGTATGGCGATATGCAGCTGATCAGCGAGGCCTATTTTCTGATGAAAAACCTGCTGGGAATGGAAGCTGATGAAATGCACGAGGTATTTAAAACATGGAACGAGGGGGAGCTGGACTCTTACCTGATCGAGATCACGCGTGATATCCTTGGGTTCAGGGATGAGGATGGGGAACCACTGCTGGAAAAGATACTGGATACAGCAGGTCAGAAAGGAACCGGTAAATGGACCGGCATCTCTGCATTGGACCTGGGTATTCCGCTTACGCTGATCGGGGAGTCGGTCTTTGCACGTTGCCTGTCAGCACTGAAAGAGGAGCGGGTGAAGGCATCCGGGATCCTCTCAGGACCTGTGGTTGATTTCAAGGGAAACAAGGAGGAGTTTATTGAATATATCAGGCAGGCACTTTTTGCCTCGAAGATCGTCTCCTATGCGCAGGGCTTTACTTTGCTGAAGGAGGCTGCGAATGAGTACGGCTGGGATCTCAAATATGGAGAGATCGCCCTGATGTGGCGAGGTGGTTGCATCATCAGGTCGGCCTTCCTGGGAGATATCAAAGATGCATTTGACCAGGACAATGACCTGTCCAACCTGCTGTTGAGTGACTTTTTCAAAGAGAAGGTTGAAGCGGCGCAGTCGGGCTGGCGTATTGTATGTTCCGTGGCCATGGAAAACGGGATTCCGATCCCGGCCTTTACCGCTGCCCTCAGCTATTTTGACGGGTACCGTACGGAAAGGCTGCCGGCCAATATGTTGCAGGCGCAACGCGATTACTTTGGAGCACATACGTATGAGCGGATCGACAAACCGCGCGGAGAATTTTTCCATACCAACTGGACCGGCAGGGGAGGAGATACCGCGTCGTCGACGTACAACGCATAGAAAATCCTTTGGTCCGATGTGATCGGTGCAGCATTTCCAGGAGCAGTGTCACCCCGTACCTGATCGGGGGTCAGGGCCCTGCTTCCGGGGCTGCTTCATCCAGGTGCCCTGAAAAGCACCGTCAGCCTGAACTTGATTCAGGGTCCTTCGTAAGCTCTCTTGCCTTTTTCAACATGCCCCGCATGCTAAACTGGAACAGCCGGGGGAAATACCGGGAGGCAAATGCCATCACCTTTCCCATGGCCGACAAGGTGGTGCGGAAGCGACGGCGTCGGATACTCCTTGCTATCAGCTTAGCAACCCGTTCCTGGGATTGCTGCACCCAGCCGGGCCGGTCTTGTAATTTTTTAATGGTTCCGTCGGGTGAAACGGCGGTCTTGTCGGGATCGTTCCGGGTAAACCCTACATAAATGATCCCGATATGGATCCCTTCACCGGTAAGCTCAGTCCTGAGTGACTGGGCAAGGGCGGTGAGTGACATCTTACTCATGCTGTATAGCGATGAATAGGGAATTCCATGGATGCCTGCCAGTGAGGATATGAAGACGATGCTGCCCCGGCTTTCCCTGATCATCGGAAGCACATCCCGGGCACAGGTGTAGGGTCCGGTTGTATTGACCCTCATCACGTTTTCGATCGATGTGTCGCTGGTCCTTTCCACGGCACCATAGGAGCTCAAACCTGCATTCAACACCAGGATGTCCAGTCTGCCAAACCGATCTTTAATGGCGGTAAGGGCCGATCGAAAAATTGTCGTGTCGGATACATCGCCTGGGACCGGCAGCACCTCCCCACCATGTTGACGCAACATTTCTGCTGTGCTGTTGAGCTGGTCCGTATTCCTGCCATTGATGACCACTATTGCGCCCTGGCTCAGCATTTCAACAGCGAGGGACCTTCCGATCCCTTTGCTTGAACCGGTAATGAATACTACCTTTTCGGTGAATCTGCCCATCTGTACTTTTTTGTTGAGGAGGCTTAAAATTAAATAAGTTTCTTTAATTTAGGAGGTCAATTCAAACTAATCTCATTCCTATGATAACAATTAAAAAGTTCGGCAAGCAGCTCCTGCTGCTCGTGGGCGCACTGCTCATCTCAGGTAATCTTTTTGCAGAAATCAGTCTTCCGCAGGTGGTTGGCAGCAATATGGTGTTGCAGCGCAATGAACCTGTAAATATCTGGGGATGGGCCGATGCCAGGGAAAAAGTAACTGTGACCTTCAATGGTCAGAAAGAATCGGTACGTACCGGAAAAGACGAAAAATGGATGATCACGCTTGATCCGATGAAAGCAGGCGGACCGTTTGAAATGGTGATCGAAGGAAAGAACCGCATTGAACTGGATAACATCCTCATCGGTGATGTATGGATCTGTTCCGGTCAGTCCAACATGGAATGGCCCATGGAGCGCACCAACAATGCCGAGGAGGAAATCACCAATGCCAATTACCCGATGATCAGGTTATTCAATGTTCCGAAAAACCTGCAACTCGTACCGGTGGATGACGTGCCGGAGGCCGAATGGAACGAATGTGCTCCCGAGACGGTCGCACCCTTTTCGGCGGTCGGATATTTTTTCGGGCGAAAGCTACACAAAGAGATTGGTGTACCGGTAGGTTTGATCGGCACCAACTGGGGGGGTACCATCGTAGAAACATGGACCAGCCGGGAGATGGCGGAAACTGTTCCGGAGATGAAAGCACAGGTAGCTACCATCGAGTCACTGAGCCCGGAGCAGCTCAAAAAGAAGGCCGAGATGGAGAAGCAGAAGCTGGTTGCATCCCTGGGTCGGCTCGAGACCGGGATCGTGGATGGCAAGCCTGTTTGGGCTGCAGCAGACATCGATCTCAGCGAGTGGAAAGAGATGGAGGTACCGGGACTCTGGGAGGACCAGGGGCTGAAAGGGGTTGATGGTGTTGTTTGGTACCGGACAATTTTTACGCTTACTGAAGATGAGGCTGCCAGCGATGCTGAACTAAGCCTGGGCACCATTGATGACGGCGACCTCACCTGGGTCAACGGAGTTGAGGTGGGTGGTATGGAAGATGCTTACAGCGACGAGCGGATTTATGATGTACCTGCTGATGTGCTCGTGCCGGGAAGGAACAGTGTAACCGTGCGTGTGACCGACCATGGTGGCGGTGGCGGGATGTACGGCGATCCCAAGCTCCTTACAGTAATAACCTCAAGTCAGGAAATCCCGTTGGCAGGGACCTGGAAATACAGGGTCTCAGCAACAAATTTCGATGTGAGCCTGCAGACCAGCATGTCGCCTAACTCAAAGCCGACCTTGTTATATAATGGGATGATCCATCCATTGCTCAATTACCGTGTCGAAGGGGCGATCTGGTACCAGGGCGAGTCAAATGCCAGCAATGCCTATGCTTACAGGGAACGTTTTCCCAATATGATCCGCGACTGGCGTGAGAAGTGGAATGATCCCGACATGGGATTCTATTTCGTTCAGCTCGCCAATTTCATGGCTCCTAAAGAGCGACCTGTGGAGAGTCAGTGGGCCGAACTCAGGGAGGCGCAGACCATGACCTTGTCACTGCCGAAAACAGGCATGGCTGTGATCATCGACATCGGGGAGGCGGATGATATTCATCCCAGGAACAAGCAGGATGTTGGAAAACGCCTTGCGCTGGCAGCTTTGCATGATACCTACGGAAAAGATGTGGTCTATTCCGGACCGGTACTGGAAAAGATGACTGTGGACGGAAAGACGGTGATCCTGGAATTTGACCCCATGGATGACGAGATCGTGATCAATGACAAATACGGTTATGTCAAAGGATTTGCCATTGCAGGCGAAGACAGGAAATTCCACTGGGCCAAGGGGATCCAAAAAGGAAACAAGCTCTACCTCACCAGTGACCATGTACAGTCACCCGTCGCTGTCCGCTATGCCTGGGCAGATAACCCCGACGATGCAAACCTGTACAATTCAGAGGGATTGCCCGCCGGACCGTTCAGGACAGATGAGTGGCCAGGGCTTACCGAAGGGAAGTAGGGAATTGCCTGGTGATCTAAATCACCGGATAAATTTTTCTGCTACCCGTTAAAACCTGTTTTCCGTGTATAGGTTTCCTGGGCATTGATGTAGAAAGCTTTGTACTTGATGTAGTGGTTTCCCTTCTTGTACTCCCAGTGCACATCATGTGCCTTGTAGATCTTCCCGATGCAGGCTTCAAAGATCAGCGTGTAGTTGATGCCGGTGACCCGTTCTGCTTCAAGGATGTTCTTGAATTCAACACTACGATCGGCAAAATGCCCGATCACGGGAAGTGTGTATTTTTTCTGCGCACGCTTTTTCCGGGCTCCATCATTCATAACAGCAAATTTCCTCGGAGGTCCTTCTTGTTTGTGTGCCATAATCTTGTTTTTTCTTATACCCCGATAAAAATAGAAAAAAAATCTCACACATCTGTTACGCATTCATCACATATTTTGTTACTTAAAAATTCACAGGAATGTTTTTTCAGGTGTTTTTGGGTTAGATGAACATAGATTTCTATATTTGAATCCTTACAAAGGTCATTTATGAAGACACTGATCGCATATTCCACCACCCTCGGATGTACCGAACAATGTGCAAGCAGATTGAAAGAAGACCTGGGTGAAGGCGTTGATATGTACCGGATCTCCCGACGGCGCAAGATCAATTTCGAACTGTACGACACGGTCATCATCGGGGGATCCATCCATGAAGGTATGATCCAGCGGGCCGTACGAAAATTCTGCGAGGAAAACCTGAAGGACCTGCTGAAAAAGGAAATTGGTCTGTTTATCTGTTGCGTTGATCCAGGAGAAAACGAAGACGAACTCCTGAAATCGGTGTACCCCGATGAACTTCTCTCCCATGCCCTGGCAAAAAGTTATTTCGGCGGTGAGCTCAACTTCAAGAAAATGAACCTGATGCAAAAGATCATGACCCGTAAGAAGGAGCGGCTCGAAGTGATGCCAGAGATCGATTTCGACAGCATCCTCTCTTTTGCAGAACAGCTGCAGCAAAAAAACGCTTAGGTCAGTCTCCAGTCTCCAGTCTCCAGTCTTCAGTCTTCAGTCTCCAGTCGGCAGTTCGCAGTCTTCAGCTTATAGTCTGGAATCAATTCTCTTGCGCCCTGAGCCTGTCGAAGGGCAGCCTTCCGTTACATTAGATTTCAAAACCAGGAGGCGCCCTGATTTTTAGATATCTATGGATCCGTCAAACACCCGGGTGACCGGCCCAGTTAAAAAGACCTCCCCGAAGGAGTTTGCATCACTGCCGGGAACGAACGAAACATTCAGCATACCACCCCTTGCTCTTACATCGATCGATTCGCCGTAGTTGCCGGTGTGCAGGTAAGATGCGATCGCCGATGCCGTGACGCCGGTTCCGCAGCTCAGTGTCTCATCCTCCACACCGCGTTCATAGGTGCGTACCTCGATGCCGTCCTTCGAAGTCTTCACAAAATTCACATTGGTTCCCCCGGCAAATCTTTGGTCCTCGCGCATTTTCCGGCCTTCGGCAAAAACGTCCAGCGATTCCAGTTCGTCCACGAAAATCACCAGGTGGGGGGAGCCGGTATCCAGCAGGTATCCCTCGGGTATATGCTGAATGTTACGTACATCCCCGAGTTCGAGCTTTACCCCTCCGTTTGGAAGGATCTCGGCCCGGTGGAGTCCGTCTGCAGCCTCAAAAGTGCACTGCTGTGAGATCACACCGCATTGCTTCGCGAAGACGGTGATGCACCTGCCGCCGTTGCCGCACATGGTGCCGGGATAACCGTCAGAGTTGAAATAATCCATTTTGAAATCCACATTTTCCGACTCCCTGAGGATGATCACCCCATCGGCGCCTATGCCAAAATGTCGGTCACACATCGTCTCAATGGTGGCAGGATCCTGGGCCGGCATGACATTCTTTCTGCCATCGACCATGATAAAGTCGTTCCCTGCGCCGTGGTATTTCGTAAATTGCTGTTTCAAAATGGTTATATGGTTAAAAAAGGTTAAATGGATCACAAAATTACAATATTTTTGGCGTACCAGTTGTTAAGTGGGAGAAAGATCAGATGATAGGCATGAATTTTGAACCGTGAATTGCGGATCATTTAAAAATAATAGAGTTATGAAATCCAAGAG
>JGI12048J13642_10270674_pt1 | contig 15324 bp, 19 predicted proteins | sample ElkSlonscriptome_16_FD_13642 | JGI IMG/M metagenome (IMG submission 13642)
AAGGTGGGGTCCTCGGTGATGTTGGTCTGCTGGCGGGTCACCCACTCGTTGATCTCCCGCATCCGGTCCTTCTCCACGCGAATCCGCGCGCCGGAGTAGATGACGATGGGTCGGGGATCCGGGATTTCGGCCATACCGCCGCCGCACGCCACCGCCAACAGGACCGTGAGGATCCACGCACGGTGGGGCCGGCGGGAAGTCTGCGCACCGTCTGTCATGAAGTCCTCACGAGTTCGATGGAAAAGCTTGACACGTTACGGTCCCGGGTAGGAATTGGGGTACCCGACACCGAGGCACGAGTACAGATGATCTCAATGGAATCGACGGAGCCCTTCCGCGCACCCCACTCCATGACTCCCGGCGAGCTGGGAGACAACCTGGCCCAGCTCGTGTGGGAGACCTTCTCCGACTTCCTCGCCCGGGAGGACGTCGAGGCGCCCATCCCCGAACTTCACCCGGTGGACGCCGACGAGGGAGAGGTGGACGGGGACTCGGCGGAGGAGGCGCTCATCTTCTTCATGTGGGCCCATACTCGCGGAGCACAGCAGGCGTTCCTGGGCCGCGCCCCGGACGACCGGATCCGGGAGGGGTTGGATGCCCTGCACCGGGCCGTCTTCGACGACATGGCGGAGCACGGCACCCCCCGGGCCCAACTGCCCATCTTCGAGCAGCGGGTGAGCGCCCGCTACGCCGAATACCACCAGGCGGCAGCGGAGTCCGATGCGCTCCTGGGAACGGCGGTCTGCCACCACCTGTCCGGAGCGCCCGACGCCTGCCGCTCCACCGCAGCCGCCATCACACAACGGGCCCGAGCCGTGGCCAGTCCGCTCCGGGACTTCCTGGAGGACGTGGAGCTGGTGGACTGAAGGGCCGATTCCGCCGGTCCCCTCGCCCACCCGACCTCCGCCGGCCCGGAGCGTCCGCCTGGTTCCCCCGGAGATCGTCCGGGGTTCCACTCCGAGCCTGGACCGGCCGGGCCTGAGGCGCCTCCCGGCCTCCACCGACCACCTCCGCCACAGGTCCGGTCGGCTGGGCGTCATACGGAGGAAGGTCTGCGGCCACCCATTCAGGAGCCAGGGTCCTTCAGCCAGGTCTCGATGGAACGCACCGAGCTCGACCGCGAGGAGCTGGAAACCCGGCTCGCCGAGTTGCACGAGGCCAGCTTCGGCTGGGCGTGCTCGTGCTGCGGGTGGAACGAATCGGACGCGGCGGACGTGCTACAGGACGCATACGTGAAGGTCATCTCGGGAAGGGCGCGTTTCGACGGACACTCCGCGTTCCGGACCTGGTTCTTCGGGGTCATCCGCCTCACGGCCCGGGAGGCCCATCGCCGCGTCCGACGTCTCGAGGATCGGCGGGATCGCTTGGCCGAGGAGGCCGCCGCCACCGACGCGGCCGTCACGCAGCCGGACGATCCCGCGGTCCGGAGTGAGCAGGCACGAATCCTCCGGGAGGCGCTGAAGACCCTCTCGGGACGGCAACGTGAGGTGCTCCACCTGGTCTTCTACGAGGACCTGACCGTGCGGGAGGCGGCCGATGCCATGGAGGTGAGCGTGGGGTCGGCCCGGGTCCACTATCATCGGGGCAAGGAGAGCCTCCGCGCCCGCCTCGCCGCCCCCACCCGCCAAGGAGGAAGGCCATGACAGGGAACCCGCTGGATCCACGCCGCGGTCCCGAAGGTCCGGAGGCGCTGGACGACGAACTCCGGGAAGAGTTCCAGGTCCTGCGCCAGGATCTGGCCGCTGGCGGGGGGGTGCCCGACTTCCAGACCATGGTGGCGGCCGCCCGTGCTCGGGCGGCGTCCGGTGATCCGGCACCTTCCCCCAGGCACCGGCCCCGCATCGCGCTCCTCCGGTGGGCGCCGCTGGCCGCCGCCGCGGCCGCCGCCCTGCTTCTGCTGGGCCGGCCGGGGTCGGATGCCGACGCCGAGTTCGAACGCCTCGTGTCGGACTACCGTACGCTGGCCAGCACCGGAGTGCTGCGCTCTCCCACCCGATCACTCCTCGACATCCCCGGGGTGGACCTGGGCGCGGTGCCCTCGTTCGGGCCCTCGCTGTCCGGCGCCGGCCCAGGGTCCGCCTCTCCGGAAGGACGACGCCCGTGACCATCTCCCTGCCGAGCCGGACGATGCGCCTGCCTACGCCTATCCTCCTCCGTGGAGCCCTGCTGGCCCTCGCCTTCATGGCATGGGGGGCCGCCGGCCACGACCGCCTCCATGCCCAGGACGTGGCACCCGAGGCGGTTCAGGACGACCCCATCTTCCAGACCCTCTTCCCCCCGGAGCTCATCATGCAGCACCGGCGGGCCATCGGGCTGGACGACGAGCAGCGGGACGCCATCAGCCGACTCATCTCCGACCTCCAGGGTCGGGTCCTGAGCCTCCAGTGGGAGCTCCTGGACGACGTGGAGGAGCTCTCCTCCATCACCGGCCGGACCCGGGTGGACCTGGACCGGGCCCTCGATCAGATGGACCGGGTCCTGGACACCGAGAAGGAGATCAAACAGGCCCACCTGGAGATGCTGGTCCGGATGAAGAACATCCTCACCCCGGAGCAGCAGCGGAGCCTTGAGGAGTTGAGAGCCCCGGGGGCCGACGGCTAGCGCGTCGGGGCGCCTACGGCCACCAGCTCACACCCAGGTTGACCCGGGTGGACGACGCGTCGATGTCGAAGCCCGAGACCTCCACGTTCTCCACGCGGAGCGTGCTGAACTCGCCGCCGGTCCAGAGGAGGCCCAGGTCCAGCGCCACCGAGGGCGTGAGGTAGACGGCGATGCCACCACCCAGGCTCAACCCCGTGCCGGAGAGCTCGACCTCGTCTCGCTGCGCGCCATCGAGTTCGGCATCGGCGACCCCCACCACCCGATAGCCCAGGCCTCCCTGAAGGTACGGCACCCAGCTCCGGAGGGAGTTGGCGAAGTGGTACCGGGCCCCCACCTCCACGTGGCCCAGGGTCCAATCACCCTCCAGCTCCCGTGCCGCCTGATCGTCGAAGTGCGCCCCGTCCAACTGGAGGAAGAGGGTGAAGCTCCGGTTGAGGCCGTACCCGACGCGGATGCCCGCACCTCCGGCCTGATTCCGGTCCTGGTTCTCGAGCTTGAGCGAAGCACCGGAGGCGTGGAGCCCCAGATTGAACCCGCGGGTTGTGGATTCCTGGGCCGCACCGCTGGCGGGAGCGACGAGAAGGGCCGCGGTGGCGAGCCCACAGAGGGACGAACGAAGGCGTCTCATGATGGATCGGTACCTCGAAGGTGAAGACGAGGGGAACGACGATGGCCGGGTCGCGGCCCATGCAGGCCGCGACCCGGAATCATAGCGATGGCGGAAGGGCGGATCATCCGCCCGTCGGGTTGACCACCCCTTCTACAGGATGATCCCCAGGAGGACGATCTCGTCCACCGGATCCAGCAGGTCCTCCACCAGGTCGAAGACGTCTTCCACCACGTCCACCGCGCGCTGGAGGGCCAACCTCTCCGCCCAGGTCAGCGCGGAGCCGTCCGGCGCCGTGATGTCCAGATCGCCCTCGGGCCCCTGGAAGACGGCGAAGGGCTCGCCATTCACAGCCACCGACCCGTCCAGCACACCGTTCTCACCGGAGGTGGTCACCCCCAGGACGTTCGAGCCGTGCAGGATCTCGAGCTCCACTTCACCCATGTCGTCGTCGCCCTCATCCGTCCCCTGCACCCGACCGGTCACCGAGAGGCTCCGGGAGTCCACGGCCAGGTCGAAGAGGAGCTCGCTCTCGCGAAGGCCGTTCCCGTCGCTCCCCCGAAGCTTCACGTCGAAGTCCAGCCGACCCCGGTCGCCCTGCACGAAGCCTTCGGCGGTGATGGCCGCCCGACCGGGAGCCCAGTCCACGGTGGTGAGGTAGTCCAGGACCGCCTCCTCCTCCCGGACCACCCGGACCCGGAGTGCCACGTCCTCGGCGCTGCCGTCGCCCTCGTCCAGGAGGTCGGCGTAGCCTACCTCTCCACCGAGCTGCGGCGTCCCGTCGGCGGCCTGCTCGTAGAGGATGAAGCGCACGCCGTTGGAGGGCGCTCCCGACCGGTCGGGGTCGGGCCGATACTCGCCCGAGGTGGGGTCGTAGACGAAGGTGGTTCCCCGGCGGAACCCGGAGATGACGGGGCCCGCGTGCGGGCCGTCCGTCCGGGCCGGGGAGACGAAGGGGGTGCGTCCGCTCAGCCCCCCGAGGGCGGCGAGCTCACTGGATTCGAGCACCGAGGCCAGCACCTCGTAGTCCTCCAGCGCGCCTTCGGCGTCGAACCCCGTCGGGTCGGCGGGTCCGGTGCCGGTGTCACATCCGGTGAGCGCCAGGGCCACCGCCAGGGCGGTCACTCCATTTCGAATGGTGGTCCACATGATCTCCTCCTCGGGCCCCTCCGGGCCGTGCAGGTCCAGGATTCATGTGTGGGTGACCGGAGCGATCCAGCCGTATGACAGAGCGGGGCGGACGGGTGCCCGCGGGAATCGCTCTCCTAGGGTCGGCTCATCCTCTCCTGCGCCACTTCATCATCTCGAAGGGGCTCCGGCAGTCCCTGCACCAGTAGGTGCTCACCGAGGCGTGGGAGCCGAAGGTGTTCATCACCTCGGTCTCCTCGCCGTCGCAGAAAGGGCAGGTGGGCGCCTCCGGCATGGTGTCCGGCGCCTCCTCCCGACGGGCACGGGCGTCGTAGGACCGGCCCTCCACCGAGTCGGGGAGGCCCGAGTCGCGGAAGGGGGGCTTGGCCCGGGTGGACCCGTCGCTCATTCGACGAAGAGCATGCGGTTCCGATCGCCACGAGCCCGCTCGGTGGCTTCGTGGCCGGGGTGGCCCGGTCCCCGGCGACGGGCGGCATCCCAGCCGTCGGAGGGCTCCGCCTCGTCCACGTCGATGCCGCCCTGTGCCAGAATGTCGCGCACCCGGTCCCGGAAGGCCCGCACCCGGTCCGCGGCAGGCTCCAGCACGCCGAGCTCCACGAGACGGTCGTCGGCTTCGTCCTCGGCACCGAGCCACGCCAGCACCGGCGGAAGCATCGCCCTCGTCGCGTCGGACAGCTTGCCCCGGGCGCTCGCCGACGACGAGGTGGCCAGGCGGCGGAACCAGGCCGACGCCAAGCTCCAGTGAAAGGCTTCCTCGTCGAGCATCTTGGGCACCCGCATGGTAGCCGGCTCGAAGCGTCCCCGGGAGAAGGACTCCAGAAGGGTCGCCAGCGCTCCGTCCACCACCACCATGCCCGCGATGACCGCCGCCCAGTCGCCGAAGGGTTCGTCCAGGGGGTCCACACTGGCGTAGTCCTCGTCGCCGCGATCGTGCTCCACCTCCACCGGATCCACGTCCAGCTCCTTGAGCATGGAGTAGAGGAGGCGGGCGTGACCCCACTCGTCCTGGGCCATGGAGGAGGTGGCGATGCCCGTCTCGATGGACGGAGCCCCCAGGAGCCAGTCGGAGTAGCGGATCCCCAGGATGCGCTTGCTGTCGGCCAGGGAGACGAGGAAGCGGTGGAGGGCCGCCCGCTGGTCGGCGTCCAGCGCCGACACGTCCAGGTGGTCGCTCACGACGCACCTCCCGTGGCCGCGCCTGCCTCTCCGCCGGACCGGGCGAAGGGCCCGTCCGTCCGGTTCACCGGGATGATGGCCGAGCGCGGCACCACGCACATCTCGAACCAGTTCTGCTCGTCGTAGGTGGTCCAGGCGTACACCTTGGCGGTCTCCACGTCCAGGGCGTCGATGTAGCCGATGTGGGCCAGGGAATCGCCGCGGTCCTTCCGGGCGAAGACATCGTAGACGATCTCACGCATGCTGGGGAGAGCTCCCGTGGGGGGAGGGAAGAACGGGACAGGTCACGCGCCGACGCCGAGCTCGCGGAGCTTGCGGCGGCCTTCGTCGGAGATGCGATCGGTGGTCCACGGCGGATCCCATACCTCTTCGATGCGCACGCCGCGGACCCAGGACTCCTGCTCCAGCCGGTCGGTGATGTCCTCCCGGATGAACTCCATGCAGGGGCAGGCCGTGGCGGTGAAGGTGAGGCGGATGGTCGCCTCGCCCTCGTCGAAGGAGACGCCGTAGACGAGTCCGAGCTCCACCAGACTGATGGGGATCTCGGGGTCGAGCACCTCCTGGAGGCAGTCCCAGACGGCGGCCTCCGGATCGTCGGGGGCCTCCACCATCGGGTCGGACCAGAGGTCGCGTCCACCGCTCATGTGGGAGGTGACGTGCCGGGGAAGCCCGGCGTTCAGACGGGGGCCGTCGGCCGTCCCGGGGGAATCGACGCCGGAGACCACGGGGAGGGAGGTCATGGAACGGTCCGGGGCCCTACGCCGCCACCTGGTCGGCGAGCCAGCCACCCACCTCGGAGCGGGACCGCTGGATGGACTCCACATAGATCTCGTTCATGGGTCCGCGACCCTTCCAGCGCTCGAAGACCGTATCCCAACTGATCTCACCCTCGTCGAAGAGCCACTCCTTGTCCTCCGCCACGTACTGGCAGGGGAACGGATAATCCAGGACATACTCCTCCTTCTCCTCGTCCCAGTGGGCGGGAGCGTCCAGCCCCAGCTTCTCGCAGAGGGGGACGGTGGAGGCCATCCAGACCTGACGGAGCTGATCGTTGGTGAGGCCCTTCAGCTTGTAGTCGAGCTGGCCCGAGTGCCGCTTCATCTCGTCCGGGAGGCCGAACCACTCGATGGTCATGGGGAACATCCAGTCCACCGAGCGCTGGAGCATCTCCCGGGCCGCTCCGCCGGAGTTGGCCAGGCGGCGCATCCAGACCTCGCCGTGGCGCAGGTGGAAGGTCTCCTCCATGTCCACCTTCACCAGGGCGCGCTTGAGCGGGCCGTAGGAGGTGTTCTCGTAGACGTCGGAGAGGAGGGTGATGCCGGCGCGGTCGAAGAAGCCGTTGGCCACCACCATGTCCGCCCAGTTGTCCAGCGGCTGGTCGAAGCCGTACGGGTGCTTGAACTCGTGGGGCTGGCGGCCGTAGACGAGCTGCTCCTTGCTCTCGCCCAGATCCTCCAGGAGGCGGTAGGCGATGTTGGCGTGGGCCAGCTCGTCCTGGATGATGGCGTGCGCGCTCACCTGGGTGTTGGTGGAGGGCGCGTGGCGGGCGGCCATCCAATAGGCCGGAGCGCTCATGAGCTCCGTGTCCGCCTGGACGGTGAGCTGCACCGTGAGGGCCTTCTTGTACCCCTCGGTCATCTCCTCCGGCGACTCGACGATGTAGCCGTCCTGGACCTTGGCGATGAGCTCGTCTTCGGTGAACTGCGACATGCGGTCTCCTTGGCGGTGCGTCTCGAGCGACGGGCTAGAGCCCGAGCGACGAGCGAATCAGGGGGCTGATGCGTTCGGGGGTCCAGGGTGGGTTGAAGGTCAACTCCACCTCGGCGTCCTCCACACCCTCGACGTCGAGGATGGCGTTCTTGGCGTTCTCCACGATCTCTCCCGCCACCGGACACATCGGAGAGGTCAGGGAGATGGTGGCCTTCACATCGGCGTCGTCCACCTCCACGTCGTAGACGAGCCCCAGGACCACGAGATCCAGGTTGAGCTCCGGATCCTTCACGGTCTTCAGGGCGTCCATGACGGACTTCTCGGTCACGGCCATAGGGCCTCCTGCGAATGCGTGTGCGCCGAACGGAGGGAGCAGGTTGGACCTCCTCCCAGGCAGATGTCTAGGTACACGACGGTGGACGTGGGGTTCAACCGCGTCCACCCCCGCCGGTGACCCGGACACCCGGGCCTGGAGGCGTGCTGAGTCCCCGGGGTCGCGGAGAGGACGGCGGACTCTCCCTCAATGCTTCCGGGCGTAGACCACGGAGGTGGCCGTGCGCTGGTCTCCCTGAGCCGCCCGGATGGCCTGGTGCAGGGTCGAGACGACCTCGCCGGAGGGCTTCCCGTGGAGCTGGGCGAGAAGGTCCGCCGCCCCGAGAAAGAGCCCCTTGGAAGCGCGGGAGAGGACGAAGAGCGTGTCTCCCGCCCCCACCTCGAAGGTCTGCGACTGGTAGCGGAAGTCCTCCATCATCCCCAGCGGGGGTCCGTGGGCTCCGAAGGACTCGAAGGCGCCGTCCCTTCGAATGATGCCGCCCGGCACCCGCCCGGCGCTCCCCCACTCCAGGGTGGATCCGGAGACCACCAGGAGGCCCACCTCCACGTGCTGGTTGAGGCCCTCCACGCCGGCGGCCACCACCGCATCGTTGGCAGCGGCGAGGAGCTCCTTCACTCCGGAGGCGTGGTCCACCACGGCTCGCATGACCCCCCGCACCACACCCAGGTGGTGGGCAGGCGGAAAGCCCTCCTTCCGCACATCCATGGTCAGGAGGGCCAACCCTCCGTCCGACAGCTCCATCCAATCCCAGACCGAGCCACCCCGACCGGTGTCCTCGGTGGTGGTCCCCGCGGCGAGGTCGAAGCCCTCCAGGGCCGGCGCCGTGGCCGGGAGGAGTCCGGACTGCATGAAGCGGCTCACCTCGTTGGCCCGGTCCCGGAAGGAGGAGCCCTGGACCGCCCCTTCCTCGACGCTGGCGAACCGGATGTCCAGCGCCCGGAGCGCCTTGGAGAGGACCCGCATCATCCGCAGCGCCAGGGAGTCGCCTCCCAGCAGGGTCTTGAAGGCGTCCTGGTCCACCACCATGAGCCGGGTGGATTCCACCGCTCGTGCGGTCGCCGATCGCGGCGCATCGTTCAGGAGCGCCATCTCCCCGAAGGCTTGCCCGGCCCGGCGCACGGCCAGCTTCTCGACCCGACCGTCGGAGCGGGCCTTGGCGATCTCGATGGCTCCCCGGAAGACGATGTAGAAGGCGTCCCCCGCCTCGCCCTCCTCGAAGAGCGTCTCCCCGGAGTCCAGCTCCATCCCCTTCACGATCCCGGCGATGCGCCGGAGATCCTCGTCGGGAAGGCCGTCGAAGAGCTCGACTTCCTGGAGGAGCGGCACCACCTGTTCCGTGGGCCAGCCCTGGGACTCGTGGGACACGGGTGCCTCTGGGTGTGGATCGGGGACGAGGGGTGCGATGGCTGCGCGGGGTTGAATGTAGAGGGGCGCCCAGGGGGCAGGAAGGCTGTCGGACCTGGCGAACGCGGCCCGGCAGAGGCTCGCACCCCGGCCGGGGACGGGCATAGATTCGGCGCAGCCGCGGCCGGCCCTCGCCGGGGGTCCGGCACCTCCGTCCCCGTCGGGAGGCCCGTTGACCAGACCCGCCACCGATCATCCCCCCATGCAGCCGCCCGAGGAAGTGGGCGCCGGTGCGACGGTCCGATGCTGGGGCACCCGGGGGTCGATCCCGAGCCCAGGGCCTCGGACGGCGCGCTACGGCGGGAACACCACCTGCGTCGAGGTCCGGGCCGGCGCGTCCCGGTTGGTCTTCGACGCAGGATCGGGGATGCGGCTCCTCGGGCAGGAGCTGGAGGCCAGGAACCACACCCTCACCACGCCCATCTTCCTGACCCACTTCCACTGGGACCACATCCAGGGCTTCCCTTTCTTCCCTCCGCTCTACGCACCGGATCAGGCGTTGCACATCATCGGTCCGGCCCAGAACGGCATCGATGTCCAGAGCCTTTTCGCCGGGCAGATGGGGCCCATCTACTTCCCGGTCCCATTCAGCGCGGTGGCCGCGGACCTGACGTTCGGGCATCTGAACGAGGGGAGCTGGGAGGGGCAGGGGTTCTCCCTTCGCGCCATGCGGGTGCGGCATCCCTCCTACGTGGTGGGGTACCGGATCGAGGTCGGAGGCCGGACCATCTGCTTCATTCCGGACAACGAGCTGGAAGGGACGAACGAGTCCCTGGAGCCAGGCTGGCGGAACCGCCTGCTGGACTTCGTGGCCGGTGCGGACCTGCTGGTCCACGACGCCATGTATACGGACGAGGAGTACCAGCATCGGGCGGGCTGGGGGCACTCCACCTTCCGCCAGACCGTCCGACTCGCCGGGGAGGCGGGTGTGGGCAAGCTTCTCTTCTTCCACCACGACCCCGAACGGACGGACGACGAGCTGGACGAGATCGTCGACCGCGTCCAGGAGGAGGTCCTGGCCGCCGGCAGCTCCCTGGAGGTGGGAGCTGCGCAGGAAGGCCGCGACGTGACGCTCCGGGAGGGGTGAGTTGAGACGCGTCGCGATCCTGGCCGTCCTTCTCGCGATCACGCCCCTCGTCGCCTTCGGGCCCGGGGAGCGCACCGCGCCCACCCACTGGGCATTGATCGTGGGCGTGAGCGACTACCTGCACTTCGCGGATGCGGAGGGAGGAGACCTGCCCGGGGCGGAGCAGGACGCCCTGGCCTTCCGCGACGTTCTGGTGGAGCGCTGGGGCGTCCCCGAGGAGAACGTCCGGATGCTTCTCGACCGTGAGGCCACCCGCGCCGCCATCGAAGAAGGAATCACCGGGTGGTTGGGCGGGAACGCCCGGGCCGGCGACCACGTGGTGGTCTTCTTCGCCGGCCACGGTTCCCAGATCTGGGACGAGAGCGGCGACGAAGCCGACGGACTCGACGAGACGCTGGCGCCGGCGGACGTGTCACCCACGACGAATGGGTACGACATCTCCGACGACACCTTCGGCGACTGGCTGGAGGGCATCCCGACGACGAATGTCGTGGTGGTCCTGGACCAGTCCCATTCCGGCGCCGCGGCCCGCGAGGTGACGCCCTCTTCCCGCGCTCGGCAGCTTGGACGGGATGTGGAGCGTCTGGATCGGCCCGAGGGCGTGGCCCGGACGGCCACGGCCGAGGTGTCCGACGAGACCGGCTTCGATGCAGGCGGTGCCGGGGTCCTGAGGCTGGCCGCGGCGCAGCCGCATCAGGCGGCTGTGGAGGTCCTCGTTCCTGGCGAGGACGGCGCCGAGCCCTTCCAGGGCGGCGCCTTCACCACCGCTCTGGTCCGCGCCCTCTGGCAGGCCCCCGCCGACGCCTCCTACCAGGACGTCATCCGCAATGCTGCAGAGGCGCTGAAGCGGAACCGGTTCCAGCAGGAGCCCCACCTGTCCGAGGGCGGCTCTCTCGGGGATCTGGCTCTTCTTTCGGTGGAGGGTGGAGCGGGCGGAGCGGCTCCCGCCTCCCTTCCGGTCCGATCGGTGGACGGTGATCGGGCAGAGCTGGGCGGGGGACAGAGGCTGGGGCTGACCCGCGGCAGCGTCTTCACCACCGAGGACGGCGCCACGCTCGTGGTGGAGTCGGTGTCTCGAAGGGGCAGCCAGGCACTCGTCGTCGCCGGCTCGGTGGAGGCAGGGGCCTCGGCGCGGCTGGCAGGCTTCCGGTATCCCTTCGGCCCCCTCCGCGTGAACACGGCGGCGCTCGGGAGCGCGGCGGACTCGGCGCTTGCCGAGGCGCTGGGCACCCATCCCATGCTGCAGCTCGTCCCCGACGAGGAGGCCGTCAGCCACCTGCTCCTCCGCCGCGGGGACCAGGCCGTGCGCATCGTGGGCGCCGACGGATTCCTCCGGGAGACGGTGGCGCCCGGGGACGCCGAGGTGCTGCCGGCCCTCCTCCGGCAGGAGGCGGGGGCGAAACGCCTCGCCGACATGAAGAACCCGGTCCAGCCCTTCCGGGTCGCGTTGCGACTGGAGGGAGGAAAGACCTCCTTCGCCACCGGGGAGGCCATCTCCTTCCACGTCACCTCGGAAGAGGAGGGCTACCTCACCCTGGTGGACCTGGGCACCGACGGGACGGTGGTCGTGCTCTTCCCCAACCGGCACCAGCCGACCATGCGCATCGAGGCCGGCGAGACCGTTTCCTTCCCCACCGACGACATGGACTTCGAGCTCCAGGCCTTCCCCCCGGCGGGTCGTGGGATGGTCCGGGCCTTCGTGACCCCCGAGCCGTTGGAGCTTGTGGTGGAGGGGGAGTACGCGGAAGGCGACGAACGCTTCGCCGAGGCCCTCGCCCAGGCGGTGATGGCGTCGGCCGGCGACGTCCGGGGCGCGGTCCGGTTGGACTCCTGGGCCACCGCCTCGCTGGTCTACGAGGTTCACCACCGATGAGGAAGCCGGCCTTCTCCATCGACGCGAGCGAGCTCCGGAGGGAGCTCCACCGGACCCGCTCCCATCTGCACGAGCTCAACAAGATCGGGATGGCGCTCATGAGCGAGCGCGACCCGGATCGGCTCCTGGGGCTCATCCTGACCCAGGCGCGCCGGCTCACGACCTCCGACGCCGGGAGCCTCTACCTGGTGGAGGAGGGGGAGGAGGGGCATCGCCTGCATTTCCTCCGATCCCAGAACGACACCCTTCCGGATCTGACCTCGCCGGACTTCACGCTCCCGCTGGACGAGACCAGCGTCGCGGGATACGTGGCCAGCATCGGGGAGCCGCTGGTGCTCGAGGACGTCTACGAGGTGCCCGCCACCCTTCCCTTCACCTTCAACAAGGCGGCCTTCGACGAGGAGTTCGGCTACCGGGCCAAGAGCATGCTGGCCGTACCCATGATGGACCACAAGGACCGGGTCGTCGGCGTGCTCCAGCTCATCAACCGGAAGTCCGACGCGGAGGCCTCGGTCCACACGGAGGAGGACGCGGAGCGGTGGGTGCTCCCCTACACCGAGCGGGAGGTGGACGTCGTCCACAGCCTGGCCGGTCAGGCCGCCGTCTCCATCGAGAACACCCGGCTCCATCGGGACATCGAGAGGCTCTTCGAAGGGTTCATCAAGGCAGCGGTGACGGCCATCGACCGACGGGACCCCACCACCTCCGGGCACTCGGTCCGCGTCACCGAGCTCACCTGCCAGACCGCCCGACTCATCCACCGGCAGACCGAGGGACCCTTCGCCGACGTCACCTTCTCGGACGACGAGATGAAGCAGCTCCGCTACGCCGGACTCCTGCACGACTTCGGGAAGGTGGGCGTGCCGGAAGAGATCCTGGTGAAGGGCAACAAGCTGCCGCCGAAGATGGAGGTGGGTGTGGAGGCCCGCTTCCTACTCATCCGACGGACGCTGGAGTCGGACGCCCACCAGGCCCGGGCCATGGCGCTGGCCGAGGAAGGGCAGGAGGGGGCCGCGCCTCGGCTCCAGGCCCTCGACGAGGAGCTGGAGCATCGGCTGGCGGAGCTGGATCGCTACCGCGAGGCGGTGGAGGACGCCAACGTCCCCGAGCCGACCACCGAGCGAGCCTCCGAGCTCCTGGACGAGATGGCCGGGCGAACCTTCCCTGCCCCGGACGACGAGGACCACCCGTACCTCACCCAGGAGGAACTCCGCTTCCTACGCATCGAGCACGGAAGCCTGGACGAGGCCGAGCGGGAGCAGATCCAGGCCCACGTCCTCCACTCCTACGACTTTCTCCAGAACATCCCCTGGACCGACGAGCTGTCGCGCATCGCCGAGATCGTCCGAGGGCACCACGAGCGACTGGACGGGAGCGGGTATCCCGACGGCATCGGAGGAGAGCGGTTGGCCCTGGAGACGAGGATCATGATGGTGTGCGACGTCTTCGACGCGCTGACGGCCAGCGATCGCCCCTACCGGAAGGCCATGTCGGTCGAGGAGGCCCTCCAGATCCTCCGCCGGGAGGCCGACAAGGGTGCCCTGGACGCGGACGTCGTCGAGCTCTTCGCCACCAGCGGAGTCTACGAGAGGGTCGTGGAAGCGGACTGGCGGGAGCTCTGAGCCGCGGGGCTTCCGGGCCTGGCGGGGGCGGTGTTCCAGGCTGCGCCTCTGCCGAAGAGGTCTTCTTTGCCCACCCGGACCGCGATCTCTAGATTGCCCTCGCCCGGGTCCACCGCCGTTCCCACCCTCCCTCCCAGCCTCACCCCAGCCCTGACGTGACCGCCACGATTCGCCGCATCGCAGTGAACACCGGGGGCGGAGACGCGCCGGGACTCAACGCCGTCATCCGCGCCGTTGTCCTGGCGGCAGAGGAGAAGGGGTGGGAGGTCCTGGGCATCGAGGAGAGCTACGACGGGCTCTTCGAGGAGGGCGGCGTACGCCTCCTGGACCGGAACTCGGTCCGGGGCATCACGCACATCGGCGGCACCATCCTGGGCACGACCAACCGCGGCAATCCCATGAAGTGGCCTGTGGACGAAGCCGACGGGTCGGTGCGCTACGAAGACCGCGCCCAGGCCGTCCTCGACCGGCTGGAGGAGCTCGAGGTGGACGCGCTGGTGGCCATCGGAGGCGACGGCTCCCTCCACATCGCCCACGAGCTCTTCCAGCGGGGGCTGAAGGTGGTGGGCGTGCCCAAGACCATCGACAACGACCTGGCCGCCACGGCGCTGACCTTCGGATTCCAGACGGCGGTGGAGACGGCCACCGACGCCATCGACCGTCTCCACTCCACCGCCTCTGCCCACCGCCGGGTCATGGTGGTGGAGCTCATGGGCCGGAACGCTGGGTGGATCGCCCTCTTCGCGGGGGTGGCGGGGAGCGCCGACGTCATCCTCATCCCCGAGATCCCCTACGGCCTGGATTCCATCGCCCGGAAGGTGGAGGCCCGCTACGCCAGCGGTCGGGAGTTCGCCATCGTGGTGGCGGCCGAGGGTGCCTACCCCAGAGGGGGCTCGCCCCACTACGAGGCCAAGGGCGACGGGCAGGAGCGGCTGGGGGGCATCGGAGACATCCTGGCCGAGGAGATCCGCGAGCGCACCGGCCGGGAGACCCGGAGTCTGGTGCTGGGGCACCTTCAACGGGGCGGCGGGCCCAACGCCTACGACCGGCTTCTGGCCCTCCGCTTCGGAGCCGCAGCGGTCCAGCTCGTGGCCGATGGAGGATTCGGGTGCATGGTGGCGCTGGACCCGCCGGAGGTCCGGGCGGTCTCCCTGGGAGAGGCGGTGGCCAAGGTGCGGACGGTCCCCCTGGACTCGGACGTACTCACCACCGCCCGAAGCCTGGGGATCTGCCTCGGGGACTGAGGAGCCGGGCCTCACGCCTCACACCCCCCACCATCCACCCGCGGACGAAGGCTCCTACGCCGGCTCCAGGCGGAGGCGGAGCTCGTAGTCGGAAGGCGGGGCGTCCGAGACGGGTTCGGGGCGAAGCTCCACCACCGTGATCCGCACCCCCTGATGGGTCCGACTCCGGGGCTCCAGCGTCGTGTTGAGCTGCAGCGGTACGGAGGGGCCCGACCCCAGGGCAACGGAGATCTCCACCACCGCGTTCCCCTGCCAGACGCAGGTGACGTCCACCGGGCACCGGGAATCCTCCACGACGTGCAGGAATCCCACCCGGAGTGCGCCACCGCCGGGTCGACCCTCCTCGCCCAAGAAGAGCGTCACCTCCACCGGGCCGGCCAGCACCGCCGACACGGGGCCGGGGTCGGTGGGCCCGGTGTCGTCGGATCCGCAGCCCGTCCCTATCAGAGCCAGGGCCAGCACCGTGGCCCCCACCCACCCTCCCTGCCGTCCCCATCGTCCATTCATGGCCGTCCTC
>JGI12048J13642_10202496_pt1 | contig 15317 bp, 10 predicted proteins | sample ElkSlonscriptome_16_FD_13642 | JGI IMG/M metagenome (IMG submission 13642)
CTGCTGGTCGATGTCCAATGGCGGTAAAGTGCGGTCGAAATAGCGTCGCGAGCGAATCGCGACGAGGCTGGGGTCGTCCAGTGCCCAGTCCACCGTGTTCGCGATCAGCTCGAGCGAATTCTGGTAATCCGTTCCGCCCGCCGCGCCTAGCAGCTGCAGTACCTGATCACGCAGAAAATCATTGGAGCTGAACACCACCAGCCGCGCTGCATCGGTCGACTGCTGAATGACGATCGGCAGCGGTTCGGCGGCCGTCGCCGCGGTGCCATCGCCGGTCGCCGGTGACTCCCGGCCCGCAAAATACGAGTCGAACCGGCCGCTTACGACACCGCCGACCAGTCGCGCGGCGGTCCGGTCACCGGGCACGAACGCACTCCCGCCATCGGCGCTCAGTTGCGGCAGGATATCCGCCGTGTCTTCGAGCCAGGAGCCCGCCGAGGTGCTCACCAGCTCGGTCACCGTGCGCGGGCTGTCGCCGGGCAACGTCAGCGTCAGCGGAACAGGCCACGCCAGGGTAATCTGCCGGGCGCTCGCGGTGATTGGATGCTCTGCATTCAGGCCGGCTGCCCGGATGTCCGGGAAGAAAGGGTAGTCCAGCATGCGCAATTCCTGTACCTGGAAACCACCGACATCGCGCGCTACCGGAATCGGAAACGCAGCGTTGAGCGGATCCAGTATCAGCTCGGACCCCAGCTCGATACCGTGGTGGCCCAGCCAGTCCGCAATACCGCTGGTCTGCGGTACCAGCGCCATCGTGCGGTTTTCGAAGCTGGCCTTATAGGGGCTCGTGGCCACGATCACCGTGCCGCCGCGCATCAGAAACTGATCGACAGCGAACACGGCGGTCTCGTTCAGGTTCTCGGGCGCCATCAGCAGCAGGATATCGGCACTGCCCGAGACCCGGCCGTCACTCAGGTCCTCGCGCTCAACGTTGAGGTCTTTGGCCAGAAAGCTCTCCAGCAGTGTGTACCTTGAACCGCCCATGCCGAGCTGGCTTACCTGCGGATTGAGTTCGGGCGCGACGATGGCGACCGTTTTGGTAAAGCCACTGGCGAAGCGCTTGATACCGGCCTCGAGGTTGCGCCTGAAGCTGTCGGCGCTGCGCTCATCCAGCGGCAGCTGAACGACCGTGCCGTCTTTTTGCAGCGTTAGATAAAAGTAGAAGCGCTCGTCGCTCTGCAAACTGGTGGTCATGGGCTTGAAGCCATAGTCTGTCGCAATCTGCTCCGCCAGGCGGCCGCCGGCGGCAGCCGGATCGACGAAGTTGACCAGCAGCCGACCGCCAGCGGCGGTGGCTGCAGCCTCCAGCTCGGTGCGGACGATATCCAGATACTCCGTCAGCGGCGCCGGGAGCTGCTCTTTACCCGATACATAACCGATGAATGCGATGTCGCCTTGCACGGTGTCGAAGAGGTTACCGGCCGCCTGATAGCTCTTGACGGTCGCGCGGATCGCGCGCGTGAGATCGTACTCCGGATTGCGCAATACGACGTCGACATCGGTCTCGGTGCGTGCGCGAATGTCGATCAGATCATTGAAGTCGAGCATCTGGAACTCGTCGCCATACTGCACGACGACATTGAAGTACGAGCTGACGATGGCAGACTGATAACGGTCCGCCATTTGGAAGGGCACAGGTTGAATACCGTAGCGCCGGTTGGCTTCCTTTTCCTGTTCGGGTGCACTCATCGGGTCAACGATCTCCACCCGCACGCGCCCGGGCGCCGCTGCGGCATATTCCCGCATGAGATCCTTCAGCTGTGGCACCAGCGGCGCGAGCAGCGGATGGGTTTTGGCGCTGAAGTAGCCGCGAAGCAGCAAGGGTTCATCCAGACCCTGCAGTGTCGCGCGCGTCGGTGCGGAGATCGAGTACTGCTGACCCGCCGACACGTCGAGACGCAGGTCGCTCAGCGGCAGCAGCCACAGGTTAAATGCCAAAGTGTTGGCCGCAACCAGCAGCGCGAGCAGCCGCCACCGGCGTCGCCCCGCGCTGCCGTGACCCGCCCAGCGCTCGCGCTCCAGCGCGTAGCGGTTCAGCGTCAGAAACACCGCGGTGAGGCTGACGTAGTAGCCAAGATCGCGAACATCGATGACCCCGCGAACAATCGCCTCAAAGCGTGCGCCACTGCCCAGCTGTCTGAGCAATTCGGCGGTGGTGGTGTCGACCAGGCTGGTCAGCAGCGGCGAACCGATCAGGTACAGGACACCGCACAACGCAGTGGCGGTGAGCATACTCACGATCGGGTTGTCACTGCGCGCTGAAACCCACAGGCCTATGCTCAGATACGTCCCGCCCAGCAGCGCGGTGGCCAGGTAGCCGGCGATGACCGGCCCCCAGTCGAGGTCACCCAGCATCGCCACTGTCACCGGCAGCGGCAGGGTAATCGCGAGCGCGGTTAGCAGCAGCAGCATACAGGCCGCGAACTTGCCGATCACAAACTGCCAGAGCGGCGTGGGCTGGGTGTACACGTGTTCCAGCGTGCCGGTTCGTTTTTCTTCACTCCACAAACGCATGGTCAGCGCGCTGGCCAGGAATATCAGCAAGATCGGCAGCCATTCGAACAACGGGCGGACATCCGCGATGTTGCGGGCAAAAAAGGCTTCGCCCCAGAAAAATACGAACAGCGTGACGACCGCGAAGCTCGTGAGAAACAAGTAGGCCGTCGGCGAAGCGAAAAACAGCGTGAGCTCTTTCGCCGCGATACGGCCGACGGCTGCCGGCTGTGGGTTGTCACGCTGCATCGGGTGTGCGCTCAACTGCAGGACTGCCCGAGTTTACGTCACGAAACAGTGACTCCAGGTCGCGCGTTTCGGCGTACAGAGCCCGCAGGTCTCCGTTGGCTTCGGTAATGGCCCGTGCTACTGCCGCGGCGATCTCACCACCGTCATCGCCGGCTTGTGTTGCTTGCATCAGCTGCAAGCGGTACCGGGGGCTCGGGTCGCCCGCGGGGGTCGGCAGCGGCTGTACCCCCGCGATGCCCGCTACGGCTTGCAGCGCCTCCCTGAGTGCGCTTTCTGCAAGGCTGGTGTGCAGCCGCAGGTGAGCGGTTTGCCGCAGCTCGGTCAGCAGCTCGTCGACTGCCAGCTCGCCGTTGCGCAGAATCAGCGCGCGCTGACACACCGCGGAGACCTCCTGCATGATGTGCGTCGACAGCACGATGCTGGCCGTGCTGGCCAGTTCCCGGATCAGTTCGCGCATGTGTTCAGTTTGCGTCGGGTCGAGGCCGTTGGTTGGCTCATCCAGGATCAGGAGCTCCGGCCGTCCCAGCAGCGCCTGCGCGACCCCGACGCGCTGCCGGAAGCCGCGGGATAGCGTGCGAATCGTGTCGGCCGCGCGCGCCTCGAGTTCGGTTGCCCGCATCGCCCGGCGGATCTCGTGTGCCTTGGTTGTGCCCCGCAGCCCTTTCAGCGTCGCGACGTAATCAAGGTAGTCGACGATGCTGAGTTCCGGGTAAACGGGCAGATTCTCCGGCAGGTAGCCGATACGTTGCCGGCAAAGTTCGGGATACGCGGCGATGCTGCGTCCGCCGAGCACGATCTCGCCACTATCTGGCTCCAGATAGCCGCTGATCATCTTCATGATCGTGGTTTTGCCGGCCCCGTTGTGGCCAAGCAGGCCCACAATTTCCCGATCGCCGATTGCGAAACTGACATGGTCGACCGCGACGAAGCTGCCGTAAAGACGCACGAGCTGCTTCACTTCAAGCAAGGTTAATCTCCTGCCGCGCTGGCGAGTGGCCGTAGCTTTTGCGGGTTCGCCGGGTGTCCGGGAGACCGCGCCACGAGAACCGCCGGAAATTTACCAAAGCACGGCGGTTTTGAGTAGGGGGATACCGGCTGTTTAACATGGCCAAGGTCTCTGCTAGGGTCTAGCGGCTATCACATACAGGCAGGCGCCGAAATGACCACCGACTCACCGCACCAGCAAGGCGAAGGCCTCAAGTTTATGTTCGTCTACCTGGCACCGGGAATCTCCCGCTTGAATGGCCTGGTTTATCTGTACTCAGCTTTTGCGACCATTGGTCTGCTGACTTTCGTCTCCACCGGCACGGCGCTGGTGCTGAACGCCAAATTCGGCATCCCGGTGAACGAGCAGGGCACCATCAGCGGCGACCTGGTGATCGTGACCGAAATCATGCAGTTCCTGATTTTCGGCATCGTCGGCGTTGCGGCGGACCGTATAGGGCGACGCGAAGTGTTCGCGCTGGGCATGCTGACAATGGGGCTCGGCTACCTGCTCTATCCCTTCGCCGAGACGGTTCCCGAGCTGATCGCTTACCGCGCCATCTATGCCATCGGGCTGGGTGCCTCGACGGGTATGCTGGGCACGCTGGTGGCTGACTACTCGTCGGACTCCACCCGCGGCCGGTTTGTGGCGGTCAGCGGCATCGCCAACGGGATCGGTGTGATCGTTATCACGCTGATCTTCGGCCGCAACTTCCCGCCGTTTTTGCTGGAGATGGGGTATAACGCGGTCGAGGCTACGGTGATCACGCACATGGCCGTTTTCGGGATATGTGCGTTGTCGGCGCTGCTGTTCTGGATCGGCCTCAAGCCGGGCACGCCCGCTGCCAAGGAGGAGCGGCTGCCCGTGCGGGAACTGATCGTCAGCGGGATTGCCGAAGCTCGCAATCCGCGCATCGCGCTTAGCTATGCATCTGCCTTCGTTGCGCGCAGCGATCTGGTCATTCTGGGCACGTTCACGGTGCTTTGGGGCACGGTAGCGGGGGTGCAGAACGGCATGGATCCGGCGGCCGCCGCCGCGCGCGGTGCCGGCTTGTTTGGCTTGTGTTCCGGGGCCGCACTGCTCTGGCTCGCCATATTGGGATCGTTCATGGATCGCTTCAATCGGGTCACTACCGTAATTGTCTGTATGACCCTGGCAGCCATTGGCTACTCTAGCATGCTGCTGGTGGACGACCCTCTGGCTGCAGAATCGATACCCTTGTTTGTCCTGCTTGGGGTGGGGCAGATCAGCGCATTCTTCGGCGCCACCACCCTCATTAGCTCGGAGGCACCCCGGCTGAAACGCGGCGTGGTGATTGGCGCGTTCAACATGTGCGGAGCCATCGGTATTTTTCTGGCCTCGGGTATAGGCGGCCGGCTGTTCGACTCGGTCGGCCCTTACGCACCGTTTCTGCTGATCGGAGGCCTCAACGCCTGCGTTGCGGTGATGGCTGTGGTGGTCAGAATTGCCGCGCCCGGTCAGCGCGGTGACAGCGGCGATGTCGAGCCTGTGCTGCCCTGAGCGGTTCAGTTATCCGCGAGAAATTCTTTGCGCGTCACCGGCTGGCTTTTGAAGCTGCCGCCGAGCGCAGTGGTCGAGGTCATGCTGTTTGCGTCCATGATGCCGCGCGACTTAACGCAGAAGTGCGTCGCTTTGATCGTAACCGCGACGTCTTTGGTCTCGAGTAGCGTTTGCAGCGCCAGCAGAATCTGTTCGGTCAGCCGTTCCTGCACCTGGGGCCGCTGAGCAAAAAACCGCACGATGCGGTTGATTTTGGACAAGCCGATGACTTTCTCGTGCGGGATGTAGGCCACCGTGGCCTGGCCGTCAATCGAGACAAAATGATGTTCACAGGTCGATGACACACCGATCTCACCGACCTTGATCATCTCATCGACCTGCATCTTGTTTTCGATGACCGTCAGCTTCGGAAAATTGCGGTAGTCGAGACCGCCGAAGATCTCCTTAACGTACATTTTCGCAATGCGTTTCGGGCTGTCGCTCAGGCTGTCGTCCGTCAGATCCAGTCCGAGCAGCTCGAGAATCTCCCGAAACCGCAGCTGAATGGCGGCGAGCCGCTCAGCGTCATCATCATCGACGTCGATCATCGGGGTTTCGAGCCCCCGCGCGACCAGCGCGTCACGGACACGAATGGCTTCCGGCCGCAAGCCGTCGTTAACGTTCACCGCCGACATTTTTTCGGGGGCGTCATTGGCATCGGTCTTCCTATTCATGGCGTGCATATTACCCGACTTTTGCCGCTTCGATGGCGGGTGGGCTCCACACGCCACGGCTGGCTACCGATATCCTTCCGCCTGCAGCGTGAACAGCCGTGCGTACTGACCCTGCGCCGCCATCAGCTCCTCGTGCGTGCCGCACTCCACAATGCGGCCCTGTTCCAGTACCGCGATGCGATCGGCCTGGCGAACCGTCGAGAATCGATGCGAAATCAGCACGGTAATGCGGCCTTCGGTGTGGCCGCGGAAGTATTCGAACAGCTCGGCCTCGGCCGCGGCATCCATCGCCGCGGTGGGCTCGTCGAGCACCAGCACTTCGGCATCGCTGCGCATGAATGCACGGGACAGCGCAATTTTCTGCCACTGGCCGGTCGACAATTCCTTGCCGCCTTTGAACCAGCTGCCCAGTTGGGTGCGGTAGCCTTCCGGCATGCGCTCGATAAATGGTGCCGCCATGCCCATGCCCGCCGCCGTCGCCCAGCGACCGCTGTCGGCAAAGCCGGTCACATCACCGGCACCGACGTTCTCACCTACCGTGAACTGGTACCGGTTGAAGTCCTGAAAAATAACTCCGATCCGGCTCCGCAGAACATCAGGATCCCACTCGAGGACGTCGCGGCCGTGCAGCTTCACGCGTCCGGAATCAGCTGTATAAAAGCCACATAAGATTTTGATTAAAGTAGATTTACCGGCTCCATTCTCGCCCACCAGAGCGAGACTTTCGCCGGGCCGGATGTGCAGATTGATGCCGGTCAGCGTGGCCGCCGGTGCATCCGGGTACCGAAAAGTGACGTCCTCGAAACGAACGCCGTCGGCGGAGTCAGGGCCCGAGCGCGCAGTGCCGCCGCGCTGGGCGGGCGCCTGCTCGAGGTACTCGTAGAGATTGGTCAGGTACAGGTTATCCTCGTACATGCCGCTGACCGACGCCAACCCCGCGGACACCGTGCCCTGACCCTGGCGGAACAGCAGCAGATACATCGTCATTTCACCCAGCGTGATGGCGGTATTCACGGCGGCCACCACAATCCAGGCATAGGCCCCGTACAACGCGACGGTACCGATCAGCGTCAGCGCCAGCCCCCAGGTTTCGCGCCGCACGGTGAGCGCCCGATCCTCCGCATAAATTTTGCGGAAAATGGCCCGATAGCGATCCAGCAGCAGCGGTCCCAGGCCAAACAGCTTGACCTCCTGCACGTGGTCTTCGCGCGCCAGCACGATTTCAAGGTAGTTTTGCAGGCGCGATTCGGGCGCCCGAAACCGGAACAGCCGAAACGCGTCGCCGGAGAACTTGGTTTCGGCGACAAAAGCCGGCAAGCCGGCCAGCACCAGCATGACCATGGCCCAAATCGAGAACTGCGCGATCAGGGCCGCGAAGCTGATCAGGGACAGCAACTGCTGGAGCAGCGCAAAGCTGCGCATCACCAGGCTCAATGGTCGGCTCGACGCCTCCCGTCGGGCCCGCTGCAGCTTGTCGTAAAAATCCGCGTCCTCGAACTGGGCGAGGTCGAGCGTTTGCGCCTTCTCGAGTATCAGTTCGTTCACACGGTATCCGAGCTCGGCGCGCAGGAGCGCCTGACAGGCATTGATGCCGCGCTGGCAAGCAAGCAGCAGCGCAAGCAACACGCCTTCCATTATGACCAGCTGCAGCACTGGCCAATACTCCGCGGTTCGCCCGGCGCTGACCTGATCCGCCTGCGTTACGACCCCGTCGACGATCAGTTTGCCCACCCAGGCGATTGCCGCGGGAAACAGTCCGGCTGCCAGCGTCAGCAGCGCCAGCGCGATAGCGAGACGTGGATTAGTCTGCCATACCAGCTGCATGGCCCGCCGTGTGTAGGAGAACACCGCGAACTGACTGAACAGCCCCCCGATAGCGCCGCCCGGCCCGGCGGCGGTGGCTGACCCGTGCGGGCCGGTCATGCGGTCGCCTGCGCGGTTGCAGGCGCGGGCCGGTGATCGCGTCCCAGCACGACATAGACTGCCGGCACAACAAACACCGTGAACAAGGTGCCTATTGTCATACCGCTGGCGACCACCAGACCGATGTTATAGCGGCTGACGGCGCCTGCGCCGGACGCCAGCAGCAGCGGCATGACCCCCAGCACCGTGGCCGCCGTCGTCATCAGGATCGGCCGCAGCCGAATACTGGCGGCTTCTTCAACAGCGGCGCGCTTATTCAATCCACTATCGGCTGCCAGCTGGTTCGCAAACTCGACGATCAGAATGCCGTGTTTGCTGATCAGGCCGATCAGCGTAATCAGGCCGACCTGCGTGTAAATGTTGACCGTGGCCGCGCCAAGCGTCAAAAAGATCAGCGCCCCGGCGATCGACAGCGGCACGCTGACCAGCATGATCAGTGGATCGCGAAACGATTCGAACTGTGCCGACAGCACCAGGTAAATGACCAGCAGTGAGAAGAAAAACGTGAGCAGCAGACTGCTGCCTTCCCTGACAAACTGGCGCGACGGGCCGGCGTAGTCGAAGCGAAAATCTACCGGCGCCAGTTCTGTAGCAGCCGTGCGCAGGAAGTCCAGCGCGGTGCCTAGCGCGACACCGGGCGCAGGAACGGCCGACAGCTTGACCGAGTTCTGCTGCTGGAAGCGCTTCATCTCCTGCGGTTCGACGCTGGTGCTGAATTCGATCAGAGTCGACATGGGCACCAGTTCGCCACTGCCGGTGCGCACCGGGAACACCCCGATCTGATCCGGGTTGAGTCGGTAGGCACGCGTTACCTGGGGTATGACCTTGTAGCTGCGGCCCTGCAGGCTGAAGCGATTGACGAAGTTCCCGCTCAGCATGACGCTGAGGTCCTGCCCGAGCTGTTCCATGTCCACCCCGAGATTGGCCGCCTGCTCGCGGTCGATGTTCACCTCCACCTGCGGGCGATCGTATTTGACGTCGAGGTCGGCGTACACGAACAGCCCGCTCTCGTAGGCCCGCTGCACCAGTGCCTGGCCGATTTCGAACACCTCCAGCTGCGGACGTGTGGAGCCGATCACGAACTGCACCGGCAGACCGTCGCCCGCGCCCGGCATCGCCGGCAGGGAGAAAGCGGCCGACTGCAGGCCGGCGATCTGATCTGCGATGGCCTGGACCATCGGGATCAGCTCGGCCTGCGTTTCGGTGCGCTCGTCCCAGGGCTTGAGCACCAGCCCGGAAAGCGCGGTGTTGGTGGGGGTCTGCGGGCCACTGCCGATCGTGCCGTTGAACAGGAAGCTCTGGTCTGCCGCATCAAGCTGTTTGTAGCCCTCGACCAGTGCGCTGGTGTAGCGCGTCAATTGCTCGGGCGACGTGTTGGCCTGCGCCGATGAAACCACCAGCACAATGCCCTGATCTTCGGTGGGCGCCAGCTCGGCCGGCGTCGTCACGAACATGAAGTAAATACTGACCAGCACGATAGCGGAAAACGTCAGCGTGACCGGGATCGCGTCGAGACTGCGGTGCAGCAGCCGCAGATATGCGCCGCGGAGCGCGTCGAAGCGCGCATCCAGCCATTTGGCCAGCCGCGCTTCCTCCGAGCGCCGGGGTAGCAGGCGGGAGCACATCATCGGAGATAGCGTCAGGGCGACGACGCCGGATATCAACACCGCACCGGACAGCGTGAACGCGAACTCGCGAAACAGGCTGCCGGTCAGTCCCCCCGAAAAACCGATAGGCGCGTAAACCGCGAACAGCGTAATCGTCATGGCGATGACCGGAATCGCCAGCTCACGCGCGCCGTTGAGCGCGGCCTCCATGCGCGATTCGCCTTCTTCAATGTGGCGCTGGATGTTTTCGACCACGATGATGGCGTCGTCGACCACGAGCCCGATCGCCAGCACCATGGCAAGCAGGGTGAGCAGGTTGATGGAGTAGCCCAGCGCCAGCATCAGCGCGGCCGCGCCGATCATCGACAGCGGAATGGCCACAATCGGAATGATCACGGAGCGCACGGTGCCGAGAAACAGGTAGATCACCAGCATCACGATCAGCGCGGCTTCCGCCAGAGTCTTGATGACTTCGTTGATCGCGTCTTCGATGTAGCGGGTGGTATCGTAGGAAATAACGCCGGTGATGTCGTCCGGCAGCTCGGCCGCAATGCGCGGGAAGATGGCACGTATCTCCTCAATGACGGCAAGCGGGTTCGCGGTGGGCAGTACATCAATGGCGATAAACGTTGCGAACTCACCATTGAACGCAACCGAGGTGTCATAGTTTTCGGCGCCCAGCGCGACCGTCGCAATATCCTGCAGGTACACCGGTGCGTTGTCGCGTTCGGCCACAATCAGCCGCTGGAACTGCCGTGCGGAGTGCAGATCCGTCGCGGCCGTCATGTTGACCGCGATGGCGTCACCCTTGGTTCGGCCGACCGCAGCCTGAAAGTTATTGGCGCGCAGGGCCGCGGCCACTTCACCGGGCGTAATATCCAGCGCGTACATGCGCACCGGGTCGAGCCAGATGCGCATCGCGAAATTGCGGCCGCCGAGTATCGCGGCTTTTTGTACGCCCGCCACAGCCTCAACCTGCGGCTGCACCACACGAATCAGATAATCGGTGATCTGGTTTTGCGGCCGCGTCGTGCTGTTGAAGCTGAGGTACATCGCCGAGGTGGTCTCGCCGATCGCAACCTCCAGCACCGGCTCCTCGCTGGCCTCCGGCAATTCGGCGCGGACCCGGTTCACCTTGGCGGTAATCTGCGTCAGTGCCTCGTAGGGCGGGTAATTCAGCTCGAGGTGCGCAGTTATCGTGCTGGCGCCCTGCAGGCTGCTGGACTCCAGGTAGTCGATGCCGTCCGCGCTGGCAATCTCTCGCTCCAGGGGAGTGGTCACGAAGCCCCTGACCAGTTCGGCGTCTGCGCCCGGGTAGCTGGTGAGAATACGGATTACAGCTGTTTCGCTTTGCGGGTACTGGCTGACCTGCAGCAGCTGCAGCGACCGCAGCCCGGCAATCAGAATCAGCAGGCTGATGACGATGGCGAGAACGGGCCGCCGGATAAAAAGGTCAGTGAACTGCACGTCACCAGCCTTTAGTTGTTGCCGGCGACAGGGGCTGCCTGATTACTGACCGGCACCGAATTATCCACCTCGATTGCCGCGCCGTTGCGCAGCTTTTGCTGGCCCGCCGTTACCACTTCGGCACCGGCCCGCAGCCCCGACTCGATGGCAACCTGATCGCCGCGTGTGGCGCCGGTGACCACAAAAGTGTTCTTCACACTCGCCTGCTGCTCGCCACGCGAAGGGTCGACTACCACGTACACCGAATCGCCGTAGGGGCTGTAGGTGATTGCCGACTGCGGAACCGTGACGACGTCCTCGCGGGCATCCAGCTCGATGGCAACCTGCGCGAACATGCCGGGGCGCAGTTGGCCCCGGGGATTGTCGATAATGCCCTGCACAGTGATCGTGCGCGTGTCGTCGTCGATGCGTGGCTCGAAGGCGGTGATCTCGCCGGCGAAGGTCTCGTTCGGCCAGGCGTCCACCTTGACCGCAATCGGGCGTCCCGCCGCCACGGCGCCAATTTCCCGCTGCGGCACGGTGAAGTTCACCCGCATCTGGTCGAGGTTTTCGAGCCGCGCCAGGCTGTCGCCAGGCTCGACATACTGGCCGACGTCGACCAGGCGGATTCCGAGCTGGCCGGCGAACGGGGCGCGCACTCCCAGCTGCTCAATACGCAGCCGCAGGTCGGCCTCGGCGGCTCGGGCTCGCTCGAGATCGGTTGACGCCACATCGAATTCGCGCTCCGACATGAGATTTTGCGCGCGCAGCTCCTGAGCTCTGGCGAAATTCATTTCGGCAAGCTTGTTCTCCGCAATCAGGCCGGCCAGCTGCGCCTTGTCGTTTGCCGTGTATTGCTGCACCAGCAGGTCGCCTGCCTCAACAGTGTCACCGGAATCGAAATGCAGCTCGGTAACAAGGCCTGCCAGCTGCACGGTCACGTTGACGCCCTGCATCGATTCGAGTGTGCCCACCGCCGGTATCATCGGCGACCAGCTTTGCAGCTCGGCGCTGGCTGTGGATACGGTGACCGGCGGCGGCTTCATCGACTGCATTGCCTTGTCGATTTGCAGCCCGACGAAGGCTTTCCACCCGAAGATTCCGCCGAACACCAGCGCGCTCAGCACCAGCATGATGATCATGGGTCTCTTCATGGTTGTGGGGTGCGCAATGCTGCAAGCCTTAGCCCGCAATCACCTGTCCGCCGGTGACGTTCAGCACCGTGCCGGTCATGAACGCTGACTCCGGGCCGCACAGGAAGCTGATCGGCCCGGCCACGTCCTCGGCCGTCCCGTAACGGCGCAGCGGAATGCGGTCGAACTCTGGCTTCTCGAAGTTCTCGGTCATGTCAGTTTCGATAACGCCCGGCGCGACGGCATTCACGGTGATGCCGTACTGGCCGGCGTTGCGCGCGATGTGCCGGGTCAGGCCAATGACCGCCGCTTTCGAGGCGGAGTATTCGCTGCCGACAATGAGGCCGCCCTGGTAGTACGCCATCGAGCTGATGATGACGATACGGCCGAAACCGGTTTCTCGCATGCCGTCGTACACGGCCGCGATGCAGTTCTGTGTGCCGTGCAGATTAATGTCGATGACCCGCTCCCATTGCGCCCAGTCGCCGGCGACGCTGCCCTCGGGGCAAACCCCGGCATTGGCGACCAGGATGTCCAGGTGACCGTGCCGTGCGCGGATGGCATCCGCCAGCTCCTGGCAGGCAGCCCGGTCGGTGACATCGAGCGAATGCGCCTCCGCCTCGCCACCCGCTTCCTGAATTTGCCGGACGGTGTCGGCACAGTCGAGTATGTCAGTGGCGTGGACGATGGCGCCCCGCCGCGCCAGCGTCAGCGCCGCGCTCGCGCCGATGCCGCGGGCCGCGCCGGTAATCAGTGCGACTTTGTCTTGTAGCGCCCGATCTTGTGTCATGGTTTCTTTCCTGGCTTTGAGATTGGGTATCATGCGCGCTCGGCGCAGGCGGATTGTAGCAGCGTCGGGGGCGCCGCGGCGCCACAGGCGCGGCTTTGCGCGCCCGACTTAACACTTAATTGCGAGGCATAAGGATGGACGAAGACGAGTTGGGCCGGTACCTGGAGCAGATTCGCGGCAAGCGGGGATACCTGCTGCCGCATCATGGCTTGATGGCCGTGTCGATGCCGCAGCTGCTGGAAACTTATGACGCGCTTTACACGACGCTGGCGTTGACGCCGCGTCACCTGAGCCGTCACGATCACGAATTCGTCTGGCTCGGGATCCTGATTGCCAAGGATGAAATTATCGGCACCCACCATATCAAGCGTTTTCATGATGCGGGTGGAAGTAATGACGAGCTCGACGATGTGCTGGCCGTCACCGCGTTTGCCCGCGGCTGTCGGGCGTACCATTTCGTCAATCAGCACTGGATGGCACATCTGCCGGATATCGATCCGCAGGCCATGTACGCGGATGCGTTTCGTCGGGCGGCCGGTAAATCCTCGCTGCAGGTGGCGCACATGACCGCCTGTTCGGTGCACACCTGCCTGGGTGATTGGGAAGGGCTGCGCTGGCAGCTGCGAGCCGCCTATGCGGATGGCACTGATGAGCAGGGGCTCGCCGAAGCCCTGTCGCTGGCTATGTTTCCGGGCAGTGTTCCGCACTACGTTGAGGCAGCGGATATCTGGCGGCAGATGATCGCGGCCGGCGAACTGGATGCATCGCCGGTGTTTCGGCGCTGGGCTGAGGTCAGCGGCCAGGGCGGCTTTGACGAAGCCACCGGCGTGGCCGGCGAGTCGTCTTGACCGACGCTGCTGCACTCGCCGGGCGGCGAATTGTAGTGACCGGCGCCGATTCTGGCATTGGCCGGGCGGTACTGGACCGCGCACTCGGCGCAGGCGCACGCTGTGCCGTGCTGGTGCGTGATGCGGACGCGGGGGCCACGCTGAGTGAGGTGCTCGCGGCCGACTGCGTGCAGGTGGCCGACTTGCAGTCACCCGCCACCGCAACGGCGGCGACGCAGGCGGCGATCGAGTGCCTGGGGGGTGTTGACGGGCTCGTAACCTGTGCCGGTGTTTTCGAGCGCCGAGCCGCGCTGGACACCGAGTTGTGTGATTGGCAGCGCGTGCTTGACATCAATTTGACCGGCAGTTTCTCGGTGGCGCGCGAATGCGGGCGGCACATGGCGGCTGCCGGGCAGGGCGCGATCGTGCTGGTATCGAGCCAGATCGGTCTGGTCGGCCACCCCCAGGCGGCTGCCTACGCCGCCTCGAAGTCGGGCGTCAACGGGCTGATGCGAGCCCTGGCGCTGGAGCTGGCCGACCGGGGCGTGCGCGTCAACACGATTGCGCCCGGCCCCATCGTGACGCCGATGACCGCCGCGGCCCGAGCAGACACAGCGCGGGCGGATGCCATGTTGGCCTCGATACCGCTGGGTCGGTTGGGCGAGCCGCAGGAAGTGGCCGCTGCGATTGCCTTTATGCTGTCAGATGCTGCATCCTTTATTACAGGTCAGGTGTTGTGCGTGGACGGTGGCGTGACCACCGCCTAATTCGGCCTGCACCCGAGCGGCTTTCCACTATCGGAGATTATGCGCATGCGTATCGGTTACGAAGTTCTGAGACTCCTGCTGCTGGTCAGCGTCGCACCCATCGCGGTGGCCGGTGGCCACAGTGATGCCGCACCCTCGGGGAAGGTTGTGTTCGAAGCAAGCTGCGCTAACTGCCACACCGGCGGTTTTGGCGGCTTCTTCAGCGGGGCGCCGAAAGTAGGCGATCAGGCAGACTGGGCGCCGCTGATAGTCAAAGGAGTGGACAAGCTCACGGCGAACACCTTGGCCGGTATTGGCGATATGACAGCACGCGGCGGCTGCGAATCCTGCACCGATGAAGAGATTGCTGCCGCGGTGGCCTACATGGTGGAGCAGAGCCGCTAGCCAGCGCCACACGCTGGCCGCGCTCATTCCGACGGCTGGCCTGGGGGTGGTAGTCTGAACCCCATGACCCGCAACAAAGCATTCTCCGCCGCGCTTGCGGCGCTGCTGATTGCCGTGGCGCTGGGCTACGGCATCGACTGGCGTTTCTGGTATCGCTGGTACACGATTCCGGAAGATGCCGGTGAATGGCCCGCCAGCTACTATCAGCCCACCACGCGGCTACCCGGCAATCCGGGCGCCGGCCTGCCGGCGGCGACACCTGCCGGCAGCGCGGTTGATCCGGCGGCGCTGAAGGCTGCTGCCGACTATGCCGAGGCCCGCAATAGCATTGCGCTGCTGGTGTGGCACAAGGGCGCGCTGCAACTCGAACGCTACTGGCAGGGTGCCACGCAAGATGAATTGCTGACCGGCCGCGCGATGACCCGGTCGCTGCTGCCGCCGCTCGTGGCGCTCGCCATCGCCGAGGGTGATCTGGCGGG
>JGI12048J13642_10731096_pt1 | contig 15316 bp, 14 predicted proteins | sample ElkSlonscriptome_16_FD_13642 | JGI IMG/M metagenome (IMG submission 13642)
TTGAGAGAAGGGGGATGAATAGGGCTCCTCGCCTCCCCAGGTCAACCCCGGAGGCACTGGCGAAGCCCGCGGCTCGCCTACGACTTCGCCTTCTCGGCCATGAGCGCCAACTGGTTGCCTTCGCTGTCCTTGAAAAAGGCCATCCAGAGCTCGTGGTCGCCCATGTCGGCGACGAGGGTCGGATCCTGGTCCAGCTCCACCCCCCGACCCTCGAGTCCTTCGCAGCTCGACTCCAGGTCGTCCACCGAGAGATAGAGGATGGTGCCGCTGGCCCGGGGCTCGTCCTCCGATGCCGCCAGCATGAGCCGCGTGTCCCCGAGCCGGAAGAAGGCCATCCGGGGTACGTCGAGGAGGAACTCGAGGCCGAGCACGCCTCGGTAGAACGCGGTCGCCCGAGCAAGATCGACGACGGGCTGGGCGATCTGACCCAGGGCTCGGATGCGGAGGTCGGGGGGCATCTCGACAGCAGGTGCGAGGGAACAAGGCCCCTGAATATGACGCCGGGCCTCAGAATCTCCAGGAGATGCCCAGGACCGGGACCAGGCTCCGCCGGGCCAGTGCCGTGGGGTCGCCCTCACGCTGGAAGGCGTAGAAGAGGGCGTCCCGGCGGTCCAGCGCGTTCAGGAGCCGAAGGTAGGGCTGCAGGGTCCAGCGCCGTCCCGCCACCTCCGGCCTGAGCTCGGCGTGCACCTCCACATCGAGGCGAAGAAAGGCGTCCTGCACTCCTCCGGTGAAGCCCGGGAGGGCGGCTCGGGGGCTCGGTTCGCTCGGGTCCTCCCCGCCGCCACCCGATTCCAATCCCGGCGAGGCCAGCTCGTCGTTGGAGGCGGAGAAGGGCACGCTGGTGAAGGGGAGCCCGGCTCCGTAGGCGAGGCGGAGGCGGGTGCCCACCGGCCCCGCCACAGGCGCGTCCAGGCCTGCGGAGAGGAGGTGCCGACCGGAGAACCGCTCCGAGTCCTGCCCGCCCTCGGCGTTCCAGAACCAGGCCAGGCCGTATCCCGCCCAGACCTCCACCGATTCGCTGCTGCGATGGATGCGGACATCCACGCCCGAGGAACGCAGTCGGGCTTCGTCGCCGGCAAGGTCGTGGAAGCCCTTCCAGAAGGCGTCCAGAGTCAGTCGCGTCCGGGTGCCGAGCTGTTGGTCGAGTGTCGCCACCAGGTGGTCCGAGGTCGCCACCGAAAGGGGGGCCGACGCCTCCACCACCGGGTCCACCACCTCGGCCAGCGACTGCTCCGCACCTTGGTCCGGGGTCCGGGCGTGCTGGTGGTAGCGACCGGCGGCGAAGGTCAGGACCGCCGTCGGCGCGAAGGCCCAGCTCAACGAAGCCCTGGGCGCCAGGCGCAGCCTTTCGTCCGTCTCGCCGAAGCCGTCCAGTCGGAGCCCGCCGCGGAGGCTCACCTCGGGTCCCAGATGCCGGGTGACGTCCAGGTATCCCCCGGCTGTCCAGCCGCGGGACCGGGTGGTGTGGCTGCTTCCGCCTCCGGTGGAACGGGCTGAATAGCGGCTCTCCAATTGTTCGCCGCTCACCCCGGCACGGAGGACGCCAGCCTCGGTGGGGAAGGCCAGGTCGGCCGTGGCCCGCAGCCGACCGGACTCCACCTCCGCCAGCAGGGGGTCTGGCTCGGGGTCGTCGTCGGTGGGGGTGGGCTGGAGCGGAAGCGAGGCGGAGTAGCTGCCTCCGGCAACGGTGATGTCGCCCCAGGCCGACCCCAGGCGGCCGGACCACGAGGCGGAGGCGGCGCCGTTGCTCCACCAGGCTTCCTCCCCCGGGAGGGTGGCCGCGGGCAGGTCCAGCCGCACCGCCTCCCGGTTCCAGAAGCCGGTGGCGCGTAGGGTCTGATCCGCCGCCAGGGTGCCGGTGAGGGCGACCAGGGCATCCCGGTAGCCGTACGGAGAGCTTCCCAGCGGCTCTGCCGCGGCGTTGTGGAGGGCCCGGGCGGAGGCCAGGATCCCCACGCCTCCGGTCTCGAGATCCCCGACAAGCGGCCCGTGGAGGGTGGCCTGGGCGGAGAGGAGGTCCAGCGACCCGGAGCCCCGGATCCGCTCCTCGTCCGGGGAGCGGGTCTGGAGGTCGAGGATGTAGGTGAGCCCACCGTCGAAGCGGGCCGGCGCTCCCCCCATGTGGAGCCGAGCGCCGCCCAGCGCCTCGGGCTGGAAGCCCGGGAGGAGCCCCGCCACGTGGAAGGGCGTGAAGACCGGGGCACCGTCCAGGAGGACCCGAGTGCGACTGGTTTCCGAGCCGCGGAGGAGGAGCACGTCGGTGGAGCGGGCGGGGTCCTGCCCGGGAAGCCCTGCCACGGCCCCGGCGACCCCTCCCGCCGGGACGCCCGAACCCCCCTGGAGCGCCAGCGCCTCCACCCGGGCGAGCTCCGAGGCAGCGGCGGTGCCGGGCGTGCGAGGGGAGAGGGGCGTGGAGACGACCGCCACCGAAGGCAGCCGGATGGGTCGTCCGCGGAGCTCGACATCCACCTGCGCCGGGGAGCCACCGGGGACCCAGACGTCCAGACGGGCGTCGGCGTGGCCGGCATGACTCACCCGGAGGCGCACCATCCCCGGGGCCAGCCCCACCAGCCGGTAGCGTCCCAGGGAGTCGGCGACGGTCTGGACGTGTCGGACACCGGACCACGCCTCCACCTGCGCGTAGGGTAGGAGAGACCGCCGTCCCTGGAAGTCGCCGCGGACCACCCCCTCGACCCGGACAGGGCCCTGGTCGGAGATCCCCGACGACGTCTGGCTGGAGCCCGGGGCGGCGCCTCCTGCGACGAGCCCCAGGGTGAGGGCCGCGAGGATCGCCGGGCGAGGGAGTCCCGGAAGCCTCACCGAGGCACCACCACCACCACCGCGTCGTCCGTCCGTTCGGCCACCGGAGCCTGGGCGCGGAGCCCCTGGGTGTCGCTGCGAACCAAGACGGTGCCGTCGGCCTGGACCCGACCGATTCCATCGGAGGGCAGGCTCACCCGGACGGGACCGCCCCGGGCCTGGACCTCCACCCGGCCCTCGGAGGAGTCGAACCGACTCCCTTCCGGCGCGAAGACCGCCAGCTCCCCGGCGGGACCGCGCTCCACCCGGAGGCGGGCGCCTGCTTCCAGCCCCATCACCTCCACCACCACCGGCCCGGGACCCACGGCGATGCGCACCCCGGTCTCGTCCGAAGGAGTGGCGGGCGGGGCGAGGGTCTCTACCGTCGCCTCGGCCTCGGCGCCGGCGTTCGGTTCGCCGGAACCCGCGAACCAGCTCCGCACCGGCGAGCCGGGGAGGGCGGCGGCGCCACCGGCGAGGAGGAGCACCAGACCCGCCGCTCGGGCCAGGTCACCCCAGCCCCACCCCGGCGCGTCGCCGGCGCCGGACCACCGCCCACGGCGCTCCGAGAGCGAGATCGCCTCGTCCGCCCCTCGCTCCGGCTCCCTCTCCAGCCGGGCCCGCACCGTCTCCCGGGCGCGCTCCATGGCCGCGGCGTCCAGCGCCGGGCCCGGCGGGAGGGCCCCCGGAAGACCTCGGGCCCGCACGCGCAGCGACTCCATGACCTCGCTGCACGCCCCGCAGCTCGCGAGATGCCCTCGCAGGTGTTCGGCCGCCGCGTCGGACAGCTCCCCGTCCCGGAGGGACACCAGCACACCGACCTCGGGATGCTCGCTCACGCCGCCCCCTCGGGGTGCTCCAGAGCGTCCACGAACCGGCGCTCGGCCCGGGCGAGCAGCGTGCCCACAGAGGTGTGGGCCACGGCGACGGCCTCGGCGATCTCCCGGTAGCTGAAGCCTTCGTAGCGCATCAGCAGGATTTCCCGATCGCGGTCGGGGATGCGGTCCAGCGCCGCTCGAGCCACCGAGCGGTCCTGGGCTCGGGCCAGCGCCCGCTCCGGGCCGTCTGGTGCCGCAGGGAGGACGGGGTTCTCCTCCAGGAGTCGTCTCCGGTTCTCGTCCACTCGGTATCGGTCCCTGATGAGATGCGTGGCCGTCTTGAACAGCCAGGCCCGGACCGCCGGTTCCGGGCCCTCCACCTCGTGTTCGAAGAGGCGGACGAGGGCTTCCTGGGCCGTGTCCTCGGCGGCGTCCGCATCGCCTGTCAGGCGATGGCAGTAGCGCACCAGGGACGGATATTGCGCATCGAAGGTTGCGTCGAAATCCACGGAAGGGGCGGTGTCGGGGGGCGACGCGTCGCGGACGGACCGGCCGTCGGGACCGTCGTACCCGCGTGGCGCTTCCGGGGTCGTGTCAGGGAGGGAACGAGCGGCGTCTGGAATTCGTGACACCTGGCCCCGACGACGCTCAGGTCGGGGCGGTGGGTGGGTCCGGGTCCGGAACGGGCATCGAGTCCTCCAGGAAGGCGCTCAGTCGGGGTTCCAGCCGGGACCACAGCAGCACCGCGAGCCCTGCGGACAGTCCGGTCCCGACCCCCCTGGGAAGTCGGACCGGGGCCGCCAGGGCGTCGGAGAAGAGGGCTTCCAGCCCCGCTGCCAACAGAAGGCTTGTCGCCAGGGCCGATCCCAGGAGGACCACGCGTCGCCCGACCGGCCCCGACCGCAGCCGACCCCGGTAGAGTCCGGCCATCCCCACGCCCAGCAGAAAGCCCAGGATCCCGGCGTCCAGGAGAAGCGGTCGCCAGTTGAAGTAGGCGACCCTCCATCCGGTGACGGCGGTGAGGACGTTGGCGCCCATGAGCACCGCCAGGCTACCCACCAACACTGCGAACCCCACGCCCAGCCACTGGGCGGCCTCCCGGCCTTCCTCCGAGGCGTTCAGGTAGCCGACGCGCAGGTTCAGGACCGCCACCGAGAGCGCAGAGAAGCGAAGTGCATCCACCAGCCCCAGGAGGGCCGCTTCGGAGGGCACGTTGCCCAGGAGTCCGTTCACCGCCAGCGCCGACGCAGCCGCACCCGCCGCCGCGATCCAGGGGGCGGAGGGCCGGAGGAGCCAGATCCGGACCTCCTGGAGGAGGCCCATGCCCGGCGCGAGGTCCGAGGGCGAGTCGAGCACCGCGGCGGAGAGCGGGCGGGGAAACTGCGCGGAGAACCGCAGGAGCGCCGCCAGCCCCACCATCTCCACGATGAGGAAATGGGTCTGGAAGAGGAGCTGGAAGGGGGAGCCGGGGTCGGGCCGGAGGAGGGTGATGATGCCCGGATAGGCCAGGAGGTAGGCCCAGGCAGCCACCGTCAGCCCCAGGGACAGACCCCCTCGACGGACCTCTGGATGGAAGCCCAGGAGGAGGGCCATCGTCCCGAAGAGGAGGGTGAGGAGGGCGTCCACCGCCAGCACCGACGCCAGGGCCGGATGCACGGGTCCACGGGACGGCCCGGCGACCCCCAACGCGTCGAGGAAGAGGGAGTCGAGCTGGACCGTCTGGCCGAGGAGCGCCATCGCCACGAGGACGACGATGGTGGCGCGGTAGACGCGTGTCGCCACGGAGACGGGGGAGGGGGAAGAAGAGGACGCCACCTCCAAGGTGGCTCCCCCGGCGCACCATTCACAAGGATTCGTCGGCGGTCCGGGGGGTGGTCCGTCTTCCCTCCCCACCGGTGCCCCCGCAGATTGGCCTGGCGCGCAGAGCCGCGGCCCACCGACCACCCCTCGTCCCCCGGACGCCTCATGTCCCGACTCCTTCTCCTCGCCCTCTCCCTGCTCCTCGTCGTCCCCGCCTCCACCGCCGCCCAGGAGGCGCGCAGTCGATGGGAACGGTCCTGCCTCATCCGCCAGGAGAAGTTCGACCTGGTCCTGCCCCAGGCCATGGCGGACAACGACATCGACCTCTGGATCGTCGTCTCGCGGGAGGGGGACCTGGATCCCCTCTGGGAGGCCATGGGTCGGGGGTACGTGGGTGGCTGGGCCTACTGGGTCTTCACCCAGCGTGAGGACCGGGTGGAGCGGGCGGCCTTCGGAGTGGGAGGCTACGGGCCGGAGGCGTGCCCCTCGTACGACCACTTCGGGTCCTCCGACGAGCTCGCGGACTGGGTTCGGGAGCGGGATCCGGAGCGGATCGGGCTCAACATGGCGGAGTCCATCGGAGGTGCCGACGGGCTCTCCCACACCTCCTTCCTTCACCTGCAGGAGCTCCTGGGGCCCGAGCTCTCCAGCCGCTTCGTCTCTGCGGAGCGCCTGGTCTCCGACTTCCGAGCCACCCGTACGGCGTCGGAGCTCGCGGCCTTCGCCGAAGCGGCGGAGATGAGTCGGGAGATCGCCGATCGCGCCTTCAGCAACGAGGTGATCACACCGGGCGTCACATCGCTGGAAGACGTGGCCTGGTGGATGCGCGACCAGCAGTTGGCCCGGGGGCTGGGCTCCTCCTTCGACATGCCCTCGGTCTACATCACCGGTCCCGAGGGCGTGGAGGCCGTCTCCACCGACCGCATCATCCAGCGCGGCGATCTCCTCATGATCGACTGGGGGGTGGGCTACCTGGACTTCTACACGGACATGAAGCGGGTCGCCTACGTCCTGCAGGAGGGTGAGACGGAGGTGCCGGCGGGCTTCCGACACGCCTACGAGCAGGCGCTGGCCGTCCGGGACATCATGAAGCGGGCCATCCGGCCCCGCCCCACGGCGCTTCAGGCGGTGGAGGAGACCTGGGACGCCATCGAGGCCGCCGGCTTCCGGCGGGTGCCCTTCAACGAACCCACGGACGACCCCGCCACCACCGACGTGAACCTGGGCCCCCACTCGGTGGGGAACTGGGGCCATGGCGTCGGGCCGTCGCTGGCCTGGTTCAACCCCACCCGACAGGGCTACGAGCTCCGGCCCGGCACCCTCTTCAGCATGGAGCTCTTCGCCTACACCTCCGCCCCGGAGTGGGACGGCGCCAAGGTGCGCATTCCGCTGGAGGACGACGCGGTGGTCACCGAGCGGGGGGTGGAATGGCTGGTCCCGCCGGCCGACCGGATCCGGCGCATCCGCTGAGGAGGTCGTCGTGCGCAGCTCGTTGACGAGGATCTGGGACCACCTGGCGTGGTCGGCGGCGCGCCTGGATCGTCGCCTGGCCGACGCGGCCTCGGAGGAGGTCGGGCTGCCGGGCCAGGAGGCTCATGAGGAGGCCCTCCGCCTTCTGGCGCATCTCGTCTACGCCGAGCGGATCTGGCTGGATCGCATCGCGGCCGGCACGAGCGACCATCCCGTCTGGCCCGATCCCGACCACCCACCGAGCAGGGAGGCCATCCGAGCACTGCAGGAGGGGACGCTGGCCGAGGGCCGGGCCCTCCTCCGGGAGGCCGAGACCGACCTGGCGCAGACGGTGCGCTACCAGAACTCCTCCGGAACGGCCTTCGAAGCAGAGCTCGGAGACCTCCTCCTCCACGTGGGCCTTCACGGCGCCTACCATCGCGGGCAGGTCGCGCGTCTGCTCCGCCAGGGCGGGCTCGAGCCGGTGAACACCGACTACATCACCTGGGTGCGGGCAGGGTCTCCGTCTCCGGCCCCGAGGTAGCCGTTTCCGCGGTGGATTCGGGGTCCCGTTCCCCCTAGACTTCTGCCTCGGTCCTGCGACTCCCGCCCTCTGCCGATCTGATGCGGTTCGCCTACATCGACTCCCAGGGCAACGAAGTCCCCATTCCCGGGGTGGACGCCCTCGCGCTGCGCATCGAGCTGGGCGCCATCGGCCCCGAGACCCAGCTCTACGACGCCCAGGCGGATCGTTGGGGAGCGGCGAAGAGCCACGAGATCTTCCACACCCTGTCCCGGGAGGCAGGGGACGACGGGGGATTCGTGGCGCCTCCCCCTCCGGTGTCCGCGTCTTCCTCGCCTCCCTCGGAGGAGGTAGAGGCGGAGTCCACCGACGCCCTCGACCCGGCAGAGGAGGAGGGGGCCTCGGAAGGGGCTGGAGAGGGGGACGAAATGCCGGAGGATGCCGGGTTCGCCGACGACCTGCAGTTGACCCTCACCGAGGAGGAGCCTGCGGGAGAGATGGGGCTCGGGTCCATGGATCTGGAACTGACCGAGGAGTCGACTGCCCCGGAGTCGCCCCCCTCCCTCGAACCGCCGCCCCCCAGCGACCCTCCGGTCGAGGATCCGGAGCCGGCCCGGGAACTCGAGCAGAACGACGCCGCCTTCGACTTCGGCGGCATGGATCACCTGGAGCTGGAGGAGGAGGACGACCCGGAGACGGGAACCGGGACCTCCCAAGAACCCGATCCCGTCCCCGGGACCGGCTACGACACCGGCCCCGAGGTCGGTTTCGGAGACGGGATGGAGCTCGAGGAGCCGCTGGGCGGCCAGGGGGGTGCGGGCGACGCTGGTGCGATGGACTTCGGCGGAGACATCGAGTTCGAGGAGCCGCTGAGTGCCCAGGGAGGCGATGCGGACTTCAGGGGCGTGGGCTTCGGGGAGGACATGGAGCTGGAGCAGCCCATGTCGGAATACTCCGCCGCGTCGCCGCCGGCCTGGATGGAGCAGGATGGTCCCGGCGAGTTCCGGATGGACGACGACGTGGGGGAGAGCGGTCCGGACCCGGCGTCGGACGACCCGGAAGCCGCTGCGGCTGGGGGGATGGCGGCAGGTCTGGAACCGGAGGAGCCTGCCGAGGAGAACGCGAGGCCGCCCGCACCAAGCCGCGAGGCCCGCTCCCGACCCTCTCCCCCCCGGAGGCCGAAGCAGAGCTCCCTACCCACCGTCGTCCTGATGGTCCTGGGTCTCGGCATCGTCGGCGGGGCAGGCTGGTTCGGCTGGCGGGCCCTGCAGGGTGGGGGAGTGGGCGGGGACGAGCTTCCCCCGGTCACCGTCCCCGACATCCCCGCCGAACTCCTCCCCACCATGCGGGACGTAGGCGAGGTGGCGCTGGGCAACACCATGGACGAGCTCGCCGCCATGCAGGAGGAGGCGGAGCTCCCCGCGGCGCCCCAGGGGGACTGGCTGGCCGGCGTCTACCTGGCCAATGCCGGGGACTTCGCCGATGTGCAGGCCTACTGGGTGGGCATCTCCGACTTCGTCGATCGGGTGCGGAGCTCCGACACCCGGATCTTCCACGAGGAGTACGAGGAGGCGCTGGCGGCCCGGGAGATCACGGGCGACCGGGCGCGGATCCTGCTGGAGCGGGCCGATTCGGGCTTCCTCGCCACGCGCAACGAGCGGAACCGGGTCTATGAACGGATGGAGGAGCTGGTGGACGCCTCGCTGGACCTCCACGGGTTCCTGCTGGAGAACCAGAACGACATCGACTACGAACCCGCAGCGGGAGGCTTCTCCTCCGACCCGGTGGTGGAAGCCGTCCCCGCCTCCGACGAGCTGGGGGACGAGATGTGGGGCCGGGTGGATCGGATCACGGCGGCGCTGGATCAGCTCGGGACGCTGGATCGGGTGACGACGGAGCGTCTGCTGGCGGTGCTGTTCGAGGGAATCCGGTCGGCGGGCTTCCAGTAGGCGGCCACTCGGTGGGGGCGGGCTCCTCGGCGCCGTCCAGGATCACCGTCCGGGCCCCCAGGTCGTAGACGGACCCGGGAGCGAGCCAGCGGAGCGGCAGGAGATGGAGGGGATCGGTGACGTCGTAGACGGCCACCCGGGCCCCCACCACCTCCGCCAGGTCCCCGGTGACGATGAGTGCTCCGCCCTCGTTGAGGCCCAGGCCCAGGAGCTGGGGGTGGGTCCGTAGGAGCTCCATGAGGTCGTTCTCGCGGCCCCGTGCCATGAGGTGCTGATCGATGGCCACCTGCCGCAGGAACCCGAAGCCCTCCTGGTTCTCGGGCTCCACCAGCACCTCGTTCGTGTCCCGGGCGCCGCGCACCAGGAAGGAGGCCAGCGCCGAGGCACCGGCGGAGTTCCCTGCCACCACGCCCCCTCTGTCCAGAACGCCCTGAAGCTCCTGGTGGGTGCGGGTGTGGAGGTAGACCTGCGAGAGCCGCCACTGTCGACCGCCGGAGATCCAGACGCCAGAGGCGTCGCCCAGGGGGCCCGCGAAGGCCTCCAGGTCGGCGATGCGCCGATTCCGGGTGTGGAGGACCTCGATGCGGCGAGCGCCGGCGTCGCGGAGCCTCTCCAGGGCCGTCCAGGCGTCGTGGGACCCGTCTTCCGCTCCCGCAGTGGGGATGAGGACGATGCGGGCGTCGGGGCCGCCCGCCATGCGCAGGAACCGCCGATAGATGTCTTCAGGGATCGTACCGCCGCCCACGGCCATGAGGCTGCCGCGCCGGGGTCCGACACAGGGAGTGGAGCACCCCTGGGCGAGGGCCTCCTCGACTCCGGCCGACAGGGTGAGGATCAGGGCGAAGAGGACCGTTCCGAGTCGGAGCGGACCCATGCCGGACCTACCTGCGCACTGGAGTCATGGGTGGCCTCTATTGAGCGAAGTAGGGGTTCTCGCCGGAGTCGTGGTCGGTGACGTCGTGGACGGCGGAGAGTTCGGGGACGGCCTCGCGAAGCATCCGCTCCACACCCTGCCGGAGCGTCATCCGCGACATGGCGCACCCCTGACAGCCTCCGCCCATCTGCACGAACACCTCATCCCCCTTCACGTCCACCAGGGTGATGACGCCCCCGTGGGCGGCGATGGCCGGATTCACCTGGGCGTCCAGAACCTCCCGGACCTTCTCGGCGAGCGGGCCTTCGGGCTCGGAGGGGGCGGGGGGCTCCTCGGATCCAGCCCCGTTGCTCACGGGCCGCACCTCGAAGCCACTCTCGTTGACCCGCTCCACGTAGTCCACGGTAGCCCCGTCCAGACGCTTCACGTCCGCTTCCTGGACCAGAACGGGAAAACCGCCCGCGTCCAACTGCTCTTCGGTCTCGCCGCGCTCCTCCAGGCCCACCAGGGTGAGCTCGAAGCGGGGCGCTACCGGGCTCCCTGGCTGGGTGGAGATCCTCAGGGCCTCCAGCTCGCCTCCGCTCTGGTCGAGGAAGGAACGAACGACATCCTTGGCGCGGTCGGTGAAGATCAGCATGATGGTCGGCGATATCGCAGGAAGGGGACGTGAGGCCCCCGAGGATCGACGTCTGGTGTGTTACCCTCGGGAAGGCCGGGGGTTCGGCGTTGAACGGCAGCCACGCGTTCCCCTACCTTTGGCCGCCCCCCAGCAGCCCCGAACATCCCCGAGACAGGTACTACATGGCGGACGCCGACGTGATGGACAAGCTCGTTTCCCTGGCCAAGCGCCGAGGATACATCTTCCAGTCCTCGGAGATCTATGGGGGCACCGGATCCGTCTGGGACTACGGTCCTCTCGGGATCGAGCTCAAGCGCAACGTCAAGGAGCGCTGGTGGAGTTCCATGGTGCACCAGCGCGACGACATCGAGGGGCTGGACGCCGCCATCCTCATGCATCCCAAGGTGTGGGAAGCATCGGGGCACGTGGACGGCTTCACCGATCCCCTGGTGGAGTGCTCCAATTGCAATCGCCGGTTCCGGGCGGACCAGCCCGACATCGCCGACGGCCAATGCCCGGTCTGTGGGAGCAAGGAGACCTTCTCCGAGCCCCGCTCCTTCAACCTCATGTTCAAGACCTTCATGGGGCCGGTGGAGGAGCAGGCCAACGTGGTGTACCTGCGGCCCGAGACGGCCCAGGGTTCCTACGTGAACTTCCTGAACGTGCAGCAGTCCGCGCGGCAGAAGGTGCCCTTCGGCATCGCCCAGATCGGGAAGGCGTTCCGGAACGAGATCACCCCCGGGAACTTCATCTTCCGGACCCGCGAGTTCGAGCAGATGGAGATGCAGTTCTTCGTGGAGCCCGGCACCGACGACGAGTGGTTCGAGAGGTGGAAGGCTGAGCGCATGGAATGGCACCTCTCGCTGGGGATCCGGCGGGAGAAGCTCCGCTACCACGAGCACGGCCCCGACGAGCTGGCCCACTACGCCAAGACGGCGGTGGACATCGAGTACGAGTATCCCTTCGGCTGGAAGGAATTCGAGGGGATCCACAACCGCACCGACTTCGACCTCTCCCGCCACGAGGAGCACTCGGGCAAACGGTTGGAGTACATCGAATCCCACTCGGGGACGCGCTTCATCCCCTACGTCATCGAGACGGCGGTGGGGGTGGACCGCACGGTCCTCGTCACCCTCTGCGACGCCTACCGTGAGGAGGAGGTGGACGGCGACGAGCGGGTGGTCCTGGGGCTGGCGCCCCACATCGCCCCCATCAAGGCGGCGGTCTTCCCGCTGGTGAAGAAGGACGGCATGCCGGAGATCGCCGAAAGGATCCACGCCGATCTGCGCCGCTCCGCCATCAACGCCTTCTACGACGCCTCCGGTTCCATCGGTCGGCGGTACCGGCGCCAGGACGAGGCCGGCACGCCCTTCTGCATCACCGTGGACGGACAGAGCACCGAGGACCAGACGGTCACCGTGCGGGACCGGGATTCGCTGGAGCAGGTGCGGGTCTCCGCCGACCAGCTCGTGACCTGGATCCGGGACCGGGTGGACGAAGCGGCGCAGGCCGCCGGGGGGGCGGTATGAACGACCTCACCATCTACGCCGCCGGGGAGATCCACTCCGCCTGGCGGGAGACTCTCCGGGATCTCCTGGCCGAGGCCGGCGTGGACGCCGAGATCGTCGGGCCCCAGGAGGTCCATGCCCGCTCCGACGACGTGGGGGAGGACATTCTGGGCCAGCAGCCGGATGCCCGCTACCGGGACCTCATGGGGGCGCGCGTCAACACCCTCCGGACCCGGGTGCTCATGCAGCGGGCCGACCTGGTGGTGGCCTACTTCGGTCCCAAGTACAAACAGTGGAACACCGCCTCCGACGCCGGCGCCGCCCTCGCCCAGGGGCTGCCGCTGGTGCTGGTCCGTGCCGAGGAGCACGTGCACGCGTTGAAGGAACTGGACGCCCTGGCGAGCCTCACCGTCGAGACCCTGGAGCAGGCGGCGCAGGCCGTGGCGTATATCTTTGAGTAGTTGCCTCGGGTCCGTCCGGGCCTGGGGACTCTTCTCCGCCTCGAGGAGTGCTGCATGGCCGTGATGAAGGAGTTCAAGGAGTTCGCCATCAAGGGCAACGTGGTGGACATGGCGGTGGGGATCATCATCGGAGGCGCCTTCGGGACGGTGGTGAAGAGCATGGTGGACGACGTCCTCATGCCGCCCATCGGCCTCCTTCTGGGAGGGGTGGACTTCGCCGAGATCTTCATGGTGCTCCGCGAGGGTCCCGCGGCCCCGGCGCCCTACCCCACGCTGGCGGCGGCGCAGGAGGCCGGTGCCGTCACCATCAACCTCGGGCTCTTCCTCAACGCCACCGTGAGCTTCCTCATCGTGGGCTTCGCGGTTTTCCTCCTGGTGCGCGGGATCAACCGGTTGCGCCGTGAGGAGCCCAAGCCGGAGCCGGCACCCACCGAGAAGCCCTGTCCCTTCTGTCTCCAGAACATCCTCCTCGAGGCGACCCGGTGCCCCCACTGCACGTCGGAACTGGAGGCGGCCTGAACCTTCCCATCCTCCTCACCCTCCTCGCCCTCCTTCTGGGCCCCGGCGCCGCCGCGGCCCAGGACGACGCCCGTCCGCACAGAGGTGGGGTGGCGGCACCGGCCTCCCTCACCGGGACCCACGAGGCACGACTCCAGCGACAGGTGGAAGCCGAGGTCCACGGAGCCCTCCTGGCCACGGGCGAGACCGTTCGGAAGGAGCACCTGAACCGAGCCGACGAGGTGGCGCGGGTCCTGGTGGCGACCTACCCCGAGTCCGCCGACGCCCACTACTGGAAGGCGGTGGCCCGGGGGGTGCGGGCGGAGTACTCGGGCCCCTTCGCCAAGGTGGGGATGGGCGAAGACATCCTGACGGCGACGGATCGGGTCCTCGCCTTGGATTCGCTCCACCCGGGCGGGCACGAGATGATGGGACGCCTCCACGCCGCCGTCATGCGCCTTCCCTGGCTCATCCGCCAGTTCGCGCTCCGCATGGGGATGGGCGAGGTCCTGGGCGATGCCTCCTGGTCCGAGGCCGAGCGGCACCTCCGCATCTCCGCCGACGAGGACTCCCTGGCGCTGGCACCGAGGCTGGAGCTGGCCAAGCTCCTGGTGGAGCGGGACCGCCCGCAGGAGGCGGTGCCGGTGCTCCGCCGGACCCTCACGCTCCCGCGCCGACACGCCGTGGACGAGCGGATGCATGTGGAGGCCGACTCCATCCTGGGGCTCCTCCGGGAAGATACGCCGGACGCCCTCGCACCGGGTCCGTCCGGATCCTAGCTGCCCAGGTCTCGTGATCCGTCTGGCCAGTAAGAGCGACGAGTGCGATGCACTAGCACCCCGGAGGAGCCATGACGCGGCTTGATGCCGCAACTTCCTCCTGCCCTTCGGGTTGGAGCGACACCTCTCGGTCGTCGGTAGGGGTGCTTCGGGCCGCAGGGCTTGGCCATGGCGTCGTCGTGCCGCTTAGAATCGGGAGTCGTGGCGCTCCCGGGCACCCGTGCGTGCGCTCGGGTCGGGCTCGCCGCACTCGCTCCTCCTCCTAGACTCCCGGCACGCCCCGGGATCCCCGTCGCACCCAGGAGCCCCGCCGCCGTGTCCTCCAAGTCCGAAGTCTTCAGCTCCCGGTGGGGCATGCTCCTGGCCATGCTGGGCATGGCCGTAGGGACTGGGAACATCTGGCGCTTCCCGCGCATCGCCGCCACCAACGGCGGCGGCTCCTTCCTGGTGGCCTGGGTGGTCTTCCTCCTGGCCTGGTCGGTGCCGCTCCTCATCCTGGAGTTCGCCCTGGGGAAGGGGACGCGTCGGGGCACGGTGGGTTCCTTCGCCAAGCTCCTGGGGCCCGGCTTCGCCTGGATGGGGGCGTGGGTGGCCTTCGTGGCTACCGCCATCATGTTCTACTACTCGGTGGTGATGGGGTGGACCATCCGCTTCTTCGTCGCCACCCTGACCGGCGCCGTGCCCGCGGCGGAGCCCGGCGCCTTCTGGGAGGGCTTCCACTCCACCCCGGAGGCGCTCGTCACCCACGTCCTCGCCATGGGCATGGCGGTCTTCGTCGTCTCCCGGGGGGTGAAGGGGATCGAGACGGCGGCTCGCTTCCTCATCCCCAGCCTCATCGTCCTGGTGGTGGTGCTGGCGGTGCGGGCGGTGACGCTCCCGGGGGCTGCGGCGGGGCTGGCCTTCCTCTTCACGCCCGAGTGGTCCCAGCTCGCCAACTGGGAGATCTGGATCCAGGCCCTCACGCAGAACGCGTGGGACACCGGCGCCGGGTGGGGACTGGTCCTCACCTACGCGGTCTACATGCGGAGTCGGGAGGACACGGCGCTCAACGCCTTCGTCATCGGCTTCGGCAACAACTCCATGTCGCTCCTGGCGGGGATCATGGTGCTCTGCACCGTCTTCAGCGTCATGCCCGACGCCGCCGGCGAGATCGTGGGCGCCGGCAACGAGGGGCTCACCTTCATCTGGGTNCCCCAGCTCTTCTCCCGCCTTCCGGCGGGNCAGCTCTTCCAGGCC
>JGI12048J13642_10160932_pt1 | contig 15308 bp, 16 predicted proteins | sample ElkSlonscriptome_16_FD_13642 | JGI IMG/M metagenome (IMG submission 13642)
GTTCGCCGGCTGCCGCAAAGAGATGCGCAAAGTTATACACGAAGAAGCCGGTCATTGACGCATTTTTCGAGCGCAGCCGCGTGTAATTGGTGAGCCCGAAGGGTTTATCCAGCGTGTACTCCGATATCGACCCGCACAACACGATGCGGGCGTGCATCGCAAGGTTCTCGAGCACAGCCTGCAGCGTCGTACCGCCCACATTGTCAAAATACACATCGATACCATCGGGACAAAGTTCCTCGAGCCGCCCGGCGACCGACTCATGCTTGTAGTCGACGGCAGCGCTGCAGCCCAGCTCGGTCAGCAGCGCGCATTTTTCGGGGCCGCCGGCGATGCCGATGACATGGCACCCGAGGATACGGGCAATTTGCACGACCGTGCTGCCCACGCCACCGGCAGCGGCACTGACTACGACCGTCTCGCCAGCCTGCGGCGAGCCGCACTCGAGCAGTCCGCAGTAGGCGCTAAAGCCGTTCATGCCCAGCGCGCCGACGCCGTGTACGCAGGGCAGTGACGTGGCCGGCATGCGCAGGAACCGCTCTTGTGGTGTGCCCTGCGTAGCCTTCCAGGTTTGCCAGCCCAGCTGGCCGTGTACGATGTCGCCCGCGCGGTAGTCGGGGTGGTTGGAAACCGCCACCTGGGCCACGCCGCGGCCATGAATGATGTCGCCAATGGCGATCGGACGTTCGCCGGCGGCCGGCAATCCCTGCATGTACATTCGCATAACCGGCCGCACGCCGAGATACAGTGTGCGCAGCAGAAACTCGCCGTCCGCCGGTGCGGGCACCGGTACGGTTGTCAGTTCGAAATCGCTGGCTTTTACGTTGCCTTTGGGACGCGCCTTGACCCGCCACTGCAGGTTGACGTCTTCGCGCATCAGTCGTCTGTCTCCCGCAGCAGCTGGTTCAGCTCGAAGAAGTGCCCGTCCGGGTCGAACAGGCAGGTAGAGACAAAGTGCTTGATGCGCCCGTTGGCACCTTTGATCGACCATTCGTGCGGCTCGGCGTGTACCTGGGTGCCCAGCATGCTCGCCTGCTTGAATGCGGTGTGCACATCGTCGGAGCGGACGACGAAGGTTGGATTGCCGTAGGTTACTTCGGTCGGGACCGGCGGCGCCGGCAGCGGTGGTTCCAGCCACTGCAGCAAGCCGAGCATACCGATTTCCGGGTCTTCAGCCCGCAGGATCACCAGTCGCGTTTTATCGCCTGCCTGACCGGCCGGGAAGCCGGTGCCCGACATTTCCACTATATCGTCATAATACAGGGTCAGGCCCAGCACGGTCTGGTACCAGCGCAGCGCCGTCTCCATGTCGCGCACTAAGAGGGTCGTGCGGCGGATGATATTGGCCATTAATGTCCTGAAAAGGGGCTTGAGTTACGCAAAATCACTCATATGAGTGATGCCTTGGAGATGCTGCAGTTGCTAACGTAGCCTTTGCAAGCGGTGTCGTGTCTGGGGTTCTGGTACGGCAGTCAGTCTGGGCTGAAGCCCGGTAGTCGTCAAGCCGCTTGCCACGAGTGCAGGAGACGCTTGCGTCTATCCGCCGGAACTTCGGTTCCGGCCCCGTTTTTCCTAATTTGCCCGCTAGCTCGCGGGCATTTTTTTAACCCGGGCGTCGTCCCGACAAGGTATCGCCAGTAGCCTTCAGGCGCGCCGCCGCCCGCGCCACACAATAATTGCGACAAAGCCGATATAGGCGGTGAGCATAAACCAGAACTCGGACACACCCTGCTGATCGACGCCGTAGCGGGCAATATTTTCGAAGCCGATAAACGCCACGGTGTAAAGCAGAGCGCAGAACGTGGCGCCTACTCGCCAGCGCCGTGAACGCTCGGCGGGCCGAACGCAAAGGATGTACCACAGCACCACAAAGGCAATGGTGTACAGGTTGATCAGCGTCACCCAGGCTTCCGAGCGCTGAAAATAGTGATTGACCCAGAACGCGCCGGCGCCGGTAAAGTTGATCAGCACATAGCGCCATTCGTCCAGCCGTTCACGAAGTGCCTTCTCGAACAACCAGACGAGAAACAGGTAGGCCAGCCACGTGCCGTAAATCAGTTCATAAAACTGAACCTGTCCTTCCCACGCTGGATCTATAGTCATCGGCTGTCCTCCGGTATCGGCACGGATAGTACCCGAAGCACTGCGACGAAACCCCTGTAACCGTGCGGCTACCTCCAGGCAGGAACCGCGCTGCCGGGCACGCCTGAGGTCTCAGGCATCGACCAGCCGGCACTGTGGCTTGTCGAACACGACCTGCGCGGTGGTGATGGCGCGCTCGGCAAAGCCGCCCTCGCAATAGCTGAAATAGAACTCCCACATCCGTACAAATTCCTCGGGGTAGCCCAGCGCCTTTATCTCCTGAGCTTTCGCCATAAAATTGCCTCGCCAGTCGCGCAGCGTGCGCGCGTAGTGCCCGCCAATGTCGTGGAAGTCGGCAATTTGCAGGTCGGTGTGATCCTGCACCGACTGCATGATTGATGTCAGCGACGGCAGCGCACCGCCGGGAAAAATGTACTTCTGAATAAAGTCGACCGAGCCTTTGTAATTCTCGAAATTGCGATCGCTCATCAGAATGGCCTGAATCAGCGCCCGGCCATGCGGTTTAAGGCGTTGGCTGCAAACCTGGAAGTAGCTGTTCATATAATCGTGGCCCACGGCTTCGATCATTTCGATAGACACCAGTTTGTCGAACTGACCCTCAAGGGTGCGGTAGTCCTGCTGCAGGACGGTAACGCGGTCGTTCAGTCCTGCTTCGGTCACGCGTTGCACGGCCATCTGGTGCTGATTTTCCGAAATAGTGGTGGTGGTGACGCGGCAGCCAAAATGCTGTGCGGCATGCACGGCCAGGCCACCCCAGCCGGTCCCGATTTCGAGCAGATGATCATCCGGGCTCAGCTGCAGTTTGCGGCATACCAGGTCCAGCTTGTGCACCGCCGCCTCGGCCAGCGAGCTGTCCGCTCGGGGATACACGCCGGATGAATAGCTCATGGTCGGGTCAAGAAACAGCTTAAACAGGTCGTCGCCGAGATCGTAATGTGCGCCGATGTTGCGGCGGCTCTGGCTGACCGAATTGCGACGCAGCCGATGGCCGATGCGCAGCGCCCAGCCGAGCACCCGGGCGAGGCCGTCCTCCATGGCGTCCACCACATCCGGGTTGGCGCTGAGTACGCGCATCAGCGTCGTCAGGTCGCAAACCGTCCACTTGCCTTCCATGTACGATTCTGCAGCGCCAATCGAGCCACCGAGCACGATGTCGCCGTACATGCTGGCATCGTGCACATCGATAACGGCGCGCAGCGGATACTCCGGCGAAGCCCGCCCGATGACCACCGTCTCTGCGGCATCGCGTATTTCGATTTCGCCGCGACGGATGTCCGCCAGCCTGGCCAGCACTGCCTTGCGAGCCAGTCCGCCGCCACTGGCGAGCGCTGCCGCTTTCGGTTCGACGGCCAGCTGGCCCGTGGATTCGTTACCGTCAGCCATTCATCAGTCCTTCTTTTTCGCGTTTTCCGGTGTAACTGTAATACGGTGCTCGCTTCAGCCAGAGCTTGAGCGCTTGCCAGTGTATCAGCGCCACGACGCGCAGCGTCACCAGCGGGTCGCGCACCAGCGCCAGCGCCATGCTTTTGTGGGTTAGAGGCTCGCGCTCGAGGGCAAGATGCGACCCGAACACCTTATCGCCCTCGCGATAATTGTCCAACGCCACGTACAGGCGCTCGCCAGGTGGTGTGAGTCGGCAGGCATATTCCATATCGAGCGGCATGAACGGCGAGACATGAAAGTCCTTGTTGAACGCATAACGGTGATAGCGCCGCGACAGGTTGTCGCCGTGACCGAGCACGTAGCAATGCTGTTCACCCCACGGGGTGTTGCTCACTTCAAGCACTACATCGCGCAGTGCGTCGGCGTCGTCGTAGCAGTAGTAGATGCTCAGTGGGTTGAAACAGTGGCCGAAATAGCTCAGGTGCGTCAGCAGTTCGATGCGCCCGGCAGGGCGCTCACCGGTTTGGTGTTCGACTAGCTCGCGGATGCACTCGTCCAGCGATCTCGACGGGTCGCCATAGTGATCTGCCCGGCGGAAGCGGGCCGGCGCCGCACGCTGAGCTGACCAGAACCAGTAGTCGTCGAACACCGTCGGCAGTTCATCGAGGTCGAGCAGCATCATGAACAGCGAGTAGCGGAACGCGTTTGCCGACTTGCCACGCCGCCTGTGACTGATGCTCCCTTTGTAGATAGCGCTGTGCATAGTGAACCGTTAAGCCAGTTGTGCAATAGCTCAGTGGGCCGCGTCCAGATCCCTGGCCACCGCGACTGCACTGCGGAGGCCGTCTTCGTGAAACCCGTAGCCCCAGTAAGCGCCGCAATAGTGCGTGTGCCGCTGGTTGCTGATCTCCCGCCAGCGGCTGCGAGCGGCTACACTGCTCCGATTATAGACCGGGTGTGCATAGTGAACGGTACGCAGTATTTGCTCCGGGTCAATGCGGTCCGTTGCGTTCAGCGTCACCAGAAGCCTGCGCGGGGCGCTAAGCTGCTGCAGGTGGGTCATGTCGTAAGTCACGCATACCCGCTGCTCGGCTTCCGCAAAGCGGTGGTAATTCCACGACGCCCAGGCGCGGCGGTTCGCAGGCAGGAGGCGCAGATCAGTATGCAGCACCGTCTCGTTCGGCTGGTAGCCGATCGCGCCGAGCACCTCACGCTCGCCCGTGGTGGGGTCCGCGAGCGCTCTAAGCGCCTGATCGCTGTGACACGCAAAAATCACCTGATCGAAGCGCTCCGGGGATTCGCCCGCCACCGTTACGGTGACGCCCTCATCGCCCCGTTCGACGCGCTCCACACCGGCGTTCAGCCGCACGCGACCGGCAAACGGGGCAACTAACGGTGCGATATAAGAGCGCGAGCCACCGGTCAGGGTGCGCCACTGTGGCCGGTCGTTGATGGTAAGAAGACCGTGGTTAGCGAAAAACCGGCCGAAGTAGGCGGCCGGAAAATCGAGAATCTCCGCCGGTGCCGACGACCATATCGCTGCGGCCATCGGCACGAGGTAGTCGTCTACCACCGGGCCCCCGAAACCGTGGTGTTCGAGGAACCCGGCCAGATTCTGTTCGGCGGGTGCCTGCAGCAGAGTTTGTTCCAGACCATTAAAGCGTACGATTTCGCGCAGCATGCCTATGAACCGGGGGCTTAGCAGATTGCGGCGCTGAGCAAACACCGTGTTTAAAGATGATCCGCAGTATTCGAGGCCGCTGAGCTCGCAGCTCATGCTGAAGCTCATGTCGCCATCCTGCGCGGCCACGCCCAGCTCCTCAATAAGCTTGACGAACAGCGGATAATTGCGGTCGTTGTGAACGATAAAACCGGTGTCTACCGCGACCTCGACGCCATCCACCTCGACATCGTGCGTGTGCGTATGACCGCCTGCGTGGCCTCCCGCTTCGAACACCGTAATGTCATGTTGATGATGCAGAAGGTGCGCGGCATAAAGGCCCGCTACACCTCCCCCGACAATGGCTATGCGCAAACTGCTGACTCCCGCTCCAACTGGCCCCGAGGGAAATTTCAATGGTACGCTATCGGACGTTATTTCAGAGCGAAGTTTTGCAAGCAAGCAGATCGTTTAATGGAGTGTGTGCGGTTGCGGCCGCCGCACTGATCCTGATGCTGGGCGCATGCGTGCCGGCTTCCGGCCCCGATGCCGAGGCGCTGCTGCGCGCGTACGAAACAGCGCTCGCGCGCACCGCGGATACCGCTGTGGCGTTTACACCCGGCAGCGACCGCGAGCGGCAGGTGCTGGACCGACTGGCCGAGTATTTTTCACCGCTGACCGCTGCGTCCGCGCGCTCGCGGACCACGTCGGTGTATGCACCGACTGCCTGGTTGTTCGACAATCTCGCGGTCGTCGAGGGCCGCGAGGCAATCGAAGCCTATTTCGTGAAGGCAACCACTGAAGCGGAGCAGCTGCGGGTTGAGTTTTTGCAGGTTGCGCGGGCAGACGCCGACTATTTTATTCGCTGGCGCATGTCCATCGATGCGCCGGGGCTGGATGATGCACCGATCGTGTCTTACGGTGTGACGCAATTTCGGTTTGACGCCGAGGGCCGGGTGTTGATCCATCGCGATTTCTGGGACGCGTCGACCGGTCTCTACGAGTATCTTCCGGGGCTCGGTGGCTGGATGCAGCGCTTGCGCACCACGCTGGGCGCCGCGCCCGAAGCCTAACCTGCTGAGACCTTAAGAGATTCTGCGATGACCAGTTTGGCGATCGAGTTGTGCGAGCGTGGCCTCTTGCCGGATTCGCTTGTCCGTTTTGGCATGCGTCGCTTGATGGCCGAGCGACTCGCCGATGAGTCGCTGGATCGCAGCGAAGCCGAGTTTGAGCGCTTTCGTCACACGCTTGCGGAACTACGGCAGAGCGCTATTGCGGTCGAGACCGATGCCGCCAACGAGCAGCACTATGAGCTGCCGGCCGGCTTTTTCGAGCGCGCGCTGGGAGCTCATCTGAAGTACAGCTGCTGCTGGTTCGCAGAGGGAGAGGAGGACCTGGCGGACGCGCTTGACGCTGCCGAGGCCCGGATGCTCGAGCTGACCTGTGAGCGGGCCGAACTGAGCGACGGCCAGCGGATACTTGAGCTGGGCTGCGGTTGGGGCTCGCTGACACTGTGGATGGCGCGTTGCTACCCGGCCGCGCGCATCACTGCGGTATCGAATTCAGCGTCGCAGCGGGCATTTATCATGCAGCGATGCGCCGATGAGGGTCTGGGAAACATCGAGGTGATCACCGCCGATGCCAACGAATTTACGACGCGGGAGTGCTTCGACCGGGTCGTCTCGGTGGAGATGTTCGAGCACATGCGCAATTATGGCGTGTTAATGCGGCGTATCTCCCGCTGGCTCGTTCCCGGCGGCAAATTGTTCGTGCACATCTTCTGCCATCGCAACCTGATGTACCCGTTTACGACCGACGGCGAGTACGACTGGATGGGCCAGTATTTTTTTACCGGCGGGCTGATGCCGGCCGAGAGCACGCTGCTGTATTTTCAGGACGCGCTCAGTATCGAAGAGCAGTGGCGCGTGTCCGGCCGGCACTACGAAAAAACCTCGAACGCATGGCTTGAGCGCATGGACCGCAACCGTGCGGAGATCATGCCCGTGTTCGTCGCGACTTACGGCGCCGCCGACGCCGACCGCTGGTTCCAGCGCTGGCGCATGTTTTTCATGGCCGTGGCGGAGCTGTTTGGTTATGCGGGCGGCACGGAATGGCTGGTGGGTCACTACCGGTTTGGCAAGCCCGTCGGCGACGAGGGCTCCTGAGTCATGTCGGTGTCGCTGACCCAGCTGCTGGCCGGCCTCGCGGGTTCGCTCGCGCTAATGACGCTGCTGTGGGCGGTCAGCGTGCCGCTGCGGGATGTCAGTATCATCGACCTGTTCTGGGGCCCGGCCATCGCGTTGTGCGGTGCGGTTTACTGGCTGTTCGCGGCGCCGCCGCCCGTTCGCGGCAGTCTGGCCGTTGCGCTGGCGTTGCTCTGGGCGCTCCGGCTGTGCGTCCATCTGGCCGTGCGCAATCACGGTAAACCAGAAGATCGGCGCTACGCTGCCATGCGCCGGCGCAACCACCCGGGCTTCTGGTGGCAGAGCCTGTACCGGGTATTCTGGCTGCAGGGTCTGTTGGCATGGATCGTGGGTCTTCCGCTGTTCGGCGCGGTTAACGCGCCGGCCGCGCTGAACGCCGTTGACGCGCTCGGCGTGGCGCTGTTCGCTTTTGGTTTTGTGTGGGAATCGGCCGCCGACTGGCAGCTTGCCGTTTTCTTGCGGGATCGCGGCAACTCGGATGAAGTGATGGCCAGCGGGCTATGGCGCTACTCGCGCCACCCCAACTACTTCGGTGAATTCTGCCTGTGGTGGGGGCTTTGGTTGATTGCGGCGGCCGGCGGCGCATGGTGGACAGTCGTCGGTCCGTTGCTGATCAGCTTTTTCCTGCTGAAGGTATCGGGTGTCGCTATGCTGGAGGAAGACATCGCTGAGCGCCGGCCGGCGTATCGGGAATACGTGCAGAACACCCCGGCCTTTTTCCCGGGGCTCCCCGATAACAAGAACAAGCCGGGCGATTAGCCGGCGGTCTATTTCCAGCCGCGCTTGAATACGCCGGTGTCGTAGGGGTTGAAATCTTCCGGATCCGGCCGCTCAGTCTTGCAGCCGATATTCAACGCTTTCAGCTTGCGTGACTCGTCGTTGGGGCTGGCCTGCCACGACTGACTCGCGTAGGGGTCATCACGGACTTCCGCGGCATTTTCCTCCAGCTCGAAACTACTGAAGGCATCGTCCAGAAACGGGTTGGCAGGCTTGTTTGCGGCCGCGGGTTTCGCTTCCTGCTCGGCTGCTTCTCCGCGCGCACGGGGAGCCGGACGCAGCTCTGCCGGAGTAACTTCCCAGTTCGGCGTTGCCTCTTGTTCTGTGCCCAGCAGCCTTTTCAGAAACTTCATTTGGGGCGCTATCCGTGTCAGTCGTTTTGACAATGTAGGCTCACCCGGGTCATCGGTATGTGATGCGCTTCACATTTTGTCTCGCCCCTTCCGCCTAGATTATTGGTAAGTTACATGGAGAGACGGCTTTCAGCCGACGGCCAGATACATGCGGGTACTCATCGTTTACGCTCACCCCGAGCCACAGTCATTTAACAGTTCGCTGCTGAGCGTCGCGCTCGACGCTTTTCGAGGCGCCGGGCATGAAGTCATGGTGACCGACCTGTACGCGCAGCGCTTTAGCGCGGTGGCCGGGCCTGCTGACGTGCTCAGCCGCAAGAACAGCCAGTTTTTCAGCCTGGGCGAAGAGCAGATGCACGCCTCGACCAACGCTCTGTTTTCACCGGAAATTGCCACCGAGATCGGCAAACTGCTGCGTTCGGATTTTTTGCTGTTGCAGTTTCCAATGTGGTGGTTTTCGATGCCTGCAATCATGAAAGGCTGGATCGACCGGGTGTTCGCGTTTGGATCGGCCTACGATCTGGGGCAGACCTGGGAAGAAGGCGTGTTTACCGGGCGGCGCGCGATGCTGTCGGTGACCACCAGTGCCCCGGCCGCCGCGTTCGCGCCTGACGGCCGCAACGGCGACATCGAGCGCATCCTCTGGCCGATGCATGCAGGGATGCTCGGCATACTGGGGTACACGGTCATGCCGCCTTACGTCGCTCACGGCATTCCGTTTATTGGCGAACCGGCCATGCAGGCCGAACTGGATCGCTTCCAGGAGATGCTCGACGATTTGCCGAACGTCAAACCGCTGACGTTCCATCCCGCCGCTGACTATGACGGCTATCGGCTGCGTAAAGGCATCGAACCCCGAACTCCCGGCCAGCATCGCGGCCCGCGCAGGCACATGCCGCCAGCGGATGAGCGGGATGCCTGAGCACTTGCGCATGTTGCCAACTGTGTAGCAAGGTACGGTTCACTACAGGCCGTCAGGCCGTCAGAGTTGCGAACGTAATGCGATTGATTGTGGGGATATCCGGAGCCAGCGGTGTCATTTACGGCATTCGTCTCCTCGAGGTGCTGCAAGATCAGCCCGAGGTCGAGACGCATCTGGTTGTAAGCAATGGGGGCAAGCTAAACATTGCTCTCGAAACCGACTGGGACGTGAAAGCGGTCGAGCAACTCGCGGATGAAGTCCACAGCGATCAGAATCTCGCCGCCACGATAGCCAGCGGTTCCTTCACGACCGGGGGCATGGTCGTCGCGCCTTGCTCGATGAAGACGCTCTCGGCTATCGTGAACTCGTATGCCGACACGCTGGTCGCGCGCGCCGCCGACGTCGTGCTTAAGGAGCATCGCCGTCTGGTACTGATGCCTCGCGAGACGCCGCTGCACGCCGGCCACTGCAAGATGCTGTACGAGGCGACGCAAATCGGTGCCACAATAGCGCCGCCAATGCCGGCGTTTTACAACGATCCGCAGAATATCGACGACCTGATCAATCACAACGTCGGCCGCGTGCTGGACCTGTTCGGTCTCGACAACAAGATCGTCAAGCGCTGGGCCGGTGGCCGGCCGCGCCGCAAATCCTGAACCTGGCATGTCTGCGGCAGAGGCCAGCGCGGAGGAGGCGAGGCGCGTCGCGCGGGAGATGCTCAACGACACTGCGACCATGACGGTGGCCAGCGCCGACAGCGAAGGCACGCCGTGGGCAGCCACGGTGTTTTTTGCGGCCGATGCGGAGCTCAACCTGTTCTTTGTTTCCGACCATCGCACCCGGCATGCCCGCGACTTCGAATCGCGCCCGCAAGTGGCCGCAGCCGTCAACCCGGACTGTGACAACTGGCATGACGTGCGGGGTATTCAGTTAGAGGGCGTTGTCAGCCTGGTGACGGGCCTGGCTCGCGGTAAGGCGCTGGCGCTGTATCTCAGGAAGTTCCCGCAAATCGATGCGCTGTACGCTGCGCCGGCCGACGAAGATGAGGCTACCATTGCGCGCCGGCTTCAGGCAGCGCACTTTTACCGTCTGGCGCCCGCCCGACTGCGGGTCATCGACAACTCGCGCGGCTTCGGCTGGCGTGCGGAGCTGTAACCCTTAGCCGTAGTCTCGCTGCAGCTCGGCTACCAGTGTAGCGACCGGCAATACTGAATCGATGGTTGCCACACCTTTGCCGGCCGACCAGATATCACGCCACGCGGTCTTTTCATCGGCCTCGCTGCCGAACGCGATTTCGCCTTTGGCCTGCTCGAGTTCGGCGGGATCGATACCCGCGCTGACGATGCTTGGCAGCAGGAAGTGCGCGGGCACGCCGGTAAAGTAGGGAGTCAGAACGATATCTTCGGCCGTTGAGTCGACGACCATCTGCTTGTACTCCGGGCTGGCGCGGCACTCTTCGGTGGCGATGAAGCGCGTACCCATGTAGGCAAAATCGGCGCCGAGTTCGACGACACGCCGCACGTCAGCACCCGTACTTAGCTTTCCACCGACGATAATCGGTCCGTCAAAAAACTCGCGCACCGCCGGCACAAAGCGGTCGGGCGGCATGAATCCGGTATGACCACCGGCACCCTTGCACACCAGAATTAACCCGTCGGCGCCGCGCTCGGCTGCCTTGTGCGCGAACTCGATACTATTCACGTCGGAAAACACCAGGCCGCCATAGTCATGTATACGGTCCGCAACGCGCGCCGGGCTGCCGAGCGAGGTGATCACGATATCCGGTCGATAGCGCAGTATGAGCTCGAAGTCCGGGTCGAAACGCGCGTTATTCCGATGCACGATCAGGTTGGCGGCCCAGGGCGCAATCTTGCCGGGACGCTGCTGTTCAGCCGCTTCCAACTCTGTCGATATACGCTCCAGCCAGCGCTCCAACTCGGCGACCGGGCGCGCATTCAGTGTGGGAAACGCGCCAATAACGCCCGCCTTACAGGCGGCGATGACGAGCTCCGGACCGGAGATAATAAACATCGGCGCTGCGAACGCCGGCACGCTCAGCCGTGCCTTGATGCGTGCGACCTTGTCGGCGGTGGTATCGTTCACATGCCTTCGCCGCTGGCATACGGCGGGAACGGCCCCAGATGCAGGCCACTGTCGACAATCAGCGTTTCGCCGGTGACCAGCGATGCGCCTTCCAGAAACCACACCAGCACCTCGGCGACTTCCTCGGCCGTAGCCACCTTCTTGAGTGGCAGCCCCTCGGCCGTGGCCGCCAGCATCTTCTGGTAGTCGTCGTCGCCCAACCCGCCCTGCAGCCAGCGCGTCTGGATCATGCCCGGTACCACGGTGTTGATGCGTATTTCGGGGCCCAGCACGTGGGCCAGCGATTTAGTCATCAGGTTCAGTGCGGCTTTCGAGGCCGCATACGGGATCGACGAGGCGATGCCGGTAACGCCACCAATCGAGGAGTCGTTGACGATGGCACCTTTGCCCTGCTCACGCATCACCGGCTCAACCGCCCGAATCATCTGGTATGCGCCGACCACGTTAACGGCGTATATGTCCAGGAAGTCCTGCTTGGTCACGCCGTCCATGTTGGGAAACGGATTAAATTTGGTGCGGGCTGCATTGTTGATGAGGTAGTCCACGCGCCCCCAGGCGTCGACAGCCGCCTGCACCATCGCGCGGCACTGGTCGTCCTCGGAGACGTCAGCCTGACAGGTCAGCGCCTCGACCCCCTTCGCACGGCACTCGGCCGCGGTGGCTTCAGCCTCGGCCTCGCTGCGGGTGTAGTTGATCACGACGTTGCAGTCGCGTTCGGCCAGCATGATCGCGGCGGCGGCGCCGACGCCGGTAGCGGAACCGGTGACAATTGCAGCTTTACGGTGGTTCTCGGCCATGTTTGTGTCCTTGAATGAGCGGGCGGGTGCAATCCCGCGGCGGGGCCGAAATGTTAGCAGACGTCTGGTGGGCCGCAAGCTGCTGCCTCCAGCCAACCATGCTATTGTGACGACCGCCCCGCGCGGTGCGGGCGCAGCATTGACGACCTCTGGAGTAGTGCCCGATGCCATTCAAGGATATGCGCGAGTTTCTGGACGCCCTGGAGCGGGAGGGTCAGCTCAAGACTATTGATGCCCCGATCAAGGTGGCCCATGGCGACAACGAGCTGCAGGCGCTGATGCGGCTGCTGTGCCAGGACGACGGTCCGGCGGCTATCCTGACCAACCTCGAAGGCTACAACACACCGGACGTGCCCCTTATTTTCAACCCTTTTGGCACGCGCGAGCGCACTGCAATGACGATCGATTGCCGCGAGCCGCTGGAGATGAAGCAAAAGCACGCGCGGGTGCTGGGCGACACCGGCAGCTGGCACGAGCCGGTGGTGCTGAAGCGCGACGAGGCGCCCTGCAAGGAGGTCATCATCCGGCAGGAAGATATCTCCCTCGATAAGGACTTGCCTCACGTCTGGTTTGGCAAGGAGGCGGCCTCATACATAACCGGCGGCCTCGGCATTACCAAGGATCCGGAGAACGGCTCCCGCAATGTCGGCTGCTATCGTCTGACCCAGCTCTGGAAAGCGGTGCATCCGCTGGGCGAGGAGTACACCGAGGAGCAGCAGAAAAAGCACCTGTCGGTGTTCGCGTTCTGGAATCCGCCGATGAGCCACATCGGTGTGCACCTCGCCAAGGCCAGCGCGATGGGGCAGTCGCTGGAAGTGGCGTTTGCCTGCCAGTGCGATCCGGCCATCCACATGGCTGCCGCGACCGGCGTACCGTTCGGGCAGGATGAGTTCGGGTTTGCAGGCGGGCTGCGCGGCGCGCCGGTCGAGCTGGTGGACTGCGAAACAGTTGATTTGCAGGTGCCCGCCACCGCCGAGTACGTCATCGAGGGCCGCTTTTTGCCGGAGTCGGAGACCACAATCGGCAACCATTCGAACCCGGTCGGGTATTACGATGCGGTGCAGGTGTTTCCGCGGTTCGAGGTCACCTGCATCACCCATCGAAAAAACCCGATGTGGTACGCGACGATGGAGATGCTGCCACCGTTCGACCACAACTACATTGCGCTGCTGCCGGTCGAGGGTGAGGTACTCAGCGATCTGCAGCGCAAGATCCCCGAGGTGAACGATGTGGTGGTCACGCCGAATATGACTTACATCGTCCAGCTCAGTGTGGACGGTGGCGCCAAGCCGCATGCCGAGTTCGGCAAATACATCCTGCATGCGGTGTGGGGCTCGGCCGGCCGCTGGGGGCGCACCGCCAAGATCGTGATTGTCGTAGGTCCCGATGTTGATCCGTACGACATGGATTCGATCGAGTGGGCCATCGCGACGCGCGTGCAGCCCGCCGAAGACACGATTATCAACCCTAAAGGCCAGGCGTTCGTGCTTGATCCGTCGGCCACCAAGGGGCATCACGGCTTTCCGACCGTGGGCTCGCAGATCGGCATCGATGCCACGATGAAGGTGCCGGAGCGCTTCGAAAAGTATCAGGAAGTCAGCATGCCCACGCCGGAAGAGGTGGCGGCGCTGGCCGAGAAGCTGCAAGGCAGCTTATAGCCGGCCCTGAGACCCCTGGCATGGCTGCGCAGTAATGATGGAGTGGGTGACATCGCCCGAAGCGTGGGTGGCGCTGGCCACCCTGACCGCGCTCGAAATCGTGCTCGGCATCGACAACATCGTGTTTATCTCGATTCTGGTCGGTCGCCTGCCCGCAGCGCAGCGCCAGCGCGCTCGTATTCTTGGGCTCGGCCTGGCGATGGGCATGCGCATACTGCTGCTGCTGTTCATTTCCTGGATTATGGGCCTGCAGGCCACGTTGTTTACGCTGCTGGACATCGGGTTTTCGGGGCGAGACCTCATTCTGCTGGGCGGTGGGCTGTTCCTGATCGCCAAGGCCACACTGGAGGTACACCACGCGCTGGAGGGCGAGGAATCAGCGCATGAGGCCGCGGCAGCCAGTTTTCTTGGTGTGCTTGCGCAGATCGCCGTGATCGACATGGTGTTCTCGCTGGATTCCGTGATTACGGCCGTGGGGCTGGCCGAGGACGTGCAGGTCATGATTATCGCGATCGTGGCCGCGGTGCTGGTGATGATGTTTGCGGCCGGCGCGATCGGCCGGTTTGTCGATGAACATCCCACCGTGAAGATGCTGGCGCTCAGTTTTCTGGTGCTGATCGGAGTGGCGCTGATTGGTGAAGGCATCGACCTTGAGATTCCGAAAGGCTACATCTACTTTGCGATGGCATTTTCGCTGACGGTCGAGATGCTGAACCTGCGGATTCGCCGTGCGCGCAAGCCGGTACAGTTGCGCAAGCGACCGGTACCGCGGTAGTGATGGCGCGACCGCAGACCCTGGTGCAGAAGATCGTGGCACGCGCCGCCGGCGTGCCCGAGGTGCGCTGCGGTGAGTTGTTGACCTGCCGCGTCGATCTGGCGCTGCTGCTGGATTCCGGTGGGCCTCGGCGTATATGGCCGCGCCTCAGGGAGTTGGGGGTTGGTGTGTGGGACCCCGATAAAATCGTGTTGATGACCGATCACTTCGTTCCAGCGGTCGATGCGCAGTCGGCGGCGATCCTCAAGCTGACGCGCGAGTTCGCCGAGCATTTCGGCATCGGGAAATTTTTCGACATGCAGGGCATCGGTCACATCGTGCTGGCCGAGCAGGGTTTGCTGCAGCCCGGAATGTTTGCAGTAGGCGGCGATTCGCATTCGACCAACGGCGGTGCGTTCGGCTGCTACATGGCGGGCTTCGGCGCCATCGAAATGACGGGCGTGACGGTCACCGGCGAGATCTGGATGCAGGTGCCCGAGACCATTCGGGTGGACTGGCACGGCAGCTTTGGCCGGGGAGTTGCCGCCAAGGATATTTCGCTGCGTCTGTGCCGCGAACTCGGCATGGACAACG